>Ga0228710_1001398_pt1 | contig 36007 bp, 12 predicted proteins | sample MedpolnodulmetaG_FD_177995 | JGI IMG/M metagenome (GOLD analysis project Ga0228710, IMG submission 177995) | Root nodule microbial communities from Medicago polymorpha collected in Santa Monica, California, United States - pink nodules | ecosystem: Host-associated > Plants > Roots > Nodule...
CCCCCCTCCTCATGTTGTTGTCATACCATAATTGTTTCCAACGAGTTAAGCGGGTCAACCGGCCCCGCCCCGTGCCCACCCTATTTTTCAACGAGGCGAGACGAGCCGAGTCAACTATAAAAAGCGAGTTAAAAACTTCGACTCAGTCTGCCAAACATAGTGAGCCGGCCCCGCCCCGTGCCCACCCTATTTTTCAACGAGGCGAGACGAGCCGAGTCAACTATAAAAAGCGAGTTAAAAACTTCGACTCAGTCTGCCAAACATAGTGAGCCAAACGGGTAGACCCGACGGGTCAAGCCCGTTTTGCCACCCCTATGTATAACTCTATGGACTAAGCTTAATAGTGCATGTGTTATAGACTGATGTGCATTTAAAATATTTGTCATAATATTGTTGTTGTTGATTTTTGTATTAATGAAATACGAATACCTATCAATAATTACCAATAAACAGAATATTTAATGTGGGTTCTTGACAAGTTAAAATCTAAGGAGAGTGTATTGAATTAGAATTTTAAAAGACAATTTTTGTATGAAAAAATCTTGTGGATTTTAAAAGACTATACATAAATTTAGTGACACAAATCTTGTAGGTCCCAATTATTTTCGGGTTAAATATGTTTTTTGGTCCCTACATTTTGCGCGACTTTGAAAAATAGTCCTTACATTTTGGGACCCACTAACTGCAACATCAGCATTCCGTTAGAGAATTAACAGCAGAATGTGAAGATTTTAAAAACATTTAATGAAATGTAGGGAATATTCTTTAAAGGGGCGCAAAATGTAAGGACTAAAAACATATTTAACCCTAATTTCATTTATCGTATTATTTAAAATATGTTTGTATTTATCAAATTTTTGCATTGGGTTTTTACCCGTGCAAGAAATGAGCTCCTACGCTAGTTTATAAATGAGAAATGGTAACCAAACACAAATTATCTGACAGAAATACAACACCATAAACAATTTTGACATTTCCACATCAAAGCGGGGGGGCGAGGGGGGGGGGCAATTTTGTAAAAGCACAACATACCCTCTACCTTCTTCTTTTTCGTTTTCTCGTTTCACTTTCTCAGACCATGTTCCCTCTCTTCTCTTTTCTCTCTCATCGCTGTCAGGCACCATCCACCACCACTGTCCTCCCCCACCATCGTCCTCCTCATCGGTTACCACTACCATATCATCATCGTTCCTTCAACTCGTTCACCACAACCAACGGCTTCACGCCGCCGGTGACCTCCACTTTTCCCTTGCACCCCGTTGACCTCCATTTTTAACAAATACTCCATCCATCCCATTTTAAATGACTTACTTTAAAATTGTGCACTGTTCACATGATATATTTTGACCATATTTTTCTATTAATATATAAAGACAAAATATATTATATAAGATGTTGGATTCGTGTCGATGAATATTTTTATACTATCAAGTTTTCATAATTTTTAATAAATTATTAAAAATATTTAATATCAAAATTGTGTATTAACATATGTGACATCTATAGAGAATAATAAAGCAAGCTTAGTATTATGGCAATTGTGACATTTGTCATCTAATGAGAGTATTTACTATTTTAAAAGTTTCTATTAAGGGTAATATTTCCTTAATTATTTTTAAATTATTTTTTTTGTTAACCATTGATTGATTAAATAAATTTTAAATTATTTTAATCGGAAAGCATTAGGTACCAAGTCTCCACGTTCATTACTAAATATGTTGCAGGATATTTTGTTCCTGTAATTTTTTTGGTGTCATTGTGTTTGCTATCAACTACTCCGCTGCTAATGATTATTATAATTATGCTATTATTTGTCGTGATACGGTAGATTCATAGTTTCTTCTCCATGTTCATTTATAGTCTTTATCCATCATAGATCATTTTGTGTTCGTTTTCACTTGGTGCTGCATTATTTGATTAAAGTCTATAGATATGCAATTAAATCTTTTTTTTCACTTATTGTTGGGACGATGTCTCTTTCATTATTTATATGTTTGAATTTGTTGTCTGTATAAGATAGAATAACTTTTCAGTTTTAAAACAAGTAGATTGCTTTAGGGACCCTCTTTTTAGTTTAAAATTTTGCTTAAGGTTAGGAGTTTGTTTATTTTATTTTTTTGTATTTGTATTTCTTAGATTGGCTGTAATTTTTAATTACTATTATCTCTCACAATCAATTGATTAATATAGTTCGACATGAATGACAATGTGGTGAAGGATATGGAGGAGCCTTTGATACATGTGAGACAAAAGACAGTGTAGTTGAGAATGAGGTCAAACTTTCAAACAATGCATTGAAGAGTGAAAGTGAATATTATATTTTTTTATGCCTCTAAGAATAAGATAACATTACTATTATCTATTGTCCTTAAAAAAAATGACTATTATCTATTGAGTATTGACTTAGTTGAAATGTATCTTCTGTTTTTGTCCTAATTAGAAAGACCTTACTTGAAGTACATTTGGGATTAGACAATGCAATCGGCTAAATTTGTTTATAATGAAATTTGTTTTATTGTTTTTATATTGTTATATTTGTATTGGTGAAGGATTGTGTTTTTATTTTGGTTACAATGCTAAAAGGAAAGAAAAAAGAAACAAAGCGAAACATGAGAAACTAGAGAATACTCTCTAGAATAAAAAGTTTCAGTTGCATCCATCTGAAGGAGAGGCAGAAGATCTTTTGAAGGGGAGGCATGGTGAAGCAACTCATTATCCGAAGAGGCTCCAAACTTAGTTAAAAAATCTGCACATTGATTTCCCTATGTAAGAATGTGGTAGCCGATCTCAATATAAATTATTGTGTTTAAAATGCAATGACTATCTTTAATTCTATTTAAAAAAATGACTATCTTTAATTTTCTTAAGAAATAAGTTGTTTTGATTTTAATTTTACGTTGCCTTTACATATATGTATTGCAATTTTGTTTGCATATATGGTAACCTTACATCAAATTTAAAATAATTTGAGATTTGAAGTATTAAACATTTTCATATGTTATATTTTAATAAATTTTCCCCGTATAACACACGGGTATACACACTAGTATAATATAGGACGGTGAGCAAACATGGTCTTTCAATAAAATAAAAAATAACCCAATAGTCAACAGATTCGCATTGGAAAAGAGACAGGGGCCTATCTAACACCCATTCCTTAGAAGTCAAAACTAGCAATGTCATTGATATGCTCTGATGAGGTGAACAAGTTAAACATGGTAGTAATTTCATTTTTTTTTTTTTTATATACTATAAACTTTAGATGTTCGATTTCACGACTTACTAGAGATGTGATATACCTTTTTTTTTTAATTTTTTAAAGAGTGATATACCTTAAAACTTCTAAAATGTTGATAGATATTTGTTAAACAACCCTAAAAAAATTAGTTAAACAAGAGTGTTATTTGATACAATGGATTCAACTACGAAAGGCAATGAATAGACACTTGTAAAGAATGAAACAAGTATTACTCCGCATTTGACATAACACATGCTGCTCAGTACGGTGAATTAAACCGATCAACACTTTTCACTAATTTTCTTTGGTGCCTTGCCCGTGACAATGAGCATTACACATAGTTAAATTATCTATTAACGGGATCATATTCTTGGCAGCAAAAAATAATTTTTCGTTCGTGCAAAATATGAAGTATATTTTTTTTTTTTAAAAAAAAGAATGCAAATATGAAGTATGAACTAACTCGTGCATATTATTGGGTTTTGTTTTAATAGAATTTTATATATTGATTTATTTTGAAAATAAAGGAGTAGATTTTTTTTGAGAGGGAGTAGATTTTTATATTAAAAATCAAATTGAGTAGTATAATAGTATTTTAGGTCAAATCTTATCCAACAAGATATATATATTTTTAAATTAAAGTAGATTAAATTTATATTAAAAAATGTGTTCCCTCAAAAAAAAAAAAAGTGTAAAATTAATAAAAAATAAATGTCTATCCTTTTGTTTATCTTTCTCCCCATCACACACATACATATCTTAAGAAACAAACAAAAAAAGTGAAAATCTCATACAATGACACATTAGTCGTTAATCAACACTCTTCTCACACTTCTCATTCTCTTCACATTGCTTCTAGCGACGGAAACAAACCGTGGCTAAAACAAAATGGCAACGATTAGCGACGAAGAACGCGACGGTAACGGCATTCATCAAACACCGTTACGAATCCCTGAATTGCTCTATGTTTCTGTGAAGATGGAGAATCCAATCCGCGCTGTCGCTGGAAATCTTTTTCCTCACGTTTTTTGTTCTTCTGCATTGCTTGGGGATTGTTTGGATTCTTCGAAAGCTGTAATTTTGATTCGTACCCTTTTTACTGTTTCATTTGTAGTTTAATGGGTGATTCTGGTTTTTTCTTATTGTTGTTGTTTCTGGTTTAGATTTTGATGGAACGTGAATCTGCGTCAATGTGGGAGTTGAGCTTTGTTGTTCCACAAAATCATGGTAATAATGTCTTTTAAGTTAATATTTGGATACACAGCTTAATTAATTGCTTATAGCATAAGTTGTTATTATATGAGTATCATAGCCCGTTTGCATTGGCTTATTTGAGCTTATCTACCGGCATTAACACTTGTGAGATTATTTAGGAGAACTTATGGCATGTTCATAAGCTGTTTTCAGCTTATTTTTATAAGGTCTCCAAGATAGCTTATGAAAAATATAGATTTTACTAAAACAATTTAACTTTATTTTTATAAAAGTAGTTTATACATGATGATAAGCACTTGTACTATAATTTGCAAATTAAGCTGTTTATCCAAACAGGGACTTTATGTATAAGTTATTTCTATAACAAAATATAAAATAAATTCAATCTTGGAGGTAAGTTGAAGAGAGTTCAGGGACATGTCTTAACCGGTTTCCATAAACTCTCCCAAAGAGGCTGACAAGTGACAAGTGCTTTAGATAAGCACAAATAACCAAATCCAATCAGGCCCTATGAAACGAGAGAAACTCTTCTCATAAATTCTTTAAGTAAGCACTAAGCCGTCATTTTGGTTTTAAATGTGTAAGGTGATGTCACTAGTATCCATATAGTCCCTGAATGTGTCGAAATTACAAAAATATCTCTGAATGTGTCTTCTGTTGGTAGTTTCATTGACGAAACTGACTAATGAAAGACACGTTGGAGTACCAAATGACAAACATGTACTTTTATGGATGTTTTTTTTTTTTTATTATTGATATATTCAAAAACTGTAGCGATTGTGTCTATCCTTGCGAGCATGTGAAGATATGCTGACCTATTATTTTTGTACTCTTTCAACCTTTTCTTATGTTTGTAAAATAAGTTCAAATAAGCTCTTCTAAGCATTATTTCGCCGGTGCGTAAACAGAAAATAATTGATTTTTCTAAATGCAATTACTTTGAGCATTGACAAATAATAACTGTATTGGCATCATCATAGGAAGAAGCTTTAATGCCGGGACTTCATTTTGTAACCTGACGTGTTGATTTTGTTTGAGAATTTCAGAAGCTTTGGATTTCAAATTCCTTCTAAAGCCAAAAGATGAGAATTCACCTTGTTTTGTTGAGGATGGTCCGAGTCGTGTACTTGTTGCAGGCGCATTGCAAGATGGTGCTAGGCTTGCTTCGTTTAAGCTTGATATTGATCAGGCTGTTGAGTATAAAGTATTTGTTCAAGCAAGCAAAGTTTCTTCCTTTGATCTGGCAGCTAGTTGGAGGGCTTATAAGGAGAACTTTCATCCTTCGGCTGTACGTGGGATACCTGACGTCAGCATAAATTCAGAACTTCAGACAGAAAGCGAGGTAAGACTCCAACTGCCAGTTTGCTTCATCTTGTTTACTTTTTCCCCTTGGACCCACATTGTTTTCCTTCTGGTAGCTGTAGAACAAAGACTTACTCTCGCTGCAAGTCTTTAGATGATTGTGCTAAAATACCTCATGTGAATGTGCAGGATGTCTTATACTTTGTTTCTGTTGTAAAAAAAGTGTACTGTTAAATGTGGTTTAGTTAAGTATTAGATATGCTAATTTGTCTCATACTATGTTATTTTGTGGTTATAATGGTAAATAGTTGCATTATATAGTTAGTAAACAGCTGCATCGAATTGAAAGATGTTTCGTTTTCATTCTTCAAAATAAAATAACATGAATCAGCCTAACAGGTGACTTGCATTTCATATACTGTTTTTTTTTCCTTTACTTTTTCATGTTTTCTACAGTTTTAATTATGTGTTGTAATCAATATTCTTATATTAGTGAAGTCATCACTGTGATAGTCCAATTAGTTTTTGTCGCTGTGCAACCAATTATTTTCCCATGAAGTTGTATCGGCACACTAGTCATGCCTCAGGACTCTTCTTTATTAACAGCCAATTTTAATTTTAATTTCTTTGTGGAACTGTAGTTTGTCATTAAATGTTTTTCTAATCCGATAGTGCAAAATGGTTATTATCAAGGTTCAAGTGATTAACTTAGCAAATAAAAAGTTTATAGTTGAATTACATGTCTTTCTCTTACATTGCCATGTCATCCACCACAACCTGTAGTCCAATCATGCATCTTAACTGGTGGCCTTGATATGTTCTACTTTTCTTTTTCTTTCTAATTCCAACTTATGAAGTTATGATAAATGTGTCTTTAAAACGGTTTTTTTTGTGAACCATTACTATGGACTCATGGCTCACACTTTATTTTTTTTATTCTTTTAGAATGTCTCTTCTGCGAGTTTGGAACTTGATCTTGAGCATTATGTTGTCCCAGCTCCCTCAAGTTCTCCAAATTCATCTGCTGTATATGCAGCTGACATGACAGAGAATCCCAGATCACGGAATAGTGGGTATGGCAGCAACTCATATTCCGCCGGAGATGACAGTGGTTATGTTGATCAACCTGAAACTGTAAATATTTAACTTTCACATTCATATTTAAAATTTATGATTGACTTTTAGATTTTATATTGGGCCTAACAGACTCATCCTTACAAGACCGGTTTGTATAACGCGGGTTACCCATGCTTTATACACACCACACATGCCATATCTCTGAGCAATGTGGGACTAAATCCACCCTTTAAGCCCAACACATTGAAGGTTGCAATTGCAACGAAGGCAACTCAAATGCTGGATGTTGGAAATTCTGCCTTTATTGTGATCCACCCCTAGTCGCCCAATTGCGACATTTGAGTTGCCTCATGTTGCCTTGCCTTGTGTTGGCTTTGAGGGTGTGGATTTAGTCCCACATTAGTTAGATAGAACTCTTGATAAGAGTTTATAAAGAGGAGGCACTCCCTTACAAGCCTGTTTTGTAAGGATGAGTTATGCCCCAAATTTCTACATGGTATTTGTAAGGATGAGTTAGGCCCCAAATTTCTACACCGCAATTAGCCGGCAAGGGGCGGACCGCAATTAAGGCGGAATTTCCAACATTGACGTTAAATTTTAAAAGGGAATATTTTATTAGACAGCTGTAAGACCGACGATGTTGTACGGAACAGGGTGTTGGGTGGTAAAACACCAACACGAAAATAAAATAAGCATAGTGGAGACGAGGATGTTGCGTGGGACGTGTAGTAAGACTAAACGAGATATGTTTAGAAATGACAATATTAGAGAGTTAGGGTAACATCTATAATAGAAAAGATGGTGGAAAATAGGTTTTGGTGGTTTTGATATATAGGGAGAAGACTTGTAGATTGTGTAGTCAGGAGAGTAGATAATGCAGGATAGTCAGGTCACGAGAGACATATGAAGACCTAGAAAAACTATAAGAGAAACTATTAAGAAAGATCTAGAGATGAATGAGTTGGATCAAAATATGGTTTATGGTAGAACATTATGACGTAATTTGATCCATGTAGCCGACTCCACTTAGTGGGGATAACACTTGGTTGTTTAACTTTCTCACAAATTTTTAATAAATACTGATGCACAGTGATGCAAACCAAGTACTGACCCTAATTTTAATACTAAAACTAATCTCCGAATTCTAATTAAAAAGGAAAGTAAATGATGAATATCTATCTTAGAATTTGTGGTTAGGCCTAACACAACCCAACAAAATCGGCTTGTGAGGTGAGGAGTGCCCCCACTTATAACACTTGTTCAGGCAATATCACTTCCAATGTGGGACTCCTAACACACACCCCTCAACCTAGAACTAGACATCTGGAGTGTGACCCAAGTGGTCCGATAGCAGAAACTTGATAGCAGGTGGCCCAACGGATCTTCAATAGGCTATGATACCAACTTAAATGTTTTAAAATGAATGGTTTACTTATCTTACAATGAGATATTCAAATTCAAACTTAAATACAAGAAAGAATCTCTCAAGAAAAGGAAAACAAGGAAACTAAATCAATCATAATAAATAGAGAATAATCAACAATCTAAAATCCTCTTTTTTTTTTTGGTAGTGGCCGGGGTTTGAACCCCGGACCTTTGCATATTTTATGCATTGTCCCAACCAACTGAGCTAAGCTCACGAGGACAATCTAAAATACTCTAAAGTGGAATAATGATATAGTGCAATCTTTTTTTATTATAGATTTTTTAACACTCACTGTCAAGCTAAAACTTACTAAGATTTAAGTTAGTTAACTTTACAAGTATGTGTAGCAAATAGTTGTGTATTTGATGTTTTTTAAATGCAAAATACCACTACTTGAGGTTAGGAGGAAAAAAGAAAGTAAGCTAGTAGGTTATATTAATTATTTATTGTGCAATGTATCATATCTAATTCGCTATGTTGATGTTCCAACTAGGAGATGGAGGTCAATACCCTGGAGCCATCTAGGGTGTATGAATGTCGCAAACTTGTTAAATCTCTGTCAGTGGGAACAATGTCAGCACTGCGAAAGGAAGATGGTCAGAGGGGACCTTTTGTTGATAGGGGTGTTGGATTTCCAAGAATTACAAAATCTTCTAGTTTAAGGTCATTTACTATTGATCTTAGTTTGGACACCGATACCGAGGTTTGTATAATTGATTTCCACTTTTGTTCTATTATTCAACTTTAATTTTTGGTGGACTAATTTATATTGCTTCTAACTGTTAATTGTGGTTGTTTACAACATTTGCTTCTGCCCCTCCTTTTTCGGATAGAACTCATTTCCAGCAGCAGCTGGAGCTGTTGCAGCTGGTGCCGTTGCTGATCAGATGCTGGGTCCCAAGGAGGATAAACATTTGGCGATTGTCATGGTACTATTCTTCCTTGTGAAATAACTAGTTATGAAGTTGTTTTAGCAACTTTTCTGATAAAATATTTATTTTTGGCTGTAAATTGAGATTAAAAAATAAAGGAAAATACCATAAAATGTTTGACTTTGGAAGTACCTGGTGAAAATGTCACATTCCCATTTGTATTTAATCTAATTTAGTGAATTAAAGTATTTGGAATGTAATAATTCAAACTACTTTTACTTAGGTGAGTCTGCCAGCTCGAGGTAAAACTTTCACTGCAGCTAAACTTACAAGATATCTTCGCTGGTTGGGTCATAATACAAAACACTTCAACGTTGGTAAGGTTGTTCACATTCTTGACTTGATTCTTCTTTGTAATGAAGGTTATGTATAGATATCTAATGGAGCGGAGTGGAATGAAATGAGATAGAATGAAGAGTGGAATAGAACATAATGGAATAAACTTATCATTCCTTTCTTTGCATATTTTAATGATGCAATGGAGAAAAAGGCTTTCATTCTATTCCACCCAAAATGAAACCCATTTCATTTCATTCCATCTTATTTTAAATAATTCCAAACAACGAAACCTTCAACGATTTCATTCCATTTACTTCCATTAATCCGAATGTAGCCCAATAGTCTTTTACCTAGTGGAAGATTGGAAATATATCAAGCATGAAGTTAACATTCTCACATTTTGATGTCACAGTATCGTCGCCTTAAGCACGGAGCTAGTCAGGTAAACTTAATGGAAATGAATCAATAGGATAGTATATTTCTTATTTATTTATTATCTGCTTCTATATACAGATTCCATTCCTATCCGTCAGATTTGCACCATTTATAAATATGTGACATGGGGCTTTGATTTGTTAACATGTTTCATCACCCAACACAAGAGTACTGACCTTGTACAACACCTAGATTTGACATATTTTACAACCAAATGGAATATGGTGTAGTTCTGTGACTAAAATGGGTTCGTAGCATGCTCTTTTAACAAAATTAAGTTGAAGGTTGGTAGAATAAAAATGGTTTGAATTTAAAGTGCTAGGAATTCACATTACTGAGAAATACAACAGTTATTCATGCTCTTTGAACACTGAATTATGCCGCAAGAGCAACGGTTGTAATTATGGGCATAATGTCAATACCTTGTGCTTTCTGTGCTATATAATGTTTATGTTGAAATTACGGATAAAAAGAGAATGATAAGAAGAAATATGACGTTGGTGAAATATGATTTGATACAAATTCAACGATACTAGTTTGATAGTAACTTGATATATACTAAGGACTTAAAACTAACCCCTATTTATAGTATACGAGACTCCTAATCCTAAATAAATAGGAAACTCAGGAAACAATCATGGTAATAATGATATAATATGAAATCTAATCCTAGGAGATAATTTAAGACACTCTAAGATTATAAATGGATCCAAGAAGATAAATATAATATCAAAAACATTATGAGATGTTTCATGTATGTTCTCATAATCTATTATACAACGAGTTTTTAAAACAATCACGACTCATAGAATCACGGATGAGCCGCTTGACCTAAAAATTTAAGCAATCAAGTTTTGCGACCAAAAGTTTTAACCTGAAATGTTTTGAATGAGTGATTTGCATTACACAATGGTGCAGAGCAAAATATATATATACTAGAGAGTATCACTTTAACTAAGGAAAAGTAGTAAATTAAGGACTACCACTCAAGAGAGTATCACACTACATCGACTGATCACTATGGGGACTCACTGTATTAAATATTAGTTTTATTCTTTGAATCATGATATTAAAGTTGGTTGTCATGCTTCATTGGAAAGTTTTTAATTTATGTCATTCTTTTATGTAGTCTGCTGATTTCTTTCGAGCTGACAATCCTGAAGGCATAGAGGCACGTAATGAGGTAACTTCCGGCCAGTAAATTAATTCAAACAAGTATTATATGAGTAAAGTTTATTGATTTCTGACATAACTTGGTCATAACTAAAATTATCAAGATGTTGCTTCTAATTTTTTTTACAATTTTATTGAAATAAATAAACTACTTTACTCCCTCTGTTTCAGAATACATGTCGCAATCAACCACTTCACACATGTCAAGACACAACTTTGACTATTAATATCTTTAATTATCTATAGTAAAAAATTATAAAAATTTAATATTTTGAAAATATTTATCGAGACAAATCGAAGAACATCTTACATGCTAATATTTGTATTTATATATAAGGGAAAAAATAGGGTCAAAGTAAGTTATGTGAATAGTGAACATTGTAAAAATGCGACATGTACTTTGAAACGGAGGGAGTATCTTTTAAGGCCTTTAACAAAATTCCTTTTTTTTGGTTTGCTTTAGTTGTCTATAGTTCACTTGTTAAAATCAATTAATGACCAACGCTGAATATATTGAGAACAAATCATTTTGGGAGCTGATTCTAAAGTGTTGCATTAAACAAAATCAACACCAATTGATGTTATAATACAAAATGAGTTTACTGATATCATTTATTGAATGGCAACACCATTTATGACCCATTTTTGTAGAATAAAAATCAGAAAATAAGCGCATATTGACAAATACTAGAATTTACGACTACTTACTCGTATTCAAATGCTCTATTTCTAACATTGGTTTATCTTGAATGATCTTGTTGGTGTTAACATCCAGCAATTGTAGAAGACCCAACCAAAATATTCATATTGATTACCTTTTGAAGACTGATATAACGTTACTTTTAATTTTTGGTATTCGGTTTGTTATGAATGATTCTGGTAATGTTAACACCATGTTGACCTTTCTCTGTGTACATGATATTAATATATCCAAATTCTGTACACCCAGGTAGCAAAACTGGCATTTGAAGATATGATAACTTGGATGCAAGAAGGTGGTCAGGTAAATTCATTCTTGCTGGGAAACTTTTTTTCTTTTTTGCTTTCTTTAAGTTCTCTGCATAAATTTTTAAGTTCAATTTAGGTTGGGATATTTGATGCCACAAACAGTAGCAAGCAGCGAAGAAACATGCTGATGAAATTGGCTGAAGGAAGATGCAAGGTATTTTAATCACAGATAGCTACTGTTATATAGGTAATATAAAAATGGCGTATGTAGTTTTAAGGTATTTTTACACTCTTCAGATGCACCTTTGCATTTTTATTGCAGATTATCTTTCTGGAGACGATATGCAATGATGTAGACATGATTGAAAGGAATATTCGTTTTAAAATTCAGCAAAGTCCTGACTATGCAGAAGTGTATGTTTGCTTTAAAACCTGTGACATCTTATCTCAATCACTTTGTAGAAACGTGCACAATTAGCTTTTCTTTTGCAGGCCAGATTTTGAGGCTGGGCTACGAGACTTCAAAACTCGTGTTGCCAATTATGAGAAGGCAATTCTTTCATATTTATACTTTTAATAACTTTTCTGGGTGAGCTTTGCTTTAAATAATGCTGATTTCATCATATTACTAGGTTTATGAGACGGTAGAAGAGGGATCTTACATAAAAATGATTGACATGGCCAGTGGACGTGGTGGGCAAATACAAGTAAGTTTTACCTTCAATTATGTGATTTGTGTGTGTTGAAAATTGCCGTCTACTTGGCTCATTGTTTTGTTAGCCAGTAACAATATCACAAGTAATATATGCATGTCTGTTGACTGTACTCTGGTTGTTTTATAGATAAGTAAAAGTTTTATTTTTGTAGATACACTTGAAAGTTTGATTAACATGAATATTATTGACTGATTGGTAAGTTACAAATTACAGGCTCTTATAATATTATATAGACAATTAGACATGAGTCTTAATAAATGATAGCCAAGAAAAAAGAAATAAAATTTATCTTGATAATTATACATTGTTATGGACCTTACGGTGATATGTAAAACACAAAAGGTTGCCTCCAAAAATTATACAATGACCAAAAGTGGATCTTCTACCAATAGGAGAGCCTGCCTCATCTGCATTTGAATATCATACAACTTAAGTTGTGCCCTTGTTTTCATAGATCAGACCTTTTCATCGGGCTTCTTTAATACACTTCAAGATGTGAGTTACGCCTAGATGTGAATTACGGCATCCCAATGTCCTTTACAAGGTGAGTTAAGAAATCGACTTTCCATATCAACAACAAAGGAGATATTTGGAAGAGTAAATTGGGATAATTTTGCTTAGTCACTAGTCTTCTGCATCTCTTTGGGTTTGATAGTGGCTCCCCATGATATGGTAGAATCTTGACATTAGGATTCATAGGAGTGCCAACTGGTTTATGATTCATTAAATCTGTTTCCCCTAAAATATCTATGATATGCTACCTGTTTGAAATTACTATGTCATCCTTGGATTGTGCCATCTCTATTACCAAAAAGTTTTGGAGCCTGCCATAATTTTTTGTTTGAAAATAGTGACAAAGACGATGCTTTATCTTTTGATGATCACTACCTGTAATGACAATGTCGTCAACATATACAACTGAGTCAACACATCATGTACCTAAATGGCGATATAAGGCCAAGTGATCCACTTCAAGTCATACCAAATTGTTGAACAATGTTTCTGAATTTACTAAACCAAACTCTAGGAGACTTTGAGGCCATTTAAAGATATGTGAATGCGATAAACTAGCCCTGGTGACTCGCTTGAGCAACAGATCCAAGATGTAACTCCATATAAAAGATTTCATTGAGATCACCATGGAGGAATACATTCTTCATATCAACTTGGAGAGACTTGACACCATATTTTTGTAACATTTCAAGACTTGGATGACCCAGTTGAGCATGTACTAGATGAGGGTAATCTTTGGTGGTGCATATTCAGGAGTGGCTAGGGAGATGATGGAGGCCACGTATTAGGGTGGTGAACATCTGGGAATGGTCATTGGTTAAAAATAGGTGACAGCTGACGACGGAAAATTGGCAATAGCAAACGCTATAGGTGATTCTAAGTGGCAGTGCTAAAAAATATGCAGTGTAGGTGTTGGCAGTTGCAAGGTAGGCAGCACAGGGTGGCTACGATTTTGACGTAGAAGTAAAGTCTCCCAAATTGAGAGTGTTGATATCAACTTGAAAGGGTCTCTTAATAATCTGAATATTACTGATTAATAAATTACAAATGACATGCTCTAATATATATACTATTGAACATGATTCCTTATGATCTTCGGAAAATCTATCTTAATAATTAAAGAACATTATAGTGATGTATGTACAGAAGAATAAAAGGAAATAATTATTTATTTTATCCTAAAATAGCCCTGTTTATAATTATTCTAAGGAAAATGTTAACGAGTGCCCCCGGGGCACTCTTTAAGCACTTTAAATGGTAAGTTTTATATGAAAAGTTATGTAATGAATGCATTGGAAATTGTAATAGTTGACTTTTTAAAAGAATAATTTCCAAATTTGGGATGCTTAAAGAGTGCCCCGGGGGCACTCGTTAACAAGACCCTTATTCTAATAGTTAGTTTAGATGTAAAACCCTGGTTTAGCCGTTTAGGTGGAAATTTAAATGGCACAGTTTCACTTGCTCCTCTAATTTTAAATAACTTATGACAGCATAACTTTGAGTTTGCTTTGTGCCTACCTTAATCATTATTTCATGGTTCACTGGAAGCATAGAATTCAAAGCGTGTTTTATAATTTTGTTCTGCAGACGCAAAATTTATGATGAAACATGTACAAATGTTCTAAATGTTGGTGTCTCCATGAGTTTTCTCTAGCCATATGAAATAAGGTCTATAGTATGACATTGATTTATTAATTATTCACAATTTATCTCTTTTGGTTTAGGTGAACAATATCAGTGGCTACCTACCTGGCAGAATTGTCTTTTTCTTGGTAAGCTTCTTCAAAGATTGCAGTTAATTACATTCAAAGACTTACATTCTCAGGCAGGAAAAACAATTGATTTAACTTTATTAAAACTCAAGAACTGAAAGGGCAAATTAGAGAGAATCACTGATTCTATTTTCAGCTAAATGATTTCATTCATCTGATTTTGATTGAAATACATCACTGGTATGTATAGAGGTTAGAGTAGGTTTACTGACCTAGATACAACTATGAAAACCAAACTGTCCGATTGATTCAACCCACAGCTATGAATGAAGCTGTCAGATGACTAACCAAAGCCACCTGCTACCGACACTAGTCATAATCGAATGTTAATTACAATACAACAACATAGTGGGCTACTATTGACAAATTGCATGAACCAACCTTAACCCGTTAAGTAAAATCACACAGATGGTTTTATTTTTATATGTTACATACTTCCTCAATCAAGAGTCTTTTGGGCTTAAAATGTTGACAGTATATAGGTTCAACTTCCTTATGCTAAAATCAAACTATTAGGTAATGGTACATGAATCAAAGTCTTTACCATTTGTGTTAGAGGCATTGAAGCCATTTCGTAAACCAACTACCCAAAAAATTTAAAACTATTAGGTAATGGCACATGAATCGTTTTATATCGCTAATTAGAAAATTAGTGAAACTTTTCTGTCACTAACTTTTAAAATTGAGATATTCGCTAATTTGGAATAGGTTTTAGCTTATTGCAGTTTCTCAAGTGAGATGAATATCTAGCTCCTAACTTACTAAAAGGCCATTATAAGTTGAGGGTAGTTTCTTTCGTAACAAATAGCAATCCTCTTTTGCCTAACTTCCCAAGATAGTGTTTTTTTAGAAGTCTATTATACACACCCTCCAAATGCTACTCCATGTTGTTTAAAGTTTATTAAGAGTATCTGGTTATTTTCTTCATGTCTTGCAGATGAATACGCATCTTACACCACGCCCAATATTACTCACTCGGCATGGAGAAAGTCAGGATAATGTGAGAGGCAGAATTGGAGGAGATCCTGCATTAAGGTATATTCTCATATTTTCTTTGGTGTATAATTGACGAGGACACATGCCGACAAAGGTACTTGTATGAATGAAAATGAAATTCCTGTTTTTTGCCTTAAAGAACTGGTATCAAAATAAATTGTGGTATGGGTGGGTATTGTAAGACTTCATATGTTACTGGCTTCTGATTGTACTAGTTGTACTTCATTTGTACTTGACCTAGAATAATGGTTTAAGTAGGAGTGTTAGGTCCTTTTTTCACAACATTTGATTATTTGAAGCATATTAATGGTGATGAAAAACTGAACGATGGTATCACTGGTCGACAAGGAACAATAACGGATACTAAAGGTAGTTGTGATAAGTCACGAATGAGATAATTAAAAAGAAGTGCTATGAAGGCACTGTGACTATATGAAGTGGAAAATCTGAATTGTATTTCTCTTATTGTTAGATATTAGTTTCTTTTCTTTCACCTTGCTCGTGATTTCCCTTTTTACTACTTTACTTGGGTGTACCCTCGTAGCTGAGAAGCAAAATAAGACTAGCTGCTCATTTTTGTAGCCTTATTGGTTTAAAGGGCCGTGTTTTGTAAAGAGAAGTGGCGAAGTAGAAGTAGGGTTTAATTGGTTTAAAGGGCTTTGTTTTGTAGGGCTTAATTGGTTTAAAGGGATGTGTTTTGTAAAGTGAAGTGGCAAAGTAGTTATGATTTCTCTATCTTTGACTTATTATTTAATTTTTTAATGTGTTACCTGATTTCTTAAATAGTTGCTGTAAATTTTAAGCTGACTAACTTAACCAAATTGTTTCAACAGTGAGGCTGGAGAACTTTATAAACAGAAGCTTGCCAAATTTGTTGGAAAACGTCTCAAATCAGAACGAGCTGCTTCTGTAAGCTTTTCCAATAGTATGGATTAAATTCTGGCATTCATTTTTTCTTCAAATAAATCATATGATTACAAGAAATTAATGCTAGTTTGCCATGTGCCTTCTAGCAATACTCCTTTGTTTGCTATAGCAACATATATCATTTATCTTGAATTGTATTCTAGTATCAATGACAGTGATGAAGATTATTTATCTATCACTTAACCATGCAGCAAACTGTTATAGTGTTAGTAATTGGCAATGTATTGTCAGTAACTTATTCCTTAATCGGATTAAGTATAGGGAAAGGAGGCGCAGACCTTCGAAGATCTACAACACTAGTTAGAAAAAATACCTTGGACAAGAAATGATACATGAACTAGAATTACAAATTTTCATTCTAATATTTCCTTTTCATCATTTTGCACATCTGACACTACCAATTACAAAGCATTCTCTTCACATATAGGATTTTGTAGAAGTTATATAATACAATGATGAATGGGTTATTTCCATATCAATTAAGCACATGTGTGAAAGTGCTGAAATGATGAATAGTCTGTGATATTTGCCACCTCTGTCTAGATATGGACCAGTACACTGCAGCGAACAATTCTGACAGCAGGCCCCATTGTTGGATTTCCTAAGGTTAGTGTCATTCTTAAGTCAGAAAATATGGATTGACATAATTGCACATTAACTGTGTTCCTACACCTACTTCCTATACATTTTAGATACAATGGCGGGCACTTGATGAGATAGATGCCGGGGTGTGTGATGGAATGACATACCAAGAAATCAAGAAGAACATGCCAGAGGAGTATGAGTATGTCTCAAACTTGTAATCTCACTTATTTGGAAGCTGAATGAACTGGTATTATTAGATAAAAAAATGAAGTGTTTAAAAGTAGCATAATGCCAATTAAAATGTTTAAGTGCCTTTAATTATTTTATTTATATTTTGGTTTTTTCTATTGCAGATCCCGTAAAAAGGACAAACTTAGGTATCGTTATCCTCGTGGGGAGTCTTATTTGGACGTTATTCAAAGGTTGATACATTGCATCTCTATTTAGATCCTAGCTACTACTTGTTTGACATAAATAACTTAAGTTTTAATGATATTTCAGGTTAGAGCCTGTAATTATTGAGCTTGAGCGGCAACGAGCACCTGTTGTTGTGGTATCTCACCAGGTATTGCATATATGATCTTAACCAGTAAACCTGCATTTATGTATCTTTCACTGGTTTTAATTGTTGACATTTTTTGCTAACACTTCTCTCATTGCAGGCAGTTTTGAGGGCATTGTATGCTTATTTTACGGACAGGCCTTTGAAAGAAATTCCACATATGGAGGTAATATATGAATAATATTTATCTGAATGCGATGTTCTTACTATCATATATGAAGTTGATGTAAAAGCCTGATTGTGTTTTTGGCAAATATTTTAACTTTGATAGGAAAATGTTATGTTTGTATTTTCTCCTCCACTCAGTTGAACCCTGATTCTTTTGCTCTTTCAACTCATTTAACCTTTGGCAATTATTTAAGCACATCTTTTGGTTATTTTCATTATAAAATGTTTCTGTGGTTCACCCACCACAATTTCAGAAGCATTTTAATGAACCAAGAATTTGAACAAGATATCTAATGTGAGGTTTGTTCATTTGCAGGTGCCACTTCATACTATAATAGAGATAGAGTTGGGAGTTACAGGTGTCCAAGAGAAAAGATACAAACTAATGGACTGATAATAAGTATAGAAGAAGAGAAGAAAAGGGATGTTAACAAAAGATTTTTAAGTAAACTTTTTTATTTTTTTTGTAATGAGGAAAAAAAATGATGAATTATCATGTAAATTGTGATCCTCTCAAAATTCATATTGATGAGCATTCCTTAGTTCCTTATTTGAAGAATTTTAAACTTGAAAACAAAAGTAGCACAATTTTTTACTCGGCAAACTCAAAGTTTCCATCCTTCTCAGTTCACTCCCTTTTTTTGCAAATCCATTTAATGCTGATAGAATTAGTTAAAAACAACTTAAAGAAGTAGGTATGGACCAACATGAAAATTTTTGGTCCTGTCCTGAGAGACTATGAGTAGCAGCCTGCAGGTCTCAGCATCTGTAGGCCAACTCAGTGCCAATAAAAAAACCACCACAAATAATTTCCCAATTTTTTATTTCTACATTACTGTCATTTCTCATAGAAAACTTTCAAATGAATTATGATAAGCGCATATTGGAAGGGACCAAGACGATCAACATTTTGCCGCATTCACGTAGTCACGATATCCATGGCTGTTGGATTGATATTGGATGTTATTTAAGATCAGCATCTTTATTTTTATTTTCCTTAAAGGAATATGATGATCTCGATCTAATGATCATACATATATCGTGGCTGCATGAAGACGGCAAACTACCAAGGGCATGCGATTCAATTTTGTATTGGAATAGGTCTTTGAAGAAGTAGATACCATCAGCATGCGGCATGCCTACTCTGTAAAAAGTAGAAATTAGAAAAAGAAAAGAAAGAAATAAAAAGTAGTGATAGATGCATCACCGGAAACATGCATGAAAATATGGCATGGCATGGAATCTAAGCAAAGATCTCTTAATGCAGTTAGCAGTGGACTGAGGGTGGCTATAACTATTAGTAGAGTGGTCAAAATAAATGGAAAGACGAAAAAGATCTTTATTTATACAGTAGTATTGGTTTGATTTCTGCTCTTCCCCTAGCACAAAACACTCGCGCCCTGCAACCATGCCCAAAATACCCTTACGCATCTTAATTAACGCTGCGCAACTTAACTCACGCAGCGTGAGTTAAGTGACACAGAGTTACTGTTTTTGTACAAAACCCATCAGTCCATACTCCAAGCACCATTTTCTTTCCCTCCACCTTCAAAAACCCAAAAAGTGCGAATTTTTGGGTCAAAATCCTCATCCCAAACCGTTGCAAATCGTCAGGAAGCAAGTTTGTACGCTCATCAAGCATCAAATATCAGGTATTGTATCATCAAAACTCATCTCATTTTGCTGGTTTTTGTGCTTGGTTCGTCTGTTTTTCGTAGGCAGTAGGGCTTGGTGCGCACGTTAACTTGCGCAAGGGTTAAAGGCTGCATGACTTAAGTCACGCAGGAGTTAAAGTGTTGTGTGACTTAAGTCATGCCACTGTAGGGTCCTGTTTTTTGAATTTTTTGCACCACTTTTGTTTCTTGGTTAGCTTGTTCCACAAGTAATTTATTTATTCTTCCTTTGTTATTTTTTTTATTCAATATATATATAGTGAGATGGTTGACAATGTCGCGGGTGATGATGTTGAACCGAAACCGGCCAAAAATGAAGCTTCTGGGGATGCTTCCGGCGAAGGTTCCGACGATGTCAAACCAACCGTTAATGTGAAACCATTTAAAGTCAAAATTCCATTTCAAGCTCGCATTGGTAAAATTGAAGAACCTAAACTGGTACCTATCTGTGTTGTTTGCGAAGGTCGCGACACCGCCTCATTTTTTACAACAAATGCAAGATGGAGAGAGCGACAAGAGTTACTTGATTGAGTTCGTCGACAAGGGGTAACGACCGAATTTAGTGTTTGTATAGATAAATCCGTTATAAAAAGGCCGTACTTGACGATGCAATGTGAAAGGTGTAACACCCTAATTCGTCGATAAATATTAAATAATAATAATATATTTAATAATAAGGATGTTACACAACTCGAATTTAAATCACAAAAATAATATAATTTTCTTACTAATTAATAATTTTAGCAGCGGAAACATTTCACTATTCTCATTAATAAATCTTATCATTGTCATTCAAGATTATCATTGTAACATCCAAGATTCAAACTCAAAATCAAATTAATTTAAGCGTTAACCCCAACCCATGGTGTTACATATCATAGCTCGTATTCAACTACATATCTAATCATTACTAAAATAAAATTGACGGAAGACAATTCCGGTCGTATCCTGCTAGGCGTCCCGCAACTAGATCTCTTCGTCCTAAGTATCTGTACCCCACGGGTACAGACACCATAAATACCACAACAAGAAAGGGGTGAGAAATCCAGCCATAACATATTATTAGGAAAAACATGCACATTAAATAAATATCAAAAGAATATAGTCTCTACTATCTTATCACTCTCAGCAGTTACTATGTATAATCTCTTCATTTCACATATCACATCAACACATCATCTTCACACTCAAACACCCAATACAAAATCATCATATATATGCATATGGACTCTCCTAACGATCTATATGATTGCGGTACCACTCCTACTCATCATTTTGCCAGAGTTATGTTACTGGACTTTTCTCATCATAGTTTGCCAGAGATATGTTACTGGACTTCTCCATCAGTCATGCACTCCATCAGTCTCAGACTCTATATGAATGCATAGAAATAAATTTGACAAGTAACACAAGTATACACATATTCAAATAATTCACATATTAATGCAAGACTCTCACTAAAATGCATGACTCTAATGTAAGCACACAAATCATCAACATACTCATCATCATCATATATCACTCTCGTCATCGTTATATATATATCACTCTCATCATCATTATATACATCACTCTCATCATCATAATGATATAGTTATCGTCATCCTCATCGTCACTAAAATATAAACATTATCATCCTCATCTTCATCATCATCACTCTCATTGTATTTATTATATATATATATATATATATATATATATATTTAATATTAATCATCGACATCTTTGTCATAGTTATATGATTCCTCATCATTACTCTCTATTAGCCGTTTATATCACCACTTATTCTATTCATTAATCCAATCCTTACGCGTGACTCATTTCTACATCAACATCCCTCTATTTTATTTTATTTTATTATTTATCTTACAAACATACTCTATCCCATCATCTATTCTAGGCTCTCTATATACTTTACTTCTGATAGCATAACCTATTACTTATTCTTAGTCTCAAGATGTATTCTAATTCATTATCATTACATATAATGTCTCCTCTCTATACAACTAGGTTCTTCCCCACCATCGTCATTAACTCTTTCGTAATTATTCTTCTCATTTAAAACGACTTTATATCTTATTACCTTGTTCTCACATTCGTCGTCATCTATACATCGACTATTCTCCTAATCTTAACTTAATCCTAATTTAAAGTTATTATCTCACTTTATTAGTACTTTTGACTTCAAGAATTTTCTTCACTAAGACTTCATTATAATTCAAGATTTTATTCTCTCGATACCGGTAGTTATTATTATCATCAAACATTATAACTATTACCGCTTATCCACTTTCCTACTCATCTTGCTCTCTTCTAATTGTTTCCCGTCCTTCTCATCGCTATTATCATTCCTATTGTCTTTCATTACCTAATTCACAACTCCCCATCTTTCTTTACATCTCGCCTACGATCATCTAACTCGACTACACTATAATCTTTATTTGTTTGTACACTTTAAACATTCCTATATAATATTCTCCATAAGCTATTTAATTATCTTGGATCTCTCCCTCTCCAATTATCAATACTCTTAAGATCATTATTTTTCATGTCATATTGTCAAGTCATCTTTTAACATCATTAAATTCACTTAGATCACTATCACCGGTTTATGTTTTAGACTTGCTATTATCCTGAGATAATTGCTTCTATTTATGCCTGATCACATTCCCTCATTTAGATGTAAAGCTTAAGGACCCTCACCTTTACTTTACACACTGACATATTTATTAAAATCACTAATACTGTCATGGATGGTTTAGAGTCCACTACAACGGTGGTGCTGAAACTTCATGAAAAACGCATCATGACCCACGTGCAACATTTTAATCATAACTCAACTTAGGAATGTCTGAATGAGGTCAAACTAAAGATAAAATAAATATAATACCCATATATACAACTTTCATGAAGGAACCTAAATCCAATTCGTTACAGAGAGGGGTGCAAAAGTTGGTTTTCCTAAACCTATGCAGAGTGCACGACCTTGCTGACCTCTGTGTAGCATTTGGATCATAACTCTAGTTTTTGACGTCCTATTGGAGTCACTCCAAAGAAACATGAAATCTAACATCCATATCTACAACTTTCATGTTTACATCGAAACCTAGTTCAGAACGTAAAAGAGTCGAAAATTGGATTTCCTAAGCCTAGGAAAAGAGCACGACCTTGCTGACCTATGTGTAGTATTTTGATAATATTTTGAGTTCTAGATGTTGGATTAAGGTCAAACCAACTCCCAATTAAATCTAACATTAATAGCTACAACTTTCATGAAGGAACCGAAATCTAATTCTCAACAGAAAAGTGTCAGTTTTTATTTTTTATTTCGGTTACAGAAATCACAGATTTTCTGCGATTTCGCACGTGCGATTTAGCCTTAGGGGACCTTTCCTAACTCCATTTTCGACCCTAAAATCGCCAAACTCGACCCTAATATTCAATCCACGACTACCCTATCATTCAAACACTAATTCTTCGTTAACCCACCTGATTATCCACTCTTTTTAAGACTAAAACTCAATTCAAAAACCTAAACTAGTTTTCCTCAATTGTCATCTTTCCATTTCATCTTTCAAATCGTTCATCATCATTCACTCATCATAATTCACATCATAACAGCAACAATGTATTAAAATTTAAGACAACTCTCCCATCATAAATTAAGATACCCTAAAGTGCAAAGATTCTCCCCCTTACCTCGAATTCCCTGGAAACGCAACTTTTGGTTCAATTCTCCTTGGTTAGAGTTTGCCTCCTTTCCTCTCTACTTCTCTTTGGTTCTCACGTTCAGCAATAATGTTTTATGAATTTCTATTCCTCTATTTATACTAGGAAACTAGGTTAAATTCTTATTTTTATTCCTTTTCTCCCCTCCACCTATCATAATTTACTCTCTCCTCCCCCACTTATTTTATTACTTCTATTTCTCACCTCTTATATTTATTATTTACTATACCATTCCTCTCTTTATAATTTAGATTCACATAAAATATTAATAACCACCAAAACACTATTTTTCAACAATGGCACACTATTTTCTCCCTAATTTCTCACATTATTCACTCGACTAGTTAACTCCTCCTTACTTCCTCATTATTCGTAACACCTATAACCACAAAGGATTTTATTTAATAATATCAAGACCACTATCTTCATGTTATTTTGAAGGAAGGTTGTCCGTTACCACCGAGTTGTAAGGAGTGGATGAACAACAAGATTGGTGAGGCAGAGAATTGACATTTTGCGTTTTTGGATAGACTACATGCCTTCAATGAGCTCATGTCTAAGGAGTCAAAGCCGCCAAACAAACCAACAAATGAGCACAATCCAATTGTTTGTGATAATACTCACACTCCAAAAAAAAGGAACAACAATTTGAAGTCATGGAATACATGGAAGAAGAAGACAATTTAGGAATGTCACTAGAGTTCTTAGATAGGTTATAGGTTATGACACTTTTTGGTCAGTCGGTGTTCGTCCTATTTTTTGGTGGCCGGTTATGTAATTTGGATATTTGTGGCCAATATGTAACTAATATTATATATTATATAAATATATGAAATGAAATATTTTTTTGGTGGCCGGTTATGTCACACCAATCATTGCTCGCATTATGTTGTCTCTAATTATTCAACTACTTATTTTATCTCATATTTGTTTTTCATTATATTTTTGTGAAGTGAAACATGTCTAAAGATGCACAAGGTCCAGTTAAACTTGAAGTTCATTATGTAGATGTGAAAAAGAGGGTTTGGTTTACTGTGAACCCCACCGACAAGTTGGACGAGATGAAGACAAAACTTGACGACTTCTTTATCCATATTTGTTCAAATCATAGAACACGTGATGTGATAGTAAATGTGTCAGGCCTGGACTTGGGGGAGGATAAGGAAGAGGATTTCTGGAAGACCGTGTATTATCCACAACTTCTCAAAGATGATAGCGACGTTGATTTCATGTTTAGGGTAATGGTTAAGAATAGCACTTTGTATCTTTTTGTCCGATCCGTTGAAGTGTAATCATTATTTAAGCGTAATAGTGTAATGTTTTCCGAATTTCTGTCTGTATTGTTGATTTTTAATGAATTTGTGTTTGTGTAATTTAACGATGAATTTGGGTCATTTTAACCGTTTATGTGAGATAATGTAATTTTAGAAAATTTATGGACAAATTTGTGTAATTTGGATCGTTTACGTGTCATTAAGTGTGTTTAAGTGATTACGGGTCATTACCGGCGAGTTTGTGTAATTTGGACCGTTTGGATCGTTTATTGGTGATTATGTGATTGTGCGAAAAACGATGTTTTTGTGTAATTTTGATCGATTATGTCGTATTATCCGATAATCTTGTTAAACTGGCGTAATTCAGTTCAATTATGAGAGTGTAAAGATTACGGGATTGAGTGACACACTTTGCATTGAATGCATATCAGTACACCATTTAGTGCTGTACTGATATATCAGTAGAGCATGAGTTAACTCATGCATGTGTTAACACTTTGCGTGAGTTAACTCACGCAGTGTTTTACACATGCGCATCTTAAGTGACGGAACGTTAGTTAACTAACGCATATGTTTACACTTGCGTTAGTTAACTAACACAGAAGTATTTTGGTCAGTTTCGCTGAGTGCGAGCGAAAAGTGCATGGAAGTGCAGTAATCCATTGATTTCCAATCACATGGGACCCCTGAATTCACATTCAACCATCTTCATCTCTTTAAAACATGAATTAGGAGGGTCCCATTTTCTGCATCACCTAGCTAAACAAATACAACATCCACTCTAACATTGACAACTGGCTTATTGTTGGTGTAGAACTAAAATATTGTTGGTATATGCATAAGTTTGTTTGTTGGTCCATTATCAGATGAGTAGTTTGTATGGTATCTCATTTGATCGTTATTGTCAATTGAGTAAGGTCTTCTAGACTCTCCATCTTTTTTAACTAAGAAACTAATGTTAGGAGTGGAGAAAACATTACTTATTCTAACACTCTCTTAAACCTTCTCAAAATTGTACAATATCTCATTTATTAGTCATAAGTCATAAGACCTTTTGCTACACCAAAATAAACTAATTAAAACTAAATATAAATAAATTCACACTCAAACCCTCCACATGAATCTAATAAAACTCACCTACCTACCACCTTCCACTGCCATTGCCTTCACGGGTGTTCATTTCTCCCCCCTCCTTTTTCTCTTCATCGTCCCCTCACCCCATCCTCACATGCATCATTCCCTTGGATACAAAGACTCTTCTCCTTTCACAAAACCATACTACACTTCATAATTCTTCATTTCCCTTCAAACATATCCACATACACAACAACAAAACAAAAATCTTCTACATTGTACACACAAATGAGGTATTATTAAGGTTCTCTTTGGACATATAAAAAATCTTCTTCACAAACCACTTCAAGTTCAAACTTTTCTTAAAAAACAATCCAAACCTATTTCACCTATTAGACTAAACTTCACTTCTCAAGTCACGCTGAAAGTACCGAGCGTGACTTAAGTCGGAAATGCTTAACCAACCCAACTCAGAAAACTCATCCACCAATCCATTGAATCAACTAGCACAAAACATGTCCTCCGACAACTACATCATGCTTGCAGCAATCATTTCTCTCCTCCTAGTAATCATCTTTGTCCTCCTTCTTCACCTCTACGCCAAATGGTTCCTAGTTCAATCCAATCCTCGCGGTCCGGTGAACCTCTCCGACGTTCCAATATCTCCCAACTTCCACCACCATTTCAACATCCAATCCCCACCCTTTAAAGGACTCAACTCAACAACACTTTCAACCATTCCCACGTTTGTGTCCGAAGAAAAAACACAAGAACTAGAATGTGTGATTTGTTTGAGTTACATTGAAGAAGGAGAGGTTGGAAGAAGGTTACCAAAATGTCGACATGCTTTTCATGTTGAATGTATTGATATGTGGTTGAATTCACATTGTAATTGTCCCATTTGTAGAGGTTTGATTGTTGAGGAAGATTCTCATGGTGGTAATGTTGTTGAGATTGTGATTGATACTCCAAGTTATAGTGAGAGTGGTTCTGTTTCTGTTTCAGAAACTAGTTCTTTGTCTTTGTTTGGATTTTCTTTCAAGAGAATTCTTAGCAAAGTTTTTCTTTCTTCACATGTAAATGAATTAGGTAATGGTTCACAATGATATTATCCCTTTTTGTTCTATTGTTTATAAATTATATATTATATATCCAACCATGAGAAGTTAATCACTATGATTCATTAGACAATTATTATTTTGTTTTAGCTTGGTTATGTATCTTATTATTGTTAAATTGTTTGGTTTCTTTTGGATATGTAATTTTCATTCTTAATTTCTTAATTGGTTTAAAACTTGAGAGAATTAAATTAAATGGGGAATTAGTCACTTTAGTCCCTAAATGGGAAATGAGTAGTCACTTTAGTTCCTGAATGTAAACTCTGTTAGTCAATTTCAGGGACTAAATTGACTAACAGGGTCTACATTCAGGGGCTATTTTGCAATTTATCTGCATTTAGGGACTAAAGCAACGACTCCTTTCCTATCCAGGGACTAAAGTGACTAATCTCCCTAAATTAAATCATACACACTTAAGAACTAATATCTCAACCTCATCACTTCTACAACAAAGCGATTATGAACGAGACTACCTCAACCATATTTGACCGCGACTTTTTTCAATATTAGAGATTGTGTGAGTGTTTGAATTGATTGTAATTTGACGAAATCACGATGATGCTGTAATTTTTTAGAAGGTTTAAAGTAAAACTTTTATCGAAATTAAATCGCAGTAATAAAATGGGATTTTACTAAACTCACTATAAGTCTCTTTACTAATTTTAATGATATTTCACATGCAAGCATTGTCATGCAAATATCTTCTACATCAAATTAATAATATAGAATACAAACAAATTATGTGAATAAATAAATAAACAAGACAACAAAAACACTTGACTAATATTGTTCTGTTTCTATGTGAAGGAAAGAAGTGTGGCAAGACCAAGAGAAGAGAGTGTCTTCCTCAAAGTCAAACGGAAAGAAAAGACAAGAGGAAGTACTTATTTGGCAACAAGTGTCTGCCATCATCTGTCATGACTTATGACACTTTTTTTGCAGCAATTCATTGTTCTGAACGTCTAGGCTTCTTTTGTTTCTATTGTGATTAAATAGTGAAGCAAGGAAGGACAAAGTGATGGGCCATGCCGAAAGAGAGAAATGCTAGAAAGCATTCTCTTGTTGAATAAAATTCGTGAGTTTCGTTAGTTTATGTAAGATTCATTTCTTAAGTATGAGACTCAAGATGATTTTTATTTAATAAAAGAGTGGATGCTAAAGAAAGTGTTAAAAAAGAATGTTTCAGAACACTCTTATATAGATGATCAAAATATAGGATATATTAATGGATTGGTCATTTGACAACATTGTAAACCATTGTTAATTTAATAGATGGATTACACTTAGATTTACAAAATTTCAATCACATAATTAGATGTGAGAAAAAAATTGGTTAAGAAAATTAAAAGAAAGAGAGAAAGTCAATAAAGATAACAATTCTTTTCGAATGAAACACGTACTTTAACACATAAGAGACAACATCACAACATATCGAAGAAGTGTCTTGTCTGATATACGTGTTCCACGCACAGACACGATGCAGATTAGGATCATCTCCATGCATCCCTCTTCGACAAAGAAAATGAGCGTGGAAGGTGAGAGAAAAAGAGGGAATTGATAAAAAGATAAAGAAAGAAAAATATTGAGAGAGATAGATAAATAAAGAAAAATATAGGAGAGAAATGGGGAAAATGGGAAAAAATATAGGAGAGAAATGGAATAGATGGAGTACATGATTTTTAATTTTAAAGAATAAATTCACAACTCTATAATTTTATGAATTAAATTTGTGATTGAATTTATTTTTATAACAAAAGTCTATGTCCTCTGGGACCTGGTCAATGTTTTATGAAGAAGCTCTTCTGTACGAGCCCAGCTATGTAAATACGGTCAATGAAACTGCTACAAGTGAGGCCATTTATAGTAACCTTTGCTTTGTAATATTTATTATTTAGTACACAAATTGACCCTATATAGTCTGGCTTAGCTAATTTTTGCATGCAGCTTTTGTTTTTTGACTCATCTAATGATGCAGATGAAACTATAAAACATTGATGATCTCTAGAATCAGAATGCTACACTACATAGCTTCACACATGGAAATATTCTTGGCCATGCCCATGGAACTAATATCAAAAATAGTTGGATATTAACAAGTGAGTACTAATTTGAAAGGTGCTCATCTCACTTTTATTTTATCTCATCACACACTACGAAAATATGAAAAATACTCCTAACGATAGTTAATTGTTGCTCCCTCCTCAACGGTATTTGTCGAGCAATAATTAACTGCCGCTAAAGGTATTTTGGTATTTTCGCGGCGTGTTGGGCAATAATAAAAGTGAGATGAGTAAAATTCTACTATTTTTTTACCCTCGATTCTTGGAGATATGAGCTCTTAAAATTCAAAGTATAGCGATTTAGATAAAGCTAAAAAATAACAAAAATATCAATCAATAACAAAATATATGTTTTCGATGGAGATTGTAGTTTGGACCCATTGAGATATTAATGATGAACCATTATTGTAAAAGCTTCAAAGTATAGGTTTTGTAAAATCATATGCTAAAAAAAAGTTTTTGTAAAATCATAATGGGTAACTGTGATTTTAATAAAATCTATTGTGATACAAAACATGTTGGAACGAAATTGGTTTGTGCAATTCCTCTAAGGTTTTGATGATAACAAAGTATTAAAGAACAATTAGATATACTAATATTTGTTCAAGTGTGCAAGACCACAGAATAAAATCTATTGATATTTTGAACATGTATTAGAGCATCAGAAGTACTAGAGAAACTTAAAAGACTATGGTAGAAGATATGAAGAAAGGTCAACTAGAAGTTAACATCTAGGATCAAAAGAAATTATCCTCATCAGACTATGAAGGATGCTACTCAGCTCTGAAGGATCATCTAACTCAGAAGGCACCATCAGACTTGGAAGACCTAATGAGTAAAACCGCAAGTGCACGGTTCTACCAAAGTAGTAAAAAGAGTATCGTTCTGACAGAGAGTTATGAATTCAATTAACTTTTAATAATGATTAGATGAAAGTTTCAAAGATTAAAAAGTTTGGATTTTTAATTGAAAGGAAATAACAATAATAAAAGTTGCCTTGGGATTATTGGTTCATCTCGATGACAAACCCTTCACAAACAAACCCTAAACCTAAACTTTATATTGGACCTACTTTCTAAATACAAGTTTCTCTTAAGCGTATAAAAGCTTCTTTCGAAGTCATTGAGTGTGTTCCTCTAGCAACCACGTCTATTCTCATGGTTGATTGCTATTAGAATCCTTGAAGAACGAAACTTTATATGTCTCAAGGTTTGCTAGATTATTCTCATGTTTCACAACCATTGTCTAATTTCACTTGTTCCAATATCAAAGCTTCGTTGTCGCATTATGAATTGATATTTGTGATGATGAATTAACAAATAATAACCCTCCGTTGTCGCATTATGAGTTTGCTATTTGTTAATTCATTATAAAAACGGTGAAATTAGATTAGAAAGTCGATTTATATAAAATTAGGGTTCATGACTTGGTTTGATTAGGATTACGTCATTAGACTTATCCAACAATCCCAAGACAAGTAGAGTCTACTCACTCACGTTCATTGTAGACATAGAAGAGAAGAAGAAGAAGAACATGAAAGTAAATAACAATAAAATAAAGGTGAACTTTTATTCCAAGAACAAAAGATGAATTGTTGTGATAGCTAGCTACTCTATTTATAGTTTACAATGACTTAAGCCCTAAGAAATATAACACTAGAATGTTCCACAAGAAACCACGGGCTTTTAGGTCAGAAATCAACTAATAGGTAGCTTGTCCGGAAAGCAAAAAGCAGCAAAAGAGGTTTCTGGGGGTTGGCACGACCTTGTGGCTGGTGGCACGGGCCGTGCCAAGCTTCTGAATTGGGGAAATATATTTTTGACTTCAATCTTCGTATTTTCAGTCCGAATCAGCTCCAAATCCTCTTTCTTTTGCTCCAAGACTCAATCTTTCAATTATTTGATCCTAAAATATAATAACTTGTAATTGAAGTAAAATAGTTCTAAAAGGAAATAATATTTAAATAAAATAAACTTAAATCTAAATAAAACAGACTCAAATATTATATTAAAAACACTAATTATTGACTCATCAAGACCCCTAGACTCCGAAGATCATGAATGACCCAGACTCCACGTCAGTTTTGTCGTCTTATGTAGTTGTCTCTATCAAGGATATGAATACAATTTTGTCTTCTTTGGACCATGTGTAAAAACGGACAAAGAGAATGAACGGATAATTCCAGTTTCAGCAAAGGAATTTCAAATGACTATTCAACAGAATTATCCATATCAGGAAAATGACCCAACGTCCTTGATTTGAAGCTTATCAATGACTCTTATTTGGATGACACTCTTCTCCAACATCTCTCAAATTCCTTCCTATAAAAGGAGTTGAACACCTGAAAAAGATCAACAAGACTATGCTATTTTTTCTGTATCATTACTCTGTAGCTAAACACTTAGAATTTCTTATCAAAGTTTGTATCTTGAAAATTCTAAAGTCTTAGAAGTTTATTGCTTGTGAAGCTTGAGCACTGGAAGTCTTTTTCCGTTCTGATTGAGCATTGGAAGTCTATTGCTTGCGTGCTTGAGCAATAGAAGTCTCTTGACAGTGTCGTTGAGCAATTGGAAATCTCTTGTAGTAGTGATTGAGCATTAGAAGTCTCTTGGTAGTGTGACCTTGAGCATTTGAAAGTCTATTGGAAGATTCCTTGGCAAATTGTAATCTAGTGAGATTATAGTGAAATTTTTTGGAAGTGCAAGGGGACTGGACTACTCATGTGTTGTGGGAGGAACCAATATAAATTGTTCTCTCTCTCTCTCTCTCTCTCTCTCTCTCTCTCTCTCTCTCTCTCTCTGTGTGTGTGTTTTTTTTTTTATCCGCTGCATTCAAACTTAGAGTCAAACTTTGAACCCGTCAGATTCTAACCAGTGTTGAACACTTATAAAAACAATCAACAAAAAGCCAACACAATTCAACTCCTCATTCTTGTATTTTTCTCACCTTCAAAACATGCACTAACTCAATATACAAAGTTATATATATGGAGATCAACTTACCGAAAGAGTAAAATCTTGTTAGAGTTGCTCTAAAAAAAAACTCTTGTTAGAGTTACAACCCATCACATATATAAAAGCAAAAAAAAGTTTTTATGATGATTATGAAATGCAATAAAGTGTAGTTAATTTTCTAGATTTTGTTGGAACAAATGTGTTTAACACTACCCTTTGAGTTTTGATAATAACAAGGTATTAAAAAATTGTCAATTGGATATGCTAATATTTGTTCAAGTGTGCAGGACCATAGGCAAATTTTTTAGTGACTTATTTAAGCATAGGTTCTGAAAGAACAAATGAGAGCAATGGAATCAACAAGAAGAAAGCTTGAAGCATCTGAAGAAAAGAGGTTTTGAAGACAAGAGGTTCTGAAGAAGCTGACATCATCAGAAGCACTCTCCTGAGAAGCTGACGTCATCAGAAGCATCTGAAGATCATCAGAAGCTGAAAGACTGAAGAACTTCAAATGTTGTGCAAATGAAGATTTAATCACGCCTATCATTGCAGAAGACTGGAATAATAAAGCAACGGCTAATTCAAATGGATTTGAAGGCATTGGATGCTTATTCTTTGGAGAACGTTGAAAAAGGACAATTGTACGAAGTGTACATCCACTATCTCCACTACTCTGATTTGTGTCTGCAATAGGACAAGAACAACAGCTATGCCTGCACCAGTGTTCCTCCAGACTTGGAATGGATTTGAAATTGATCCTTCATAGGACAATAACCAAATCAGGCATAAGATCATTGGTGGTTTGGTCAAACTTCAAACGACTCTTTTTGATGTGCTGGCAATTCAACAACGTCTCTTTCACACCTCTATATAAAAGAGTGAAGACTTAGAGAATGAAAAGACTCATACAACAATTTACAAGTGTCAAAACTCTGCTGAAATTGTTATGCATCAAAAGTTCACTTAGAATTTCTTAACAACTTTCATATCTTAGAAATTCTAGAGTCTTAAAGAGTCTGTATCTGATTTGTATTGTAAACACCACTAATTGTATATCAAGTGTTCAACCTCAAACATATTTCTTTGTAATTCTATTTGAATAAAAGTCTCTTGCAGTTGTGCTTGAGCATAGGAAGTCTCTTGATCTAGTTCTTGAGCATAGGAAATCTCTTGCAGTTGTGCTTGAGTAGTTTGAAGTATCTTGCTAGTTTTAGCAGTGAGCAGTAGTAATCAGATATTACATTTTAGTGAACTCTCCTTAGAGGTGCAAGGGGGACATAACTACTTCCGGTTTGTGGAAGGAACCTGTATAATTGCTTTGTGTCTTTCTTTCTCTCTCTCTCTCTCTCTCTCTGTCTCTCTCTGTTTTATTCGCTGCATTTAGATTCTGAACATCACCTCAGAAGCTGAATTCTATCTGCTACTGATCAGTGACTTCAGTAAGAGAAAACGATGAAAAGAAAACACAATTCAACCCCCCTTCTTGTGTTTTTCTCACCTTCAATTGGTATCTAGAGCCTTGGTATGTTGTTTTAATACTTACCAGTGTAACAGAAAAAGATCTGAGAAAAACATGTCTGGTGAAGACTCCACTTCTGGTTCTGGTCAGAACAACAATGTTGTGCCATATGATTATGGTAGTAAGAAAGCTGACTCTGGTAAAGTTTCAAAGTTTAATGGAGATCCTGAAGAGTTCTCTTGGTGGAAAACCAACTTCTACAGTTATGTAATGGGTTTAGATAAGGAGTTGTGGGACATTCTTGAAGATGGTGTTGGTGACTTGGTCCTTGATGAAGAAGGAGCTGTTATTGATAGAAAGAAACATACTCCTGCTCAGAAGAAACTCTACAAGAAGCATCACACGATCAGAGGATCACTTGTTACTTCTATACCTAAATTGGGTTTAGTTGCATTTTCTTGGTAAAAAATGCTCAGACAATCCAATCTGATAGAACTGCTCAGTAAGAAAAATTATGACATAATAGAAGAAGAATTCAAAATTCAAATGAGTTAAAAAGAAAATGTTTAAAAAAGATAAAGTGGCAGTAGAGATTAGTAAATGAGAGGAAAAGTAGTGAGAGAGGGAGTACCTAAAACTGATGCAACACATCCATTCCATGTTTATGCTCTAATGTTGTTCCATTTCATTCCATACTTCTTACCTCAACGGTAGAAATCAAATCGTCACTGAAATGGAGAAGAAGGTGAAGTGAAAAGATGAACAATTTTGGGAAAAACAGAACATTCAACACCTGCAACATCTCCATGTTTATGCTCTAATGTTTTGTTTGTTTGTGTCAGCCTTTTCTTTTTGTTTGTTAGTGTAAAGAGTATTACTCCGTTTGATCATATTTACAAGCAAAAAACAAGTTTTTAGATACATACAATAATTAACCTATTTAACCCAAAAGTCATTTTTTGTTTATAAATATGAACGGAGCGAGTATTCCACTGCAGGCTTTTAATTAGTCAACTATTTGGTGGCAATGCTGTTATTTTAGACTTTTCACCCGTGCTGCCGCATGGGTCATAAACATTTGCAAACAAAAATGTCGAATAATATATCAACGTTTGATAAAACACAAAACAATTATGTTATAGTAATGAACACGAACAACCTTACATCATAATAATTGTTTTAAACATTCCTAAAAACATCTCTAAACACAACATTTGTAGTTTCGTTAACGGTGTTTCTATACTCGTCAATAGCTAAAATTTTCAAACCGCTTCTTGAAGTAACTCTCGAGATTGCAACATATAGTTGGCCATGTGAAAAAACAGGTTGAGGAAGATATATTCCCACTTGTTTTAAGGATTGACCTTGACTCTTGTTGATTATCATAGCAAACGACACAAATATAGGGAATTGCTGACTTTGAAACTTGAAAGGAACCCTTATATCAGATGGACTTAGCGACAATCTAGGTATGTAAACCTTCTCTCCAATGTTGTCACCGGTTATGACCTTAGCCTCAAGAACATATTTGCCCATCTTGGTAACTATCAACCTAGTTCCGTTTCACAAACCAGCGGTCGGGTCTAGATTTCTCATCAACATAATTGGTACTCCCACTTTCAACTTGATCTTATGATTTGGAATTCCTGAGGCAGTTATTGTGTTAAAAAATTCAGGGGTGTGTACATCATCTGGCCTGTTAACCATTGAGTTGCTTGAAAGAGGAGAATCACAACTCAAATATGTCGTGCGGTAGCCAGGGATTAAAGACATAACATACTCATTTATTTCCTCAACAATTGAATTTTTGGGAGTTAATATAGCTCGATCTTGGAAAAACGATGGTTCATGCATATCATCTAGAAGAGATGGATAAATGTAATCAACGATAGATGCGATATGATCAGGAATTTGTACCTTTATATCTTGATAATTTATTTCTCCAACACTTCCATCGCTTATGCCCAAAACCCACTCACTAAATTTTTTCCTTGTCATCACTTGAGCAACCACGTAAAAGCCACATATTAGTTGTAAGTGTCAAAACTTCACAATGATTCTACAACGATGAAGAATTAATCGTTACATGAACTATTTCTTGCCTTTTCCTATTGGGATAACTGGTAGAATTTGTTGGAAATCAACCCCAAGCACAACAACTTTCTCACCAAAGGGTATATCAACCTTCCATTGTTGTCATTTCGGAGCATTGATCAATAGTTATTGGAATACCAATCCTTGAATGAGTTGTTCTCCCACCGGGAATGAGCAATGTTATTAATGAACTTCGGTGCATATGTTCCTTAACCATTGCCCTGAGGGCACTGGTTAGCAAGACCCTATATATATATATATAGGGTCTTGCTAACCAGTGCCCTCAGGGCAATGGTTAAGGAACCTAT
>Ga0228710_1001400_pt1 | contig 36003 bp, 19 predicted proteins | sample MedpolnodulmetaG_FD_177995 | JGI IMG/M metagenome (GOLD analysis project Ga0228710, IMG submission 177995) | Root nodule microbial communities from Medicago polymorpha collected in Santa Monica, California, United States - pink nodules | ecosystem: Host-associated > Plants > Roots > Nodule...
AAAAACCTGGCACTTGAGTGCCGAAGAACTCATATCAATTTCTTTTTTATAAATATTATACTATGCTCATACGCAATAATTCCCACACTTGCAAGGTCCCCATATTCCACAGTTTGGATCGAGTGGAAAGTACTGGATAGAGGAAGTGTGTAATGTAATACAAACAAGGATGTTATAGATAGTAATCATAACACGGCATGTGGTGGAGTTTTTAGAGATGAATGTGGTGGAGTTTATAGATAGTATAATATTTTTAAAAAAAATTTGATATGAGTTCTTCGGCACTCAAGTGCCAAGGAATTTTTTTTTCTTCCTTTTTTCGTCGGCAGTTAACTGCAACCGATTCTTTACTTCGGTAGTTAATTGCCGCAGGGGTATTTTCGTCTTTTACATGTGTTTTTCAACCCTATCATACGTGTCAACAACAATTTTCCTTTCAAAAATGCCCAGATGACTTGGGAGATAACTACTAAAAATTTTTTTTTTTTTTTTTTTTTTTAAGTTTTGGGAGATAACTCTTGAATGTTGTTTTTCATAATAGAGAGCAGATAGGGGGGTCAAAAGAGTAACCACTTCTTTGACCTCTAAACCCAACAACAACCGGATAAAATACATAATAAATGTAAATGAAATGTTAACATGTGTCTTAAGGCACAAGTTAAGAAACTAAATATAAACATTATTTTTTAAAACTGTGTATTCAATATCTTAAACATTTAAAAATTTATCTTTCTAATACAAAACATGTCAAATGAATTAGGGTCTCATCTCAAATACTAACTAAAAGGATGATAGTACCCGAACACACTCATACAACCAACCTTCCAAAAACTTGAACACTTATTATTTGGAGAAATGATATTTGAACAACCACTTTTATACAATTTTGTGACAACTTTCTTTCTCATACTTTCATTGTATTTTTATTCTCTCTCTTTTTCTCTCTATTGTTATTGTCCAATAATAAGAGAGAAAAAAAGGTTGTTACTAAAGTTGTTTGATTTTGGTTGTCCAAATATCACTCCTCTATTATTTGTGAGTCAAAGAAAACAATTCATTAAAAATATTGTCTATGAGGTGTCAAATCAACAATAAAGACGTTTATGACACAATAGCCTTACATAACGGTGAAAATAAGTCAAATATATCAATAGAGACTTACGACCAAAATCACGTCATGCGTAGGTTAAACCAATTTTTTTATTTAAATAAAGATATGAGACTCTAATACAAATACAACTTCAATAATTTTTATACACATTTGTTTTTGTGTAAACCAGGTATCCTCCGCGCGCAACTTGCAGAGACTAATCTCTCGAGTCTTGTGGAACCTAAATGGGCGGCAAACTCTCCCTAAGAGTTTTAACGCTACTGCATGCCTAAGGCTGGATTTGAACTCATGACCTTAGTTCATCTAAAAGAGACACATACAATTAATTTTTATATACAATTAAGTTGAAGAATAAATTTTAAAATCCTTAAATCCTAGTTTTAATCAAAATCAATTTTGGACGTTAAAATCAATTTTACCTAATAATATCTAAACTATCAAAATCAATTTTATGCTTTTAAAATCATGTTTTCATCCAACTAATGTGAAACCAAACAAGCAATTAAATTCCTAAATTGAGACGGCCTGTGGTTGTCAATGTCAATAATCGAATTGAGCAGGCAATAAAGAGCATGAGACTAGGGGTGTAACTAAGGAGTAGAGCAAAGTCTAGCACTTAAAGTTTGAATCTGACTTGTGGAAAAAATAGGTTGCTCAAGTGTAACACATTTAGTTAAAAGAGTTTCACAAACTTGAATTTGACTTGTTGAAAAAGAGTGAAGTATGGGAGTGATAAAATGACTTGGTCATTTGGGGAGAGGCATAAAAGTTGAGAGTGATAAGAATGTTAGGAATTTGACTTCACCCACTTATAACGACTTATAAATAACATTTTTCATTCAAAGAAAGTGCAAACTATGAATTTTTGACTAATTTAACTCATTTATTTAAGAATTTTTGTATTTATGAAGTTTTTCTCAATCACAATATATAGTAAATGAATGAACTATTTACGAGCCTCATGTGTGAAGCCTGCAAAGCTTGCACTTGACTTCTTGAGTTTCTTTAATTTAATTAAACAAACAAACTTGGTCAAACATTTAACAAATCATATTTGAATAGTGAATAAATACTTCATCTCATTCACACCCAAACATTCAAATTTCAAAGTAGGAAGGGCATCCATAAAAATGTGTTGGTGCGACAAAATATTGAATTTTCATATAACAAATAGTTGTTGAGTGGTAATTTATGCTGTCAAAAAATGGGAAATTTGTATTTTTTTCCTCAAAAAGAATCTCTAGAAAATAGAAATGCTGGTGTGGATGATTTTTACCTTAAAACTAAATGTGTTAAATGTTTACAGATACTAGTATATTTTGATTTTAATAACTATAATTTTTTGGCACTTATTAATTTTGTTATAATATTTTTACAATTAAAAATATAATAATAATAAGCATTAATTTATCATTCTCAAAAAAACTATTCTTTTAAAAAAAAATGTGAAAGATTTCTCCAATTTATCTCATATTTTTCACCCCAAAGCCCTCCTTTTTCCTCCCAAACAATAAAATATATGATCAAACTTTTGTTCAAAAGTTAGTTTGATTGTCATCATATAATATGATAACTATTTAACTCGATCTTTTTTTTTCTTCATATTGATCCTTATTTTAAATTACTTCTTTTTTTATTTTTTAAAAAATATTTTTTAATTTCTTAATAATTTCAACTTCATTTTTCCATTTTATAAAATCATCATTTCCTCACTTCCCTGTAAGTATAGCTCAGTTGGTAGCTATCAAGGATAATTTATACAACCGGAGTTCGAACCCTGAATTCTCCAATTTTCCACATATAATGTTTGTGAATCTAGCAACTATACTACCTGACAAAAAAAAATCATCATTTCGCCAACTATCTCGTGTCACATGTTGTCCATTTAAAGTCATGAGATAGACCTGTTAGACAGGCAGCAAAGTTATGAGCAAATTATTAATCAATCAAAGAAACACAAGTTGTTATTCTTAGAAACCAAATTGCAACGAACACGTTTAACTTTCAAGTAAATCGGCACATATATTGGACTACTAGTGCACCTAAAGACACAAATTGTTGGTAGTTTCGTCCCAACTATATTAATTTATTTACAAGAGTAAGTTAGAACTGGAAATCTTAGATCACCTTTTTAAGAGGGTTTGAGCTCTTACCATTAGGACCAAACCAAGTTGGCGATAACTACTGCACATTTTCTTTTTCTTTTTTTTTTTGGTAGAAACACATTTACTATTTTTTATCACTTTTTCTATAAAATAGAATGATAATCTTGTCCCACAAATTTATTGGACCCAGTTTTTAAATTTATCCATTTCCTTTTTGTCGACAATTTATCTTTTCCTAAGATGTATTCAAATGAGAGTTGTTTTTTTACCCACAAATGCGCAACTCATTCGAAATATAACTTTCGAACGTCAGTTTTTATCTATTTAAAAGTTTTAAGATGTAACTCTCGGATGTTTTTTTCTAGTAAAATAGTAAATAGGGGAGCCAAAAGAGCAACCATCTATTCAAATGGAGGTTAGTTGCGCACCTAGTCCATTTCTATTTTTATCACCAATTTTTGGTAAAAGCATCACAGGCCTTAGATTCTTATTGATCATCAATGGAAGAATATATACTCAATGCTTGATATAGTGACTTCTAACTGAAGAAATGATTGATCAATTAGCTGTCAATTAGAAAGGAACATAATAGTTCTAGTGATTTAATAAATTTTGGTGACGATGAATAATCAATCTTATCTTTTTTTCCAATGATTAATATCTATCAGAAAATCGGATTAGTCACTTTCCATTAAGTTGGTTTCTTACAAGCTTCTTATGTTTTTTTGATAGGCTATTAGCAGGATTACTGAATAGTATTGTCTGTTTGTAAAATAAAAAAAAAGTATTGCTTTTGACCCATTTCATAGTTGATTTAAAATGATGCCTCAGTAATCAATTTTAATCAAGTCGTACTCGTATGAGAATTGAGATCCATACTCTAAAAACGGCAGTGCTTACTTTAACCAAATAATTGTGGTTATTATTAAAACGAGCACACCCATTCCAATACTGAATAAATATATGATTTTTACTCAGAATAGTAGTAAATAAATTAGAACTGTGTATTGATTGAAATAAAGAAAACGTGGTACGCAATTGAAGTCAATAACTGGTAAGGTTTTGTATGCTCACCTAATTAATTTATGGAACCCATGTGACATGTCCATGTAATCATAGCTAATTAGCTAGCTTAGCCACAAAAAGGAACTCAAGTACAAAATATGTGGCATAATGGTTTTGTATGATTTGATTGGGCACCAGATGATGATTTTCCAACTATCATTCATTGTACTAATCATTAAATATATTTTAAATCCAATAAAAAAACTTGTCAAAAGTCTCCATTTGGTAAAAAAAATCATGTATTTTAAGATTCCTGAATTCACAAAATGAAAGATTAACCATATATAAAATATTTAATAAGGACTATAAACACACTTAATCTTAAAAATCAATCAATAAAGAGAATAGAAATTGGTAAAACTTCGTGCTACCCAAAAATGTGAAATCTATCATCTTCCTAATTCAGAACTCATACACTAAATACATAACCCATTTGAAACAGCAATAAGAAGTTAAATACACCAACAAAGATCATTACTGACTGCATCTAGTATATTTAGTCCACGAATTCCTACCTACATCTAAAGAAATAACACTTAACAATTACACAGACATGGATAAATTTCAAGCAAACAAATGATACATTATGACTCGATGGCCATCATAGAAACTGAGTCAGATTCATAACCGTGAACTCTCAAGCGATATATACAGGTGTGTGAAGGACTTCCGTGATTTGATGTAAAATCCAACCTTATTGTGTCGATAACACCATAACCTGCTGAATTCAACACGTTGAAAGTTTGAGCATTGCTCTTCTCAAGGTCATATGTAAACTCTGTCAGGAGAAACATCTTCTGGGTATCAATTACAGAATTAGGATTGCTCCCCTGCAGCCAACCGGAGATCCTACAGTCCTTGGGAGCGCTAGATCGATCATATGCAACACTCTGTTGAAAGAAAAAGTATCAGTACAAAAACTAACAATATTCAAAGAAATGGTGAATGAATGATTGAATAGAAAAGCAAAAACACTCGTGCTATAAAGAACATGAACATAACAGAACTATTAACAAAGACAAGTCATTCCTAACTTAGCTTACAAAGAATAGAATTGCTAAAAGCCTAAGTAGCAAATATTAGGACAACTGAAGCACAAGTTCAGCAGACAAAAAAATTCTATGTGAATTACACCAAGGAAATCAATTGAGTTCCGGCAGAAGATTGCTGCACAGGATTTCACCAGAAAAACAGTTAAAGATATAGTTTACATGTATGATCTATCTAACCAATTTTAAATGGTATACTCAGCTATTCATTGTTATTATATTCCCTTTTGGTCCAAAGAATAAGATCTAGCTCAATCTAATAGCAGTCTCTGTTGTCAATAGCGGCCAAACGCGGCGCGGAGCGGCCAAAAACAACAAAGCGCGACGCAGCGCTCCAACGCGGAGCGTTTGGAGAAAGCGGATGAAGTGGGCGCAATTGCGGGCAAAAGTGGGCGCTTTTGACAACCCTGTGTAAAATACTAGATTTCCCTTCATTTAAAACCGTTTTAAGGGTCAGTTTTGTAATTTTCAAAACCCTAACTATTACTCTTCTCCACCAGAACCAAATACACAGCCACAAACTCAACTTCTTCATCGTACCAACAAAAAAAATCCATCTCATCATCTCAGAACCCATCTTTGTTCTCCTCTCTTCATCTCTTGATTTCAGAATTTGTTAATTTGTTAGTTGTTAATTGTTAATTTGTTAATTGGGAGGATGAACTTGTTAATTGTTAATGTTTTGCACTTTTGTTACTTTAAGCTTTAGAGGCTTAAAGTGTCGGTTTCCTTGAATTTTATTAGTATTTTTTGCAAATATGTTTTATGTTTTGCTTAAGACTTGTGACTTTTATTTCAAATTAGGAATACTTCATGAATTTTGAGTAATGTTTAAGGAATTTTAGTATTTTTTTTAGTATTAAATAAATTAGTGTCCGCGTCAGCGAAATAGCGCCTGCACCCCGCACCGCATCAATTTTTGGGGTGGCCGCGCCGCGCCTCATTTCCGCTTTGACAACAGAGATAGCAGTAATGTGCGAAAAAAGAAGGTAATCAGAATCATTTTGATTCATATCATGGGGATTCAACAAAGATTTAGGTTAGTCATATACACAAAATACGTCATTTTATCAACACCGAACAATTAACAGAAGACAACAAAGTACTTCAATCATACATCAACACAAGCACAAAGAGAACTAGTAACAAAACATGAAGGCAAATGTGATATGAAACCGTTCCAACAATATCAGGAAAAAATAAATGTAGAGAAAAATATTATATAAGCAAAGGTCTTTAGAACCATAATGAAGAATCCAGGAAATTCTGACTCCTGCCAAAACCAACCCCAGTTAGAGAAGGCCAGAAACTGTTATAAGAGAAACTACAAGACACTAACCCTGCAACAGCAACAAGAACCCCAACCTACCAATATATTATAATCCCCAAACTTCTTCCAAAGATTTGGGGCTACCCAAGAAATTTTATGAATCAATCATAGTTACTTTGGACCACTGATATACACACATATATAGGTATGGGTTACATATCTGATATACAATACTCTGGAGAATGCAACAACAATACAACAACAAAAAACCTTCAATTCTAAGGTCCGCAGTCCACTGCATAAATCAAACAACACAGTGTCCTAATATTGCATAATACTCTAGGGGAGTGTTACTTTGGAAATTTTTATGATATAAACAAGGTATGCTACTATTATTAAATAAATATTTTGAACTATATCCATACACAAAAAAGTACTATATAATTATGACTAACGCCATAGACGGGATATGTGTTGGTTCTGTGGTAAGACTAGATGGGATAGCATTAGAAATGACAACATTAGAGAGAGTTGGAGTAGCATCTATAGTAGAAAAGATGATGGAGACTAGGCTTAAGTGGTTTGGGAATATGTAGAGATAAGACCTGTAGATTTTGTAGTAAGGAAAGTAGATAAGATGGAGGGTAGTCAGATCACTAGAGACAAAGGAAGACCTAAAAAAACTGCAAGAGAAACTATTAAGAAAAATAGAGAGATTAATGAGTTGGATCAAAATATGGTATATAATCGAACTAACATTATGGCGTAATTGATTCATGTAGCCAACCCCACTTAGTGAGATAAGGCTTGGTTGTTTTTGTTGTTGTATAATCATGACTAAAGCCCCATATTATTCACTATAACAGTAAGTTACATCTCCAATATTTATTTCCCACATTTTCACCTTTGTAGCAGATTAAAAGGAAAAATAAAACACTACTCCCTCCGTCCCAAAATATGACCTAGTTGACTGTTTCACACATGTCAATGCATATCTTTGAACTTAAATATCTTCAATTATGTACTGGCAAAAATTATAAAAATTTAATATTTTGAAGATATTCATAGAGACAAAGCCAACAACATCTTATATGCTCAATTTGTTCTTATATAATAGTAGAAAAATATGGTCAAAACATGTTATGTGAATAGTGCACACAGTCAAACAGTGTCATTTGTTTTGGGAGGGAGGGAGTAAATTGAACTTGCCCAGAGTAGAGAGCAGTTATTTTCAAATAAAGTTGCAAAGTTGGCAGTGGAACAATTGGGAGCGACAACAAAAATGCAGGTTGGATGGAAAATAAGCCAAAAGTACACAAGAAACCCACCAAATATGAAAACATATACGAAAAATCTGCAGGCAACCCAATCATACAAATGACAATAACAGACACATAGTTCATAAACACCAGCCATCTCAGCAATAGGTATTTCAGTGCATCAAAACATACAATTTAATACATGGACAGAATGAAAAATATGTGCATTACACGATATGAAGATAGCATACATGGCATACCGAGTTTTATTAACTGAGAAAATATTAATTTTAACAATGGCTTCTTTGTTGATTCATATTGGTATCATTGGGATTGGGTTAAACCATCATGTTATACGGAAGCAATATTTGTTTTCTTAATCAGAGTAAGTCAAAAGTTCAAGCACTAAACTAATAAGTCATGTTCTTTTGATGTAAAACACAGTCCTTCAAGTTTCTAGTGTCAATATGGATAGACCCAATGGGCTTTAATCTCTTGTCAGTATGTGAACGATAACAAATGTCTCATTTAATGAGGAATGTGCCTTGACTCTCAAATAACCAAGAAAACAAACATGTATATGTGAATTAGACTGTCAAATCATGGTTAAATCAATTATAGGTTGATAAATATTTAGAAACGCTTTCATAAAATTCATGTGAATAAGCTTTCAATTAAACTCCATGCCAAAATGTTCTCAAATAATGTAAAATGCAACAACAGAGACATAAAATTAGAGATCTCTCCGTATGAGAAAAGTCAATACTCTTTTTAAGTAACACATAGATCTATTCAAACATGAAGATAGCACAACATCAGACACAGTGCTTGGCTATGTATATAAGACTTAAGAATAAAAAAAAGTCTCAAACTCAACCACATATGGTGGGTGGTTCAATATTGTTAACACAACAAAGAACATCAAGAAAAGACCAAGCAATCATTGCATTAGACTTATAAAAACACAAACTACAGAAGCATAAGTATCACCATCTTCCCCTTGACACATTGTGATGCAAATATAAATGCAGTAAGCTTCATACATTCACATATCAAAAGCGACTTAGTTGTTTCTCCTATCATATGTAAGCTTGATTCAAAAAGCCAATTTGTGGACATCCACAACTCAACCGCTAATAATTAGTTAATAGCATTAATTTTACTTTTAATTCATCACATTTAGTAGCCTAAGTACAAGAAAAACAAATTGCATCTTCTACAAACTATACGGATCATAACTCACCTATGCATGCACTTATCAAAAAACTAGTCGCAGCCAGTTGATATGATCTTAGATAACATAAACTTATTTTTCATCTCATTTAGTAGCCCAACTACAAAGAAAAAAGAAAACAGATTGCCACTTCTAAAAACTACACCCTACATAACTCACCCAAACTCATGGATAAGCCAGCCACATCTAGTCTAATTGATATACTATGATCCTACATAACATAAACTTAATTCATGGGCACATCATGCAGATTCTCAAACTAAGCATATGCATCATCAAATTTCCTATAACAAACATCTCAATTCTCTCAACTACTAAAAATTTTCATAAATTCAAGGAAGTACACAAAACAATAACAGCAAGTCAAAGATTATACTACTAACTAATTCACATCATGACAAGACAAGATAAAAACAACTGTATATAGTTAAAAAAGAATATGCATGGCATCACCTTTGCTACATGTTCCAAGGTAACAGCCTCAGGAACGATTTCAGCACGCAACCTAATTTGAACAAACCCGCTACTACCCTTCAACGGAAAACACTGTCCAGGTTCCCCAAAACTCGGTTTCAACATCTTATCAGCATTGTGATGAACACCATTTCTAGCATTCAACAAGAACCAATTCCCCCTCTGCATATCATAAGCCTCCGAATGTCTCACAACCCAAGCTCCACCGTTTGCAAGAGCATAATCCACCCTCCCAAGCCCATCAGCAGCATGCTTCTCAATCTCCCTCTCAACCACCCCTCTAGCAAACTCCCTTATCTCATCCAAACCACCACCCTCATACCCATTCCCCTTCACATTCTTCAAACCCTCGACGAATTTCTCAAACTCCTGCTTTGTTAACAAATCTTCCACCTTCAATTCCTCCAAATACCTCTCCAATTTATCCCCCTTATTCGCCAATTTCTTTATCTCATTCTCCAAGAACGCGCCTTTTTGCTCAATTTTCGCATCCATTTCTTTCTTTAACCCATCAACCTCATTCTCAATCTTCTTATCCACCACATCAACCTGCACCTGCATCATCTTCGCCGTCTTCTTCAACAAACCCTCCATCTCGGAAATCCTGTCCTCATACTCAGAAAACCCACCAAACCCTCCTCCTCCAACGACAACACCTTCCCCTGATTTCACCGCAAACCATCTAATCAACTGAACCAACCCAACAACCATCACCAAAAGCCCAAAATTCTTGGCGAAAATCCTCGCCACAGTAACCCATTTCTGCTTCTCAGACTTCCCACCATTCTTCCTCACCCTCCGCGTAGAATCCCCACCGGCGACCCTCTTGGTTGCCGGTGCCAAATCTTTCGAAAGAACAGCATCGCTTCGGATCGAGTGATGACTCAAGTCACGACCGTTACCGGCGGTGGAAGGATTCTTGCCGTCGCCGGCGGTGTTAGGAGAAGCGGCAACGTCGTTGGCGAGAAGTTCGAGATTACTAGCGGTTTTCTTGTCGGTGGAGATGACGGGTCTCCGACGAGTGCCCGGGTTCGCCGCCGTGATTGACACGGTGGATGCCGACATCGGAATCGACGATAACGGGTTTCAATTCAAAAAATTCAAATTAGAGAAAGAATGAAATATTGGAAAGAGAGTGTTTATTTTATTTTATTTTTCGTCAGTGTTATTATTATGTTTAGATCTGAAAAGAAAGAAGAAGGATTTGAAATAATTTGTGTTGAATTTTTTTGTTTGTATGATTTATTTATATGATTTGATTTTTGGGAGCGTAGTGTGAGATTTTTGATTTGGAATTGTGGGAGAAATTTTAAGTGGGAGAGACGCGACTGGTCAGCGCGTGGGGGTGGGTATTGCAAAAGGAAAGGAAAATTACTATTTTCATTTAAATGTTATTCAACCATTGCAAAGCGTGAAACAAACTCAATGCTTCCCAAATATATATGAGGCATAAAGATGAAAAGCTCGTAGTTTTCTCCATAACATAAGTTCCATTGCCATCACGTAAACAAATACATGTGCAATTTCATTGAGTTGAGAAAGAGGCATTGATTTACACTTAAACATATCGTGTCGTGATCTTTGTCATCAAGTTAGAGATGTTGTACCAGAATAAGATGGCGATAGTGTTTCCTCCATATGTTAAACACGGGCTGCATTGCCTTGTGTTTCTTGTTGTTGGTTGTTCGTGCTTCGAGGGTGATTTGTCGTATATTAAATGGTTTCCTCTATCAATAACATTAACGCATATCTCCTTCCATCCTTCCATAACTTTTAAGGTTTCGGTGTTTCCATAAACTCTAAATTATGGTAGCCATTCGTTGGGCATAACCATGTCTCAGAGTTTGCAGTAAAGAAAATATGGCATAACAATTGAATCGGTGGTAATAACGATATGGTCAACATCATCCCACAAATCTTCCATTTGTCGCACCTGTACATCAAAAAGAACAATCAAACACGTCATGCAGAAGATATTCATGATTAGAATTACAACTTACACAGTTCGTAAGACACTACACCCCTTTAACTTATAGACAAATTCAGATTGGAAAACATCCATGACACATCCGGCAAACGAGATTTTTATACCTTCGGTGCCACTTTCAGGCGTCAAATACCCGACCAAAATATGAATGTCGTCAAAATTGTCCTTAAAACATAGCTCGGATTGCGATCCAGGTTGGTCGTGAGATAACTTTTATAGGGGAAATATCGAGCTTTTTTTTTAACAACAGAAATATCGAGCTTTAAAAATATGAGATACCAGAGAGTGCGAGTCTGTTTGGAATTTCCACCTCGTGTTTACCTAGTATTGTCAATTTGAAAGCCGATAAATCCTTGAAACACATACCACAATCGACTTTGTGTATCGACATCTTCTCTCATGACATCCAATGAATACGACGATTATTGGAACCGTCGTGGCCCCACCAAAATGGGTTCATCTTCTTCTCAATTGTAGTAATGAGTGAGGTAGATAACTGAAATATGCTCATTACATGGGACGAGATGGCTTGTAAGACTAATTTATTTGTCACCTCAGGACCGGCTTCAGATAGACATTCTCCAAGAATTTATTATTTTCCAAACGTGATCCTTAATATACGAGAAAGTCAATGCTCTATCACAACCTATCATACATGAAAAACCCAAATATTCCCCTGTACTAAGCACATATTGAACAACCATGATATTGGTGATGGACGCCTTCCTGGTATCAGAAACATTCCTACTACAATATATCTACGATTTGGGTAAGTTAATAACTTGACTGGAAGCTGCCTCATACACAAAAAAAGTAAAAAGTAAGAACATAATGTGAGTATGAGAGAGTTGTCCAAAATAATTCACTAAATTATTTTATACAAATATCCTTGCTCGATATTTTATTAACTTTTTGTTTGATGGAAAAAGGAGAAGAAAAATATTAAGAGATTAAGAGGGTGTTATATCTTGAAAGAATATATTTTGACATATTCTCGTTTTGACTTCAAAGTTCATAAATTGTTTTTGATCTTGGCATCATAAAATGTTGAACCATTGTTATGTTTCTCTGTAAAACAAGATGAGATTAAAGAGAATGTCAATGACGTCACATGATATTTGTTCTAAACCGAGCAAACACTCTCAGGCTTATTTTACAGGCCCAATCCAAAATGACCCAAATCTAACATCTGGACTATTTACTTACAACACACCCCTCTTTGCAATGGGGTGCCTGCAACAAATCAGAGACCCATTTAAACCTAAATAGTAACATCTCCCTCATGTTGTCATGAAACTTGCTCGACGGTTACGATTCCCACGAATATGTAAACATTGAAGCCTTATGTGTGCCCTACAATGGCTCATGCACCTCTTTAGTATACAAGGGGACTTGCAACAGTCCCTAATGTTGGATTTTCTCTACTCTCATAAGCCCCCTTCTAAAACACAATACCGACTTGAACGTCGGAGTGTCTGCATGTACACATCACCCCGCAGTTTTCAGCCAAAATAATTGCTCACAACTACCATCTAACACCACATCGGCAATCACCTTCTGGTCAGGTACAATCAATATTTATCATAAACATTTTTGCTACATCTAGTTCTCACCTTAGAGAGAGATTTAAAATGGTCAACACAATTTAAACCACCTCCTCGTCCTTAGGTGTATTTTTTTTTAATATGTGGGTTAGTGATGTTTGTGGTGATGGTGGCTGATGAAGAATAGAGAAAGAAGATGTGTTATGCGTTGTTGATGTTTGTGAGATAGTGTGAACTATGTTGATGAGGTAAAGATGTTACGTGATTTGGAAATTGTGATGACATCAATACCCGATCTTTTCCCCTTTCTTTTGATAATCTTTATGATTATATTAATTAGAGAGATATGTGAGGATGACAACCAGATGGAAGGGAAAAGAAGAGGGGGAGATGGAAGAAGATGTTGTTTATATTTCTTATGGTTTCTGTTTTGTTAGGTTTATTCTCATTTTTAAAAAAATTATGATTTATTTATGAAAAATATTAACAAGTGTTTCATAAATGCTTTTCTAAGATTTTTTTAAAGGTAATTTTATATGAAAATTTGTGCAATCAATACATTAAAAATTAAAATATTTAATTTTTTTTTAAGAATGAAATATTTAACCAAATAATTTTTTATTTTAGAATCCTTACCTAATGCCATAAACTATTTGTTAACAAGTTTCTTTTTCTATTCTAATTTTTTATTCTTTAAATTATTCATAAATAAATAATTTAATTACAAAATAATGACATGAAATTTAGTTTAGCCAACCCATGTGTGCCACATCACTATCACTATTAGATCATTAATGATCGTACATATCATCAAAAAATAGCTTCTTCTTTTTTTTACAAAACCATAAAAAATACTTGTGGATCAAGAAAAAACTTACATTTTTTGCAAAAAAAAGACCAAAATCATGTTTAAAAAATGTGTGATTAAAAATTAATCTCAACTGTAAAAACTCAAACTCAAGGGTTTTTAAGAGGAAAAGAAAAAAACAAAGTAGGGTTTTAGTTTGTACATGTTGACGGCTATAGTTCTCAGTAACGAAATGTAATTCACCGTCACCAAAACGACAACACTCTACACGTCGTTTCCATCACCACCAAAAATTCCTTCATTGCAGCGCAAATTCGACAAAATCACACAATCACAAAGGGTATGTTCTTCATTTTTCACTCATGATCTTATGTTTTATATATTTTTTAATTTTTGTGTTTTTTCCACAATTTTTGTATTGAATTACTTAACTTTTGTTGCTTAAACCTCATAAAACTTATCAAAATCAAATCTTTAACTATTTATCTCAAAAGGGTCATTTCTAAATGTTATTTTTTATTTCAGGGTGTTCTGTTCAATGCTTCACCAATAATTTCTGAAATTTGAAAAAGTTTGGTTTTTGTTTGAACCTTTATGGAGATGGCTATAGTTGAATCAGTTAGGAATATTCCTTTGCAAGACCCATCTGAGGAAGAGTTTTCTGCTGCTGACTTGACTTGGACTAAGTTTGGGAATGCTGAACATTATGATGAGGTTGCCCTTATTCCTTATGATAGAGTTGATGCTTTTATAATTGGAGAGTGTTCGAATGTGTTGTGTCCGACTCGGTTTCATATCGAAAGAGGAAGGAAACGGACTATTGGTACCTTGAAGGAGTATAAGGATGATGAATATCTTGAGTACAGGCAGTGAGTTTCTGCATTCATTCTTACCCTTTATTCTAAGTTATTATGATCGAGTTTTTTCTTTTTTATCATATTTGTTTTTTTGTTTACTCTTTTGGTTATGTGATCAGAAGATTGTGACATTTTAAAAATATATTTTATAGATTTTTTTTTGCTTGTTTAGTTTGTATATGGTAGAGCATTAGAGTTTGGTCGTGTCAAATGATTTCATGTTTCGCTTGTAGAAATTTTGATCCTTGTTAAATCGGCTTAGGTGGTTTGGGTACCTAGAGAGAAGACATGTAGGTTCTTTAGTAAGTAAAGTAGATCAGATGGAGAGTAGTCAAATCACTAGTGGCAGAGGAAGGCCTAGAAAAGCTATAAGAGAACCCACCAAGTAGGATTAAGAGATTAATGGGTTTGATAGGGATATGATATATGATAGAACATTATGGAAGCATTTGATCCATGTAGCCGACCCTGTTTAGTGGGATAAGGCTTGATTGTTGTTGTTGCTGCTGTTGTTGGTAAGTTCCCTAATGTTTTCCATGTTGGTAAGTTCAAACCATTTTCCTTTTGCTGTCTGAAGTTTCAATTCAAATCAATAGCAGAGTAAAAAACTAATAACTTGAAGCTTAAGTGGTCATGTGCACAATCAGGATTCCAATGCTTATCTTATCATGTTAAACTTTGTTCTGTGAAATGATGTCATGTTTTCCTTTTAGAAAATTATATCCTTGTTAAATTCCCTATGGTTACAAATTATCATAAGTTTGAACCATTTTCCTTTTGTTATCCTGAATTTAGAATCCATAGCATACTAGGGAATTAGTAGGTTGATACGCACACGGTTGGGATTCCAATAGTTATGTTGTCATTGTTAAGAATAGTAATAGTTAGGAGAATAAAATTCTGTTAGTAGTCAGAAATTTGTTAGGAGTTGGTGCAATTGAGTTCGATAAATAAGATAAATCATGTAAACAATTTACTAGCTATTGGTAATCAAAATGACTCCTAATGAGCTTTTACCTCATGAATACAATCATGTTCTCTATCTCTCTCATGAGTATCATTTTGGCCCTATCATCCCAGTCATGTTGAATTTTGTTCTCTGTGTGAAGGTACTGGTGCTCATTTGGCCCAGAAAATTATGGGGAGGGTGGAGAGATACTACCTAGTCGGAGATATCGACTCAATACTCGAAATCGTGCTGCTAGACCTCAATCAATGCGGGGTTGTACCTGTCATTTTGTTGTCAAACGTCTTTATGCTCGTCCATCACTTGCACTTATTATATACAATGTGAGGCGTCATGTTAATACGTCCGGTTTTATCTGCCATGGACCACTTGATAGAGATGCTATTGGCCCAGGTGCCAAAAAGATTCCATATATATGCAATGAAATTCAGCAGCAAACAATGTCCATGATATATCTCGGCATTCCAGAAGAGAATATCTTGGAGAAACATATCGAAGGGATTGAGCGATATTGTGGTCCAAATGCACAAGTCAATAGCCTTGCTTCTCAGTATGTTCACAAGCTGGGCATGATTATCAAAAGGTCTACTCATGAGCTGGATTTGGATGATCAAGCTAGCATCCGCATGTGGGTTGAACGAAATAGAAAATCTGTATTTTTTCATCAGGATACTTCAGAGTCAGACCCTTTCATCTTAGGGATCCAAACAGAATGGCAGCTGCAACAAATGGTTCGTTTTGGTCATCGTAGTGTTGTTGCTGCAGACTCATCGTTTGGTGTGAAGAGACTTAAAGTAATTATTTTTCATTCACGACTTTTATGTTATGCTAGACCTAAGAGAATCATAATTATCTGATTCACATTGAAATATATTTTCAATCAACCCGACTTGGTTATCTTTTCATGTTGGCAGTATCCCTTGTTCACGCTACTTGTTTTTGATTCAAGACAACATGCTCTTCCTGTCGCATGGATCATTACACGAAGCTTTGCAAAGCCTGATGTGTCTAAATGGCTTAAAGCTTTAATTGACCGAGCTCGTAGTGTTGAGCCTGGATGGAAAGTCAGTGGATTTTTAATTGACGATGCTGCAGCTGATATTGATCTTTTGAGGCAAGATTTTTATTTCTTTAAAATGCGTTTGGTTTAAAGTTCTATAGTTGATTTTAATTGCCTTTCGTTGTTTGCTTTTACAGTGATATATTTGATTGTCCTGTCCTATTTTCACTATGGCGTATTCGTAGATCATGGCTCAGGAATATTGTGAGGAAATGCAATAATATCGAGGTTCAGCGCGAGATTTTTAAGCGTCTAGGGACAATTGTGTACAGCATTTGGGGAGGCACAAATACATCACTTGCCTTGGAACAACTTATGCTGGATTTTATTGACCAAACTGATTTCTTAGAATATTTCAGAGTGTCCTGGGTGCCCAAGATTGGTTAGATCTTTCTCCACTTTTCTCTTGCATGCATATAAAACATACATGTTTGGATTAAGGCATATTATGCATAGCCCGGATACAGAAAATAGGTGAATTATCAGACTATCAATATCGGATATAGATACTTCTAGGATATGCTTGGATACATATCCTAGAAATATCAGAACTATTTTTTTATTGAAAACACAAAAACTATCGGATAAGAATGAGATACATCACTGATACAACAAAATACTGAGATACATCACTGATACAGCACAATACCGTGAGATATGACTTCAATGGGTCTCATGATAGGTCGTATTCTTCTACCTTTTAGCGATATGCACGGGATTGCAGACGAGTACACTTCATGTTTTTAAAAGTTAAAAAGACATCGTTTACAATTTTTTTTAGTTAGATTAAAAATAAGGGACAATTACATTGACCTCCCCTGAGGTTTATTCAAAGTTATCACACTGTTTACATGGAATAAACAAATTTAAATTAAAAATTAAATCAAGAGCAAAACCGTCATCAAGACCCATTCAAATCCATAACCCATCCCGAGCATTCTGTGAGAACAGCCCATAGTCACTGTATGTGAAAGCTAGGATATGAGAGCTGCTGCGTTGGAAATCACGCAATGCTTCTGTGAACAGGACTTTCTTCCAGTTAAATCTCTGCCATTTCCCACAAACCTACAAACGGTTGTGAGATAGCTCAACATAACTTGCATTCTTTTGTATTCATCCTTTGGTATTCAGCCTTTTTTTCTCCAGATGTAAAATTGTTGCAATTTCTTCCCAATATTTTAGATTGTGGGCTCCAACCTTTTAAGTAAGAAAGGAGACAATGTTTCAATTTTGTTAACGTAATAGTATTAGGCAGAGCAAAAAGTGAAAGCGGTGGTTAGACTTTTGATTTTTAACGGTGTCATAAAAAATAATTAATGTCTAGGGGAGGTTATTGCTTTTTAACAAATAGAGGGGGTATGATACATTTGAACAGACCTCAGGGAAGGTCAAAGTAATTTCCCCTTAAAATAATAATATATCTTTTAAACTAGTTTTGATTACAAGTAGTATTTTTTGTAAATTGTGATCATTTTTATAGTAATATATTAATGAGGAATGATCATTTTTATAATAATGGTGGATTCTAGGGTGAGGGCTCAATTAAGTCCCTCACCGGTGGAGCAGGGGAAAATAAACCATTAGATTTAATCAATGTTTCAGATTCATTAAAAATAAAAGTAAGATCACCTACACATTCTCACACACAATCTAGTCCTTTCTCATGCACAATCTAGTCCTTGAGACAAAATCCTCTGAGATGTTTTTGATTTACAGACCCTAATCAATTCTTCATCACTTGTTCGATAATTTTTCATGATAGAGAGAGCAATTCACAAGAAGATTAAATCAGATTCAGATAGTGGTTATTCATCCTTTAGAACATGAGACATTTAAAAATAACATTAGTGTTAATATTAATAATAATGGTGAAGGTTTTTGTTCTCATTTTATGGAAAATAAAATTTATGCGTCCCTTTTGTTTTGGAGAATTTTCATGGGGGTAGTATTTGGTAAACATACAAGAACAAAATAATATTGGATCAACAAAAAAAAATGTTGACGGTTATATCTATGGATCTAAAAATATGTGAAGTTCGAAATTTTGTGAAGTTTGGATCTAAAAATCTTCCAACTCCTCTATGGATGATGATGAATTAGAAAAATTGATGATCCTGATGTTTCCGATGCCTAATTTGCACTTATGGGTTCTTGGTGATGATGATAGGAGAAAAATTGTGTGATAATATGTAAATTTTCTTACTTTTGTTTTTAATGAATCTCAATCATTGGTCAAATCTGATGGTTTATTTTCTCTGTTCCACCGGTGAGGGACTTAATTGAGCCCTCACCTTGTGATCCACCTATAGTAATATAACTTTTTTTATGAAGTTTTTTATTAATGTATCAAGGCCTTATTGTATCTTGAATTTTAAAAATTTCCTTTATCCGCATTGGATCGCACCAGTGCCAGCAACTACATATCCTGGTTTCACCATATACTGTAGCTAAAAAAATTTCTTCATTTTGCTTCAGAAGTTTCGGTGTAGTCAATTAGTCGTTGATATGTTAACTTGCTGTGTCCTTACCCTTCCTTTCCTCTGTTGTGCAGAAATGTGGCTTTCAACAATGAGAAATGTGCCACTGGCAAGCCAGGAAGCCTCTGGAGCATTAGAAGCCTACCATGTTAAACTGAAAGCCAAACTTTTTGATGATTCACATCTCGGAGCGCTGCAAAGAGTAGATTGGTTAGTCCATAAGTTAACAACTGAGTTGCATTCAAGCTACTGGCTTGATCGTTTCGCTGATGAAAGTGATTCTTTCCAGAATGTGAAAGAAGGTTATATTGCTTCTACGTCATGGCACCGAGCACTTGAAATTCCCGACTCTGCTGTCACCTTGGACGATAAAAACCGCCTCTTTGCCAAAGTGGCAAGCAAGAAAGACAGCAGCTTAACACATATAGTTTGGAATCCGGGATCTGAATTTTCATTCTGTGATTGTTCTTGGTCATTGCATGGTAACCTTTGCAAGCATGTCATCAAGGTAAACATGATTTGTGAAAATCTTCAAGGTTGTCAATCGTCAATGTCTTTTCGGTCGTTTGAAGAGGTTTTAATGGATCTATGGAGAAAACCTGTTGACGATTCATTTGCGTTGGACTTGTCATTGGCTTGGACCCACCAAATGCTAGATCAAATTCAAAAACTTGTTGAACTGAATAATTCCACTGATATTGGTACTGTAGTAAACAATATGCCTCTGAAATGGGTTTCAAAGAAACGCAGAACCATCATTGGCAAACGATCTTCAATTTCGGCTACTCCTTCTGGTAACCGTAACACGAAAAATGTTGTTGCGTATAAGAAGAATCGGAAGCGGAAAAGATTATCACAACTAAGGTGACTGATTCTCTCCATTATGTTTCAACCTATGATAACTCTGCTTAGTGAAAAGTGGATTTGATTTAAAGAATTTCTTTAAATATCTCCGGATTCTAGCTCTGTTGCTTCTTCTTACCTTTGAAGTTGCAAATTCTACCAAGGGTTAGCATACATCCTATCACCATCAAACAAAGTTATTGCTATGATTATGCGCATGATTTGTTGTAGGAGATATAATGGAGGAATCAAAAGCAATTCCGGTCCATATGTTTTGTTCAGCTTTTATACCTGACAATACTTCTAGGTGATCACTCCTGAGACAGAGTAGTGGTCGGTTTTACATAAAAGTTTGAAGTCATTCCTTAGTGTTTCATGTTTTTCTCTAGTTTCCAGAATCACATGCTAGCCTAAATATTCATTTATTGAATCATTTTATATTGTACCATCTCCATTGTTCTAATTTGAAGTCCTTTCAAGTGCTTAGTTTACTTGGGAAAATAGATCTTTCCATGGATCATTTCTTTTTGTTTTCTGGCTTTGATGATTTTGTTCTTGAATTTACTTGTTATGTACATATAAAATTTGTTGGCATATTATTGGTCAGAATTTTGAGCTTGATTCTTGTGTTATCTATATAATGTGCCACAAGCCATTCGATCAAAGAATAGTTTCAACTTTACCTTGCTTTGCTTCATAAAAATAGTTTCAACTTTACCATTTGTAGTTTTCTTTGTTCGTGGCATATCTAAAGTGTGATAAACATTTTAATCTTAGTTAAAAAAGTTAGTAGAACGTAACATGATTTATGTTGAATATATTTTCATAAAAATCAAATGAACATTAAATTTGAAACTAAAAACAAAGTTTAGAATCACAAACTTTAAATATCAACTCCAAATTAGAATCAATTTTACGATAAATTTTATCATTTTACTTTTCAGAGAGAATACGAAGAATTTAATACTCGGTAAACATGTTTGCTATGTCCAGTTTATGTCGGTACTGTATGTGTCTTCAATAGGACGGCTTTATACGGTGAAGAACTTCCTCTTAAACTGAAACATAAAAAGCCTGGGTTTCTGTCATCACTCTGTGGTGGAAGTAGAAATAAGAGTTAAGAAAGGATCAGACAAGAAAAAGTATAACAAGCACGTCGATCCAACTGTGCCGATCTTCAATCTGGAGGATATTGAAGAAGGAGTAGAAGGTAGGCCTGCATTTGTTGCATAATAGTTCCGTAGTTCAAACTATTTTTGCCATATTTTTTTTAACAAGTATTTTTGCCATATTTAACGTTGTCATTTTCAATTGCTGAAATGAAATGTAGCTTGCTTTCTTGCTTCTTTGGAGTGTTGTATCTCATGTTAAAATTGTGTTAACCTAATCATGCATGTACAGTATTCCTAAAGTATGATTTAGGTATTTTATTTTAGCAATTGTTATGGATACTTTTTCCGGTTATGGATTTGATGATGAGAGAGCAAACGTATGTCACAAGAGGACCTTAAGAAAAGATTCGGCCAATCAACGCTGATAGAGAAATGTGGTGTTCCTCAGAGTGCTACTCCAGAAACTCTTCTGAAGGAGGCTATTCATGTCATCAGCTGTGGTTATGAGGATAAATCAGAATGGGGAATAGAGGTGCGTTGTTATGTTATGTTATGTTAAATAATCTTTTATGCAGCGTGGCCTTCAGATCGAAAGCTAAGCGTGTCTGGGGACCGACAATGCGGTTACATTTAATCACTTTCATTTTCTGAAATTATTTTTGGTTCTACACGAATGAATAAAATAAAACCGAAGGAGGTTCATGTCATGTTCAGTGTCCATGTAGGTGTCATTGCTTCATAGATAATATTTGATGTTTGTTTTTGTTCTCAGCCACATTCCAATACTGTCAACTGAGCAGATTATTTCTAACATATAGTTCATTTAGTGATTATTGATCCAATAAATAAAACTATAAACTAACAATGGTTTTGGGGATTGTAATTATTATATTTGCATGTGTCTTTCAAGCCATGTGCAGTTTATAGTAGATACATGAGAACTAAAATTAGTGAAGTTTTAGTTTTTTATTTTTTTGACAATTGAAGTTGTTTAAGTTCTAAACTTGCTATAGTACGTACACTGCAAGCCAATATGGGCCTGGTTGGATAGACAGCTTAATTGGAGCTTATAGCACACACACTTATCATAATAAGTGTTTATGCATAAGCTATTTTGATAGCAAAAGACAAAATAACATTAAATAGTTTTTGTATATGTTATAAATTGTCTTTATAAATTATATTGGAAAACTTATGAAAAAAACTTGAAAAAAGCTTATAAATATTGTCATAAATTGTTTTCATAAATTCTCCCAAACAGTCTTAACATTTGATACTTAGGTTGAAATTCAGCACAAATCCAATGTAAGTAATGTAATGAGGACATGGTAGACAATATGGAAAAGGACAAAATGTAATTCATCCATAAGTTGCAAAATAACATATTATATTTGTATTCAATAAAATAACTCATGTTAGATATATCCATCCACTTTGATTAAGGGAAATTGAAATCCTAGGTATTTTCTGGGATTTGAAAATTAAAATTGATATGTATCTGTATTGTATAAACAATAATAAATAATTGAGGCTGTACCAAAAGAAATAAATAATTGAGGAAAAAAATAATAAAATAAAAACAAAAAAGAATAGGATGTGCAACCATGTGCCCCCAATAACTATTTTGATATTTTTAGTATCATCCCAGTTTTTCTTTTTCATTTGTTTTTACTTTTTCTATTCTTGTGCTTCAAACATATTAGATAATGTAGGCACCAACTGCCCTTAATTTTACTACGATTTCGGTTTTGACCCTACCAACTTTTCAATTTTGGCATATTTTTCATTCTACAAAGATCTTAACCTAGATTTTTATTATAAATATGAGCATAAATCAAAACAAAAGGGTCTGAAAAAGAGAGAGAATCGAATAAGCAAAAATAAATAGTGGAGAAATATTCTCCTTATTGATGTTTCCTCTTTCTTCTTCCTTGTTATTCTCTCATACCCATCTCCCTTTCTCTATGTTGTGTTCCAACAATGAGAAATGAATAGCTCTAAATTTCATTCACACGCTCATTTAATCTTTATCTTTCTTTTTTTCTATCACATTACAATATATTTCATCTATGGCTTTGGTCTCTTTTTCTTTTAAGGTGAACACTGTCATATAAAATATACATCAAACATTTTTCAAAAAACTCAAGTTCATGTGCTGAAATGTGAACAGTTAGTTTAATCAGTAGTAAATAAAGTGTTAAAGGTCGACTCATTTGTAATTAACTTGTCATTTGTTTCAATCAAATTATTTTCGATACAAACTTAAAATAATAGGAATATACTAACTATAAGGCTAGCTAACTACATTTCAACACTATGATGCATGAGTTTGCAACTGCAATTTCTAATAACAAGTAAGTTTTTCCAGATCAGCCGAACGCAACCAAGGAATGTCCATAAGGGAACTCGTCATGTCTCGTTTCTCTAACAATTCTTTTTAGATTCATGGCAGTGGTATTTTTTGGGGGACATATTAAGACATTCTTGTTATAGCATTTTGACCTTGATTTGCATTTTGAAGATCCTTCAATAAAACTTATCATATCCGCTTTTAAAAAAACTACGTGTACCGCTTTTAGAATATGTTAACCACCAAACTTCTTTCTTGTACTGGTAAACTCATTCATACAAATATCACAAACTCTTTCACCAAATTGTACGATTTAAGACTTTTTACTCAATAAACGTTTGAGATTTAGAAAGTGTCCGGAAAAGGCATGGAAGTTCACTAAAATGAAACATTTAGAATTTATGGGGTGTCCTTTATCCACTTGCATACCATGGTTTAGGTAAATTGACTAGTCTTCAAATTGTGGTGCCATTTCATAGCATCTGAGCTAGTGAGATAAAAGACTTATTTGACATAAGTGCTCATCGTTTCAAGCAATGAAAGGTTTAAGGTCCACTCCAACACATAAGTTAAAGGAATGAAGTTACAAATAAGTCGAATATCAAACGTTTTTAGGCTCTGACACTATGAAATGGAATCAATGTTTGAAGACTAGTCAATTCACTTCGGCCAGGTGGTATGCAAGTGGATAAAGAACAACCCATGAATTCAAAATGTTGAAATTTTGTGAACTTCCACATGTTCTTTGGCCACTTTCTCAAGCTTGAGCAAGTCATTTTAAAACTCGCAAAATGCTTTTTTTCCTTGTAGTAAAGCTTAAACATCCATTAAGTAAAAAACTCTCCAAATTGTACAGTTTTATCAAAGAGTATGGGAGACATTGAATACAAGTTCTATGTATGACTGAGCTGACCAATACAAGAAGGAATGTTAAAGGTGATCATATTCCTATGACTCATCACACAGTTTTTTAAATGTGGATATGGTCAAATCTCAGTTTGTCTTCAATGTCTTTAGCAACGGATATGGTATGAACATGCGGTAACAAAAATAATATCTTCAGTTTGTCTGCCTCAAGACACTTGAGATTTGGCTCACCATCATCATCAAATTTATTGCAAATTTTCTTACTGCCCTCTATCAAACCGTTATCCATTTATGCTCTGCTGAAAATATTATCGGGAGAAAACAGTGATAACACGAAACCTAGACACTCAATCGCGGGTAAATACTATATACTAACAATAAGAAACTAATTCGAAATCGTTCATCAAGCAAGGTATGTAACTGATCTCACATCCTATTTAGTTATATCATGTATGCAGTATAGTATAACCTTTGCAAGTACCAAAACGCTAGCTGTATATATATGACGTTAATTATGTGGACATATAGTAACCTACCTAAATGCGGTTTTTTATGAAATTTTGATTTAGATTTAAAATATAAATGTTTATTACTTTTAAATTATAACAAATTAAACTATTAAAAATTGAATTCATAGCACATATACTTATCTTTTGAGAACAATTTACTAGATATGATGAATTCGATTAAAACATGGAACAAATTTAAAAGGAAAAAACAAATTTTAAAAGTTGAATTCATCGTGATAAAACAAATTTTAATGTTAAAAAAATAATATCTTTTGTGACTACAATATTATATCAAGTGCCTGAAATCAAAATAGAACTGATTTTGATCCTGCCTTAAAGAGGGATTCATCATGATAAAACAAATTTTAAAAGTTGAATTCAACATGATAAAACAAATTTTAATATTCATCAAATATCATATTTTAACATTCAACTCCAATCCGATAATTGAAAAAAAAATGCATATTTGTTTTTTATTTTATCAATCAATGCATATTTGTTTAAAAACACCACTGGAACAAATAAAATACCTGGGATTGTGAATAGGAGTTGGGGTGTTAGAAATAAACTAAACCTCACAATTTTAAAAGGTGAAGGAGATTGCTTAGCAAATGCTCAAAGTCACTTAGAACACTCGATCAATGGTTAATTGTTGTTCGAGCACTTTTTAAATCGGTTAAATTGATTTAAAAACTAATTTAATTGACTTAAAAAGTTTTGAACCATAGTTAACTACCGTTTTTTTTTCTCATGTAACAAAAAAAAACTACCATTTTCAAATGAATGGTAGTTAAGTGCAATTCTGTGATGATTTTTTTTGGTATACTTGAGTGCGTTTGGCCCAGCTTTTTGCAGGCCTATAAGCTACTTCAAAACTAAAGTTGTTTGGTAATATCAATTTGACAGAATATACATAAATCTGTTTTTCTACATAGCCTTAATCATCTTTTTTACTACTCATAAAAAAAAATCAATCACAACCAAAACCAAAAAATAACCATAACCAAATTCTAACTTGGCACCAAAACAAAAGAAACAGAAGAAAAATCAAAGAAGAAAGACCGGAAAAAGATGAAGATATATTTATATTGTTGGAGTGTTGGTTAATTAACGTGAAAATTTTTTTAATAAAAAAAGTATAATGATGTTGATATTTTATAATATAAAAGATTAAATAAAAAAATATAAAAAACAAAAATATTACATGAAATTAAATTAAAGAATAAATCGTGTAATTTTGCCTGTCAATTTTCTTAACATGAAACAAAAGCTTAAGTTAAAAACTTGAGGGTCTAAAAAAATAGTATTACATGAAATGAACATGGTGGATACAATAGGGAAATCAAGGAACTGATATATAAAATAAAGGTGAAATATCACTTTTGGTCCTTTCACAGAATTCTCAAGTTAGTCCTTTAAGTTTCGAAAGTTTCAATGAGGTCCTTTTAGTTTGATAGAATATTCAAGTTAGTCCTTTAAGTTTCAAATAGACTTTTTTAGTTGATAAACTATTTTACCGTTATCCTTGTTGTCAATCTCCGTTTAACCGATGCTGATGTAGTCGTTAAGTTGTTGACTTGGATCAAAATGATGTCTTTTAAAAGCTTCAGGGTGTCAAAACGTACGTTTAATGGTTACAAACGATCATTTATAGTGCTAGAAAAACAACTATTTACAACAACAAATGTCTTTCTAGCACTAAATAACGACATTTATAGTGCTAGAATGATCATTTGTTGCCTTTAACGTAACGTTTTGACATCCTAGAGCTTTTAAAAGGCAGCGCTTTGATCCAAGTCAACAACTTAACAGCTACATCAACATCAGTTAATTATTAAGTAACATTAGAGGTAACGGTGAAATAGTGTATCAACTAAAATTACATATTTAAAACTTTTGAAACTTAAAGGACTAACTTGATAATTCTATTAAACTAAAAAGATCTAGTTGATGAATATGTTAAGGGATCAAAATCGCAACTTCTTGTAACATTGGATAACAAAACTGCTGTTAAGTCTTGGAATTACTATCCCTCGAAGAAAAAGTCTTGGAATTACTAACCTATCCATCAACTACTTCTTATATACCGACGATACTCTTTTATTTAAAAACCCCAACAAAATTGATATTGATAATCAGTAATCACTCTGACTCTCACTCTCGTAACCTCTCTGGCGTTGTATCTACCTAACCAAATTCCGTCGAGGAGAGGAACCTTAACCTTTGTCACTTCGTGTTGCTTGAAAGTGAAAAGCCTCGTGTTACTTTACATTCTTAGGTATTTCTTCTTCTTCTTCTTCTTTGCTAGGTAATCTGTGAAGAAAGAACACAATTGAAATTGATGCTAGGTTTAGAAATCTTGTTCTTGATGATGATAGAAACCTAAGAATTTTTAGTTTTTATCATTCCAAGATTGTAATTTGTTTGTTTCACAATTTGGGAAATCTGTAAAATTAAAGGAAAATGTCGTCCTAAGTGTTTTCCCTTCTGATTTTGAGCCTGTTCAAGGTTGTAAGAGGAAAATTTCACTTTCAAGTAACACTCTTAATTATGTAAACTATATAATTAACGGTTCAATGAATCAATGGAAGAGTGTTTCACAATTCTTGATACTATTTGTTCTGATACAATAACAACACTGTGTCGCCTATTCTTATTATTCAAATTTATTTATTTGTTCTGTTCAGTATAATTTGCATTTATATTTGCCTTAAATGGCTTCTTGTGGTTGAGTTATTGAGTCAATGATGAGTATGTTTATTATGTCTTCGTTCCTTTTTCCAATGTTTTAAAATCCGCCGTTGACATTGTTTTGCTGTTGTTGGCCTTGTTTTACTTTAGTAATTAGTACTACATGTTTGATTATATTTTTTTCCCATTAATTCATATTATTTCTTTTCTGCTATTACATTTGTGCATCTGTCATTTCAGAATTCAGAGTTTGCCTCTTCACATCACCACATTGCTGGTTGGTTGCCGTGCTGTTAGTCCTTCTCTCCCGCCTGCCTTCCGCTGCCGCCAGCTACTCTGTCGTCACCATTCTGACATTCCACCACGATTCTTGTTTAAGTCTAGCTTTTGTTAAATTCAAGTAAGTGGGTTTATTTTAACCAGTTTGAGTGTGATTTTATTTTAAACCCTTCATCTATGCTTTAACTTTGGATGCATTTTTGTTTGTTTGTTTGTTAGTTTGTTGGTTTGTTTGTTAGTTTGGTTATAGAACTCAGGTCCAAAATTTATTGTACAATTAAGTTATAATATCTAATTTGTTGTTTGATTGTTACGGAGCTCCATCCCTAACTTACTGAACTAAGCCTGCAATATCTGTTCTTAGAAAAAACCTTAGACATTTGCTTCAATTTATTAACCAAAAATGTGTTTGATTTGGAGAAAATGGGGTCTTTGCAAATCTCAAATCATGTCTTTTTCAATTTTGCAATATTTGTTCTCTAATAACATGTATAATCCCTAGAATGTACACAAAGTAAGATTCTATTCCTTATGGTAACTGGTTTTATTCATGTCACCATAATCATATTCTTTACCTACCATTTTTTGTTCTTTATGTTTTTGTAGTGGCCTGCACTATGTTAAATTCCAACACGAGTTGACCCAAATCCCCAAAGTGTAAATACTAATTTGTTTGCGAGAAATATGGCTGCAGATATGTTGTCTCACATGATTGATCAGCTGATCTAGAATTTTTTTTATTCGGAGACAATCAAATAATATTGCTCATCTATTAGTGTCAGGGCAATATTGTTGTACTCTTATTCCTAAATTTACAAAGCGTATGTTTATAAAACTACATTTATGAATGATATGAATTAGTTGTTTTTTTTAAAAGGAAATTTATTGTGTTTTTGTCAACAAAAAAATGAAAGTAATTTTAGATATTTTATAAGATTTTTTTTTTGTGGGAGATATTTTATAAGATTAAAATATTTTATATATAAACTAGCGTTAATACGAGCATTTCGTGCACATCTGTATTTTTTTTTACATTAATACATATAAATTACAAACTATAGTTTTTATGAAATTTTTATTTTGATTATAATTATTTTGATTTTGATTAAAATTATATGTATAAATATTTTGCAACTCAGATCCAAAATCTGCGGTGCCATTAAGTTATATCTAAGTTACTGTTTAATTATTATGGAACTCGATCCCTAACCTACTGAACTAAGCCTGGAACATCTGTTCTTTGAGAAAACCTAGACTTATGTTTCAATTCATTACTGAAAGAAAAATTGTGTTTGAATTAGAGAAAATGGGGCCTGCGCAAATCTCAAATCATCTCCTTTTCAGTTCTGAATTATTTGTTTTCTAACAACATATATATTGCCTAGAATATGTACACAAAATGAGAATCTGTTCTCTATGGTAACAATTTTTATTCATGTCACCAAAATCCTCTTCTCTAATTACCATTATTTTCTATGTTTTTGTAGTTTTGTAGCATGGCTTGAGAAATCATCCACATAAAACTGCAACACTATTTTCAATTCTGAAACAAGTTGACCCAAATCCTCAAAGTGTGCATACTAATTTGTTTGTGAGAAAAATGGGTGCAGGTATGTTGTCTTACACGATTGGTCAACTGATCAAGAAGCTAGAGTCCATGGATGTTAAAGCATGTATGAGAAGAAATGATGTTAAAAATTTGGTGCAAAGCATGCATTCTATCCGTACTTTGGCTTTGTATGCAGAAGCGCAACAGAAGCAGCTCGGTACCAACAGCTGTGAAGTTAAAATCTGGCTGAAGGAACTCAAAGATGCTCTTGATGATATTATGCACTTGCTTGATGACTTTTCTACACATGACTTGAGGCACCAAAACAAGAAGGATAAAAAGGTTAAGATCTTCTCATCTTAACCTTTTCTTTCAAGGTGACAACAAAATATTAAGGCCCTTACCAAGAGAATTAAGGGCCTTCGGAAATTTTCAAACTTTGATTGTCACCCTTGTGAGCAACTGGATCCTGAACGAGGAGAAACCCATTCCTTCATTCACGAGGAAAATTTTATTGGAAGAGAGGAGGAGAAGAAAGATTTGATGAAGCTATTGTTGAATACCAACAACATCATTAACGAGGAAGACAGCATTTCATTGATTTTCATCAATGGAGATGAAGGAATTGGGAAGACTGCACTTGCTCAACTTGTATACAACGACAAGGAAGTCCAGCGGCATTTTGAGCTGAAAAATTGGGTGTGGGTTTCTAAACTTTTTGATATTAATGGTATTTGTGCAAAAATTGTAGAAGATATGGATAATACTAATATTGTGTTGGAGGATGAGTCAAAAGGAAATAATATTAGGCTGGAAGACGTATCCTCGAAACTCAGTGAAAACATTGATGGAAAGAGGTATTTACTTGTATTGGATGATGTGTCGAATACGAGTTCTTTATCTACGTCTAATTTGATGAAACGTTTGAAGGGTGCGGCAAAAGGAAGTAAAATCATAATAACTACAAGAAGCAAGGAAGTGGCAAAGATATCGAAAAACCGGTCTCAGCTCATAACTTTGAAGAAACTAAATGAAGAAAATTCTTGGAAAATGTTTTGTTTATTTGCTTTTAGTGATGAAACAGAACTAGAGAATCAAAACTTGGTGTCCATCGGCAAGGAAATCGTGAAAAAATGTAACGGGATTCCCCTCTCCATTCACCGTATTGGTCGCTTAATGTATACTAAGAAGAAGGAGAAGGAATGGTTAAAGTTAAAGGACCAAGATCTTGTAAACATTGATGAACAAGGTGTACTTGCACTTTATGAAGAAGATATGTTCTGAGCTAACAAGAAAGTTAACAGTTTAGGATGTCGTTGCAGTACATATATGCTGAGACTTTCTGGCGTATAAGCTATAAACTACTTTCTAGCTTCTTGTTCTTTCTTAGAAGTACTGGATGTTTAATGTGCTATAGATTTTTAATTAATTCATGATTTATTTTGAAGTTAAGCTTTTTTATAATTGCACCTATAAAATATCTAGTTACACCCTAAAGTTCATTAATATTTTATCATAATACCGAAAGCCATTTGGTTTACAAACTTTATGTTTTCATCTCCCAATTTGACTCTTCATCTCTCTCTCACAAACATCCATTAGGTGACCAAACTTGATTAAAGATAAAAAATATTGAAGTACAAAATCTACCATTAATATTCGATTTCATAGATATGTGAACTTTTGAGCGATTTTGTGTTTTCATTTTTTTCTTACTCTGCGCTTACGAACCATAAATCATGTGCATTTGGCTTGCACAAGTATACGCAAACAAAACTTACAAACCATAAATCATGTGCATTCGGCTTACACAGGTATACGCAAACAAAATTCACAGAGAATATTCTCTCTGCTATTTTTGCTTTATTTGGTTTGTGCATCTCTTCTGATCTTGTATCTTATAAACATCATATTTATAATTATAATTGGTGAACAATTTGATTGAGGAAATTTCTGTATACTGATGTAAGTTGCACATCTTTTGAGTAAATAGATAGAATTTCATTGTGCAGCTTCAGTTGTAAACAGAAAAGACCCATTTGATGAAGCGTTACAATGAGCTATGTCCTCAAATGCTTAAATTGACCAACAGAGCGTCGGAATCTCATGAAACTTACACATATTTGTCCAAAGTTTATGAAGAGTCTAGCAAAATAGTTGATGATATGTTAACCAAAAAATACGTGGATGGAGAATCAAGTGGAATGGTTCACGAAATTGAGAACCACGTAGACACTGCTGGCGGGGCAAAAGGCATAAGAAGCGAGATTGTTCATGAAAGAGTTAAAAACGGGATAAATCTTGGGTTGAAAAATTAGCTAGAAAGACAAAGATACTCACAAAAAAATATAAAATCTCAAGAAGATTTAGTACACATGGTTGCGCAAATTTGAGAAGTGGACAATGGTGACATGACTGTGATCGAATTCTTTGCTTGTGAGAATGGTTACTGTTATAACCAAATGTACACATGGTTGTGATCCACTTCCTTATGGCTCTCGTATACGGCCAACCCTGTGAAATGAGCATCTCTGCTACACCATGCTTCAACTTAAAGATGCAAAGAGCCATATTCCGCGTTTTATCTTGACAAAAGAAAAGAAACATAGAACAATTGTTTCAAGAGCTGAAATTTATCATGATCATTTCAAAACATGGAACAATTTGTCAAGTTCATCATTCCTACTAAGGTGTAGGAAAAGAATAAATCGAAAAAGCTGAAATTCACCATCTCTTGTCATTCATCATCTCTGGTCATAAGTAAATTAGTAAGGGTACGAGAGAGGACGACATGAAGGGAACATATTATGACTTTTAATTGTTTTTAATCAACAAATACATGTTTTATTTATTTTTAAATCTCAACCCTTGGATCTTTTTTCGCAACATATCTTTCCATAATCCTAAATGGACTAAATGGAGCATACCTAAACTCGTGAAAATGGGAGTCATTATTTATTCGATTCTTAGCTTGAGGGAAAACTGTTGAGTATAGAGCTGCAATCCACCCCTCTTTCTGCTGGTAAATTATACTCAATTCTAACAATTTAAGAAACAATCTGCTCCTAACTTTGGACGATAGTAGGAACTTAAGTGGCTTCTCATTCTGAAATCTTAGTATGAACAACTCAATAGCTATAATTGTTAAACATTGTATCTACTCCCAGTACTGTCTGAGCTGCTGGCTAGAGTAAAAAAATATGTCTCTGGCTACAAACTTTTATCAAATTGTATCTTGCTTTTACCCTGAAAATATTATCTTTTGTGACAACAAAATTATATCAAGTACCTGAAATCAAAATAGAAATCAAACCATACTCTAAGTTGCAATCCCATATGTACTGATTCTATTACCAACAAGCCCATGATTGAGAGATCTTTTGGTCACTATGTTAGGGTTTTAGTTGACCTAAACCTAACTCAGAAACTTAGAGATAGAATTCTGGTTGAGAGGAAAGGGTATGCTTTCTTTGTAGATGTTGAATACGAAAACCTTCCTGATTATTGCACCTTTTGCAAGTGTACTGGTCACTATCTTGAGATTTGCAATAGAAACAAAGATTTGAAGAAGGATTCTCAAGTTAAAGAGCAGCCTACTAGTAGAAATAAGAATACTATGACACAATTGACATATGTACCATAGCAGAAAGAGCCAGAACATGTTGTTTTGGATGTTTCAACTCCTCAAAATATGTCCCCTAGAAACGAAGAAGATGTTCAACTTGAAAAAGAAGTTAATGAGGCTTTACTGAACAATATTGTAGATAACCCTGATCAAGGTGGTATGTCCATTGATGGTGCTATTGTGAGAAATGAAGATGAACAAACTTCTGATGGCTCAGAATTTGTTGATGCTACACAAACAAATTCTATGGAAGAGCTTGCATGCACTGATGATGATGCTATTGATGAGGTTCAAGATGAAGTGGTGCGAAATGATATCAACTTTTTGAAGAATTCATGGGCACATATGATAGAAACAGATGATAATGATGCCGAACTTTCACCAACAGCTGCAGATGCCAGTGTTCGACATCAAGGTGTAAGGAGCAATGTGCACACATCTCCAAAAGATCAAATCACTGATGAACAAGGATTTACCCTTGTGACTACCAAAGCAACTAAAAAGCTTCAGAAAGCGAAAGTGACTTCTTCAAGCAGACACAATACCAGATCAAAGGTTGGTACTTCCAATCCTTTAAGATGAAATGTGTATTTTGGAACATAAGGGGTTTAGCTAACAACCCCTCAAGGTTAGCACTAAAGAAACTTATTAATAGTAATAAACCTGATTTATGCTTCATTGCTGAGCCATGGATGGAAGTTTCAAAGCTATCTGCTAGATGGCTCAGTAGACTAAACCTCAAAAATTTTTGTGTTAATATCAGAGATAACCTTCAACCTAACCTCTGGTGTCTTTGCTCTACTACTTTGAACCCCTCCCTCATTTTTGTTGATGACCAACATATCTCTCTGAAAGTAGAAGTTGATGGTAAAACCTTTGGCATTTCTGCCATTTAAACCTCTACATGTTACATCAAAAGAAGAAATCTTTGGTCAGCCGTTTCAAACAATCAAAATCTAAATCCCATCCCCTGGTGCTATATAGGTGATTTTAACACCATTGTTGGTGCACATGAACAAAGAAGCAGATTTACCCCTGCTAGAATCCCTATTGAAGACTTCCAAAACTGGACCAATACCTGTAACCTTATCCACTTACCAACTAGAGGAGCCTCTCTGACCTGGACAAATGGTAGAAAAGGAAGAAACAACACACAAAAGAGACTTGACAGAGCTATTTGTAACTATGATTTTATTAACAACTGTTGTAGTGTCTCAGTCTCAACTCTCACAAAGCTTAGATCAGACCACTTCCCATTATTGTTAGATTTCAAAACTCAAAACATTCAGTTTGCATCCAGTTTCAAATTCATGAAAATGTGGATTTCTCACCCTGATTGCAATAAAGTAATTGAGCAAGCTTGGAGCAACAATGTTGTGGGGTGTCCCATGTATGTTTTAAGTCAGAAACTCAAAATGTTGAAAGAGAAGCTCAAGGTTTGGAACAAAGAAAGTTTTGGTAACATTCACATGCAAGTCAAAGATGCTACTGCTAAGCTAGATGCAATTCAAGAAGAAATTGATAGAGATGGACATACTGACATGCTGATGGAACAAGAAAAGCAAGCCCAAATCAATTTAGAGAATGTTTTGAATATGGAGGAATGCTTCTGGCAAGAAAAAGCAAAAGTTAAGTGGCATGCTGAAGGTGACAGAAACACAGCTTATTTCCACAAAATTGCTAAAATCAAAAATACCTCTAGCCTAATAACCAACCTAATGAATGGTGATGAATTGCTTACAAATCAAGAAGAAATCTCTGCGCACATTGTGAATCACTTTACAAATCTTTTCAGTAGCCAAGAGACAGAAATTGATAATGGCATCATTGAGGATGTCATTCCAAATCTTTTAACAGAAAGAATCAACAACATTTTAATCATTATTCCATCACATGATGAGATTCAAAATGCAGTTTTTTCTCTTAACAAGAATAATGCTCCTGGTCCTGATGGATTTGGGGCAGTATTCTACCAAACTTTTTGGCCAATAATCAAGCAGGATGTTTTCAATGCTGTTCTACAATTTTTTACCACTGGTTGGTTATTGCCAAACTTTAATTCAAATTCTCTTATTCTCATTCCTAAGACTAACAATGCAGATTCAGTGAGCCAATTCAGACCAATTGCAGTTGCCAACTTCAAATTCAAGATTATCTCAAAGATATTGGCAGACAGATTAGCTACTATAGTGCCAGCAATCACATCTGTTCAACAAAGAGGTTTCATCAAAGGTAGAACAATCAAAGACTGCATCTGCCTTACTTCAGAAGCAATCAACTCTCTGCACAAGAAATGTTTTGGAGGAAGCTTGGCACTCAAGATAGATATAACTAAAGCATTTGATTCTCTTAGCTGGAGCTTCTTACTTAAAGTTCTCAAAACTTTCGGTTTCCACTCAACTTTTTGCAATTGGATTCATTGTATTCTCAAATCTGCTAAGCTTTCAATCTCATTCAATGGGAAACATCATGGTTTCTTTTCCTGCACTAGAGGAGTGAGACAGGGTGACCCCCTCTCCCCTCTATTATTTTGCCTTGCTGAAGAAGTTATCAGCAGAGCCTTAACCAAATTGGTCAGAGATGGGCATCTTAGCTTGATTCAAGGATCCAGAAACATTGCTATACCATCACATATCCTATACGCTGATGATATAATGCTTTTTTGCAAAGGTACCATGTCTAACATTCATGCCTTAACTGATTTATTTCGAAAATACTCGGAAGCTTCAGGTCAGTTTGTAAACCCTCAAAAGTCTTCAATTTTTGCTGGTTCAATATCAAATGCAAGATTAAATCAAATTTCAAATTTCATTGGTTTCAATATTGGTAACCTACCCTTTACATATCTTGGTGTACCAATCTTTAAAGGCAAGCCCAAAACAGCTTATTTTTTACCTATTGCTGACAAAAT
>Ga0228710_1001401_pt1 | contig 35990 bp, 23 predicted proteins | sample MedpolnodulmetaG_FD_177995 | JGI IMG/M metagenome (GOLD analysis project Ga0228710, IMG submission 177995) | Root nodule microbial communities from Medicago polymorpha collected in Santa Monica, California, United States - pink nodules | ecosystem: Host-associated > Plants > Roots > Nodule...
ATTTCTTTCTTTTTTTTTTTTGGTAGCCGGGGTTTGAACTCTAGATCTTGCATATTTTATGCATTGTCCAAACCAACTGAGTTAAGCTCACGAGGACCAAACAAACAAATTTTGTCAAATTATGTCATTCTAACAAAATTTATTTGTTTCAAATATATGCCAATTTATAATATCAAAGGAATTATTAATGCTTATTTTATTTTTAAGAAATTAATGCTTACTTTTTTAATATGCTCTTTCTATTTATACCTTATCTTTTTCTTAAATAAATAAATTTGTATTAATTGCACTTTAAATCATAGTTATTTTAATTAAAAAATCGTAGTTAGTTCACCAAATTGCAAATTTTAGATTATCCCACTCTCAACTGCCCCGACCAGGTTTACTCCACAGTTTGCAACTTTGCATATGCATCTTATGTGTAGTGGCCCTTTTTTTTCCCTTTCTTAAGAATCTTTCTCGTTTTTATTTAATTAATTAGCGAATCATAGTATCAATTATCAATTATTATTTATAATAATCGAAAAATAAAATTAATTAAGATTAATGAGTTCGGATCTGCTACAATTCCAATATCCGGTTCCTTTTACAGATGACATGGCAAAACAATTAACCAACGATTCAAATTAAAATGCGTTAGTCCTACTACCAGTAACTTATTGAATATAGTGGCGAAGCCAGAAAACAAGTCTTGGGCCGCTAAAGTAAACAATAAAGTATAATATAAGGAATTTGGAAACATATTTTTTTTTAGTCCGTAGTGCTTATAATTTATTGACTATCCATCCGCACAATCCTCATACAGTAGTTGTATAATCTCTTTGGAATAAGGATGTTCCTCTTAAGGTAGTGTTGTTTGCTTGGCGACTGTTCCGAGATAGGCTGCCTACAAAGGATAGTCTTATTCGTCGTGGCGTTATCGATCATGAATCTCATTTGTGTGTTGGTGGATGCGGTTCTGAGAAAACTTCTTCTCACTTATTTTTACATTGTAATATTTTAGGATCTGTTTGGCATTTAATTTACCAGTGGATGAGCATTTCGATGGTCAATCTGATGTTGTAACAGACCATTTTAGTCAGTTTACTTCATGTGGTGTTGGCGCTAAGGCAAACAATCGATTTCACGGGTTCATTGGTTTGTAACTATGTGGGAAATTTAGAAAGAAAGAAATAATAGATATTCAAAGGCAAAGAGTGCACAATTATACATGTGGTTGATAGGATCAAATCACTCGCATTCATGTGGTTGAAGGCGAAGTTTGCATCTCTTTCCTTCAATTTATATGGTTGGCGGCAAAGTCCGTTCACCATTCTGGACATTGGCTAATAGTTATTTTCTTCATTGTTTTAACTGCTTAGTTGCTCTTCTTTGTAAATATTGGATTGACTCTGTTGTTTTTCCTTGATACACCTTGTACTAGGGAGGACATTTTGTTGTGGTAATATATTTTATTTTAATCTCTTAAAAAAAAGTATAATATAAATTTTTTTGGTTAATCTTTTATAGTTTTATTTTAGTTGTCTTCAACAAGAAATTTATAGTTAACTCATATAGTCCTAACAATTCAAAAACATATTTTATCCTTAATATAAGTAATTGACATATATGTATGAAATGTCGTTTTTTAAACTTTATAATTACCAAGTTATTTGGCGACTTTGCTTTTACTTTCTTATAAAATTCATCATGATCAAATAAGTGGAAAACAAAAAAGAAAAGGGAAAATATTAAGAGTTAGCTGAAATATTTATCTTCTATTGTATCCTTAATTATATTCTCATTTTGTTTCGTTTTCAAAGGTTAAGAAATTAGTATGCACTTTGCACTTAAGGCAAGCAGGAATAGATTAATCAAATTAGAAATGATATTGAAGGATGTTCGAAGCAACGACGATGACGGTGAAAAAGCAAATCAACCAAGATATAGACATAAAACAACAAACCACCTATCAATTCAAAAATCAACAAGAGACAAAAAAATTGACTTCCAAATTCAAAGTGAAAAAAAACTGGAACATAGAGTGAGAGAAGCAGAATGGGCAGCGAAAATAAAATAGCTGAAGAGGGAAGTTGAAGTTGGAAATAGGTGCGTTCGAAGAACATGAGGGAAGGAAGGGTCACACTTGAGTTGTGGAGAGGGTGGGCCATTTTGTATTTTTCTTTAATAACATGGAGTGTTTTAGTAATTTCCTTATAGAAAAAAATTATTTTGCTTTTGGGTGGGGTGGGCTGGGCCGTGGCCCACCTTGGCCCATACAAAGCTCCACCACTGGTTGAACTAATCGGCCGCTGACGGCCATCGAACTGCCGCTTCCCGCCGCCATTGTATCTTTGCTAGTTGTCATCTTGATTCTTAAATCAAGGTGTTCTCTCTCTCTCAAAAAAATACATATTTTTCTTAATTTTGTTTTATTTAAATCTGAACCATTGGTTAATTGTTTTGCCACGTGTCAGACATCTGTCAGAGGGAAGTGGAAAACTGGAGTATATTGGAACAGAGCAGATCAGAGAAAAGTAAAAACACACAAGACAAGAAAAACAACAACATTGGAGTTTCCTCAACCAAAATAGTTTCGGAGCAACCTAAGATCATTTCATTGTTTTTAATCTCTCACTCTCACATGTTATGCCTCTCTGTATTTGTATTTCTTTTTCTTCATTCTCCTATGCTATATAATAATAATAATATTACTAAACTATAGCAGCATATACCACTTTGATTTGATTTGTAAATGGCAAATGCATCTGGGTTATTCTCTACTCCTTATGTTCCTAACTTCAGACTAAGCCTTCCTTCTCTCTCTACCACTCATCGATTTCAAACTTTCAAAGTTTTTTGCTCTGGAACTATCCAAGGTGCTGCTTCCACTCTCCCCCCTTCTAAATCTCCAAAACCCAGGTCAGTTTTTACTCCTACGGATCTATATTTGTTTCAAAAATTTTATTTTTAATTGGCCCTGCAGTGCCCTAAATGGTCACATTTGTTGATGTTATTTGGGTTGGGATCATAATAACATTTTTAATATTTGTATTCATGCAATTCATTTGTTTCTACTCTACAGATTTTTAATTCAAGGGTGCAAGTTGGTTGGATGTGGTTCTGCTGTGCCAGCTCTTCAGATTACTAATGAAGATCTTTCAAAAGTTGTTGATACTAGTGATGAATGGATATATGCTCGCACCGGGATTCGCAAGCGGCGTGTTCTTTCGGGTTAGTCTTTGGTTTTAGCTCATGTTATTGATTTAAACAATATAAATATATTGGTTAGTTTACTTGCTTAGTTTCTGATTTTTGAGGTCTTTTCGGACGCATTAAGGGTCTTTGGCTGCTGGTTTTTTAGCAGACAGCAGGGGCATTTCTTTGATTTTCCTGCTGTGCTGCGTTTTTATTTGGTCACAGTTTTCTGTTTTGGCCTTTGGTGTTTGTTGTGTATCATTCCTGGGCAGCATCCTTTTGGATTACAGTGATGGTTGGGTGTTTTGTTGCTGCCTTTTGAGCAGTTCAGATTGGTTCCTTTAGTGTCTAACAGCCACTTTTGTCACCTATGGGATTTTTATTGGGGAGTTCTGCCTATATACGGTGCCCGTTTGTATTTATCTTTGCTGGCTAGTTTGTTGTGCTTCTTGCACGGACTATGCCTTAATAAGGTTTGCTGTTTCAAAAAAAAAAAAAAAAAGACTCTTGATGATGAATTTGCAAGATGTAGTTCTAAGATTAGGCAGCTTGAGTGTTGTTTTGTATAGGATGAAGCTTCCATTTATGGAGCATTGGTAGATTTACAAACCCTTTTTTCCCATGATAATCCCATAAGTATTGAATGGAAACTTATTTAGAATTTTTTTGGCCGTTTGATAGTATATTACTAACCTTCTTGGCTTGCTATTCGTCGTTGGTGTGCTTACAGGTGAAGAGAGCTTGACAACCATAGCGGGGGAGGCAGCTAAGAAAGCTCTCGAGATGGCAAAGGTTCATCCTGATGATATTGACCTTATATTAATGTGCACATCAACACCGGATGATCTTTTTGGTAGCGCTCCACAGGTATGGGTTCATAATGTGTCATATTGAGGATAATTCTTTACATTCTGTTGATGTCTTTGTCTTTAAGCTTAGATGATTATTATTTTTTTGAACACGGCTAAAATATATTGAACAAGCTAAACTCTGCCCAAGACGAGCAAGAGAAGCAAAACTGATACAGCAGAACAGATTGCTGTAAAGACGGCAAAACCAAAACAGAAAAACGAGCCATTAAATGCCAGAACAGCAGAAAAACCATAGCTAAAAAGCCACAAACAGGCACAACACACACACAAACAGCAGATGTGAACGAACACACCCACACCCCACTGTCCACACGAACCCAGCCTGCAAAAAACAAACACAAAAACTAGCCAACAGAACAGAACACAGAAACAAAGCCTAGCAGCCTGCCAGGTGAACCAGCCCCACTCAAAACCAAACACAAAAACGCAAGCCCCACGCCACTCATCTATTAAAACAATCGCAGAGGTTTCAACACTGATTAATCCGTTGGTTTGCTTTAACACCCTTTAAGTGATTAATTGAGTACTTGAGAAATTATGATGCTGCAATATCCCTTTGAAGTAATGAACTTATTCCTTTGTTGGTATCTTTCAGAGATTGGGTATATTATTTTAATCTTAATTATCGTATGAGTTGCAGATTCAACAACAACTAGGCTGCACAAAAAATCCATGGTGTTTTGATCTTACGGCTGCTTGTAGTGGATTCGTGTCGGGTTTACTATCAGCGGCATGTCACATTAGGGGTATGAATTGGTTATTTTGTTTTCTCAATGCCCGCTAAATGTGGCGAAATTCATTTCTGTTTAACTGTCTGGATGCAGGGGGTGGATTTCAAAATGTTCTAGTTATTGGAGCTGATGCGCTTTCACGGTACGTTGATTGGACAGACAGAGGGACCTGTATTCTTTTTGGTGATGCTGCTGGTGCTGTAGTAGTACAGGTGACTGTTTATCTTCATGACATTGTCCAATGTGTAACAAATATCAGTTAGCAATTTGAACTTGTTCCAATGTGCAACTATTAGTTTGTTGGCCATGTTTGTGTTTTCTCTGTTTAAGATGAAGGCAAAGTATTGAGCCTCTTTTGTAAAATTTAAGACGATAGAAATTTTTTGTCCTGATCTTTTGAACAAACTTTTAAACTGCAAATAAAATACTATACAAGTTCTGAGACAGCTATCCTTATATTTTCACAAGATATGAATGTTACTTAAGAACAACAGTGAACTGATTATTTTTTATTCAACAAGGAGAAGTTCTTTACGGTGTAGAGATATAAATTGATGTCGTTGGTATTATCATTGCACTGCAGGCCTGCGATATTGAGGAAGATGGTTTATTTGGTTTTGATGTGCATAGTGATGGTAGTGGTGTAAGGTATGTGCGTCTTATATTATTGAGAAGGGTAATTCTCCTCTTCCTCTTAGCTATGTAATTAAGCATTTACTTTCTTCACATAGGCATTTGAATGCTGGCATTAAAGTTGACGAGTCAAATAATGCATTTGATTCAAATGGTTCTTTGCGGGGTTTTCCTCCCAAGAAGTCCTCGTATTCGTGCATTCAAATGAATGGAAAAGAAGTCTTTCGCTTTGCTGTACGATGTGTGCCACAGACGATCGAATCTGCCCTTGAAAAGGCTGGTCTTCCTGTATCTAGTATTGATTGGTTACTTCTACATCAGGTACAAAGAAATTCATAAAACTAAACTCAAGCATGTGATATTCTTTTGTATACAACAATTCATTAGCTGCATTTATGTTGTATCACTTTTCTGATTGGTAGGATAAATTCTAGTTGAAACTTGAAAGTGAAAACAAAATATCATTTGAGTTAACTTGGGAATTTTGTGGCATACATGATAATAAATGCAGGCAAACCAAAGGATTATTGATGCAGCTGCGATTCGGCTAGAAATCCCCTCAGAAAAGGTGATATCGAATTTGTCTGATTATGGTAACACAAGTGCAGCTTCCATTCCCTTAGCTTTAGATGAAGCAGTTAGAAGTGGCATGGTTAAGCCAGGACAAACTATTGCAGCTGCTGGCTTTGGTGCTGGTCTTACTTGGGGTTCAGCAATTGTTCGATGGGGCTGAGTCGCATATGTCACATCGGCATTGCATTTTCAAATACAGAAGATTTTCAAGTGCAAGTGCAACTTTATACATAACCCAATTTCTTAAACATACATGTAGAAATGGGGTTTGGTGGTGAGTTTGCACTAGGATAATAGCCGGAGCATCCAGCACTTCCACAACTCGTTACCTTTTTGTCTTCAATTCATATTGTCCTTGGTCTTGTTTTGTCAAGTACCAATTTTTCTTTTTTCTGAGGTATGTATTTGTTATTCAGATTTATTTTAAAAGAGGCTTACTATTTACTTTGTAATTGTAAAAAACAATGCAGCATGGACAGTGGTTGCTTGATTGTACTCTAGACATCTTTGTCAACAGTCAAGTACACCAACCAACTACCTAATTGTAGACATTTGTTTTACTATCTATTAAATGCACCGCATAGGAGTTTCAATATCTTTGCCTAATCCATGTGGTGTGGTAGTACTTTGATGACATACAATTTTGGAGGCAATAATGATGCCATAAAATCATCCTAGAAGTTGACGATGCATTATTATAGGAATTGTGTTTGAAATTTATGTATAGTTTTGTTTGAAAGTAGTGTTTCTTGCTTGGATTAGTTTATTCCACGTGAACTCTGGATGCTGCCAAGGAAAATAAGTTAAGTTACCACTTTTTAACTTAAAAGTATTAAACACTAATCTTTTAAAGAAAGGTCTAGAACTTGGAAGTGCTTATTTCTCTTTGGATTGTATCTGTGACAACTAAGAGTTTCTTGCACGGAACATTGGTTATGAGCTATGACTAACGACAAGTTTATGATAAGATAGGATCGTACCCTTAAATGTGAAGTCTTTTGTTCTTCTCTTCCACTCTCATCTTATGGAAGCGTATACAAGTCATCAACTGTTTCAAGTAATACAAATCCCTCATTGTATACAAATGATATATGATGTGATTACTATGTTATGCGGCGACGGTTAGTATGGTGAACTGTTTGTTACTACGACGAACTTAACTTGATAGATTAGACCATCATAGTGGATTAAAAGAATAAGACTCGTTTTTCCACCCTATTGATTTATCGTGTGCCTAGACTGAATAAAAGCTTGCCTGTAAGTTTGTTGTTTGTTGTTAGTTCTTGTGGAAATGTACTTCAAATTTGTAACCACGTTAAGATTTTTGGGGTCTCTTGATCTCATTATCATAACTTCATTTGTGCCCACATGACAATAATAACTGTAAATTAAAACCTTAATTTGTCCTAAAATGAAGGTCACTTTTAATAAATAAAAAAATTTAATTATATTATGTGGTTAATAGTATGACCATCACTCTAAAATTACATATTTCACTTCACATTTATAATCATTATGAATATACCATCACAATAAAGATAATTTGATAAAAGTATTATAATTTTTATTTCATTCACGGATTTTTCTTAATTTATGTTAGACAAGCAAATACGACCTCATTGTATAACAATGATGTTTTTTTTTCCATTAGTTCTCTTCACCTAAGAGTTGAGATAATCTTATTCGAGAGTGAAAACACTATCAACACTAAATGTAGATACGTTTTTCAACTGGTATTGGTATTTTGGCAAAGGGAGTATTATATTATATTATGAGTATTATGGAAAATGCACACACATGAAGGTGTGTATTATTAGATTGTGAAAATAAAAATGAGTAGTAGTAGACTAGTAGCTCAAATAGTTATTATTATAAAATAAAAGAATAATAAAGTGAGGAGGGACCAGTTTTATCCAACACAACAGGGATGGTATGGCACAGTTGATTCACAGAAATATATAATATCCACAAAACGCGTCACTTTTTTATTAGTTGTACAAAAACATATCATCTAAGATTAGAAGTGGACGTCACATATTTCATTACATTATTATTAGAGATATAGATAAATTCATTGTGCTCTCTCATTTCCCCATATATCTCCATGCTATCTGTTAAGCCATGTCTTCTGTCCCTTTGAACATATAACTTTTTCTCTCTTTTTCAATTCCCTCAACTCTTTGAAAAATGGCTGTGGCTATGGCTGCTTGCAGTCTTGGACTTCACTTGAGTCCTGATAATAACTTTTTCAGACCTTTGGAAAAATCCATTTGCAGTGCCTCCATCTTGAAGACCACTTCTATGTATGATACTAGTAAACTATCTTTCAGTCTTCACAAAACAAGGTAAGTACTTTTGGTTATTATTTTGCTACATATAGACTCTTGTTTTATGAAAAAAAAATATATATACATATCTAGTATAAGTAATGTGTCTGTCACTTGGTACCTCTGCTTAAAGTTTCTGATTCTGGCAAGTAATTTATCTTTTTACTATTCAGTCCTTTTGTTGGACTATATTTAGATATAGAGGTGTGTTATTTAGACATACAAAAGTCGGACAAAGTAACTCGTATAAAATACAACTAGGACGTGTTTGGTGTTAAAAACGAGGTTTGAGAAAAAAACAATATAAAAGTCGGAAATGGTTGTTGATGTCGGATTTTGTGTCCGATAAATATTTCTATTAGATATATACATGTTAATTGGGCTAGATAGAAGACATTATGAGTAAAGTACTTAAAAAACATCACATCATTGATTAATATATATTCAACTTGTGAAGTGACTGCTTGTATTGCACCTCAATGAAGTGTCCATTTTGTGTTAATTGTATGTACCATTTTCTCAGATTATCATCTTCAGCAATAACAATCATCCCACGAGCAACAGCTGTTTCTGAGGTATTTGGCAAAATCAATCTTTTGCAAGTGAATAGGCCTGCAGAGTACTTATATAAGCTTGTCACCAACATTTCCTTTTAACTCTCTTGTGTGGAGAACAGGATGGAAATCAAGGTGTGGCTGATACCGTCCCAACACCTATAGTTATAATTGATCAAGACTCTGATCCTGATGCAACTGTCGTTGAGATTACCTTTGGTGATCGCCTTGGTGCTCTTCTTGACACCGTAAGTAATTCTCTCAATAAATAAATTGGCACTCCATTTTTTCATATGTATATCACTATGTAGCTCAGATGTTTCAGATTGAATGTTTGGAGTGTCCATTGTGCGGCGTCTGACACATGTTGGTGTGAACGTGTCAGTGTTAATGTCATGTTTGATGTCCCTGTCTGTGTCAATACTTCATAGTATATATGTAGCACTTTGTAAATATGCATATATCTATATCTATATCTTAATTCTATGTATGTCATTGTGTATTATTTCAAAAAAATAAAAAAGAGACGTGGTTGATAAAAATTTCAATTAAGAAAATGGTATTTATATGTGTTGTAGATGAATGCATTGAAAAACTTGGGACTGAATGTTGTCAAGGCAAGTGTGTGCTTGGACTCCTCTGGCAAGCACAACAAGTTTTCCATCACAAAAGCGTAAGAAATATTCCCTTGTATTGTACATGTCTATCTTATGGATCAAGTTTATGATTAGAATGTGCAGTAATAGATTGGGAGATGCATGTGGAATTTGGATTGCAGTGATACAGGTAGAAAAGTGGAAGATCCAGAATTGTTAGAGGCAATCCGTTTGACAATTTTAAATAACATGATCACATATCACCCGGTACCACTTCTTATTTATCCTAATACTATTTTAGACCATGATTTGGTTAGGTTAAATGTGATTCTAATGTAATTAGAGTTATAATTAGTGTTAAATGTTTTCAATCTGGTTTTAAAGGAATCAAGCGCCCAGTTAGCTCTTGGAGCAGCTTTTGGACTTATGCCTCCAAAGGAGCAGGTGATGAATTCAATACTTTTCACTCATTTCTGTTCACAGCATGCATTCTAATTTTCTGAAATTCCAATTTCAGCTTGATGTGGACATAGCAACCCACTTAACAATCTCTGATGACGGCCCCGACAGAAGGTGATGATGCACATATATATGCGTGCATGCTTCGTCCTTAAGTAATATGAACTAGCTACTAATTCTGATTTTGGTGTTGCTACTGCAGTTTGTTGTATGTGGAGACAGCTGATCGGCCTGGATTATTGGTTGATCTTGTAAAGATTATTACTGACATTAACATTGCTGTTGAATCCGGTGAATTTGACACTGAGGTAGTTAAATACATTGCCAAAATATTCATGCCCCAAATATAACAATTAATTATATATTATGATTAAGTTTCTTAAAAAATCATGTCTCAAACTTAATTTGTTGTAAAATGTAGGGGCTGTTGGCTAAGGCAAAGTTTCATGTCAGCTACAATGGTAAAGCCACCATCAAGCCTCTCCAGCAGGTAATTGGTTGATGCATGCTGCATGTTAATTAATTTGTTGAATGAATTGGATTGTAATGATATATATATATATAGAAGACTTAGTTTATTATGTGCTAGAACTTAGAAGCCTTAATTTACATGTTGTTATCAGAAAATGAAACTTGATTAGTTTCGGAATACTGAACTGATTAAAATGCATGTGTACCTATCTGGCAGGTTCTTGTTAACAGCTTGAGATACTTCTTGACTCGTCCTACAACTGAGGAATCCAGTTTTTGAGTGGCACATTGTCACAATTGCAACACATTTTATTTGCTTTGGGAATATAATAACCACAATATTGGCAATGCATTTGGAGGACAAATGTAGAATATTGTTAGCCCAAAGCTGGAGTACATTCCACTAAATCAACAATTGGATAGCATTGCAGAGTCACCATATTGTAAATTTACTAGTCATAATCTTCTTGCTTTGCACTTCCACTTCCACGGCTTTATTCATATTTTATATAATTTATTAGAGTAATTTTTTGAAAATTATTACATATTAAATCTATCTAAAACATAATAAAAAAATAATTTTATGAATTATAGAACATAACTAATGGTAATTACATTAACAAATGTAATCACTAATTATTATTTTTTTAATTTTGAGTAACTTGGGTATTTTTTTTCATCATACTTAATAAGAAGAGTTGTTAACCCTTTGGATATGTTGTTAAAAATTATCAAAAAAAGATATAGAGGAACATTTTCATCTTGATAAGTTGTTTTGAGCTTATTTTCATAAGAACTCAATACTTTAATAAGAAACAAACAAAACCTAAAAAGTAGTTTAGTTAAAAGCGTGCACACAAGAAGAGAATATGGAAGGCGGTAACATGATGCACGAAGAAGATCCATTCGAATCAATTCGAATATCAACTTCCCAACAAGAACTTCTCAACACAGTTCCCTTCGTAGGAGACACTCTCACTTCACCCTGCAACTGCAACTGCAACTGCAACTGCAACTGTAACAACTTCCACCACGATGCCGATGCCGATGCCGAGATCATTCCTCCAGCATCCTCCACTCCTCCTGTCATTCTCCTCTCCGCTCCAGACACCCAGCACGTCTATGACCCACCTCTTCCATCTTCCGTCATTCAATGTCAGTTTAATCAAGCTATTATTGATGTTGATGATGTTTCTCAGATATTCGTTCATTTTCCTGGGTTTCAAAACGATTCTGAATTTCTTGAACAAGATCGACTCACTGAGTTTCAGGCAATTTCTGATTTTGATAAGGCTCCTGTGAAATTAGGGCTTGATGAATTCAGAAATTTTGAAAACGAAATTTCTTGTTTTTTTGAGGAAAATGATGCTGCGGATGTTAACATGGTTGATGTTGAGGGAAACAAGTCAAGTCTAGATTTGATGCCGGACTCAATCCGCTCTTCTTTCGAGAAGGAGACGGAGAAGGAGACGGTTACTGTTTTTGATGTGTTGAAATTTCTTGCGGAGACTGCTGTTAAAGAAGATGATGGTCTTACTTTGTTGGAAACTATAAAGCGTGCTGGTGTCATATTTCCTCGTCCGAGCTGGTGGCCCGACGATATGAAATCTGAGCTGTTCAACTTACGATGATTAGGTGAACAAGCTCTTTTCTTAACTGACTTTTTGGTTTTTTTTGAGGACATTGACAGTGCTTTCATGGAAAATTCTCAATACCATATGATGATATTGTATGGTAGGATTATAGTTTCTATCATCTTTTGAATGTTGACAATCACTTGTAACTGTGGTTCAGAACTTAACTTGTTAACAATCTCCTTCTGGATATATTCTGAAATAGTATTAAATTAAACTAATGTTATTGTTGCTTGTTTATGGCTCTATCATGTCTAACTTAAAAATTCCTTCTTTGTTTATATTCTAATGTTATGTTTATCACGTGTAATAATGGCATTAGAGTAAATCATCCTTAAAGCACTTAAATATTTCTTTTGTTTTCAAACTTTTCTGCTTCTTACCAACTGAGAAGAATATGATAATGAACCGATGATAGAGGATTGCTTCCTCACCCACTGATGAGTATAAAAATAAAGAGATGGTTAACAATCAGGTAAGCCGAAGCAATATGATATGGTTTTGGTCAATGCCATGCATAGTCATATTAACAATCAGGAAAGTTTCATAACTTGAGGGAGAGAAGACCAGGCTGTGGAATGTACAGATTTCAATACTTGCATGTGTGTGTAGGTTTCAAATTTATATATGTATTTGAAAATCAGTGACTTGAGCTATTCTAGTAGTTCTGAATTCTGATGTTGTACTTAGCATATTGAAATGGCCATTGCCAGTTTTGGCTGTCATTTACCGTTTTTTGTTACTTGATAGGTCTTGGGTTCGACAACTTATTAAGCCTAGAATTTAGTTGATATGTGGTCATTGTTACTTTAGCCAAGTAACAATGCTGAATTAGTTTTACAGTAGTTGAACTTGAACACCTCAGGATCGGTCACATTGTCACACCAACAAGAAATCCTAAAATGTTGGATCTAGGGCAATACATACAGCCTAAGGGGAGATGAAATTAACTGATCTAAATATGTTTGAGTAAATGTTCGATAAAGGTAATTTTGAGTTTAAGCTTGATTTGGTTACAAATAAGTTCAAGTGTTTGGATGTTGTTACTCCTTTAAGAAGTTTGATGAATAACTTACTATGGATTTACAATGTAACACAAAAGTTACATTTTGCCTCTCTTTAACCAAATTCCTACATTTTCACTAAAATTCTATTTGACATGAGATAAAAGTAAGTTTAGCATGAAATCAAACATAACCAAACGTACAATCTATAGGACCATTCATGTATTTAGATATTTTGTTGAACTCCAAATCAACCGATAAAGGATGAAGCTTTGAACTTGCTTCTTTTCAAGGAAAACCTCGAGATTACTTCTACCGCATATCATTCAAAACCACTTCTCACACAAGTTTAGCGAGTCTAGGTGTGCTTCCAAGTTTTTCATTAGGGTTTATGTTAAACTTTGCTCAACACACATGTACCAACTTGTTTTCGCATAAGATTGATCAGTTTTCAACCAACTTGTTTTATAAAAATTGTATGTGAATGTGTAGAATTAGGATCCGGTACAATTATAGAACTACAGGACTTTGAAATTTACTTTGTTATAGGATCGACTACCCGATGTGTTATAGGATGTACTGCCTGAGATAGGAATTTGAAAACAGCTTGTGAACTATCCCATTGTAACATCATCGTTGAAGTAGTTTTGTTGATTGCTTTAGAAGTTTTGGAAGAACTAAGTTTAGAAGTTTGAATAAGATAACCTAATAATAATAAATAATAATAAAAGTTGTTACAAGGTTAATATTGAGATTTGAAATTAATTTAAGGATAATTATGGCAATGCAATCAAATTTTAAAAAGATTTGCTCCCCTCCCCTTCCCTCCCCTTCTAAAAATTAAACCAAACACTTCAAATTAAAAATCTCCTCCCCTTCCCGCCCCTCCCCTCCAAAACTCTCGAATCAAACGGATCCTAAATTGTTTGTTTCACAAGAATATAAAAGACTGAGCTGAACCTGATTTGCAAAAGCATAATCAATTGGGCATGCTATTCCTTTCCTACTTAATAGATCAAAATGAGGAACATACCCCCTTTCTCTTCTTCATATAGAGAGATCTTATGCTATGCTTTAAAAATGATCCATTTATAGAACAATTTGTCCATATTTTATCCACTGATAACCATACATTAAAGTATTGGACTAAATAAAATTTATAAAGGTTGGACTATACACATTATGACAAACTTTATTTGTTGGCTGAACTGAATTATGCTCAAAATGTAATGTCATACAGAGTGTACCCCACATTAGTTATTGCTTGTTACAGTCAGAACTCATGTTGAAAGGCACAATTGAAATTACTAAATTACATCATTGTTTTCAATAACAAATGTGATTAGTCAGTTGTTATATAAGTATATTATACTTTTGTTTGTGAGAAAGTTGGATGGATTACCTCGTCATCACACTAAAGTCTAACCTCTCCCTCTCATTGGTATTACAGTTAGAGAATCTAATTTCTCTTAACTTATAATAATAGGGATCCCCAAGCAGTAACCATGTCACACAATTATCGATCTCATTTGTCTGATTTAAATCAATAGTTAAAATCGTTTAAAATTAATTTAAGTTATCCGGACTATCTGATCTCAAATCAATAGTCGGGATTAATTATTGCGATAACTGCGTCCTTTTATCAACATATCGAATCTAAACCATCCTCCCACCCAAGCACCACCCAACTTTTATCACTTTATCATATGTAAGTTTTTTTTTTTTAAGTATTCCCTTTTCTAAGTTCTAATGTTATGTTTATCACGTGTAATAATGAAAATAAAGTGAATCAGCCTAAAGCACTAAATTATTTCTTATTTTCAAATATTTCTGCTACCTACCGATCTAGCAGAGTATATTTTACTATGAAAGAGGCATGCGGCCTGACCCACTGATTGAATATAAAATAAGGTGAACCATAAAATAAAGACAACTCTTGAGGATGACAAGAAGACAAGTATGAATCTTTTCTCGAAAAAAAAAGAAGACAAGTATGAATCCGAAGTGTGTAAATTTATGTCTTTATACTGTATACTTAAGCCATTTCCATGTCAAATATCTTGAAGCAGAGGCCATAAGCAAAGACCTTGTAAGGGGAAGATTGAGTGTGATATACATTCATTTCATACAATGCAAGTGGCTGGCAAGATTAATAAACGATGTAGCACCGACACTTCTAATGGATGCGTGTCAAGTGTTCGAGTTACACCGATATCCGACACCAGCACATGTGATTAGATTCAAAATTTATTCATTCTTTTTCAAAATTTTACCAATGTTAGTGTCGTGTCTGTGTCTGTCATTGCTTCGTAGCTAATAAACGACCACATCAACTCTAAAAAACAAAGACAAATTAAGCAAATGAAAGGACCAACTAAGGTCAATGGTCATATTAACAATTAGGCAAGTGGCACAACTTGAGGGGAAGAAGCCCCCGGCTGCGGAACTCAATACTTGCATGTGTGAGTGAGACTGAGTTTATATATGCGTGTGTTTGTACTAATCAATATATGTTTGTGAGCGTATGTATATCTGTACAAATGTACCTATGTATTTGACAATTCTTCTAGTTCTCATGTTCTAATCATATTGAATTTGAAATGACCATAGCCGGTTTAGCCCGTCATATTATATATGTATAGGAATAGGACAAGACCAGGACCAAAGCCAGGTCTCCTATAGGTATTCTTTAATCTTCTCTTCCATTCTCTTTTCTATGCTTTTGGTTAATAAAGTATCATGAAAGGAGTCTTATGGTCAACCAAGTACATCAAGGTAACATAACAATGCTGAATTAGTTTAACAGTATTGAGTTGAACAACTCTGGATTGAGGTGCTTTATATTTTCTACACCTACTTGTAGGAAAAATCTGTGTTATTATAATATTTTAGTTAGGTATTCTAGACAAATAATCTGATCAGTTTGGTCTATGAAAATAGGCACCGGGTCACAACAACAACAATTCTGAAGATGTTGGATCAAGTATAATGGAGTCTAAGGGGAGATAAAATTAAAAGAGCTAAATGTGTTTGGATAAACATGATTTTGAAGAGTAAGATTGATTTGGTTACAAATAACACAAAAGTTAAAGTCTTATATTTGATGAGATATATATGGTCTAAAAATGTTTTTATAAATGGTTGACACTTGATGGTCGTCATCTTACAAGTTGGTTTTGTAGGATATCAAAACCTATCTAAGATCCATTTGCAAAATTACCATAACCAAAATCCTGCATATTCACTAAAATTGCATTTGAAGGAGATTAAATCAAGGTTAATACTCTATTCTGAAACTAAACATACAATCTATGGGACTATTATATTAGGTATTTTGTTGCACTCTAGACAACCATCAAGGATGGAACTTGAAAGATTGAAATTGCTTCTTTGAATCTCAAGATTACTTCTACTACTGTATATCATTCAAAACCATATCTCACTAATTCAGCCACTCTAGGTGTACTTCCAAGTTTTTCATTGGGGGTTTTGTTAAATTTTGCTAAACACACTGTAAATATTTTTAGGAAACTATTATAGCTAATTTGTTATCGCTGAAGATTGATCTAGTTTTTCGACAATCAACTTGTCTTATAAAAATGTATGTATGTAGAGTTAAGATCTGCACGATTATAAAACTAAACATGACTTCGAAATTAACTTTTATTATAGGGTCGATCGAGTACCCAAAATATCTTAGGATTGCAAGATTATTGATAGTAGGATCCATTTGATTTATATTTCATTATTTACGATACTTAGATTAATGAAGAATATCGTTATAAAGCTAAAAGAACTCATGGAAGAAGTTTTGTTGCTTTGTTTAGAAATTTTAGAAGAACTTAGTTCAGAAATATGAATTGACCTATCCAAGCTAGTTATTTTCCTTGCTTGATGAAGAAGCTATAAAAAACTGAGCTGAGCCTGATTTGCAAAAACATAAACAATTGGACATGCTATTCCTTTCCTACTTAATGAATCAAAATGAGGAATATTCCTACTTTCTCTATGTTGTATTTACATATATAGAGATCCTATTCCATGTTTTAAAAATGACCCGTTTATAGAACACTTGACTCGACCATAACATTTTCTACTTGAACTAATTCTGGTGTAACATTTTTCCTGATATAGCAGCAGCAAGTGCTGCTCTGAAGTTAAGATCCTTGGTCAATGAAGTAGCCATTTGTTCCACCAAAATCTGTGGTACTTCCATTTTGGGATTATTTATCATCATATTCTTAGAAGGTGCAGAAGAAGGTGCTTTCTTTGTCCAATCAAGAGTAACTGTACTTGGTGCAGAAGAAGGTGCTACTGGACTAATTTGGCTCCTACAGCGATTATTTGTCGGCTCCGTTTGAGAAGGATGAGGATGATTATGCTCTCCTTCATATGTTGCAACCACAACTGATGGATCATCAACACTTCTTTGCACCTTCTTCTTCACTGTGCAGCTTGGAGCAAATGAGCATTTGAAGTATGCTCTTGGAGATGGATTATCCCTTGTCACCTTTTGTCCATATTTTCTCCATTGATATCCATCTTTCACAATCTGAAAATTAATTAACACAAAAAATGTCAAACAAAATCACTTATATTGTTGGCTTTGCAAATTATAATTAAGAGGAATAAATCTTACAAGGCTTGAATCAGATGATTCTGTCTTGAAATAAACTCTTGAAACTTTAGCCTTGATGCAAGTTTCTAGAATTTCTCTTGGTTTCTTGCATGATTGATCTTCATCACTTGAACTACTTTCAGAGTTGTTTCCAGTAACTCCTCCCATTAGATTGTTACTGCTGCTTATTTCATCAGATTTTCTTTTCTGTGATGGACTTTGCTCCTTATGATCAGGATTCTTTCTCATATATTCCATCAAATTGTTCCTCAATGTGTTGTAATTCTCACACATCTCTGTCAACATTCCTGTCAACTTCTTGTTTTCTGCACTCACTCGTTTCAGCTCCTCTACCAAAGCACCACTTGACTGAAATATCAATATTCATGCAACTTTAATTAATAAAAACCAAAAACACATAAGAAAATCATTCAAAGCTAAAGTAACCAAACTAACTTACCTCTTCTTTTGCAGAAGATATACTCATCCCTAATGAGAAAAAATTGTTTTCCACCTCATATTTCTTGAAACTTACAGGAGCTTGTTCATGAACCCTACTACGTGGATTAATGTTGAGATCCAAGGAAGTGTTAATCCATGATGATGAAAAATCCATATGTCAAATAAATTCAATTTCAAACTAAATAAGTATGACTTTCTTGATGATGAAACTGATCTCTTGTAAGATGAAGTCTTTGTGTAGTAAAGGGAGTGAGAGAAGTATGTATATATATATACTCTTGTAGTTAGAAGAGGCTGCCTAGACTAGACTAGACTAGGTAGCAGGCAGTTGGTGCTAAGAAGAACACAAGTTGAACAAGGAAGCTGTGTGGGAAAGAGAGAGACTTTGGAAAAAGACACATGGAAATTATGTTATATGTCCCTTGCATATTATATTGTTTATTTTGTAGTAGCAGTGTTTGACTAGTGTTCTAGACCAAAGACAGATAAGAGGAACGTGTCTATATATTATATGCTTTTATATAGTAGTATTAGGTTTTCTAAGTTTTATGATCACTACTCAAGGTGTAAAAAATAAATTATTCCTTCAACGGGTTACTTCAACAATACGAAACAAACAAGAAAAAGAAAATTTGAAACCTCTCATAAGGGGGTGACATAATTTTTTATTTTTAGCTAATAATAGCAAAAGAGGCAAAGTTAGGAACTACAAAAAAAGTTTTAAGGCCGTTAAACCTATTCAACCAAAATTTGTTGGTCTCACGATATGAATGTTGAAATTTGTGACTCATGACAAACAAATCAAATCTGAGAAACAATTTGCTCAATTCGTTCATGTGAGTCTCTTTCGATAATTATCCTCTTAAAATAATTAAGTGTTATGATTATTATTATTAGGGAAAAAAACCGAAAAATGAAAGTCACATTTGGGTTACGAACAATTCGACCACATAATTTAGTAAATGCACCATCACTATGGATTTTGATCCACCCATCAAATGTGCATTTTACACACTATTATGAATTCAACATTTTCGTCAATGTTTAAAAACCTTGGTAAATGTTTAAAAATATTTGTCATTGTGCACTTTTTTTTTGTCTCATCCTCAATATTAACTCTCAATACATAGTTAGTAGTTACAATATTAAATTCCTACAGTAACACATCTTATTACTTTGTCATATTCCAACATGTCATATTAGAGCTATAATGACTAACACATTAAGGTATAGTAATTTCTTCAAAAAAAAAACATTAAGGTATAGTAATTTTTTATGGGACATTTTATTATGGACGCAAGAATATGTCTACTAAAAGCACTATTTTTAGTGTTTTTTTTTAGGACAAAAAGCACTATTTTTAGTAAAATAGTATATTTAATTATAAACACTACAGAATGACAAAATACATGTGCATTTGTTTTTACGTTGTTCTTTCTCCACTTAAAATGTCCGTTTTGTAGTAATATTAAAAGGAAAATATTTGACATGAAATATAAATGTCGGTGAATTCTTAGGACAATAGAATATAATGGAATTCAAAGTCAAGCCGCCATGAAAATTCTCTGATCTCCACTGTACAAACACTGCTACTAGTTTACAACTGGCCAATTGCATTCCAAAGAAGAAGAAAAAAAACTAACGAAGTTCACAGCACCTTGTGGTTTCAGCTATGTCGACGTGACCCGCATGTCGCGTAGGTCTAACTAAAAATCACAAACAAAATTAATAAGTATACAATATTATGATTAAGATTAACTTAATATGCATTGAACAACATTTTAGATAGATTTGTTAAGTTAAATTCCGGCCAAAGGAAAGTTATTAGGTTCAGTTGTTGCAGACCTAACAAAATTAATAAATAAGAATAAGTGTACAGAACAACAGATTTATACAAACGATGACACAATAGGATAGGAATGAATTTTTTTTAAGGGATAAAGGATTATCATTTAATGATGCAAAATTTTAGGGTTGAGGATTAGCATTATTTAGAGCCAAAATTTTAGTGTTGAGTTGTTGCAAACCCAATAAGAGATTAGTGAAGGGGAAAAATTAGGTTAAGACTTAACAAAATTAATAAATAAGGATACTTATATTTTTTTGGTAAATATTTATATTTATATGGTATAAAATAAGAGATATTAAATTACTAATATGTAGATAATATTACATCAATCAATAGTCAATATCATTAATTCTATATTATTTTTTAAAAAAGCCAAAATTATATAAAAACCACAACTAAACACTATAAGAAACGTCAAAGAGCCTACACAAGGTCAAGGTTTAGATACATTTTACAAAGCCTCAAAGGCGAAGCAAGAGCAAAAAGAAAAGTCAAGCTAAAAAACTGAATTTAAGCAAACTAAAGGAATTCGCATCCACAATTGGTAATCAAAATCAAAAGTAACATATTTCGACTTCAACCACCAGAAAGACTGAACCTTCACATTTTCACATAATGTTTGACACATTTCCTCTTTCCTTTGAAATACTCTATTGTTACGTTCTTTCTAGATTACCCAAACAACTGATAACTAAATAATGTTCATTGACTCCGTAGCTGCTTTCGAGAAACTACGTAACCCATCAAATGTAAATTATTAAAATAAGGAACCATGAAAAGTTGTAGAGAAACCTAACCAATCCGCAACTAGCTGCCACAGCACATCGAAGACACCGCTATTTAAAAACAAATGATCTCTCTCCTCGATGCTAGTAACACGCGCCTACGACAAAGTTGTTCCCGGTAGAAACCCAGTTAAAAAACAAACACCAAGCAAAAATTAACATTTTGAGAGGCACTGTTTTCAACCACATAAACTTATTAAAATGATGAGAGGCACCTTTTCAACCACATAAACTTTGATATATTATTGAGATCAGTTTTGTAAAATATGTATCAATTAATATATTATTCAGCGGTATAATTGAAATGTTACAGCAATAAAATTTTATCAACCATCATATAATATAATATAATATACTCACTTTCTCTCAATTGTAATAACTTTTTAATTTATTTTTTAGATTCATTGAATAAATGATGTATGTTGTCTATGTATCATGCCATATACATTATTTATTCAATAAATTTAAAAAATGAAAAATTGTTTATAATTAGATCGAAAAGAAAAAAAATATAATTTAGTTCATCTTCTATATACCTTATTTCTGATTTTTTTTTTTTCATTTACTAATCGAGGATTGGTTCCCTGAAGTGAATAAATTTCCTAAAAATTGTTCTAAACTTGATACAGTATAGTATCTGAATGTTCTATCATAAATGACTTTATTTTCTCAAGAATTGTCTGTCTTATTTTAATATCACATTTATATTTGTCTCTTTTTTTAAATAATTACTATCAATTTAAAATATTAATACACCCTTTATTATTATTTTTCACTAATACACCCATTAAAATGAGATTGAGAGAGTAAATAGATACTCTTTTTAGCAAGAAAAAAAGACCTACACACATTACCATTATGGATGAAAAGTCAAAAGAAATAATAGAAGAAAGTGCATAAAATGAGACCCACAGGCTGACCAAGACCAAATGAATAAAGCACTAACATAACAATTGGCACCCACTGTTAGCAAATTGGTCAATCCATTGAATTAAGAACTCGAACTTTCATACGCATGTTCACATTCATGAACTGGCTTGTTTTTCCTCCCATGCATGTCCTTTTCCAATTAATTTATATGGCACCTCATTCTGGAAAATTATTATCACTCATTGGAATTCACATATCGTGCTCTCACATCCCTGCACGTCTGAGATTTATCATTTACTCCCTCCGTTTTAAAATATAAGGAAAAATGATTTTTTTAGTTCATTCATTTAATGATGTATGTGGTTCATAATATTAATCACATACATCATTAAATGAATGAACCAAAAAAGTCAATTTAACTTATATTTTAAAACGGAGGGAATAACATTTTACTGCTACAATGATAGATTACATGTTCAAATTTCAAAATATAGCTATGTTTTTTTATAATAAAAAAGTGAGTCCTCAAAATCAAGGTTGTTAAACTCAAAGTTTTACATCAACTCTGTTTTGTTTATAATGGAATCGATTTGTAGACTCGATTCGTATATTATAAACTCACACATAAGTGGAGGCGTTGGGATTTGAACATCGACCATAGTGTTTGGTCTAATAATTTCGATATTTTATCAGTTGAGCTGAGATTTGTGGACAACCTTCACGAGTTTACCTCATATTAAAATTAGGGTATTGTTAACGAGTGTCTCCATGATATTCTTTAAACATTTTAAATTGGGAGTATTTATGATAGTGTATAGGAGGTACGTGACAATGAATAGATCAAAATTAACAGTGATGATGCAGTTACTCAGCTTTTGGTGGAGTTCTTCATAGGCCATGTTGAAATTTCATTTTTGGATTTTCTTGTAAAACTTCATATGGTCATGGTTAGGAATTCAAAATCATATAAGTGATTTATATATGGATATGGTTTGGTCGGTCAAAATATCTGACACCCTAAGTCTAAACTAAAGTATAGTGTTGAGAGGAATATTGTTGAATCAGATTTCCCAGAAACAATTTCACATATAAATCTATCGTGTGGCCATTAAATTGTTGACACTTTTCACAAGTTTGGGTTAAAATTTAAATAGATCTAGCATCTTCCTAACAATTTTGGGTTAAATAGATTTAAGTATTAAAAAATAGAAACAATTGTTAAGTTTTATATAAAAAAAAGTTGTTTTTTTTTTATGTTTCAATATGTTGTAAAACAAACTTTACATCCATTTTAAACTTCTAAGAGTATTTGTAAACATTTTTCATATATTCATATAGCCTTAAGATTTTCTTCGTAATTCCTTAATTTGCTTCTTGTTCTTGTGTTATGTTGTTAATAAAATTCCTATCATCTCTTATAAGTTTTCTAGTTTTTTTCTCGTTAGTTGTAACCTTTTTTTTTGTCAAATAATATAGTGATTGTAACAAAATAGAAAATCTAGTGATTAAAATTAACTTTTTAAAATAAATAAACTATAAGATCTATTAAGTTTAAATATATCCTTGCATATAACGATGCATTATTTTGTCAACTAAATTATGCTTATAGAGAATGTTGGTAACCCTTTCTATTAAAAACAAAAAAATAGTACGATGGGAATGTGGTGACAACTTTTAATATATCATTTATGCTAGCCTAAAAGAAGTATTTTCATGGCTTTTCAATGTCAAAAACAAGCACAAAAGGGGGTCAATTGCAAAGTTAGTGATGTCATGCGTGAGATAAGCATTGCTAACGCCATCTTTATTTATTTATTTTAATAATACCGACGTCATCTTTATTGTTGATTGATGCCCTCTACATCCTATATATGCATATTTATCACGATTATTGCAGGCTTATATTTCACAGTAATATACTCCCTCCAATTCTATTTAAAAAAAAAAATTGATTTTTTAGATTCATTGTATAATTAATGTATCTAGTCAAGAATATAGACCAAATACATTATTTATGCAATAAATCAAAAAAGTCAAATATTTCTTATAAATAGAATCGAAGTAATAGTTTAGAGTATGTCCGGTTTAAATATTAAATAAGTTTGTGTACACGAATACATGTGTAAGTATATTAAATTGAATTTATTTTAATTTATAATTATAATAATATCTTAAAAATAGATATAAATGGTGAGATGAATATCCAATGCAAGAAAAAAAAAAGTGATAAAATCAATAATAAATTTGCGCAAGTGGTAAGAGTTTTGGGTCCCTTTAAAAATATGGTCATGGCCTCATGGGATTGTGTTCATGGCTCATGCTTATGAGGAAAAAAATCGATTGAAAGCGAAGAACCCACCTTTTGTGTCCCACCGATTCCTAACAGAGATTAGTCATCTCTAACGATGGTGGAATTTGTGAACCTATATCATGGTTACTCAAAAAAAAAAGTATAACAAATAAATAGACAAAAAACATATAAATTAACTCCTTAAAAAAAATTATACGGTTTCACAATGGTTATAGATTTATAAAAAAAAGTTATATTCATGGGAAATTGGTTTAAATTTATGGTTGTTATTAGAAATTAAGATATTTTTCATCTCATAACATATTACATCAATCAACGTAGATTGATATTATTTTTCTTATAATAACATAGATTGATATTTTGTAACATTGTTACTTCACACAGTGCATTGAATTTTGATCCCCTAGAATATCACCAATAACAAAATTAAATAAATATTAGCATAGAAAAATAATTAAGTTAATGTGAAATCATGTTAGTAAAAGTTCACGAATAAATTTTTTTGATGCATACTCTATCATTCATAAAAATCACATCGATTAAATATATGTGATCTCTTTACAATTTAGAATTCTTCACATTCTAATGATCCTAATCTTAAGTCTCCATATTTTATATTTAGAGTGTGAATAATGTTACTAAAGTTTTTTGAAAAAAAAAATAGTATATGAAAAAGTGTATGAAAAAAATTATAGAAGTGATATTTGTCAAACCAGAAGAATGAGAAAGGTTGATTTCAAAGGTGTAATTCTACATGTGCTAAAATTATGTGAGTAGTTTTTTGACAAGAATTATGTGAGTAGTTGTTTACCAAAAATCTCTTAATTTTATAGTTCTAAAAATATATGAGTACTTAAAGTTTGAATTGGCATATGATGATAAAAGATAAAGAAGTAACAAATCATTTATGAAAATTAAAAAAAAAATTAATTTTTAAAGATAAAATATAACAAAAAACCTTTGAAAGAAAGAAAAGGATATAATATATGTGGTTTGTTGAGACAATTATGTTACATAAAACATAATAAATAAAATATACTAAAAATTTGAAAAATGACTGAAATAAACTATGATAAATCAATAAGACATTCAAAATAAAATCTATAATAAATTATGAAAATATTCAACAAACATATAAATTACATCATCTAAAAATCTATATTAACTCAATAAGACATTCAAAATAAAATCTCCATGAGTTTTTTTTTCTTTGAGCAATTGATTAACTGTTAAAAATCTGAGGTTAAAATTATGAAGAAAAAAAAATGATAAAATTAATTGAATTTTGTTCCCTAATATACGAAGGAGAAAATTAAAAAGTTGATTGTGACTTATAATTAAAAAGAAGTAAAATGGAGAGTTTCTTTTTAACATATCAATTCAACATATCAACCCGCTCCTTCTCATCATCGCTTCGCTTTTTAGCGGATTATGCAGAGCGGACACCATGCTAGTTGCGGATTCAAAATCTCAACCCATCTCGTTTAAAAAAGCAGGTTAAACGAGTCTATCTATTTTTTCATCCCTATACGTAAGTGTAGAGATTAATCTCTTGAATCAAATAGTGTCTTAATAAATGACAAAACGACCAATTTATGAAGAGATCACCAAAGTTAGATTCAAATTTAAGATCTTATTTTAAATTGAAAAAAGATTTATTAATATCTCATCCAAATATTCTTGAATACTTACTTTATAATCTAGTAATTTGTATTTTATTTGTTGTTTTGTTGGTATTTAATTGTTGGTGGTAAGGACTTTTTATTTGGCTTTGTTTTCCACATGTGCCAATTTTATCATAAATATGTTTGTATTGATTGCGAATACTTCTTTCAATTAGATTTATATTCCATTTGTTATGTGTCGTAGATTAATATATTTTTATCAAGTAATTTAATGATTAAATTTATATATTTATGTGTGAAAAAGCGATAAATACGATGTTTATATTTGCAATTTGGAAAGGAAAAACAATGGTATTTGTATAATCATTTTTGTAAGATTTTATCTTTTATACTTACATTATTTTCTTATCATCTCTTTCTTTTTCTTTCACCATTATTTTGGATCAATAAAAAGAAAGAACAACAAAGTGGTCTAAAAATTAATTGTTCAATATCATTACTTAAATTAAAATGCAACCAAGCGTGCGGTGCACCAAGTAAACATGTAAACGTCAGCAAGGTTGGTATAATCAATCCACCCACTAGATATTGTTGAACTAAGTGGGCCCATGTTTGTCGGGTCTGGAACTCCAATTTAGACCTTCTTCTTCAATTTACTTTTACAAAACAACCATAAAAACAAGACCAAAACAAAACAAAAGAAGGACTGATAATTGAAAATTAAGCAAACAAGAAATGAGCACGAGGATTGACTTCTAAACGACTGACTAAATAAAGCTAACTATTTTCCCTCAAAAAAATAAAGCTAATTATTTCTGTCATTTTCTTATGTCGGTCCAATCAACAGCACAGTAACGAAGTTTTGGAATTTCATTTTCTTTAACGGGAGATGTTTAACAAAAACTAGGCTTAATTATATTTTATTGATTTACAAAATATTGCGTTTGTAAATTTTTAGTTTTTTTTAATAGGATTTTTGTTTTCTCTAAATATCAAACTTTTATTTTTAGACTCTAAGTTTTTTTTTTATTGAGTCTGAGTTAAAATTGATAAGTTATTATTTGGAGTGATATTTGTACCATTAATATTAGATAAATTTAGTGACAACCACTTTTCTCCTTTTGTGATTGAACAAAAAAAAAACAATGAAAAAAGAAAGAAGAAGAAGAAGAATAACAACAACAACTAAATTTTATCCCACTAAGCAGGGGTGTTAAAAAATTCAGTTAACTGAACCAAAACTACTAACCGAACTGTATTGAACCATGTTTTAACTGATCCGCTTTATACAGTTTTGAACTGAACCACTTTTTAAAAACCAATTTAAGTTCAGTTTAAAACCGGTTCTGAACCGGTTTTATATATATATAAACCGTTTAATAATGATTCTTGATCTATCTGTTTCTTGAAGTTCCAATTATGATTCTTGATGCAAGTAATGTTATGTTTGCTTAAAACATCTTTATGATGTAAAAGTTTATAGTTTAATTTTTTCGCCTGATTGATTTTTTTGCTACAAATAATGGGAAATGGAAGAGTCAAATCAATACTATTTAAATCTGATTACCAAATATGTTGATTTCAAAACATCATTATCTACTATTAGTATTTCAAGGGAAGATTTGTGACAACTTTCTGATTGAATTTCATAACAACTTTCTCTACCTTGCAATTTTATTTGTAAGTAACAGTGCCAAACAGAGAAGCAAACAGAACATTACTTGCATCAAGAATCATAATTGGAACATTATTGTTCTTTAGGTTGTTGTTTGCAAAATTTCAACTGCACTTCAAGAATCATAATCTGGTTCAACTAGAAAACCGGTTAAAGTGAAGCAAACCAGTTCGAAACAGTAAACTGGTTTTGAACTGGTTCTAAACCGAATTGGAACTGGTTTGATGAATTAACCAGTTTTATTAAAGTGGTTTTTATGAACTGAACCAAACCATTTATATGGTTCAGTTACAATGCAGTTCATAACCATGAACACCCCTACCACTAAATGGGGTCGGCTACATGGATCAAATTACGCCACAGTGTTCTATTATAAACTAAATTTGGATCCAACTCATTGACCTCTAAGTCCTTTTTAATGGTTTCTCTAATAGTATTTTTAGGTCTTCCTCTACCTCTTTTAACTTGACTCTCCTCCATTTGATCTACTCTTCTTACGACGGCATCTACGGGCCTTCTCTCTACATGCTCAAATCATCTAAGCTTATTTTCTACCAACTTTTCTTCTATAGGTGCTACCCCCGCTCTCTCTCTAATGGTGTCATTCCTAATCCTATCATGTTGACGCAGTACGGAAGCAAGGGTTAACAAGCGCTAAACCTAGATAGAAAAGAACAAGTTCGCAAGCGACAAACTTGTGAAAATAGGGTTCCGGAATCCACCAGAGATTGAGAAAAATTCTCTAAAATATTATTGAATTAAAAAGTTGCCTCTTAGGCTACATAAGTTATGCTTATATAGTGAAAGAAATAACAAACTCGTGGGCTGAAATAAAATAAAAAAAAATAATAATAGAAGTTCTAGAAAATTACTAAGATTTGACTAAATAATAAATACTACTAAATTATTGAAAAAATCCTCTTGCATCAGTCTCTTCCACCTCTGAAGAACTCGACCTCGAGTTCTCATTTTGATAAAAGAACATGTTGACTCCTCCAACGAACAAGAGACCACCCTCCTAGATCCCATTGAAGAAATGTAGGAGCATGCCGGAATAGTTTGCAAGCAAACAAGTTTGCAATATCACCGCCAGAAATTACGGAGGGCTTTGGCTTTGTAGGTAGACTCCGTGACTGAAAATCAACAGATGCGGCTTGCACAATTTTCCGTTTTATAGCTTGTTTTGTAGCTTCAGCAACTCGTTGCACCACTATAAATGAATACTCATCCGAAAATTGCATTGATGTACGCCTGGTGGTATGTATCAGATACAAATTAAGTGATAAAAATTTACCAATATCAGGTGGATTTGGCGGAGGTGCAATCAGCCGGTATTTAAATTTGGCGTGTAAGGTCTCATGTGGTGATCGAACTATATGTTCATGTGCATTTGGAAATCTATACATTGCACCTATGACATGAATTATCCATGATGTCTTCCCGGTTGCATTTGTCCTGGTACAAACTAAATAAACCATTAGTATGAAAAAGATCATACGTCCTTGAGTATGTAGAAAAGTTTTCACACCAGTCATGATAAATACCAATGAAACCTCTTTCATATATAACACCTTCACATACAGTACCATACATAAATCCAACCTCTTTACCCCATTTAGTTCCAATTTCATAATTACAAGAAGCCAAAAGCAAAGTTTCTTTTATAGGCAATGCATTTCCATCAGTGACTATATTTGGACTGCAATTTTGCTTTAAGGACTTGATGAATTCATTGGATATTCCAACATATTCTTGGAGTTTAGAATCCGTGTCTTTAATTTTGTAACTCCCATATAATGCTTCCCTTTTCATATAGAGTCCTGTTCTAGATAATAAGGGCCCCGTAATTCCATTCATACCTGATGCAGCGTACGTGATGGGATAAAACAAAATATCAAATCCTCGTTGATTCTACAAATACTCGAGAGATTGACAACAAAAGATTGAGAATTTCTCAAAATTTTATTAAACATCAAGTCTCATTCTCATGACGGCAAAACAAATATAAATAGTGTTAACAAAACCCTAAGATGAAACAAAACGAACGAAATTACAAAAATATCCCGAAATCCTAATAAAATTTAAAACATCTATTTTCACCCCCTTAAGTGTTGTCTTTTGGTGGAATAGACTTTTTCACTGCATCAATACCCTGCCATATAACTGTATATGCTGATCTATGCTGATTGTCATATATGTCGTTCTTGCTTATATTGTGAAATTTCTGAGGGAATTGAACAAAAGCAAGTTTCTTGGGATCAAGGTGAAAACACAATGCTTGTCTTGCTGAAGCTGGCTCACTGCAGAACATATCACAATCTAGTACCAGAATATATGGAGAGTTGCTGATAACTGCAGAGACACGATAATAAGTGACTATTGCGTCTAAGGATTGAATAATTGTAGTCAAACCTAAAGATACGGCATAAGTATTTAATTGTGTCTGCTTTGTTTCAGCAAATGCCTCATCACGAGGAACATTGAAATCTAAAATATTCCTTTCTTCATATAGTGGGTCTGTATCATAATGCTTTTGACCGGTGCGACACCGTCTAGGATATTGACGCATCCAAACGAAGTAAGAGGACCTGTCTCGTGTCAACACATCCAAATGACCACCAATATGTGAACATGCCATAACTGATATCTGATCTTTCAATCCTCGGAGCTGAATTTCTTCATTGAACTTGTCAATGAGCACATGGCCATAAACACCGCACCTCATGTCGCGACTTCCATGAGCGCACACAAAAATATATGAACCTGCTATCACATCTTGCACTCCATCTTTCGTCAACACAACATAACTTTCAATGTTCTCTGTCAACGACATCGTTACCTCATTGTCCGGCGTCTCGACCTCAATGTCCTGTATGTTGGCTTCAACAATGTATGTCTCGACCTTGTCGTTCAATGGTTCTTGCTGTGGCGACAATGTATTCTTCAGATTTGAAGGTTCTGGCGGCTTCGATGGTTTTGGCGGTGGTAGAACCGTAACATGTTGATCTAAATCTGGTGGTTCCGGTGGCTTGGGTAAAGAATTGCTCTCTTTAGCGGGACTTGAATTAATATTTTTAGTAGGACTCAATTCATTATTGATTTTGGAAAGTTCTCTGCCTCGCTGCTCCTCAAACCCAATTTCAGCTAACAAACCTTGTTTTCCTTTCCCTGACTGTTCCAATTCAGATTCGTAGCTCCTTTTGACCGAAGAAGCAACCTGAATATAGTCTGAATTATCTGATGGCAACCAATTACTCTGAGAATAAAGGGGATGCCCTTGATTTTTGAACATCATCTGCCACTGAATTTTCTAACTCATCAACAACCAACGGAATAACAAAGTTGTTATTTCTATCTTCTTCAGTATGCTTAAACTTTTCCAAAATCACCTTATCATATGTGGTTGCACCTTTTCTGTCTTCTTCAATTTGTTTGACACTTCCAACCTCATCACTCGTCGGTACCCTGAAACCTAGAAGAGATGCAAAATGTGTCGAATTCCCATCAGTCTCCTCAATATTAACAATAGGTTCGGTGACTGAATGTTCTCCGACCAAACTAACAATAGGTTCAGTGACTGAATGTTCTTCGACCGGTTCCACAGACGTCGGAAACGCTTCGATCGTCTGAGCAACGTCGATATCCTCTTTCAACAACGTAAGAATTCTTAGAATATATGTTATCAAAACAGAATGTTTAGCAATGTCTTTGATTGTCTTACGCGAGTTATCTGCGTTTCTGAAAGCATGTCTCAAAAGATCGGTCAAGGACTAATCTTTGTTGCAACAAAACGGACAACGATATATTGAATCTCAGATTTCAAAGTTGTAGTAATCATCCTTCAACTTTGTGTAATATCTACACTCATAGTATTCCAAATTAGATTCATTGGCATATTTTGATTTCCGGTACATAACAATAGTAGGGATGTTATTACAAACCCTAATAACTGTAATTGGTTCTCCTCTGTTCGGATTGTTGTTGTTGTTGTCAACCTTAGCTGCCCATGCCACCATCTGATCTAATAGAGCTTTGATGGTTGAGTTAAGAGTCGCGGTTATGCCGACAAAACTCTGCCTTCGTCATCAGTTGATCTCCCATGGCTGATCCGTTAGGAAAAGAACAGGAGAAACCTGCTCTGATACCAACTGACGCAGTACGGAAGCAAGGGTTAGCAAGCGCTAAACCTAGATAGAAAAAAATAAGTTCGCAAGCGACAAATTTTTGAAAATAGGGTTCCGGAATCCACCAGAGATTGAGAAAAACTCTCTAAAATATTATTGAATCAAAAAGTTGCCTCTTAGGCTACATAAATTCTACTTATATAGTGAAAGAAATAACAAACTTATGGGCCGAAATAAAATAAAACAAAATAATAATAGAAGTTCTAGAAAATTACTAAGATTTGAGTAAATAATAAATACTACTAAATTACTGAAAAAACCCTCATGCATCACATGTATAGTCTTACCACTCATCCAGCGCAACATCCTCATCTCTGCTACACTTACTTGATTCTCGTGTTGACTTTTAACTACCCAACACTCCGTACCATACAATAACGCCGGTCTAACTGCAGTCCGATAGAACTTTCCTTTCAACTTAAGTGGTACTTTCTTATCGCACAAAACACCTGAGGCTCTTCTCCAATTCAACCACCCAACTTGAATACGATGACTTACATCTGCTTCTATTTCTCCGTCATTTTGTACTATAGACCCAAGATATTTAAACCATGTAACTTGGGGTATGACATGATCTCTAACTTTCACCTCCAAGATAGAACTACTTCTCCTTTTACTGAAGTTACATTTCATATACTCTGTCTTGCTTCTACTCAAGTGGAAACCATACGATTCTAAGGCTTGCCTCTAGGTCTCGAGCCTCCCGTTCAATTCCTCCCTCGACTCCCCAAACAAGACTACATCATCTGCAAAAAGCATACATCTCGGTGCTAACTCATGGATGTGTTTCGTCAGTACATCCAAAACTAAAGTAAAAAGATAAGGACTTAGGGTTAAACCTTGGTGCAATCCTATTGTTATGGGGAAATCTTTGGTAGCCCCATCCTGCGTCCTCACACTAGTCAAAGCTCCCTCATACATATCCTTGATAGCTCTAATATAGGCAATCCTAGCCCCTTTATTTTATAGGGCTTTCCACAAAATCTCTATAGGAACTCTATCATACGCCTTCTCCAAATCAATGAAAACTAAGTGTAAGTCTTTTTTATCCGTCCGATAACGCTCCATCACGCGTCGAAGTAAGTAGATCGCTTCCATAGTCGACCTCCCACGCATAAAACCAAATTGGTTATCTGTAACTCATGTCTCCTTTCTTAGTATTCGTTCAGTCACTCTTTTCCATAACTTCATGGTATGACTCATTAGCTTAATTCCCCTATTATTGGCGCAACTTTGTATATCCCCCTTGTTCTTATAGATTGGAATTAAAGTGCTTCTTCTCCACTCGTCCGACATTTTCTTCGTCCTCATAATCTCATTAAAAAGTTTTGTGAGCCACACAGTTCCTCTATCTCCCAGACTCTTCCACACTTTGATGGGTATGTTGTCCGACCCAACTGCCTTGCCACTACTCATCCTTTTCAACGCTTCTCTAACCTCGTGCTCTTGAATCCGACGATAATAGTTATAGTTTCGGTCCTCCTCTCCGATGTCTAACCTGTTAGAGTCTAGATGACCTCATAACCTTCATTAAATAAGTTGTGGAAATACTTCTTCCATCTATCCTTAATATCTCTTTCCTGAACCAAAACTCTACCCTCCTCATCCTTAATACACTTCACTTGGTCCAAGTCTCTTGTCTTTCTTTTTCGTCCCTTAGCAATTATATATAGATTTTTCTCCCTCCTTGGTACCTAAAGATTGGAAAGAGAAAGAAGAGGAGAGAACAAAAACATATGTGAGTATGAGATAGTTGTTTCAAAAATTGTTAAAAAGTGGTTGTACAAATATCATTTCTCTTATTTTAATTATATAAAAAGTAATTTATAATAACAAAAACCTAAAACGTTCTTCACTCTTTCACTTCCTTCATAGTCATCAACCTACTATCATCATCGAATGTTTGTTTGTTACTTGGTTAGTTGTCCATGCTAGACTAACAACTTGTGACACAATGCTTAAAGTATGTATCTAATGCGATCAAGCTTGCATTACGTGTAAAAAGGAAAATAAAACTCATTCTCATAAGTTTTTTTACTTGTGGATATGATGATGTTGTGTGGACATAAGTTATGCAATGGATGAATTTGATGATCAATACTAGCAATTGATAGTCTATGTTTCAATATGTTTAGTGTCATTGAAATAGGGAACAATGATATGGATCAAGTTCACATAATGGTGTCGAGTGTAACCCTATATGTGGTTTGGAAGGGGAAGAATGATAGAACATTTCAAAATTGTTACCAAACTGTTTAGTAGTAGCCATATCAATATAATTGTTTACACAAGAGGATTGCAATCTAAGAAGGTGCAAAATTTAATGATTTGTTTGTGAGGCTAGTGACTTTTCTTGTTTGTATGGACTTAGCTCTTGTTTCTTTGTTTAGTAGGTTTCTGATTTCATGTGGTTTGTAATAATTGTTTTTGGTTAGTGAAAGTTATCACCGTTTACAACAATAACAAAACTCACAACCTTCCTCATTTCCAAATTTATCACAGTGAACTTCATTGTTTTCATCCATTACAACTCTTAGAATAGGTGGTTCCACCTAACACATTCCACAAAACTAAGAATCCTGCTCTTTACCCAAATGGTTTTGCTCATTCCCAAAATAAATGACTAAAATACCCCCGCACATGTTAACTAGTGTAAATCTCTACGTGAGTTAACTCCACTCACACTAGTTTTAATTTCTATGTAAGTTAACTCACGTTAATTTTAAACAATGACTCCAAGCCCTTTTGCTGATACAACAACCATGTCTCCAACCAACATCTTCCAAGCTGCTAATGACTACCTTTTGGATACTCCAGCTTCAATTTTCGTGAAGTAATTTAAGCTCTCAATTAATAATAACGGTTTATGATTGTCGTCAAAATCCCACACAAACTTTCATGGTTGTGTCAAAAACTAGACTGAAGTTCAATCTCTAATTTTTATTTTTCACCTCATAGAAAGTAACTAAGCAAAAACAAATAAAAGGTACATAATAATATACCTCAATTTTTTTTTCCTATTTTATCACAACCCTTAATTAATAGTAGTATGCCCATTTTTAAGTGTTGTCAGAGAACCAATAGTTAGATATAGGAGCTATTAGTACTGATTAATATTGCAGTGATACTAAACATGCAAAAACTAGCTATAGTAATAGTGAAGCAGGGAGGGAGTACATGCTAAACTGAAGGAAACAAATGGACTTATCAGAGAGGGGAGGGAGGAAGAAAACCATCCGCAGCAAAAAGAACAGTCAAACTACTATCATTAGGCCCCCTGGAATGCCAATTTGGAATCAGGTGTTATTTTTGAATTTCCTGATTCATCTTTGTTTATGCTATTTCTATATTTTTCATTGTATTCATATGTTCCAACACTACAGGATTTCCATATGCTTGTTTCCAACCCTAAAAAGCAGAAGTTAAGTATCCAAGTAAAGTACGCACTCGGATTTGCAGATTTGAATATTGGTACAGGAGAGGTATGTATTATGTGCAATACCAAAAGTATTTGGGTTGGGTGATTTTTTTTATTCCTCGTGTTCTCTACTTATTAGTTTTCTACTTCACTCACAGTCTAGGTGCATAGATAATACAATTAGTTTTTTTTCTTTTTTGATTTTGTTGCTCAGTGTCTTGTCTGTTTATGATCCATAATGCTGCATGCTAATTGCTAAATTTTAACATCAATAACATGTATGTTTTGGTCACTTTTTCAAATATTTTCTCGTTAAAAGTCTGGTTTGATGGCTTGTGTTTTATTATTGCATGTGGAATCCTTGTCTTAAGCAAAGACATGCTTAGCAGGTTCTCCTTTTCTCCTCTCTAGTAGATGCTAGCTGTTGTTGATTAGCTGTGTTTTCCTTATGGATTGAACAGAGTTAAGCAGAATGAGCCTCACCAGAATTGGTGATCTTAGATGAGTTATATTTTTGGTAGTTTTTAAAAATATAGATGCTTAAATTATTTAATCTTTTGGAGGATTCTTTGAAGATTTACTGTATGCCACTACACTGAGTGGTTGGGAGTGTATCGGGTCAGGCATGGTTTGGACTGTATCGAGTATGAATGTGAATTCTTCTAATTCTCTCCTTTGCTTAGTCGCTGAAAGAACTGTGGCCTATAAAAATAAGTAGCCCAAAGGTAGAAATGTTAGGACCTCAAACTGAGGTTTGTGCTAGCAGAATTATGGAATGGAGTAGGACTGTGGGGAAGGAAGATATATGAGAGAATATTTTCTGGCACACGCTGGGAACAACGGTAGAGACAGCTTTCAATGTAATTGAAGGGTCCTGGTAGGGAAAAAATTGGATGCTCATGGGAAGGGTGCAGGGGGTTTTGGTAAGGGAAGAGAGGAGAGTTTTGGTGAAGTGGGTGGGTCATTGGTTTGGGTGGAGATTGCTTGTTGCCATTAAATTGGTGTTCCTCTCTAGTAAGGAGTTGAGCTCCGTTTATGCTGCATAAGTTTTAGAGAGATTTTCAGTTCCCATCAAAGAGGGAAATTGACATTTTTCTGTCGTCCTCCTTCAACGTGTTGGGATTTTTGCCTTTTCAAAAAAAAAAAAAAGGTTTGGTATTTT
>Ga0228710_1001402_pt1 | contig 35987 bp, 21 predicted proteins | sample MedpolnodulmetaG_FD_177995 | JGI IMG/M metagenome (GOLD analysis project Ga0228710, IMG submission 177995) | Root nodule microbial communities from Medicago polymorpha collected in Santa Monica, California, United States - pink nodules | ecosystem: Host-associated > Plants > Roots > Nodule...
GTAACTTTTGTCCCATGTCCATCCTAGTAACTAACTATGGTGGGGAAAAAACAACATGCTAAGAGAACACACAAAGTTGACAAAGTAACACGAGTTATAATATTTGTAAAATCATTTTAAGATATTTTTTGTGACAACTTCTTTTTTATTGGTCAAAAATAATAGAGAGAAAAAAATAAAAGAAATGATAAACATATCATGTAAGTATATGAAGGATATAATTATCTAAAGTTATCACAAAATGATTGTACATATATCATTTTTCAAAAAATATAGTGTGTTCCTATGTTTTTTGTAATTTGTATACAACAACTAAATCATATTCTATTAAATTGAGTTGACTATACGAATTAAATTACGTCATGATATTATATTATAAACCATATTTCCATCAAACTTATTAATTTTACGATCTTTTTTAATATTTTACCTCTAAGTTAGAAACACTCGTCCTTTTACTGAAATTGCATTTATATTTTGTCTTGTTTTTACTCGGGCTTAAAACATTTGTTTCTAAGTTTGTCTCCAAATTTTCAACCTCTCATTCATTTTTCATTCAATTCTTTAAGGCTTTGTTTGTGGGTTTGGAGGGGAGGGCTTTAGGGGTAGAAAATTTAGGAAAAAAATGGAGAAATATTTCATAGTTTTTAAAAGAGATTTTTTTAGAATGATAGACTAATGATTGCTATATTTTTCATTTTAAGAATATTATAACAACGTAGATTAAATTCGAAGAATTGAAATAAACATTTCAGAACCCCTCAAAACTCTCCTCGAATATAATTTTTATTATGAAGAAAAACCAACTCTCCAAAGCCATGTCCTTCCAAATATTATCTATTTATTTCACTTACTCCTTTATTTCCAAAACTTTCCCCTCCATTCCCATTCAAACTTGCAAACAAAGCCCAAACAAATCAACATCATATGCAAAAAACATACATTTTGATGTTAGCTTTTTTACGCATTTGTAAGTGCATCCAAATTAAAGTAAAAAGATAAGGCTTAGAGATGTGTTCCGCATAAGTTGTATAAAATAAAAGGAGAATGCCAACCAGTGTCGTAAGGGCAATGGTTAAACATCTAAAACAAGTAAGTTTTTATAAAAAAAGTTGTGTAATTATTACTTTATCAAAAGTAACATCTTATATTTTCAAGATAAAATTTCTATTTGTAGATTCATTAACCATTGCCCTGAGGGCAGTGGTCAACAACATCCAAAATAAAAATAATTGAGAGATGGAGATGATGTCACATCACATTTTAATCATACAAATTTAAAGTATATTACATTTGAGACTTTGAGTACCACATTACAGACCACAAGACATATCCATCCAATTTTTGCTTTCAAGTTCTCTTCTATTTTGAGTTCGCACAGTTCTTAACTGAAAGTTGAAATTGACGTTGGTTGGAAAAAGATATTCCACAATGAGAGGTGTTATTTAAACAAATATTTGGTTAACAATTTTTGGTACAACCACAATTTACACAGAAAAAGTAGATATTTACACGAAAACCAAAGCAATAGAGAGATAAAGTAAAAAGTAATGTGAGTATGAGAAATAAAGTTGTCACAAAATAGATATTCAAATATCATTTCTCTTGTACAATTATCCTTATCCATGGACAGAGATAAACATTTTAGATTCGGCAAAAAGTTGTAGACACCTACAAATGGATAATGTGCAGGCATTGTTGTGATTGCTTTTTCTCTCCGCTGATTAATGCACCTATTGTAGCACGTGTTTGATTCAACTTTCCCCCACATCCTTACACACTCCATTACCAAAGAAATAGAGGTATTAACAAAAAAAACCAAAACGATGATAAAAGAAAATAAAAATATAATGCAAGTGAGATAGAAAATTGTTAAAAAATAGTTGTATAAATACTATCATTTCTCTATCATGAACTTAGTTATGTAGCAACCAAAATTGTTTTTGAATAAACTTGTTTTACTTAAAAGTTATTTTCTTAATGGGAGATAAATATTATTTACATGTAAAGTAATTTATATTTAGATAAATTTGTTTAAAGTGGGTTGAATAATGAATTTAGAAGTAAAAGTTACACATTTTTTGTCGTCTAAAGTTGTGTTCTTGCTCATGGAGACCGTATTGTGTTGGAGGCTTTTTCTCATGCAAATAAGATGATGGGAAGTGATGTTGGGTTGCATGACAATGGTTTAAATTTTAAAAGGGGGAAAAGATTGTTCTTCCAACTGCTACTGCAAGGCCAATCGTGAATTTTAAAGTTCAAATTTGGGAAGAATTGAAGCTCGTTGGAGAGTGATTGGGAATAATAAAAAATAGTGATTGGGTGTCGAGCAGCAATCTGACATTCAAGTCAAAACAAAGAGTGAAAAATATTGAAAGGATGAACAATGTCCAACTTAAGTTAGTTGTGAATAATGTTGAATTACCGACGCGTTACTAGTCTTGGGGTTACGGAATGGAGTCATTTCCAACAATAAAAAAATGGATTTTATGAAACTAGATTTAACTATTATTTTCCTTTTAAAAAAAACCTCCAATGATGCATAACCGGCTATATTTGGAACTAAATTTAAATGACAAACTTGGAAGAACATTTAAAATAAATGGATTTTATGAATTATTTTTGCCAAAACTAAATTTAAGAAATTTTATGAATTGAAGAACATTTTTTTTCCTCTTCTCTCTAAATAAAAATGTCATCTAAAAATTAGGAACTTAAAATCCCTTTTTACTTTATACAATATGAATCTCAAATGGATCCTTATAATTCTTGAAAATTGAGTTACATATATTTCAAAAAATTAGACATTAGTCTGTATTTAATATCCCTTTATGTATAATCCTGCAAATTAGTCCTTTTTTTTTTTGGTAGTGATAATCCTGCAAATTAGTCCTTTAAAAATACAAGTTGTTCTCTATAAATTTTCATAAAAAATAAATAAATTGTGAATCCGTTCCTTTTTTTTTTATGTTTCAATTGGTCCCTCGACTATTGAAGTTTTAAATTCGACCTAAATCTTTGAAAATTCTCATTTTAGATAATTTTTTTATTATATATTTACACTTTTATCCTTAAACTTTTAAATTTTATAAAAATTGTCAACAAAGTTTAAAATGGTGAATTTTACTACTCTATCTAAATAAAATAAGAATTCTCTAAGAAAAAAAAATATATTGAAACATTTACATTGTCCAAAGCTATCATTTATCTAGAATTTCTAATTACCTTGTCGAAGCAAGTTTTAAGATTACATCATGCTCTAATATAATTCCAGTCTTGATATTCATGTGCAACAGTGACTTGTTCTTAAAGAGTTTTGTTATGACTTCAATTAAATCTTGTGATGGTATAGAGGATGGTGGAAATCGCTGTTAATTAATTGATCTTTGAACCATAAAGTGCGGGAAAAGTTAAGTTTGGACCACTAAATACATTGCTCCAACTTACACCACTTCAATATAAGTCATTGGTATATTTTAAATTTATTTTAACAGACCACCAGATCTCATGATGAAAAAGCTGCTATAAGGGGTTATTCTAGTGGTGTAAGTTGAGGCAATCTATTCAGTGGTGCAAACTAAATGCACCTTAAAGTGTGTTTTATAAAAACATGGAAAAATGCTAGGTGAAAGAAAAAGGATTTTAATTAGGAAAATGTTAACAAATGTCTTTAGTAGGGCATTGTTTAAGAGGAACTTCTACGGTACACTTGCAAATTAAGGTGTACCGGTACTCCTACTTCAAAAATCTTTAAATTAACTATTATTTTTATGGAATAAAGAGCTATGTATTTATATTTTATAAAATGACGTTTCATAAGAAAAAACATCATTTCATTGTTTATAAAAATCATACTAATTTTTTTTTACATTTTATTGTAAAAAAAATCAAAATTCTCTATTTTGAGTACTAAAAATTCAGAAAAATTAAATTTTATTTCGTTGAAGTTTTTGGTAAATAAGATTTAATTATAGGTGATAGAAAAGAATTTTTCTCTTCAAAAAATAACACATTTAACTATTAATTTATTGATTTGGTGTACCAATACACTCAAATTTTTGGATGTACCATAAATTTGTTTTGTTTAAGTATTCAAAAGTAATAACTTTTATCTTTGAAATGGTGCAATTATGACTTTTACAAATGTTTGACCTATTTTCAAGAATATTTATTTTTATGACCACATTAGAGACTACATCATATTCATCCAATTTTTGCTTTTGAGTTCTCTTCAACTTTCGTGAAAGGACCCGTCGAGTGCTGGTACTTTGAGAACTCAAAGTTGAAACTTGAAACTGATGTTGGTTGAAAAATATATTATGCTAATAAGATATTTTATCTAAAACACTCTCTTTAATTGATTGAATTTTATATGTATTCTGTTAAATTTATGTGGGATTATAGTATGATTTAGGGAGGTCCTTTTGAATTTCAACCAATTAGATAATGATTTTTGAAAAGAGTGTGTTAGAAAGTCATTGTTAATATTCATCTTCTACCAGCTATCCATGGACAAATATAGGGCCCGTTTGTTTCAGATTTTTTCCAAAAAAAATATATTTTTTCCTTTAAAAAAATCACTTTTTTCATTTTTATGTGTTTGTTTAGGATTTTAAGAAAAATCATTCTGTCAAAAAAATCTATTTTGACCCTGAAATGAAAAACTCTTAGGATTAACTTTTCTCAAAATCTATTTTTTTTCAAACAACAAGGAGATAACACATGTACATGTTAAAACTCAGTTTTTTTAAAAATGGATTTTTATGGATAGTAGGCAAACGCTAATAACTTCATATTTTTTTTAAAATCTCTAAAAAAAAATCTCTAGATTCTTTTGACACAAAATCAATTTTTTTTAAAGCTGAAACAACCCCACTCATAAGCATCAAGCAATTCTGGATCCATTTCTTTTGGATTTTTTTTATAAAAAAAACTATTTTTTTAAAAAAAAAATCACTTTTTTCATTTTTAAGTTTTGTTTTGGATTTTTAGAAAAAATTATTTTATTAAAAAAATCTATTTTGACCCTAAAATGAAAAGCTATTAGGGTGCATTTGTTTCAACTTTAAAAAAAAAATAGATTTTGTGTCAAAAGAATCTAAAGATTTTTTTTTAGAGATTTTAATAAAAATCTGAAGTTATTTGTGTTTGCCTACTATACATAAAAATCCATTTTTTTAAAAAAAAAATTAGTTCTAACATGCACATGTGTTATCTCCTTATTGTTTTAAAAAAATAGATATTGAGAAAAGTTAATCCTAATAGCTTTTCACTTTAGGGTCAAAATAGATTTTTTGATAAAATAATTTTTCTAAAATCCTAAACAAACACTTAAAACTGAAAAAAGTGATTTTTTTAAGGAAAAAATAATTTTTTTTAGAAAAAATCTGAAACAAACAGGCTTTTAGGATTAATTTTTCTCAAAATCTATTTTTTTAAAAACAAGGAGGTAACACATGTACATGTTAAAACTCTTTTTTTTAAATGGATTTTTATGGGTAGTAGACAAACAAAAATAACTTCAGATTTTTTAAAAAATCTCCAAAAATTAATCTTAAGATCCTTTTAACACAAAATTTATTATTTTAAAGTTAAAACAAACGCTCGCTTCTATGTTCGGCAAAATTCGGATAAAGTTGTAGATACCAAAACTAATCTATCGTATGCTCTGTGATTGATTTTCTCTTTAGTGGTTAGTGCAGAGCTATTGTAGCACGTGTTTCATGTGCGTCCCCACATCTTTTAATGTATATGTGGAGTTAATTAGTAAGTGGGGTGGGTAGCCATGGAGTTTGAAAAGCAAATCCACCACGGTTATAAACAAAGGTGCATAGTAGTTAGATTTGAGTTTAGATAATGATTTTACTAAAGAAATCTATTCAACCAGTTGAGTTGAGAATCAAATTATTGGTTAGTTGATTTGATTATTTGTTATTTAATTGAATTGTGGTTATTCGGTTGAATCATAATTTGAAGGTTTTAAATTTTAATTGTTCGATCTTCAATCTAATTTTAAAAAGAAGAATGTTAATTTATATCATTAGGGCATAAGATAAAAAATCAAAAATAAAAATAAAATTTTAAAAATCGTGTATTCATAATTTTGAAAGTTTTAATTTTTTTTTTATTAATTTATTTTTCAACTTCTTAACTTGTGGCTTACCATGACCCTTTTAAAAATATTGGTTAAAAAGATATTAATTGCTTCTCACTTAAATTTAATTGTAGGGAAATATTATGACATTTGTTAAAAAACTTAAAGAAAAAATTTATCTTAAAATTTGTGCATTCACCACGTTAAAATTTTAAAAAAAATTCCATTCATTCATTTTTTTAAAAATCCTTAACAAATGTTGTAAGGTCACTTTATCATCAACCCTTAATTGTCTTATGGTCAATGCAACATTTGTAGTTATGAAGATGACAATCCATTTCCATGTAGCGAAAAAGAATAAAGGTGGAGGTCACAGAAAAAAAGAGAATAAAGGTGGAGAGAGAGGATAATTGGAAAATTGAGAAATGTGAGGAGAGGGTAAATTGAAGACATAAAATGATCCTCAGAGATTCAAAGGTCCCGGTTTTTTTTTTTAGAGAAATAATATCTGTACAACCACTTTGTGACAACTTTCTCTCTCATACTCACATCATGTTCTTATTTTCTCTCTTCATTTTTCTCTCTCAATTGTTTTTGACCAATAAAAAGAGAGAAAAAAAAGTTGTATCAAATGGTTGTTCAAATATCACTACTCTTTTCTTTTAAGGAATTCAAAGGTCATAGTTGAAAGTTTCTTTCATACCAGAATTATTTTTTGAACACTTTTAAAAAACTTAAAATAAGTTTAATTTGAATTTTACGTCTCTATTTTAAAATTCGAAATTTTACCTCCCTATTATTTTTTTTCATGATTTTGCACCCTCCACCATATTTGAGTTCATTTTCGCCGATGTGGTAGTGCTTATGTGAAATATATTATATTATTTTCTGGTTTCGTTAATTTTCACTCATATTTTGCATATTAGAATTTTAAAAAGCAATTTTCCATGCATTAAATTTATATTTCTTTTTTAAATCCTTAACAAATGTCGTAAGGTCACTTATCAGCGACCCTTAATTGTTCTATGGTCAATGCAACATTTGTAGTTATGAAAATGACTATCCATTTCCATGTGGCAAAAAAGAATAAAGGTGGAGAGAGAGAGGATAACTGGAAAATTGAGAAACGCGAGGAGAAGGTAAATTGAAGACATAAAAGGATCCTGATAGATTCAAAGGTCTTAGTTGAAAGTTTCTTTCATACCAGAATTATTTTTTGAACACTTTTAAAAAACTTAAAATAAGTTCAATTTGGATTTTACCCCTCTGTTTTAAAACTCAGAATTCTACCTCCCTATTATTTTCCATAATTTTGCGCTCCTCCACCATATTTGAGTTCATTTTCGCTGATGTGGTAGTGCTGATGTGAAATTATATATTATTTTCTGGTTTCGTTCATTTTCACTCAATTTTTGCATAATAAAATAATATAATATATGTCACATCAATACTATCACATCGGCAAAAATAAACTCAAATATGGTTGAGGGGGCAAAAATCCTAAAATGTATAAAATAGAGGAGGTAAAATTACAAGATTTAAAATAGGGGTAAAATCCAAATTAAATCAAATATGGTGTAAAACTGCATTTAAGCCAGTAAGTTTTTATCAAAATTTGGGTATATAAAATATTGAAAATTAAAATATTTAACTTATTTAAGAAAGGCTTGTTTATACCTTGAGTCCTTGTAAATATGGCTCGTGAGTTAATAATGAGTCATTAATCAGTGTTTTTAATTTAATATTTAAGTTTATTTTAATGTGTGATGAACAGATGAATCGATTGACCTATTCATCTCTCCATATTATTTCTCAAACCAATTTTACCGTAACCATTTTATTTACATTTGCAATCCAAACTAATTGCCTCAATGCACCCCCTGTTTTACAAACATCCTTAATAATAACGTTACTACCGAATAGAAGTTGAAACAGTTCCTGTAAATACGAATCTTATAAATTTTATTACTTCGATTTAAGTTATTATACACTTGCTAATTTTCTATCAACCCGCATCATGCATTTGTGTCAATTCAACGTCCACATGCGAGAACCTTTTTTCCACATTCTCCCTTTTGATATACTTCCACGTGTCCCTTTTCAGCTGGCACACATATCCCATCACCCGGATATGAGTTGGCCTCGTACAACCTCCAACAGTTTCTCCATATCCTCGATGGTTAGCCACCTTCAACAATTTGTGCATATCATTATGCTCTCATAGTAATTGTCTAATAGTTATTGCCCTTCCCCATTGAGGTCAAGACATCTGTTCCATATCACATGAGATGGGATTCATTTTTTTGCCTCTACTTTTTACCTTTACCGCACACACTAACGCTCTTTCCTCGCCCTCCCATAATTTTGTACCAGCCAAAATTCCATATTCATTATCGGAAAATTTGTTGGGAAACTCCCATGCCGACGAGTTACTCGACGACGCCTTTGGAAATTCGTTACGCTTATCCCCAACACTTGAACCTTCCATGTTTCCACCGCCAATTTTCACCTGGACCAAACCAAACTAATACATGTTGGATTGATTTGTTTTTTTGCGAACAAAACACTCAACTTGAAGCATTGCTGATGCTTATGTTTCATGTTCCACCAAGGAAACATGACAAATTACATACAATTTTCTGTGTGAGAATTGTAGTGATTTAGTACTAGTAATAATAGTTTTACATTGATACAGTTAGTTTTTCCATATTGTAAAATGTCACTGATTTTTCCCTACATTTAATATTTAATAATTTTACTAAAAAATAAATTATATTCAAACTTGTAATTTTGTCATTCCATAATTGAAACAAAAACAAACACACAATAATAAACAAGTTATGAAGAAGAAACATATCATGCTTTGGTTACCATTAGCATGTTGCATTACATCAAAACAAAGGTACATATCATGTATAAATTGCTAATTTTATCATTAGCACGTTTCATTACACCAAAATAAGTTTTTTTTTTTTAAAGAATCAAAATAAGAAACATATCGTGTTGAATATTGGGTTGGATTGAGATCGAGTCTCTTTCGTTACGATTCAGTCTAATTTAGTTCGATTGTTAAAATAAAAATCGTAAACCGAACCACATGGTTGAGTAAAAAAATGGCCCAAATTCAACACAAATTTTTGCAATTTTGGTTTGAGTTTGTAGGCTATGCAGTTTCCTATTGAACTGGTTTGATTTCCAACTCCCGTGATATAAATTATGTTTGTATTTGTATAAAAAAAACCAATCATACCCAATCAGGTTTGGTTTTTTGGGCTGGGTCAGATTGACTGGGTTAGCCCAACCCATATGCGGTCCTTTTTATAAAATATAATCAGAATATAAAAGTTAAAATAATTTAAAATATGAACAATTATATTTTTAGTGTTTAAGTTAATAGGCAATTTTTGTCATTTTATATAATCTAGAAAATTGAAAATAAAATGAAATAAATGCTTAAATGCAATTTTGATCCCCCTATTTTCGAATTTGTTAACTTTTTCTACCCCTTTTTTTAAAATCAATTTTTTGATCCCTTGTTTTGAAAGTCAACTAAATTTTGTGGTCCCCCTCCTCTTTGGATGATGTGGCATTTCATTAATGGCATGGAGCCTACATGACATTGTCTACACGGTCTACAATTTGACACTTCATTTTAATTTTAAATTATATATTAAAAATTAATAAATTAGATTTTTTTAAAAAAAATAACGTGAAATCCCTAAATTGATTTCCACATTATTGAAGAACCCTAACACCAAAAAATTTCAAATTGATTTTTTTTTCTGATTTTCCTACTTTCTCTTTTGGCCTCACTTTAGACATGTGTATCACTGCATTTTTTTGAACACATTTTGATTAATGATATGCATTTGTAGTCTCTTTAATTTTGTAACACATGATGCTACCATTTGGATCCTTCTAATGCAATTAATGCAATTTGGTTATGAATTATATTACGAAATCAAGTTAATGAAAGAGAAGCCCGCAGGATCCTTAGAGCATCTTCAATGGGGGTTTCTTACTTAACAAGGATCACTCCCCGTTAAGGACTCCCCATTGGAGGAAGAAAAAATGAGTACCTATTAAGCAACATATAACTATATAAGGACCACCTGTCTCCTCGACAACTAACAGGCCTCACGTGTAAAAAAAGTAATAAAATATGTATTGATTGGTCCCACTTGCAAAAGAAGTAGTAAATTATTTTTGTATAATGATGTAAAATTAGTGGGACCTATTTAAATGTTTTTCATTGGAGTCCTTATTAGTGTATTGCCATTGGAGTCATTGGTCCTTAGTAGGCACTTTCATTAAAAAAAAAAAAAGGTGATGTGTACACGTGAAGTCCATTCAAAGAGTCCATATTAGTAGACTACCGTTGTTGATACTCTTAGTGCCTTGCATTGGTGTGCTGACAAAGGCCTGGAACATGTCTTTGTTGAACTTGACGTGAAGGATACACGTAAAAACCAAAACAAATAGAACGACAACAAAAAAGGGTGACGATCGGCCGATGCGAGCGACCGTTGAAGAAGGAAGATGAGAGAAGGAAGACGGAAAAGAAAATCAATTTGAGGCTCAAATGTGTGTTTCTGGATATGGTCAACATGAATCAGAGATCCATTTATATCTATCATGTCCTCCATTTGGTAGGCTATGACAATTGGTTAGGAATTGACTTGGTGTTTATTTAGCAGATCCATCCAATACTGTGGATCATTTTTATCACTTTGGTACCTCTTCTGGTTTTGGCAAATCACGATGCTCTCTAATGCATATGATATGGTTTGCTTGTTCATGGGTGATATATGGAAGAAAAGAAATGACAGGTTATTTCACAATAAAGAAAATTCTCCACATCAGCTTATGGAGAAGGTTAAACTTCTATTCTTATGATGGTTTAAAGCTAAATTTGTAATATTTAATTATAACTTTTATAATTGGTGTCAAAACCCCTTCTTATGTGTGGGTGTTGGCTGATTTGTTTTACTTTTGGTTAAACACCTGCGTTAATTATCGGATGTCTTTCATGGTACATCTTGTGTCGTAAAGATAGCCCGCCGTTGGTTTTAATATATCATTTTGATTTCTTAAAAAAAAAAAATGAAATTGATTTTTAATGAAACTCACTCCTATTATTAATTAATTTTTTAAAAGAATGTCAACAGTAAACGAATGGCATGCTTAGCTTTGAGTCAACGAGTCTTCTTTCGCACACTCATTTGTCGTCTCACTCTCTCTGAACATGGCGGGTTGTTTCAGCTTCACAGCTTCCCGCGACCGTTGTTACCGTTTCTCCTTCTCCAACGCCGGTCTCAAATCAACCACCACCGATCTCGGCAACACCACCATCATGCACTGCTGGGTTCCCAAATCCAACAAACCCACCAAACCGTCTCTCCTCCTTCTCCACGGCATGGGCGCCAACGCAATGTGGCAATGGAACGAATTCATCTCCCCACTTACTCGTCGTTTCAACCTCTACGTTCCCGATCTTCTCTTCTTCGGTGAGTCTCACACGTCTAAACCCGATCGAACCGAATATTTTCAAGCTCAGTGTGTTGCTGCTCTCATGGAAGCGCATGGTGTGAGAAGAATGAATGTTGTTGGTGTTAGTTATGGTGGTTTTGTTGGGTATAGTTTGGCAGCGTTGTTTCCAGATAGAGTGGAGAAAGTTGTGTTGTGTTGTGCTGGGGTTTGTTTGGAAGATAAGGATATGGAGGATGGGTTGTTTGTTGTTAAGAATATTGATGAAGCTGCTATGATTTTGATTCCGCAGACTCCTGAGAAGATGAAGCAGCTTGTTAAGCTTACCTTTGTTAAGCCTTTCAAAGTTATGCCGGCTTGCTTTCTCACTGATTTCATTGATGTGAGTGGTTTTTCCTAATTATAAAGCTTGATTTTTTCAGTTTAATTGGTATTTTGATTGCCATGATGATTTAGGTTCATAAACAAACAGTGACCCTAGTAGTTGCGGGTGGTTCAAAGGAACATGATAGACTAAGATAGTTTATATATGATTAAGTCTAATTAATTTCTACAAAAACGACTTGTAAGGGGAGGGATGCTTCCCATATATAAACTTATTTTTAGACTTTTTTTTTTACGAACACATTTTGAGACCATATCTCATCCAACTTAGAACTCTCAACTAATCATATATCTCTATTTCTATACATTATCAATGTTTATGAAACTTGAAAATGAAATATATGCCACTAAACCAACCTGAGAAGATATGTTGAAGAAGCTGCAAATCCAAGGACAAATACACCTAAGCATATGACTGCTATTATACAGCCAACAATTTTTCTCCTATTACCAGTACGTACATCTGCATCCATAGACAAATAGGGTTGGGGGGGAAAAGTAACTTATATCATCAAATAATAGAAGGAAATACGTAAAAAGAAATTATACTATAAAATAACAATAAATTAGTGTAACTAAAGGAACATTAATTGCACATCTGAAGCAATAAATGTTATAATTTGCACCGACGTAGACACTAGAAATGACACTGGTACGTCAACACAAACACAATTTAAAAAAATTGTGTAATTTAATGTAACCACGTGTTTTTTTTTACTGTGACAATGTCGGACACTGACACGTGCCTGACCCCGATACATGTTTGACACCAGGCAACATGCCTTCAATGTGAATTGTGAAGTGACGGTGTTACATAGACTTTGCATGATTGAGCAACTAAATAGAAAATAAAAATCAGGACTCGCAGTTATCTATTGCAAGATTTTTAACAACGAAGGGTTTTTGGATTGCTTCTTTTTCATTTGTCTCCAAATGGCTGCAACCATACTCCATTGACACAGAATCAAGTGGTTCTTGTAGAGAAGGGGGCAATGGAACGTCAATTGGTGGGGTATATCTTACTATCAACACAGATATTGTTGCTATGGTGAATGCAAGAAGAGTACCTACACTAACCTGTAGTAGACAAGCAAAATAAATATTAGTACTATAATTGATTGTTATAAAAACCGAACCGAACTAGCCGGATTGAACATGTTGAACCTCGAAGCGGTTAGTTCGTCAATTGGATTGATTTTCGTTATACTGCAGTCTGGTTGAACTACAATCCAATTGCAGTTAGTTCAACTGGTTGAGCCGCACTTCAACTGCAGTTGAATCCTAACAACTGCAAATATCAACTAGACTTACCATGCCAGCAAGTTGAGAGACATCCATGAAAAATGCCAAGGCTGCAGCAACAAGGCCAGTAATTATGGTACTCTTGATAGGAACATGGCTGTGCTTATTTATATCAGAAAAAAATGGTGGCAGCAATCCGTCTCTTGCAATAGCCATCAAGATTCTTGGCTGAGAGTCATTAAAACACATCAATAATTCTGCTTTAACTTTGTTTTAGTGGATCGTTGATTTGCTTGGAGATAATTTGTATTAGGCTGATTATTATATACTTATAGTAGGAATTTTCTTTTTAAAATATAACACATGAAAATGTTCAAAGAAAGAGAAGTAATACAAAAATAAAAACATTATTGAGTTTATTTTATTAGATTTCAGTACTCTTTGTTTGTTTGTTTGTTTAGTTTGTTTTCTTGATGGTTGCATTAGTCTACATATTAGTAGGGGATGTATATATGCAGTGTAATCTTGTTTACTTTAGAAATTCCACATGATTGGTTAGAATTTTGGTGTTTTATTTCTGGTTTAGGTTGAAGTATATTGCTAGATAATGAATGAATTCGAATCTTGTCTAGTAAATAGTTACACTAGTTAGTTAAGTTAGACCAAGGGTCTGTTTGGATTGCTTTATTGCTGTTCTACATGTTTCATTTGCTGCTCCAGAATAGAAAGTTCATCTCTTACTGCTTGTAATTTTTTCGCAGTCACTAACTTATTATCTTTAAGTTGATCAACGAGGTTTCTTAGTTCATCTGTAATCTTCTTTTCCTCATCAATCTGTTAAAGAGCTGTCTCTTTCTCCATGGCCAAGCTTTTGTTTTTTTGTCTTCATATCCTCCAAATTTTGACTCAGTTCAGCTTCTACTTTACTGGCAATGTCCAGTTGCTTATTAAGTCCAGTATTCTCAGCATCAGTTTTCAAATCCATATTAATCTCGTCTTCTGATTGTATCTTGCTCAGGGCTGCAAGATGTTTTGAATTTATGTCCTCCTTCTCTTCATGTGTAATTGTCAACTTCTGATTTAATTCAGCGACTTCCTTATGCGCCACTTCAAGTTCTTGCTTTAATCCGTCAATTATCTTTTGAAATTCACTTTGCATTTGTCTATTTTTGCTTTCTCTGTCATTTGAAGAATAATCCGAGTCAGAGCTAGATGAAGAACTTCCCTTTTCTTGCTTGCCCTTGATCCCTTTCTTTAACTCACCCGTCATAGGATCATATTGTGTATATATATAAAGCAATTGGTATTGAATCAACATCCTCAATAAACAGAGCAAGTGGAAATCCTCAATAAATAAAGCAAGCGGTTCCCTCTTCAAAATATGATCATATGACAGGTGAGTTAAAGAAAGGGGTCAAGGGCAAGCAAGAAAAGGGAAAATGCTTTCTTAATTTTGGTTTGGTTCAGTCCGGTTTGGCGGTTCAGTTCGGTTCTTTTTGCTCACTCCTAGTATTGATTGTGGAAATCCTCAATAAATAAAGCAAGCGGTTCTCTCTTCAAAATTTCTGCCGGGGTACCATCATCTTCAAGGTTGTCATCTTTAATAAGTTTCAATATTATTTTCACTTTGTCTTCAATTTCTGTTTTATCAGGGTCAATGTGACTTTCAAACAGGGATATTTAGACTCTCTCAAGTGTTGTTTCACCATCTTCTCCACTGATATCCAATTTCTTATCTTTCTCTTCTGAATCTGTTAAGCTCCAAGAACAAAGTTGCAGCAGCGAGACTGATTTCAGTTTGAAAGCAGATTAAATTGATTTGATCAAATCCAAAAGGTGAAACCAAAGAGCTTCAACTTCAAATTTCATTAGTGTTTTAGAACATTGAGTTCATGAAGGATTGGTTTGACTGAGTAATTGATTCATGTGTTTTTCATTTTATATCATTTGTTTTGTCTCAATCTTCAAAGGATAATCAAACTGTTCTTGCCTTGACAGTGTTGATGCAATCTGGATTATGTTTGCATAAAAAGTGGAAGGTGTGTTTTTTCTTGATGATTATTTGATACTTGATGCCTGAATGTTATCTGTTACCTATCTTAGGTTTCACCACTTCAGCGCTGAAAAGGCTATGGATATATTCATGTAGAGCTACTGCCCCTATATGGATCTAAAAACGGTTGTTGTTGTTGTTATTGTTACTAGGTTTTAGCTGAAATAATCTACTGCCTTGACGTGAATACACAAGCTGGCATGGCCTTTTTATTTCACAAAAATTGGTTTCTGAAACTGGTTTTACTTGCAGGTGATGTGCACCGAATACCGACAGGAGAAGACAGAACTAATTGAAACATTATACAAGGATAGAAAACTGTCTAATCTTCCCAAGATAACCCAGGTTTATCTTCTCTTTTATTCTCTCTTGTGCTTACTTTGTGAGTTAGTTTCACTATGTCTTGCAATCTCTTGCATTAATAACTTCAGATGTATAACTGTTTAATGATGTAGCCTACACTAATAATCTGGGGAGAACAGGACCAGGTATTCCCTCTGGAATTAGCTCACAGATTGAAAAGGTAATTTAACAAACTTATTATTTTATCTTCCAAACATTTCTCTACAATTCTTCCCCGTTATTATCATTAATATGTAAAAGCTATCCATTCTCCAGCTTTATTGACTTGTATATCCCAAGGTTTTGAAAAAGAAACAAAGTGGAGTAATCTTCGACAAGATAACTAGTGCAACATGATAAATATAAATGATATATTTTTTTTGTTTTACACTTGATTGTTTTATCTTTACATTTCATTCTTTCTTCTGGTTTGTAGGCATCTGGGAGAAAATGCACAACTAGTTGTTGTTAAGAATGCAGGGCATGCAATCAACATGGAGAAGCCAAAGGAACTGTCTAAGATTTTAAAATCCTTCCTCATAGATTCCACTACTCTACCAATGCAAGAAAACCTCAGTAATGGTCGCAAACTTGATTAGCAGGGTCGCCCATAGAAATTATAGAGATTTTCAGCATTACAGATGTGTTTGTGTATCTATATGTTTGTTGCATAGTAAACAACCATGTGGTATTTTTTCTTGCATGTGATGTAGAATGTGAAGTTTGGAAAGATGGTTCTCTGCAGGAAATATAACCACATCTTCTGCCAATTCAAAGGATGTAGATCAGCATCCGTAAAGAGGTTTTACGGATCAACCACTATAAACTCATAATTCAGGAAACTAGAATTTGATGCAAACACAAATATTGCCAAGGGAACCCTCAAACAGGGATTACACATGTATTGTAATATATTATGAGCTGGTGTACGTATTTCAACACTTATTATTATTGTCTGTTTATGTATTGCAAACATTGTTTGTACTTTGTAGCATAGCATAGGAGGAGTAGCATTATGGTATGTAGCATAGCATAAATATAACAGTTGTTTGAATAAAGATATCTAAATTTAACGGTTGGACTCGTTTGACTAAAGATAGTTTTTATTGTTATTCAACATCAATATGTAATGGTGTAAGTTTTTCACCATGCAATTTTTTTAGAGAGATAACAATACACCAAAAGGGGGAGCCTTGACACAAAGGTAAATTTGTTGTCGAGCTCAAGTCTTGAAAACAGCCGCCTAAAAACAAGGTAAGGTTGTGTACAATACACCAAATGGTGAGATCCCTTCCCGGACCCTGGGTATGCCCGAGCTTTGTGCACCGACTGCCCTTTTTTTTTGACAATACACCAGACTTGTGCCAAAAAAAAAACAATACACTAAACTTCATAGGAATGGATGCTCGATAACTTTATTCCATTTTTCTTTGAATGTACTTTTCTAAGGTAACTTTTGTGCATTAAAGAAGGCTGACGACGACCTCCTCTGAATGACTTCTGTTAGTATTAGTAATAATCAAACCCAGCAGCATTATCCTCCGATTACACGACGCTGAAAATGATACCAGCCAAGATGGAACTCCAGACATTCCCAACTGTTCATAATAGAACAGGTTATTAATGATACATATGAGTAAAAAAAGTAACAATTTTTCCAAGAGAGAGAATCAATTTAAAGCATTGTATTCTTGCATCTGATTCCTTTCAATTGTACAGAATAATAGTTACCCATTACTTTGGCATATTGTTTCTACATATTCTAAAGCTATAAAAGAAAAACACATCTCCAATGTCCAACCATCTATTTTTCTTGTTTCTTTTACTCAAAATGTAATGTATAAGATATCATTACAAGATACAAAAGTCATTGACCCATTTCCCTTAATTATATGTGAAAATATAATAATCTAATATGAAAACTGAAAAAAGACCCAAAAACTGTGGGAAATTTAAAAATTGTTGATTGATTTATTCAAAATAATAAAAGAACAGCAAAAAGAGAAGGAGAAACTTACTGTTGGGCATGGGAGGAGGAGAGATAGAGTCCCAAAGGAAATCTTGGTTTTGATCGTAATTAGAGCAATCAAGGCTAGTATTATATCCACCTTTACAAACACAAACAAATCCACTTCCTGGAGGAGCATATCCACACACACCACCACTACTCTCACAGCTAGTACACTTGGTGGTTACAAAGTTATCAAAAGCACCATTAGTATATTTCAATGCCACTCCATAAACCCAATGAGTAGGATCAGTAGGGTTATCACCAAGTGACACAACTGAAGTATAACCACTACAATCATTCTCTCTAAGATTCAACTCCCCTTTGCCGTCGAGGTTCCCCGGTGAGTATACACAACATGTGTTAGTAGGAGAAAAAAGAGGCATACCAAGTGAGACTACTTCAGGGCAAGAGTAAAGGGAGGCACAAAGGTAATCAAAAGAAGTGTCACAAATGGTTGAACTTTTTTCTTGGCAAGAGAGGAGGATGAAAGTGGAGGAAGATATTTGGAATGGTGCAGTTAAATCTATGCCAAAGTTTGGTGAGGTTTGCATGGTAGTGCAAGTAGACATGTAGGGTGGTGTGAGTATGAGAGTGGAAGTGGTGTATGAAATGGAGGTTATAGGGTATGAGGATGTGTGAGTTTTGAGGATGAGTTGGTCTAATTTTCCATTTGATGTGCATGTTATGTATTGGTTGAATAGTGGGGACCCGCAACCAGGACCTGTGCCAAAGGGATACTTGACTTGTATTGAGCCACATGTGTCATGGCACACTGGTGTTGAACCTGTTGGTGGGGATGCTAAGAGGAAGATCATGAAAAAGTTAAGGAGGGTGGAAAGAGGTGGTAGTGCCATTGGCTTTGCTTGTTTCGTCTTTCTGGTTTCACCTTCCATTCTTTGAGGATTATAGTTAGTGGATGAAAAAAATTGATGCTTGATTGATGTTAAGAATATATTCTCTTCAATGTAATTTTTGTTTTGGTAAAATATATTTTTAATGATTAAATTTTTGTTTTTATCACTTTAAAATTGTTGTTCTTTTCAACTTTTTATTATTAAAACGTGTGTTTTTTTACCTGTAAAGCAAACAAAATTAGATTTATTTATTTTTTGACAAGAATAAGATTTGACTTTAATCCATGTAAAACTTTTTCTTTCATTTTTATCTCTTTAAAATTAGTATATATTTTTTTGTGGTGGTCAAATATCGTTCTTTGCCAAAGCGGTGGACAGAAGTTGTTTTTCATGAGTTGATTGCATTTTTAACTTGGAAACAAATTGGTAACAAATCAACATATGTGGCTGTAGTTTAGTGGTAAGAATTCCACGTTGTGGCCGTGGAGACCTGGGCTCGAATCCCAGCAGCCACAGATATTCTTTTACTCTTTCAGAAAAATAAAAAAGTTAACGAAAATGAAAAAAGAATTCCGACCTACCGGATTCGAACCAGTGACCTAAGGATGTCTGTTAACCAACTACAGTCCTCCGCTCTACCAACTGAGCTAAGGTCGGTTGTTGATGCATTACCATTTTTATTAATATATATACATTAAAATTAATCATACACTTCAATGTCGTTCATAGTTTTTTCTTGTCTCTTTTGAGGCAACGTGTTCGTTATTAAGTGGCAAAAAAACATATGCTAACAACCCATTTTTGACAACCATCTCGAAAACCTATAGTATAATCGATAAAGAGAAATGATATTTATACAACTTTCTCTCCCATACTCATATTATCTTCTTAGTCTCTCTCTTCCTCTCTTTCTCTCTCTCTCTCTCTATTATTATTATTGACCAATAAGAAGAGAGAATAACAAGGTTGTCCCAAAAGTTGTACCAAAAGAGTTGTTCAAATAACACTACTCATCAATAAAAATAATATTATTTTTCGTTTTCATTTTTCTTTCTATACTATAAATTTTTTTTGCCAATTTCTCTCGCCGCTGGTTTTTTTTCCACCGCCGTTCTTTTCCATCACCAATTAGCCCCTTCTTCCATGACATTCACTTTCCGATCTAGCTCCGACAAATTCCGAAATCACAACTTCTCGATTTGTGCGACAAGTTCCGATCAGAAACGGTCTCGATAAGCTCCGAAATCACAAAACCTCCACTTCCCGATCTAGCTCCGGTAAGGATACGATGTTGTTCACGACAGAGATATGTGGCGGTCAATGTCAGAACGGTGTCGAATGCGAAGGAGAGGAGAAAAGGCGTCAGCGCTCAAACATGTGTTTCGTTTTTGAGTTTGAAGCTTTTTTGTTACTTTTACCAAAATACCCCTCCATAAATGAGTTGTCGTAATAGTTGTCGGGAAACTGGTGTTCAAATATCATTTCTGAAAAACAAACATCCTTCGAAATTCGAATGGTAGAAGCAGAAAAAGGACAAAAGAAGATAATCCAGTAAACCAAAATGTTTTTATGGGGTGAGAGAGGCTGAAACTCTCGACCTCAGGATGATAAATTCTAATATGATCACATGACCAAATAAAATGTGTATGATCATACACACATAAAGAAATATTTTTTTAATAGTAAAGAGGAAATTGATAAAAAAATGATTGAATATTTTAAGGACCATCTTTTTATGTGTGTGTGTGCAAACACTATTGACTTGGTCTTGTGACCATGGAAGAATACCTCTTAGCTATGATACCTACACACTAGCCAACTGCGCCACCACGCCAATTGATGTTCGACTTTTCACTTAAAATATTAATAACACGGTTCTTACTTAGAGAGTTATGAAATTAGTATTTTTTATTTTATTTATTTTTTAAATAAAAGAGTAGAGAAATTAGTAATTAGTGTGTGAGAACTTGAAAATCCTAATAGATCGCATCGCACTGTATTATTATTCCCGTGAAACCAAACCAAATTCGAACAACACAAACCCTAATTTCTTGCTTGGTTTCCTCATCAAATTGCCGCCATTAACACTCCCTTCATCAAATTGCTTCCAGATCCCAAATTCTATTTACTTTTAATTACTGATTCTCTTTTCTTCTGTTTTAGGGCTTTTATTTTAACTGCTGGCATCAGAAAGAAAGACTGACAACCGTGGAATTTAAGGGGAATTAATAGATGAGTAGAAATGAGTAGGTTGTCTTTCAGGCCTCGACCACTTGACATTCACAAGAAGCTCCCCATACTCAAGTCCTTCAAGGATTTTGAAGATGATGAGCAACCCACTTCTACCCGTAATTCACAATTGCTACGCATTGTTCCCGAAGTTGAACACGAGGTACGAATCCTTCCAAATATTATGTTACTGCATCATGTTTTCCAGTTATTATGTTTTTTTTTTTTGTAACCTTTTGGTGCTTGCCATTATGTGGGCTTGTTTAAATATGGATGCTTTTGGATATTTATATCAGTGTTGTAGTAGTCGTCAGCGATTTACTAGATTGACGACTTGGCTTGATTTGAACTTTGTTATGCCTCCGAATTTGTTCATTCATTGGGAGTGTTGGAATGGGGGGCATTCTCATAAGAAAATCCGGAAGGGCTTGCGTATGATTTGGGTGATTTGGAAAGCTAGGAACGGCCGTATTTTTAATGACGATATTGCTATGTGGGATGAGTTAGTGGAGGAGGTAAAAGTTTTACCGTGGAGGTGGGTGTTAGGGAGATTTAATGTTCCGGCTTGTCTTTTTTATGAATGGTGTCGGTGCCCCCGTGATTGTTTGATGAGGTAACGGGTTTTGTTGCTGGCTGGGCTGTTGTTTGGGTGCTGCCGGTTCTGTGCAGCTGCTGTCATGACAGTTTGGCTGCCCTGCTAGCTCGGCTGCTGTCATGACAGTGCAGGTTTTTGATTGGCGTTGGTTGTGGGGTTGCTGCCTTGCTCTTCTGGTGGTTTGCAGCGGCTGTTTGGTTTGTTAGGGAGCAGCAGGTTTTTGGGTTTTGGAGAGGGTCCGCGGTGGCTGTGCTTGCAGCGCTGCTGCTTCTGCTGGGCCTGTGCAGCTGTTGCTGCTTCTGCTGCGCCTGTGCAGCTGCTGCGGCTTCTGCTGTGTCTGGGCAGCTGCTGCTGCTGGTTTCCATCATTAGGAGCAGCGGTTTCGTTTTTCAGTTATGGGGTGGTTTTTTAGGGTTTTTTGTTCGAGCCAATGTTTTTGTGGCAACCGACCTCCCCTTGTAGTTTTGTTTTTTTTCCACCTGAGCTTATTAGTGCATCTTGCACGGGCTTGTTGGTTAATAATATTTTGCCGATTAAAAAAAAAAAAGCATCAAGGATTGTAGGTGGCGGCTGGTGTACCATCTCTCAACTGTTTTTCCTTGTACAAAATCATCTTAATCTGTATAATTTGTTATTTAATACATACTCATGTTAAACTATGCAGAACTAAAGCCTTGTCAAATATTAAGAAATTGTTCATGAATTTTCTCCTCTACAAATATTAAGTAGGAAAGATACTATTGAAAAGGTATTGTTAAGTTCATCAGTAATTCTATTTATTTTTCTCAGGCCCATGTTCAACATGTTCCCAGCAAGAAATTGGCCTCCGAAATACCCACTCCTATGTTTGTTTATGTGGATACATATGAAAGGGACTATTCTTGCACTTTCGTTCAACCAACTTCCTATTTACGGGCAAGAGGAGGTATTGCCAGTAGATAAGATCATTTAATTATATTCGAAATGATTTTGGAAGGTTCTTTTTATAAATTCCACTTTGTGTGCTGAGAGTTCTTTTATTTGTTGCAGTTAGGGCCGAGATCGGAGAGTTTGTTGAGTATGACTTAGACAATGAAGATGAGGATTGGCTTTCAGAGTTTAATGAAGAAAGGGAGATTCTGGCACCTGAAATGTAACTTTTTAGACTGAATTCTGGCTTTGTTCAATGGCTTTCAGTTATGTGTGTGACTACTTGAAATCATTGGGGCACTATTGATTGTGGTTTGTTTTAATTAGTTAACTATCATTTCTGCTGTAGTGCATTAGCTGTTATTCGATCGAAATTATTAATAAATGGATTTTGATTATTGAATAAATAGCATTGTTTTCAAGAAAAAGCAACTTATTATTAGTCTTACTCATATATAATGGCTGTTTTTGTTTAGAGTTTAACAAAATGGTGGTGTCAATGTTATATTATAATGTGACTGATCTTTAGTTTTGTGTTCTTGCCTGACATGCGACTGATCTGAAATCTTGTGATGTCACTCAACAAGGATTTTAAATATAGTTTGAGTCAGCCTTCTATTCCATTGAGTTTGTTTGTTTGATACTACTTTTCTTAAATTCAATTTATAAGATATGCATTATATAACTGTTTTCTCTCTTCCAGTTGATATATATATGTTTTTTTTTATGGATAGGTTTGAGAGTCTTCTTTTCAAGTTGGAGGTGTTGGATCATAAAGCTCGTGAAAGAGCTGGCCTTTTAACAGCCACTCTTGGTTCCCCGATTCCTGTGCTACTACGATTTGAAACTGCTATCGAGGTCAAACTCTTTTAGGGTCTTTTTGTGTTAAGAATCTAAAACAATTTTGTTCTATGTGTTGATAAGTTTAGCTTTTAGATTTTTCTTAAAAGAAATATCAATGCTTAATTATTTTGTACTTGGTTTTGCAAAATAGTGATGCCAATCATTATTGGTTTTCTCCATAAATTTCATTATTTAGGTTATTGTTTATTTATTTATTGTTCTTGATACTGTAGGAGCATCTTTGAAGTTTCACTGTGCATTTCATATCACTGTCTTGCAGTACAAACATTTCCTTGCATATGTGGATATGAATCCTATTTAGCTTATCGAAAATTGTTTTCTTTAAATTTCAGTCATTACAAGCTCAGACTGTTAAATACGCAATTCTCCAATCTGTGTATGAGTATTGGAAAGAAAAGGTATGCAATTTGACTATCTCTTTTGAGGGATACGGCTCCTTTGTTTATTGATTTAACTTTCTGAATTTAATTCAATAATTGTATTTTGATATTTATTAATAATATTCACATGACAAAATGTGAATGCTAATGGGTGGAGAGGGATGTATTAAGACTTTTAGAATATGCCTCAGGGCTCAGACTTCACTAGCTTAATCAAAGGGGATGATTATATAATAAAGTGTCATTAATGAGTTGAAGACTGTAATTAATTTAAATCATCTTTCACTTATCTATGCTGGTGTTTCATTTTATAATTTTCTGCTTATCCCACAATGAATTAAACCACAGCAACACAAGGTTCCCCACCGCCTACTAGGCGCAGCTGGTTGCATGGATTGAAAGATGCCGTTGTATTATTTAATGAAAGAGGTTTCCAGAAAGGCTATTTAGATGTATTATTTGAAGTCTTTTTCAATCATTTCACTTACCTTCTACCTTAATCATTGGACTCTTATCCATTTGATCAGCTCTTCTTACTAGGGCTTCATTTAGCCTTCTTCGCACTTAGCCAAACCATCATAGGCGAGGTTCTTCTTTCTTTTCCCAATAGGTGTTTATGTTACCCCTACTTTTCATATGCATTTATTCCTGATATTGTCCTATGTTTCCACTCATCAATGACCACATTTTGATTTTTGCAACACTCAGCTTATGCTTATATTGTCACCACCCATGATTTAGTGCCATAAAGCATCAAGTGCTATGGTTTTGTTATAAAATTTGCTTGAGTTAAAAGGGAACCTTTTGACCTCAATAAACACTTGAAGTATCTATTTCTTCAATCATCCACCTAGCTTGAATTCTTACTTTATATGATAGATCTATCTAAGGCATGCAAGCCGTGCTATGAATCTAGATCTTCCCTCTTTGTATGCGTTCTATTAGTCAGTATTTACCAAAATTGTTGATGCCTTACCCACTTATTTGCATGTCTTTGGCAGCGAATACGGTGGCTAAAGCCCATTTTGCGACGTTTGCAGGTTGGCTTTCAAACCTTACATTTAATTTATTCCGTCACTGATATATAATGTATGTGTATTTCTGATTTTACTTCATATATATTTGATAGAAAATTCATCTGTTCTATAACTCAATTGAGCTACACTGCTGTCGAATGTTTTATTTAGAGATTTATAATTTTCTTCTTTAGCCTTTACTTCTAGTTCTGCATAACTTCCTATGACATGATTTCAAATTTTGATACAGGACTATAGTTGAATATGTTATCCCTTTTCGTTTACTGGTTTTGCGTAGACATTATCTTAGTCATTAAGTTTTATAGTTATTTTATTGGCATAATTTTTGCATTATTTACCTCCTCATTCATAACCTAGTTTTCTGCATTCCCAAATCAACTATTTTTTTCAGAGTCTTCTATTTGAATTTTTTCTTAAGCAGTTTACTGCCAGACTCAGTAGTTAGGGTTACTCAATTTTGTCTTTTGTTGCGTTAGCTATACTTGTTTTCCTTAAGTAGTATGCTTTGCAAGCACATTATGAAGAGATTTAACAAGATGTAGTGCATTATGTATGCAGCCAGCTCCAGCTGTTAATGACACCAACCCGTATAATGTCTTTCGTCCAAGGGAGAAAGCCCACAGGCTTCATACAAGAAGGGTAAGTGGAGAAATTCTCTTGTTTTGGCTGTACTTTGGTTTCGGGAAAATGCATTTTCCTGAGTTTTCAATTTATGAAAATTTATGCAGTACTTTTGGCTGATTAAGCCCATTCTTTTTTCTGTTTAGATGCAAAGGAGAGAAAACAATGTGCAATCATTTGAAAAGCTTCGCCAGGTTAGCTTTTGTTAATTGATCCCAATTCTAATACTTTTGTTGAACTTGTTAAAATTGGGCTTGAAGCTTCTTCTCTTCTCGTTTGAGGGCCTGGTTTTCCATGTGGAGTTGGGGTAATAGGTTTATGCCCTTGTGGTTTATCCTTGCACTATAAACTGTTATTTATCTGAAAGTGTATGTACAAGTTTTTAAAGGATTGATAAAGATTTATTTCTTTGTTCAATAACACAGGGAATAACAAGTTACTTGAAATGCATTTTGATCCATGCTTTGTATTTTTCTAACCGAGTTTCTTACATAGAGAAACCAGTGTTTCTATATGCTATATTTGTGTTGTATTGTATATATGTATTTAGTGCAAATAATAGTTCCTTGCCAAAAAATTTAGTAAAAAAGCATTACTACTTTGTTATGATCTTTGGTTGTGATACCTTCTGTCGTTCACTGTTAATGGCACCACTTTTTGATTAAAAAATAATGTAAAAACCATTAGCTTGAATAAAATAGCAGTTATGGTGTTATACATACGATTATGTCATCCTAGCACAACCATATTAACAAGTTTCGGAGCTGATTTGGTCAACGAGAATAATGAACAACACATAGGCTGTAAATTCCTTAACTTAGTGCATGGCTTGTGTGCTGGATATTGTTTGAAAGACGATAGGGAACAGTAAAGCAAAACACTCATCTTAATGGAGTGTACTATAAATTGTCTTTTGCTGACATGCTTTATCTTTCCATTTGACTGATAAGGCTGCGTGCAACTAAATACATAAAATCAAATCACTCAGTATTGAAAGTAACACAAATACATCTCTTGGTGTTCAGCTCATGGTTTCTGAGTTCAATGCTGCTTATGCAATAGATGGTGCTGCTGTTTTGCATGTAGTTGTCGTTTTACATTAAAAAGATTTGATCTGTATCCATTTCCAGTTTCTTCTGTGTGATCGTAGCCTTTATAATTTGAAGCTACCAATTAACTGTATGCCTTTTGAGGTTGTGTAGTTGGAATTGTTCAGAGAGTAGCTATATCGCATGAAGAATGTCAAGCACAAATTGCTACAAACTCACCCAAACAGCAGTTCTATTTTAAACTAAATCAAAGTCAAAATAAATTTAAACCAGAATCAAATCCAACAGTTAAATTCAATTTGTTGCTTTTTTGTAGTAATTAGCATTTTCTTTGTCTGTATCTTCTGTTTAAAGAAATGTTGAAAAATCATTGAAATTGGAATGTATCTGATGAAGTATATTAATCATATATTACCTGAGAATTTATTTAAAGCTCTCTGCATAAACAGGTTCGGCGCAACCTTGACCAAGCCAAGAGCTTGTTGGAAGCTTTGATCAAGGTGTGGTTTTCAAGCTGTCTAGAATGTTTTACACAATTTTTACCCGTTTGTATGCTTACTTATTGTGTTGATATATGAACATAACCAGAGGGAAGAGAAAAAAAGAGAAGTAATAGAGAGTGAAGTTACACTACAGAGGATGCAAATGAAGTACAAGGTATGAGTATCATTTCATATGTTTATTGTGTTTGAACCTGTTTGTGGTACTTAGAGCTGATTGTTATTGTTAATTCCTGAGGAATCTTTACCTGTGCTTCTGCGATTATGATGGTTTGATTTACAAAACCTATTCAAAGATTTTTGGGACATCTTGAACACAGTAAAGACAATTGTAGACTGTTCGTTGTTGACTTTTCTCTTACTTTGGGTTCTGCTAAACAGTCATTTAATGAGAAATCTCTTCTTTTTATAGACAAAAATCTCTATTCTCCAGTTTTTCATGATTTAGTAATTAGTATATCCTTCCAATGAACGCATAGTTGTGTTTTTCTAAGTGAGGTGTAAAGTGCATTGTAAACTATTTTCTTTTAACATGTGAACTGATGTAGAATTTTAAATTTCAGCATGAAACAGAATTTTTGGAAGACAACTTGGCACTGTCTGGATTTACTCCCTTCTCTTCCAAGCTTGTTTCAAGTGAAGAGGAATTTTTCGATTCAGATGATGTCATGACAAGCCGTCTTCCTCGTACACGGTCTAATGCTGTTCAGAATTTCCATCCCTATGACTCCAACATGGCCATAGTTCCTATAGTCAACACAAAACAAGAGTTAAAGAGGAGATTGGTTCCACATGGATGGCCTCAAAAACTGGTAATGATATATAAATTGCTCATTTTGAGTAAGGTCCTCATTCCCTTCCATATTCTTATCTTATAAGATGATTCATGTAGATTTTTCATTTACCTTCATATTTAGTGTGATGGTTGATGAGTTGTGTTATGGGACTATGCAGGATCCACTTGAACCAGTTTTATTGTTCACAAAGCCATTACTTCCTGATAAGTTGGCAATGGCAGGTATCCTGCCACCAGATCCTATCACAAAAAGTGGGGTGTCAGCACAACCATGTACATTTCGCGGAAGAATGGGCAGAGGCGGCCGCATAATATTTGACAGATTGAATCCCCTTATGCAAACTCCAATTGATTGTGGTAATTCGTATTATATACCACCAAAACCAAGACCTTCAACATATAACTAATTTGTTCATATAATCTGGTGCTAAATTGGTACCCCCTCCCCTGTTGGTTAGGATTTTAGTTGATAATCATTAGGAAGGTACAAGGTTGAAAGGGGAACCTGTAAACATGATTTAGGCCTGCTAGTTTTTTGTCTTGTTATATAAGGCCTTCAAGCGTTTTAATTTTAATGGGGTTTTGTATTGATGAATTTTCGAGTATATATTTTGCCTTTGTTCATGCAATGAGCTTTCACGCTCCATCTGTTTTTTTTAGTTAAATCCCAAAAAAAGTCAAGGTCACTTTCAAAATTGATTGCCATTATAACACCGTTTTTGTATTTTTGGCTGGTATAATTCTTCAGGATATCATTTTCGAGGAAAGTAATCAGTTTTTATTTTTTTTAACATTCTGTTTACATGATTCATGATTTAACAACTTATCATCTTTCACGTTCACTCTAGACATTTTATTTTTGAAGTTCTATTGATAAGTTATGGTTATTTTATTTTATTTTTTAAAAAACTTGTCTCCAACTTTATCTAGTAAACCTAGACTAAGTCATGTTAAAACCGAGTGGACACCTAATGGTTTACCCCATACTATCTAGAGCTTTTGCACTGTAAGCTTCATGGTAGACTCTATTGTCTACAAGAGCACTAACACACCTCCAACTCAACCTTAGTACACCTCTTACTTTGAGTACAATTCAGCCACGTATACACCACAATACCCCTACAATATAGAGAATTCATCACCCGAATTATACCTCCACAACTACGGTATATGAAATGAAATGAAGTCATTGTAAACATAAGGATTTAAAAGGTATGCATTCTCAGCGTAAAACAATTTTACACTGATATTCAATCAAAATTCACTAGATTGCCATAACACCTCAATTTTGTATGGGTAGGTAGAAGTTTGTAATGAAATATGGAAGTATTTTGATATTTCATTGAATGTTAGTGTAAAAATATTTTACATTTCTGCATGCCCATCAACTCATAGTTAAAAATAGAAGTCAGCACAACAGTTTATATGGTAAGATTGACGAGAGGTATAGAACAAAGGGTAATACTTACATAATGTGCCTTAGGCACAGTTCATCGTGTTATTCACGCAATTTTTTCTAAAGAATGTAGTTTTACCATTTTTTTTTTGCAACAATTGACTTGTAAGATTTTGGCAATTCACAGAAATTCACTTTCAAAACCTTATTTTCCTAAAACAAAAGAAACGAAGTCTCGTTTAGTGTAGCAATACCTTGAATGAGAAGCCACACTTTATAACTTCTATTTTTCACTGCAAAGATTACCTCAAAACGGGAAAATATATATAAACTTGGCCTTAGTTTCAAACAAGCAATCATGTGTTTGGTTGTGCATGGAGAATTTCCGACACACTCGCATCTTTTTGGAAAAGGAGACATGTGTGTTTCACTTGGTGAATATTTTTAAATTCACCTTTTGGAAGTGAATTTTAGGAAAACATTCTGGTTCCACTTGTTCCTCCTATGAGTGAGATCATGAACCCATTATGCGTTGGCAACTTTAGTTATTTGTGGTGGATTTGTCTTGGATTAATTGACTGAGGGGTTCTATTCCTAGTCTTGCTCTTGTTCGGCTATGGTTGTGTGTTCCTAATAGGAGTTTAGTTGGTTTTTCGTTGGTGTTTTAGTTTTCGCTCTTTTGTTTTTTTGTGGGAGGGATTTTGTGTTTTTATTATTGCTTGACTTGAGTACTTCTTGTACTATAATTTCTATGTTGTTATACTCTTGAAGGAAATTTCACTTTTTTATTTATAAAATATATATTTACCATTCAATTTTTTTTTGTTGATAGAATTGATTTTGGTTAAAGTAATTCTGACTAAAGGGGATTTGTATTTGTATACATTTATGTAAAAGTGAGTTGAATTATAAATTTTCGCATGAAAATCAATTCTAGAATCAAAAGCTACCAATCCTAACTTCAAGTAGAATCATTTCTGGAGACAGAATTAATTCTACTAGACAAGATGACAACAACCAAACATGTCGGAATCAATTTTACAACTCCAAAATCAATTTTGATCCCTTTAGAAGTGGAACCAAACACACACGCATATGTTTGGTTCAACTTCTACACCATCAAAAGCAATTCTAGTAGCATCAAAATTGAAAACTAGCAAATCCAACATGTTTAGTTCAGCTTCTCAAAATCAATTTTCATCTCCAAAATCAATTTTAGTTGAAAATACAATTCCTAACTTTTAAGTTAACTATAATCATTAAATTTTGTATATTGGTTAATACAACCCATTATTCACTTTCACTGCCCTTCATCAATCCTCCTTCCCTTTTGCAGCATACCCAAGCTCCATTATTTTTTCTCCATAAACTCAACCATTTTCCTTCCAAAATTTTGCTTTGTATTTGATTTGACGAACTAAATTTGATCTAAAAATTTGACGAACCAAATTAATCCTATAAAATGTTTATGGTCATGATTCACCAAGCTTTGGGTTTTCCTTTAAGGTGTTTTCGTTGAAATTTACTGTATCTTTCTTTTACCCTTCTTTTACGCAATATTTTATCATTTTTGGCAACTAACTCTAGTATTATTTAACTTAAAAAGATTTTTAAAAAAACATATATCTAAAAAACATTTGAATTTTTTACATTATTTTTTAATTAATAGCTAAAACATTTTATTTTTCTTTGAAAATGAAGTTTTTGCCTCAAAAGAATTACAGAATCCATAATCATCATCATCATCACTACCCATTCATTGAGTACCACTAAGTAACTACCCTATCTTTATCATTAATTTTAAAAATAAAAATCCACTATATTCCTTGTTTTATGATTCCTTATGGGATTATTGAGTCTAAAACAAAATATTCTCTCCATCCTTCAAATTTTAACATTTATGTAATTATGTAATAATATCTTTATACGATGAACCATGGGACCATATTACATTTTTTTTTTGTTGAGGGAACAGTTTTACAAATTTTATCATTCGTGCTAGGTTATTTATTTGTATGTTATACGTGTTGTCAAAGTAGCAGCAAAATCTTTTTTTGTTTTTTTGAAATAAAATAAAATATACAAAAGAAGATAGTCCAAAGACAAAAAAAAAAATGGGGTGAGAGAGGCTCGAACTCTCGACCTCAGGATCACTCAGTAGCTATGAGACCTACGCGCTAGCCAACTGCGCCACCACCCCATTTGATAATTAACGCTTGTTCAAACAGTAATAAAACATTTAATGCGGTCTATCGAGACAATTTTTAAATCCCATATAAATAGATTTTGTATTGGTTGGAGTCAACAACTTTATAGATAAAAAAGTTTGTCCATCAAGCAGTCACTTAGATCCATATCGTAACATGATTAAATGCAAGATAAGGAACAAATTGAAGCTTTGTAGTCTGAAATTTCATATGCTTAATCTATATCAAACAACAAATCATGACTTCTTATATGAATTCAGCGGAATTATTACTTGGAGAGTGAAATAAATATAAATATATTTTTTTTTTTGTGGTAGCTACTTTACATATATTATGCATTGTCTCTACCGTATAAGTTAAGTTCACGAAAGGACAATATTTTATATATTTAAGAAAAATATTCTGTATATGCGATCAAATTGTTTTTTCATTTTTACTAAGCAAATGATGGGACTCAAGTTGTTCTTGTATAAATTCTGAAACCATGTTTACAAAAATAATTGCTTCATTCGAAAACAAGTTCACAATTCCTAATCAGGATTACAATACTCAAACAAAATGCCAAGTTCATCTTTTTAGATGTAACACTACAAGGGTCCCAAGTCAAAATTTACCACGCAATCCAAATAATCATTGCAATCCCAGCTTGTGAAATTTTTCATTAGCAACACAGCTTAAGATAAGAAACCAACATCAGATAAGTACCTACCCAATAAGTACTTTTTTTTTTTGGCAAAACCCAAAGAAGTACTTATCTATGCAAAAATACAAATGAACTTAGAGTTCACAACCCCAAATAATCATTGTAGTACCGGCTTCTGAAATAATCCGTCGGCGAAGTTCAAGATACTAGTTAAAAACTCAACATGAAGTAACTTAAGTAATTCAGCAAAATAAGCACTTACTTATCCATGAAAAGAAGAAAAAAAACTTAGACTTGCCAATCTTGTAGTGCAACACAAAACGACACTTAAAAGACCCAACAACAAGCTATTGTGGTGGACTCTCCCCCTCAAATAATAAATTTAAGGCTTAATTGTATGTTTGATCCCTTATGTTTATTTTAGTTTTCAATTTGGTCCCTTATGTTTTGAAAGTTTCAAGTTGGTCTCTTACGTTTTAAAAGTTTCAAGTTGGTCCAAAACGTTACTCATATTGGAATAAGTTAGTTCATTCCGCGACATGATATTGAGTTTAATAAAACCAAAAAAACTAAAATAATGTTTTATAACTGATTTTCTAAATAAGTTAAGTTCCATCACCCATATTGTCAACCCAAATCTTTAACCGTTATGTGACTAAAGGGACTAACTTATTTCAACGGGAGTAACATTTTGGACCAACTTGAAACTTTTAAAACATAAGAGACCAACTTGAAACATTTAAAACATAAGGGACCAACTTGAAAACTAAAATAAACATAAGGGATCAAACATGCAATTAAGCCTAAATTTAATATTGTGTGAGCCATTGGCTCACATATCAGTTATTAAACTAAAAAGAACAGATACTACACTTGATTTTAGTCAAAAGGCAGAGAAAGGTATGATTTGCTAAGGGATTATATGACAAGCCTCAGGACTTGTTATTTCATCTAACCAATATGGGACATAGAAGTCATGAAGAGTGTAATGTTTCTTTCTTTCTAAAGTACAATTTCATAACCATCCAATCTAACAATCCTCTCTTCTAACCTTGGATGATGAATTAGTTTAACCACAGGTTACACATCTGGAGAGATGAGGAACATAATTAAGATTTGTAAATTGAAATTTCATATACTCAAGTCAACTACTAAATGAAATAAACAAATATAAACATTACATTGCCCTTTAGCTTTCTAACACAAGTTAAGATAGTTAGTTTTGTTTTTATTTTCCTTTTGCATAACATATAAGAGATTAACCATTGATAACATGAGAAGACCTACCAGTAAACCAATCACATATCCTCTACCACCAAGCATTTTTTTCTCTGATACACCTTATACATGGTCCGTTGGCACTTGGCACGAAACAGAAACTCAGAATTTCACATTTCTAAGTTCTTGATGGAATTGTGATATTAAAACCTTGAAAGCTGTCATGTATGTTGATCGATCTGGCTTCTTTTCCTTCACATCATCACCTGAAAGTTTAAATAAAATGGATAGATAAGTTTAAACTTGTGAATGCAAAATATTGCCAGATTAAAAAAAATCAAATAATGTTTCAATGGCCATGACAGAATGGAATAAGTTTTGGTCAAAAAATCTGAAGCGGGAAACATATGTTTCAATGTTATATGATTCAATATTAAGATATAAAAGTGGTGTGAATTAATATATCGGAAAGGAAGCAATCAAGGCTTTGAAAGTGCTCCTACAACATAAAAAATTATTTGGTTGAATTCAAGTTAACGAAGAAGTTCCTACTCCTAATAGAGAGAACATAAACAAAAGAGTGCTTGGGATTCCAACAAGGTTTTCAAGATAGAAAAACTGAACTTTTAGTTGCTTTAGTACAAACAACTAGCTTTTCCCCCAATTGGACAAAAAATAAGTTATACTTTGTGTAATAAAACAGAAACTAGAGATCACAATAGTACAAATTTATATATAAACCGATAAACAAGGTTATATTATGGCATCTCTGGCCTCATCCATCAATCTCAAAACTCCTGGTCTAGGTTTTACTTGTGCCAAAATGTACAGGTAATTTAATTTAATGTAAGCTAACCTTCACAATGCATGAATATGGAATACTAGGAAGGGAAATATTAGAAATATAATAACTACAGAGCCAGACTTGATTATATCTTTTGTTTCTCCCAGTCTTTCAATCCAACGTTAAAGCACATTCTAAGTGAGGTAACAATTGAAAGGTTCTTAATTGTTTAAAAAATCAAAATAAGCAAGTTATGCATGCAATGCAACATAAGCATTCAAGTGTTGGAACTTTCGTAGGTGCATAAACTTGATTTCCTCACTCAAAATAACTTTGACTCAAGCAATCACTTAGATCCATCTTGTAAAATGGAATCAACTAGATCCATATCATAACATGATTAAATCCAAAGCAAGATAAGGAACAAATTGTAGCTTTGCAATCTGAAATTTCATATGCTGAACCAAAATACTATATCAAACAACAAATAAAGACTTCTTATATGAATTCACCGGATGTATTTCTTGGAGAGTGAAGTAAATATAAATATTTAATATATTTAAGAAAAATATTCAAAAGATGGAATCAAATTTTTTTTCACTAAACAAAAGATAGGACTCAAGTTGTTGTTCCTGGATAAATTCTTGAAACCATGTTTACATAATAAATGCTTCGTTCGAAAATAATTTTACAATTCCTAATCAGGATTACAATTCTCAAAAACAAAATGCCAAGTTCATCTTATATGTAACACTACAAGAGTCCCAAGTAAAAAATTACCACCCAATCCAAATAATCATTGTTATCCCAGCTTGTGAAATTTTCAATTAGCACAGCTTAAGAGACCAGTTAAAAAACCAATATAAGCACTTATCCATGAAAAAATATAAATGAACTTAGCCATCATAGCCCCAAACAATCTTTGTAGCTTGAGACCTAACACAAGTAACTACTCAATATAAGCACTTATCCATGAAAAGAAAGAAGAAGTAAAAAAACTTAAGACTTTTTGTTGGGGTGTGCCAAGCCAATGCAATAGTGCAACACAAAGGTAGCGCTTGAGAGACCCAATAGCAAGCTATGTGGTGGCCTATCCCCCTCAAGAAATAAATTTAATATCATGTGGACCGTTGATCCACATATCAGATATTAAACTGATAAGAACAAATACTTACACTTGATCTTAGCCAAAAGGCCGAGAAAGGTATGAATTGCTAAGAGAGTGAACTCTTGTTTTATATCACAAGCCTCGGTACTTGTTGTTTCATCTAACCAATGTGAGACATAGAACTCATGAAGAGTATAATGTTTCTTTCTTTCTAAAGTCCAATTTCATAACCATCCAATCTAACAATCCTCTCTTCTAACCTTGGATGATTAATTAGTTTAACACTGGTTACAAATTTGAGGAGATAGGGAACATGATTAAGATTTGTAAATTGAAATTTCATTTACTTAAGTCCACTACTATATGAAACAACAAATATAAACATTACCTTGCCATCTAACTTGGAATTTCACATTTCTAAGTTCTTGATGGAATTGTGATATTAAAACCTTGGAAGCTGTCAAATATATTGATGGTTCCAGCTTCTTTTCCTTCACATCATCACATGAAAGTTTAAATAGAATGGATGTATAAGTTTAAACTTGTGTATGCAAAATATTGTCAGATTAAAAAAAAAAAAAACTCCATTATTGTATCAATAGCCATGAAATATACTTGTAGAGCCAGACTTGATTATATCTTTGTATCTCTATGTTCTCCAATCCCACATGACCAATGAAATGACACCATACTATAAGTAAGGTAACAATCGACAGGTTCTTATTGTTTAAACAACCAAAATAAGTCAGTTATGCATGCAACATAAGCACACAAGTGATGAAACTTTCATGGATCCATAAAACTGAAATCTGATTTACTCAGTCAAAATAACTTTAACCCAGCAATCAGTACTTGTTCTGAGTACGATAGTTCCAACCCTAACTTTATTTATTTTTGGCTTAAGTGCAGTTTTACCTCCCTATTTTGATTGAATTTGGGTTTTGCCTCCCTATTTTAAAACTCGGAATTTTACCCCCTCTATTTTGATTGATTATGGATTTTGCCTCCCCTATTTTAAAACTCGGAATTTTACCCCCCATGGTTTTATGTTTTTCAGGATTTTGCCCCCTCCCCCCTATTTTATCCACATAAATAATTATTTATATTAAATGTTTTTTATTATTTATTTTTTAATGAAAAAATAAAAATAAAACCAAAAAAATACTTTAAAAAATAAATAAAAA
>Ga0228710_1001403_pt1 | contig 35982 bp, 17 predicted proteins | sample MedpolnodulmetaG_FD_177995 | JGI IMG/M metagenome (GOLD analysis project Ga0228710, IMG submission 177995) | Root nodule microbial communities from Medicago polymorpha collected in Santa Monica, California, United States - pink nodules | ecosystem: Host-associated > Plants > Roots > Nodule...
TTTTTTTTAATATATTTTTTTTGTTTTTTTTATTATAAAAAAAAAAAGATCTTTTTTTTTTTTTTTTACATGAGAAAAGGGAACAAAAAACGAAAATAAATTAAGTCCTTGAAAAAGATATGTTTAAGACATCACATAGTAAAGTTGATGCAAAACAATGAGAAACATAGGAAGTTTATTGGCAGTAATAAGATAAACTGAACTCTGTTAGCTCTCATCTTAGCAAGAATATCAGCTCAAGAATTCCCTTCTCGAAGGATATGATGAATGAAAATAGATCAATCCAAACCAAGATATGCGCGGATGAGTTCTAAGAAATCTGCATAACGGTAGAATCTTGTAGTCTCCTTCATTACCAACTGCACTACGTGAAGATAGTCGAAGTAACATACGAGCTTTCTATATCCCGCATCCCAACGCAACTTTACACCTGTCAATAGAACTTGAATTTCAGCATGTAGGATATGTTGATGACTGTGCTATTTTTTTTATAAAAAAGAAATAAACGTTTTTAATTAAAAATAAATAAACAATTTTTATCAATAGAAATTCATCCATCATGTTCATCTTGCTGCCCAGAAAAATCCAACAAAAACTCATACCCAAACTCATCTCCGTATTCATCATCATATTGCTCAGCTCATTCACAACCAGCATGTGCCATGGCTGATGAAATGTGTTAAATAAGCAAGAATTTTAACCAAAAAAATAAAATAAAAAATTACACCGGTATACTTAAAAAAAAAAATAATACAGAGACCAAAATCTGAATTTGTTATATTTGCATATACCAAATACATATTTTAATCTTATTGAAAAATAAAATATATCTTCATCGTGTGTTGGTCTAGTGATATTGACTTGAGACTTTGAAGTATGCACCTCTTCAATATATCAGGTTTGATTCTCTCCAAAACTAATTTAACTTATTCAAAAGAATACATATCTTCATCGAATGGTATTGTAGAAGTGATATTATTAAACATAGGATAATTAATTGAATTTTGGGGCATAAATTAAGAAACCAAATGTAAAAGTTTTTTTTTGAAATTGTGCATTCGATATTTTAAAAGTTTCAAAAATTATTTTTTTAATATAAAATTTATTTTTTAATTCTGCATTTTGGACACAAGTTAATATGACTTATTGAATTCTACTAATATTTTGATTTTTTAATCACCAACTTAAGATTTTTGTTCATAATCATCATAACCGAAAAGTAACTCTAACCTTAAATGATTCACATAATCCTCCATTATTTCAAAATTAGTCATAGTTTTTTTAAGAACATAAACACTAGGCGTGGATTTGCATGTGGGAGCAAAGCTTGTGACACTTGAGTTTTCTTGGGTGGTGATAGTTGACCTCGTATCGGTATAGAACAAAGGTGGTTTTCTTTTACAGGCGTGGATTTTTATTTATTTTTTAACAAATTTTATAGGTGTGGATTATAGTGATGGAATGAAGTATTATTTTTCTTTAACAATAAAATAGTGCTTTTGGATAACTTTTTTTTTTTAAATTCTTGCGTGAATTCTTACCCAACACATCATTCTTACATTCAACTAATTAAAATCAAACATCTCATTAAAATAATAAAAAGAATTAGTATCAGAATTTTTTCTCATTATTTTTAATATTTCTCTCTCCTTTTTCCACTTTCTTTAACCGACAAGAACCACCCACCACCATTTATGTTTCCATTTCCTTAATTAAAATCACACTTTTTTTCAAGTTAATAACATGTGTCATATTTATATTGGTTGGGTGTAAGAATAATGTGTTGGGTGAGAGTTTATGCAAGAATAATAATTTGTTAAGTAGTCGTTGCTCACACATTTTAAATGTGAAGAAGTTGAAAGTTGAAGATTTGAACCCAACCCTTGTATAAAATTGTCATTGTAGCTACCAATTGGCCTATGTTTACACGCTGTGAAGCCCCGATACTTCAACATGGATGACGTATTGTATCCCCTGCGTATTTTGCACCGATATCTGTCCGATACTTCCCGATACACATCAGGAGAGTATCCAATGGTTAAATTTTATTTTTTAAAATATAATTATCTGATACTTTCCGATATGTATCTGGAGAGTATCCGATAATTATCATGCACTGATACCTACCCCAATATTTCCCAATTAATGTTAACTAAAATAACTTAACTCTTGAGTACTGATGTGTTCTTTTTTGGATCGATAAAGTATAGCACTAACGAATATAGTATAACACTGATGATGCTCTTTTTGAGATATATTGTGTATGCAATTGACTAATCATCACTCTCTTAATCGTCAATATTATTTTTATGTTGATGTGCTATAAGTCTATGACTGGTTTCTTTTGTTTGTTAATATATTTGCATATTAAAAAAATGGTTATAATTATATTGTACATTTAATTATATAATTTTTTTATTAACGTATCTCAGCCGTATCGTATCCAGGCTTCACAGATTATATGTGATACTTTTTTTTAATTAAAATGATAAAAAAAAAATATATAAATTTGATATATATTGTGAGATTAGTGAAATCTGTTTTAAAGTTTTGAATTGTTGGTATAGCTATTTAAAAAATGTGGTTTAGTTGTTGTTGTTAACCACGTGCGTCGTGAAAAAACACTAACGTGTAACGTTTTCTTCTACCACGGATGATGATGGTCACATGGATGCAGATGAATGAAAGAGACTATTTTCAAGAACTCGTATGAAATTTGAAGGGTCTTACAGTATACGAGGTGGTGTTGGGGTTGGTGAGAAGATTGGCTTGCGTGAAATTGAGATTGAAGGCTTTCTTGCTAATACAAAATGAAGAAGATCAAATAATTTAGTTGAAAATCGAAGAATGAAATGGAAGAAAAGAGGAATTTAGAGTTATGGATTACTTCAGATTGAGTGTTTTGCAGGGAGGAAAATTAACACTTTTCTTTCAATTTCGTCCCTTATACATCAACATGACAACTTCTACAGTGGGATAAAACATCACACCTCAACGTTTTTGACGGAGTTAAACGTCTTTAGTTAACGGTAGAGACCAAAGTGACTAACAGATTGAACTGTGGAAAATTTATTTGTGATTTCGTTAGTTAGCAACCAACGTAACAATGTTTTACACTTTTAAGGACCAAAGTGGTTGTTTAACTTTAATTTATCAATGATTTATATTATACTCTAAAAAGTGAATTGTTCACTTTAAATGTGCCAGATTCATAACATGTACATAAACATCACAGACCTGTTTGCTAGAGAAGTCAATGGTCTCATCCTTTTGCAAGCAGTGTTTTAAGTTGGCACTCCACCACAGCTAAAAGGACGAAAGAGGATCCTTTCAACTTTGGACAGTATTATTGGAAAGCTCAGTTTTTATAAGAGACTCAATTTAATTTGGCAGCATCTACTTCTCCCAACTATTCTTAAAGTTAAGCTATTTGGATTATTTGAGTGAAATTCCAACAAGTTGGCCAAAATCAAAATACCTGGACATCCGCAACTGTGCAAAATAAGCACAACTGCTTTATCTTCTATGAACTGTCAGCCAATTTAGTCAATGATCTGGCTGCAAATCTGTCTATGTGAACGATGGGCACTTTCGCCATTTGGTTAAATTTAATTTAGTTTTGGCTCTATCTTTGATACAGTTTCTCTGACCTCATATTAAAGGGTGATTATTGCATAAGGGAACAAACTAAATTCATCCCTTCTCTTTCCTACTGTGCTATTTAGAATTTTCAGTCTCCTCACAAGACAGTAGTCATGACAGTTCAATATTCAAGACTCCTCCTTCTGATCTTAATGATCATGCTGATGACTAGCCAGCTCTCGAGTTGCGGTGAGGCCACAAGATCAAGATGGATGAGTAAAGGAATCGAGCAGTCAGAAAAGAGAAGCTCTTTTCAGCGTTTCTCAGGCTCATTGTATTTCTATACAAACACACAACAGGGACCCGACACAGAGGAGGTCCACCCAATTTATGGAGTTTCTCTGCGAGATGTTCCGGGGGGTCCAAACCCCCTTCATAACTGATCAAGTGGTCAACTGTCTAGCAATCAGCTGCTTATCAAGTTATACAAGGTTTTGCAGGATTCCCGTATAGAGTACATAAGTTTCATAGCAAAGATGTATAGAATAGATTAAGTTTGAGAGAATCAAGACTCTAGCCTTTCAAATATAAAGAAACTGTACTTGATCCAATAGAAAAATATGATGTATTGCATGCATGTTATTCTAAATTGCCAAAATAAAATTATATTGCAAAGGTTACACTGTTAGGTGTCTGAATTATATTAAAAGTGTACCTTGAAGGTTTGATTTTGACATTAACATAATATTTGACCCGAAACAATAAACAGATAGCAGGACCAGACACATTGAGCTTTAAGAAAATACACATACACAAATAAGCAACAAAATCTCTCCTATGGCAATTGGGTTTCAAAACGTTGGCGTCAATACTAGTCATAATTCATTCATAGCCAAAAGAACATGCGAGTGGAAATAGAAGCAGGAAATAACCATATATTCCTTGTTCCTAAAAAGAAGAGGAAACCAAGTCACATTTCATGTAGAAAACCTGCGAGCATTTGGAATAAATACGAGAAATATGTCTGCCACTTGAAGCACATGGCAAGTGAGTTAACAACTTACATAAATTATCCTCACTACATAAGCTCAGTTCCCACTGGATCAACAGAGAAATGAAGAGATAGTGATTTCAGGACAATAGGCTGGAACTTAGATATCCATACCTGTTTAGCAAATCCAAATATAGTTTAGTTTATATCCTTGTTGTGCTTGTTCTCGTCAAGATATAATCACGCAGTTATTATTTCAGTTTTTTTTTTTTTTTAAGGAGTTATCATTTCAGTTTTGTAAAATGTATTTATCTCCGGGAAATTATATTTCAATTTTGCTCATTAGAAGTTCATTTAAAAATTAATATTATCAAAATGAAAATTTTCTCGAGTAAAAATGAAAGTGTCAGCGAACATTTTAGAATCGTGTCATTTACCAAGAGGAAATGATAGCATGATCCCCAAACAAATATCCTGAGTTATATAGTTACGGGAAAGGGAAGCATTTCATTTCCCATTTAACAAGCTACCTTCCACCAAAAGTTGTGTCACAAATAACAACCTAAGCATAAAATAATGTTTTAAGAAACCTAAAAAATAGAGATTCCTTACATCTTTGTATTCTTGGCTGCGTATAAATATCTCGAAGGCCTCAACTGCAGAAGATGATGTAATACGCCAGAATGGGTTAGCACAACCAAATTGGAAGGAAAAAAATCAGATATAAACCGTGAGATTGGGATCACCTGATCGAAATCGTATCACTACTCCATGAGTATACTCCTTAGAGCTTTCGTTGAAATTCAAACCTGACAATTAAATATTAATAACTCGAGTAGAAAATCAAAACATACTGGAAATGATTTTATTCATACAATCCTTGTCAAAACAATGAACTGTTGATGAGCCAACAAACCATGTTAAAAGATCTAATTACACAACGGCTAACACAAGGCAACATCTGAATAAATGTTGGTGGAACTGAAAACACACCTTGTGTAAATTGTACTATCAAGGAAGGAGATTCCAACATCACTGTTGCCAGAGATGTCAGTGCATGCTCCGCCTGGTTACCTAAGATACCCTCATTAAATGATATCAAAAGAACAAATTCCACTCCATGGCTGAACTCCTGGCCACAAAATTCATTTGATCCACCCCAGACCCCCACCCCCCAAAAAATTACTGTTAGAATAAAATATTGGGTATTCAATCAGTGATCTAAAGCAGTGTTGTTAAATAGCGGCTATAGCGGTGCTATAGCACTACAATCCAGTGGAATTTGAACAAATTACTATTGTTATGTGATGTGTTATTAGTACAAAATGTTGGCTAATAGCAGCTATAGTGGCGCTATAGATAGGACTATTGTGTAGCAGAATTTCAACAGACCACTTTTTCCACGATTAGCGGTTGATAACACTTATATCCCAAGACTGAAGTATATAGGAATAAATACCTAGAACCAGGAGCAACTATATTCATTTTAATACACAATTTGTGATGAACGTAAAATCTGTTGCCCCTAGGTTATGGCCAAAGAGGCGTGCTAGCAACATTCTTTTTCTAATACTCACTTTCTCATTAAATGAAATTTTGTAATAGATCCCACATAAAGTGAAGGGATCCACGTTGATTGCATCCAATGAGAGAGTGAGTGTTGAAAAGAGAGTTATGTTAGCACTCCTCTATGGTCAAATATGATTGAGCATTGATACTTGATGAACCCTTCAATTTATCGATCCAGAAGAGGAAGAGTAAATCAGTACTAACCTCTCCTTTGCGAAATATATAAATCATGTCATCATCGACTTCAGATTCGTAGTCCACATTAATTAATCCCTAAAACAAAATCGGTAAAGGTCCATGTCAAAAGGTTCATAAGGAGGTTGACTTGAGAGTAACAGAAAAATAAAGGAAAAGAGAATCGGTGTTTACATGTTGGTGCATACATGGCAGTAAGTCATTACATGATCCTTGAGAACCTTCAAGTAAAAGGAGTTTTCATAGAACTTTTCAAGGTTTTCCTTTTTCTGAAACCGCATGTAAACAGCATGAGTATAGTGGTCAGGGTTCTGAGCAGAAACACGCCCTGCAGGAGCAACAAGGTCATCATCATATGAAAAAGAGCTCCTTCACCAGATAAATAAATAAATAAAAACTAGACATATAGTTAAGCAATGCAAGACACGTAAGCTATATAGCACATAGTAGAGTCCTTTATTTCTTTCTGGATCTTATAACTCTCGTGTTCCCAAGAGAAGGTGTCTTGGTAATCCGAAGACAGGTGGTTCGACATGTTACATTTGGTCACTTTACCTAAATATTAAACTAACCTTATTTTTTACAATAATAAATGGAAAATTAAACTAGAGAAGTGCTAAGAATGCTCTTTTTTCAACACTTACTCTATCATTCTCTCTTTTGTTACGTGAAATTCATTTGGGTCTCTTCACCTTAAGTGAGACCCAATTCAATGTTGTTAAAATGAGTGTTGGAAAGAGAGTGTTTCAAATACTCCTATTTAAACTAACCCAAACTTTACCTAATGAAATAGCAATAATACCACCCATTTGATACTGGGTAGTGTACAAATAATCAAGCATGTCATTCTCTTCCTCTTCAGATAATTCCTCCTTTGCTTTTAGCAGACAAATGTGTTCCACAACTTTTCTTCTACACGAAATTAAAACACTAATCATATTCATAATCTTAATGACATGAAAATGGAGAATTCAAACCTAATACATACAGTAATAACATTATAAAAATAAGAGTAAGAGTATATATACCTTTTCCTCTGGGAAGCCAGATTGGAGCTTTGGTTGTCTGAACCACAAAGTACTCTCATCTGATTCTTCTTGGGTTGGCTCTTGAATCCACTCCATTGGTAAGCTGAAAAAGAAATTCAAAAGAATGGATAAACTCGAATCAATGCATGCATGCGGTAACTAATGAGGAAATTGAAGTAACTGTCTGACCTTGTAAAGGAAAAGATAGAGGTGTTGGGGTGAAAAAAGAATAGGCATGGCTTGAGCATTGCATTGCAAAACTCATAATTCTCACTGGCTTCAATTTTCACTGCCTTTTTAGCTCGCTAATGCATTGCATGCTTCCCCAATAATAAAGTGAGAGATGATGTTAAGGTTCATCAGCATCACAAAACGTGTGGACCAGGTTTGGTGTAAACAACGCCTTTCATTTTTATTTTTATTTAAATCCACGCCTTATATTCTTCCTTTGCAAATTGGACTTCTTCTAATTATTGCACGTTAGTTGTTAAGGTTGGGGATAGTGTCCCAACACATAGACTTAGGTTCAATATAATGTAACTAATTTTCATGTGCAAAGAGGGTTTCATGAACTTAACTTGGTGTCTAACATCCAACGTCATGAACTTGTCTTGGACGCGGTTTTGAGTCTTGAAACAATGGTATATCTTTTTTTTTTAGTTTGATTTTATTATTTACTTATAAACACAAATATAGGTTATAGTAAGGGGTCAAACTTCTCGTTCTTGTGTGCCACGCATTTGAACATTCCATTCATCGCCCAATTTTTTTTCTTTCGTAAAAAATATACCACAACTTACCGTGATTAAGAATTTATTTTTCGAGTTTGTTTTTCTATCTATGGTATGCAAGCCTGCTTCAGTCTGCTACCTCTGATCTATCTGTCAAAGTAAATTGTGTAGCAAACATTACTCACATTTTATTTTCATTTTTTTTATTCCATTTGATTATTAGAATTTTTCCAGATATGCCAACAGTAATAGTAATAAAACTGATTAAGATAATAGGTAGACTGAGAATTTATGTCTTGCAGTGTGAATTAAGGTATTTTCAACCAAACCCACTCCTGATAGTTTCAGGCCGAAAAATAAAATATTAAACAAGGCTTTAGTATACACAGTTTCACAGTTTATTTCTAGAATTGTTATTAGATTACACCAGTCCACCATTTGCTTACACCCTTGATGTATAAAAACTAAAAACAAATATCAAAAGTAGGGCAGAGCAATAAGAACCTCCTGAATATTTTTCAACCTGCTGATCTAGCTTAAGCTAACAAATTATCTACTTGAACAAATACTTCACTTGCAGTGAGTTATTCAGGAGTTGTTGTTTACTTTAGGTTCTGAAAAAGCTCCGGAAGATGGGCATTGGTCAGCTTGGTTCTCTTGGTGATTTCATTCTTCTTCTTAGACTTGGACTTGGGCTTGGAAGAAACGCCATCAATTTGTGCTGCACTCCTCCTCTTTGCAGTGTTGGTAGCAGGCTTCATTCCATTCTTTTGAAGATCCTTCTCTATATCAATCATATCACGAGGCAACTCAATACTCCGAAACAGCTGCTTTAGGTCATCATCCACCTTAATGTTTGCTTTGGGGTCATTCGGGTATGCAATGTCGTCCTGTGAATCAAAGTTGGACAGCAGCCAAATCTGCCCTGCAGCTTTCAAAGCCTACAAAAAGATATCATTATGAGATCCTATTCATTGAGAAGACAACTATGTACAAGATTTTGACTCTTCACTTCTGCAAAAACATCACCCATCACTAAGGAATATGATCTAATAGTTCCATCTTTAATATCTGTTTCCATATTTCAAGAAAAACGTTAAAAAAAATCACTCTTCCCTTAATGTCTCGGTATCATGTAAACGTCAATGAGAATGTAAGCAAAGAGAAGATCTTTATAAAATAAACAAAACAAATGAATAGGAAGTGAATGAACAAGGTAGCAGGAAAGGTTGAACCACATTTCATACAGCACCTTACGGAGCAAGATTTTGTAATGGCTAATTAAAAGATGTTTCAATTTCCTCAGTATTAACCTTAATTTATAATAATGGCAACGGTTTTAATGCCAAGGGTTGGGAAAAGGTGGAAAAATGATTTTATAAAACCCACCCATGTGCAATGTTATTATATTACCCATAAAACATTTGATCTTCTTCAAAAGGGTATAGTGTTTCAGTTAATATTTCTTACGAAACACATTATCCAGACAAAAGTCCAATCTTTGAGAAATGAAAATCAACATATATCTATGAACAAAACAGTCACTTCTCCTGAAAAAACAACGCCTGGAAATGGTCTTCAAAGAAAAGAAAACAGCCCTAACAAAAGTCATTCTACCTGCAAGTCTTCCATCACATTGGGGTAGGCATCCTTTAGGTCAAAAACAGCAAGGCCCTCTGGATACCTGCGTATAAGTTGAAGAAGCTCGCTTTTCTCCTTAAGGCCATACTTTGCCTGTAGACAAAAAACAAACAACAGATGAATAAGTTATTTGCTAAAGGAGTATTTAAATATAAAACTGTTAAGATATATGAACCCGTAAAAGTTACCTTGTAAGAGAACCGTTGCCCATCGTATTCTACTTTGGGGTTTTTCCTCAGACTCTCAAAAACATCTTTGTTAGCCCTCATATCAACATAGCATGCTTCATTTATTTGCTCTGGTGTAAAAGCTTGTCGTGTCTATCAGCAAACCGAAACACCAAATCAATATGGTTTTGACGAATCAATTCTTAATAGTGGACTTTCATTGGTAAGCTATCTTAAGTAACATGGCTCTTCAAAATAAGAATTCAACTCAGTTTAAGAGAACCAACATAACATCCATCAAACCCCAAAATATCTTGGAAGATGACTGCAAGTAAAGCATACCGATGCATCTTGTAGATTGTTATGGAAAAAAATACTCTTAATCAATGTTTACAGAATACAATTTTGAAACTACGTACCACACCATTCTACATAAGTGATATGTAAACGAACCTGTGGCAGGATTGGAATTTGAACAAATTAACCCTTTATGTCATCTACTATTAAGTCATAACCTGACCTTGTAGGCTTAATTTGCAAACAATAAAAAAAAGTTTTTGCTTCTAAAATTAAGTTCTCAATATGTTATTATGTTTGGCTGGGCGGTGAGTTTGACAAAATCACAGTGTGTAACAGCAATTTCAGCAAAAGCTACATGTTGAAGCTTCAACAAAATCACAGCCCCACAGTGATTTCGTCAAACTCACTGTCCAACCAAACATATTAGTTTCAATTTGCAATTGGTGACTTTGAGCTATAGCGGCTCAATTAACCTCAAACTTAACAGCTAGGCTTCTCATAGGATATGTAAAATGAGTGCATTATATTCTAATAAAATTCATTTTTTTCCCTCGTCTCATGCATCGAAATCACTACAATAACACCGCCAGTAACCAACAATAAATGAAAAAACAAACAACAAAATTGAATTGAATGAGAAACCCCAAAATTACCTCAAGCAATAGATCAATGACACGCTTCATCTGAGCACCAACGGGAGCCTTACGTATATTATTAATCTGCTGAAGCCTCTCAGTGTCACTTGAGAATTTAACACCATTTTTTGAATTTCTTCCATTTGCTGATGCATTTGCAGCCACCACCGGAGTATTAGGTTTTCTGCTACCAACTTTGCTCGACGCAATGCTCGAGAGTGTCGATTGACACTTCTCTTGCTGTTTCTTAAACCTATCTAGTTGCTCTTGCAAAGCCATTTTTCACCAAAAATTTGAAAATCGCACGAACAACTTCACCTGAATAAAGAATTGTTCATTAATTCAGTCATGCATCAATGAGATTTCGAAAGAGGCGCAATTTTATCGACAAAACCCTAAGATTTTAGAGAATTGTTATAATGTGAATTATGACCCTTCCACTCTAAAACCTTCATCGGTAAACTCTAAATTGATGGTAGTAGAAGAGAAATTTTACTTTCAAAAAAGATATGTGATCTAAATTAACGATCACGCTGGATTTCCTTATCAAAGAACCCATACACACAGAAAATTAAAACTGGTGTTCACCTAATCTGAGTTCACGTGTCTGCGTGAGATTAGTTCACGCTTTCCTCTGCACCCACAAAACCCGCGATGTAGAAATTGGAAAACGCAGGAACGTGCATACCAAATTGAAAGCATAAATCAAACGCAAAAGACACAACAATGGCATGAATTGAAATGAGGGAAAAAAACCAAATCAAAACACAATTTTCTAACCTTGGTTGTTTCAAAATTGCTTCGAGAAGTACTGTTTTGGGAGAGAAGATAACAATGAAGGAAGGGTTTAGGAGAGAACAATTGCAAAGATTTAGGGTGAATTGGATTTTATTTAAGGATGTTACTGTCATTTATGGGTGTAACGAGAGTTATAATGGGTGTGAGTAGTCATATATGTACAATTTTGATGACAACTTTTATTTTCTTCCTTTTTATTAGTCCAAAACAATAGAGAGAGATAAAGGATGAGAAAGAATAAAAATATAATGTGAGTATGAGAGAGTTGTCAAAATGTTATAATAAAATGGTTGTACAGATATCATTGTAGAAATTATCTACATAGTGGGTTATGGATACTAGTATATCCTAATTTCTTTGACATCTTCGGGGTCAGGTTTTCTCAAAATAAAAATTATTTTAATTCACATTCTGATTTGTTGACGGATGATATGTCGTAAAAAAAATGGTTTAACATGGACTTTTTATAAAAATGTAGGGACTACAATTGAGAACATAAAATCTATAAGAATTAAAAATCGAAAAGAAAAAAAAATTGAAGGATTGAAATTGAAAGTTGATATTTATAGATGAGTTGGACATCAGAGTTTGATATGGTCTGGTCAGGCAATGCTTATAGATTTGATTAAGGATCATCGACCAAATAGATCTCATATTGATGGTAGAAGTTAAAATTATGGCCTTGCAAATGAGTCAAGTCCATATGCATATGTAGTAATCTCCCTCCTTTGTGCTTTATTTCATTTAATTCTGAATAAATTTATATTCATTGTTCCTATAAATTTATCAATTTTTTGTTTTAGTCCCTCTAAAATTTTCCTTCAACTTTTAGTCATTGTAAAATTTTCAATCACTACTTTTAGTCCCTATTTTTAAGTTAATTTTTGTATTTTTTAATGAAATTTTGCATAAATGTGTAAAAAATTGTAAAAATCTTTCCTAAAAAAAATTATCATTTTTTAACTAAACATAAATTAAATATGAATTTTTAACCGTAAAAATATATAAATTCATATTTAATTCATGTTAAGTTAAAAAATTCTAATTTTTTTTGGAGAGATTCTTATATTATTATCAATTTTTCTGCAAAATTTTATTCAAAAATATGAATTCTACATATGAGTTTACTTTAAAAGAGGGACCAAAAGTGAAAATAAAAAACTTTTGGAGGACTAAAAGTTGAAGAAATTTTTTAAAAGGACTAAAACGAAAAGTTGACATATTTATAGGGACCAAAAACATATTTAACCTTATATTTTTTACCTTTTTAATCAAACATAGGTATTTTTTAAGCTTGATTAAAATAAAAAAAATGCTTTTAACTCTCGCGCATGATTGATTTGTAATGTCCCAGTGGTGTATGTGGTTGACGAGAGTTGTTGTAATTGTTTCATTGGTGGAAAAGTTGTATTGGAAATTAATCATTCAACTTGCTCATCTACAAGATAATTCATTTTTTTAAGAGCCACAAGATGAATTTTGTTGATCGAAATAAGACATACACATGATGAAACTAGAAAATTAAATAAATTTAAATATTAGACAATAAAACTTGAAATATAGACATACACCATATTAGTTTAACGAAAATAAACTTTGATATTACCAGGCTTGGGCGGCTAATCCCATGGCACCAACAAGCCACCTCAAATATGTCATTGTGTTTGTGTTTATTACACCCAAATGGTAAAATTTGTTTAAATACCCCATTCAACCAAACAAATCACCTGCATAAACTAAAACGAAAATGTGTTTATCATGAGAATGAGTGTCAACACCCCAACCACTCCAGTCAATTATATCCATTTGATGTTACTTTCCCTCCCAAGAATAAACCTTCAACAATCAGATGGGAACAAAAAAATTGTTGTCATTGAGAGTAGCTGTGAGCCATGCAAATGGCATTTACCTTTTCAATCAACGGTTTATTTGTTAACTGACTATGTAAATCATCAATTGCATTCAAAACAACACTTATTAATCCGAAAGATGCATCTTGAGAACTTTGACATGCGAAGAAAAAGACGAGAGGTCTTAGTGGTGGTACATCATGTGGTTTATAATCGTCTACTTTGTTTTCAACAAAATCATCACCAAACGTGGCATATTACTGCCAACGTCCATGTTTTTTTGTTCTAACAAACTCCCGTCAAAGCTTGAATTAACCTTGATTATCAGTGAACAATCATTTGCTATAAATGTGATAAGTTATGTGAGAAAATCAACCGCACAAGAACAAGGAACATGTGTTACTATGTTTGTTTATAAATATAATAACATTTCAAAAATTTATCTCTAAATATGAATATCTTTTCAAATATTATATGCACCAATTACTTATTTTTCATAAGAAGACCCATAATAAATTTACTACCGTTTTGTGGTTGTTTCTTATGTAAAATATTTTGCATAAAAACCTTATTATCAGAATTATAGACTGGTTTCTATTATTTATTTTTTTCAGTTAAATTTTATGCAATGTCAATATCAAATGTTTTGCATTAGTAGCAAATTACAACCAATCATATGTGTAATTTTATGAGTAATTAGGATTAGATTTGTAAATTTTTAATTATACAATGATTAGTAGGTAAAAAGTATTTATACTAATAGTGTATACATATTAAATATTTATTTTTCTCAAAACTTACCCAACGAACTCTGATTGACATGCAATTGTTTCTTATGTAAAAATAAAAAAAAATCTATCATTTTGACTAATGTCTATGGTTATGTGTTTTGACAACGAGTAAACGAGGATTTCAACTTTCAATCTCTTTAACACTCTTGATTTTTTAAAACAGGTGACATGACATCATTGTTGAGTGGGTGTCATTAGAAGAGTGTTGGTGAGATTCTTCTCGATAAGGAATGCTCACGTCATCTTTTAACACTTTCATTTGGACACTTTCTTAGTAATGAAGTTACGTCACCCTAATTCTTAGTCACTGAACTTCGCTGACTCTGCTTGTTTATAAACCCACAATGTGAATTATTGGGGATGAAAATGAGTCGAGTCGAACTTGGCTGAGCTCGATTCGATAAGGATCGATTCAACTGGAAACTTGGCTTGAGTTGACACAAACTCTTTTTTCTGTTCGAGTTAGACTCGTTTAAAGTTCACGAATAATTTTGTTCACCTCGTTATATTCAATCTGTTTGTTCAAATCACTTAACTCAAAAGTCGATTTTTTTTTTTGTCAAAGAAAGGTTAAAATTTGTAGATCTCTGACATAAAGTTCCACACCAGCACAATATTTTGAACAAACACACAACAATATTACATAGAATAGAAAAAGGAGGACGACAAACAGGCATAATTTGATAGAAAAATAAATTAAAAATAACATTGATTATTTCCACCAATGTTGATTCCTACCGTATTTTGATCCAACATATGTGATTATCCTTGATCAATTTCTAGAAAGCCATATTTTAAAGTATAGATCGATTTCTATTACGTAGATTCAATTTCAAAAAAAACCATTGCTTCCACCAATACCGATCCCTACCCTCTTTTGCTCCCCATAATTGTTGGGGAACAAATTGATTTAAATCTCTCAAAATCTTCCTACAATATAGTATTTTTTGAGTTTCCTCATTTAAATGGATGGAACTTTGTATCGTGGAGAGGAAATAAATCCTCCAAAACTCTTTATTCTTTTCACTTCATTCTTCTTTATTCAAAGCCCTCTCCTCTCAAACATTCAAGTAGATCTTGAAACATGAGACGTGATTAAATAAAAGAAAAAGAAAATAATGACACAAAGAGAAAGAATTGATAAATAAATGAATATGAAATAAATTAAATTTATTTGATTAGTCATGCGTGGGTAAGCATATTTTAGAAGTGAAGAGGTTTCAAATAAATAAGAAACAACGATAACGTCAGCTGAAACCCCAATTTCTTCTCCTTCATTCACTAAAGAGAGGTGATTTCGGGTCAATTTTTTACCTTAAATCACCCCTCTAAATCGCTTTTCTCCTTCCCTTTTATTTAAATGAGTGATTTTCACATCGAATTAGTTTTCCCTTTTGTGATTTCGTCGTCTTAGTGCGACGCTGTTTTGTTTGTCGTCTTTGTGCGACTTTGGTTGTCTTTTCCCTCTTGTTTAGGTATTTGTTCGGTTCAGATTGTCAGATAAGCTTCGATCCAGTGCAGATCCAACCAATGACTTTGGCGTCATCAACGTTGCAGATCCGGAGACATGACTATTCCGGAGATTTTAATATAGTTATATTTGTCGGCTTATGTACTTTGCGTTTTATGCTATTAGCATCCATGCTGTGAGTTTGTTCACAAATTCATCCTTTTTGTTTTTAGCAAATTTGTATTGCATCAATGTACTCTATCGATTTGAAAGAATGAATGAATGTCGATTGTTTTATATCAAAAAAACAACAACGATAACATAATAAGATTTTTTTTTCCTTTTCTTAACAAAAAATGAGACTATATTCTTTCCTGAAAAAAAGATTATGAAATTTACACTAAAGATCCAGATATCATCTTGTTGTAAAAATTTGGTGCTGAGGTTCTTTTACCATTGACCTTGTATATTTGGTTTTTTCTACGCCATCTCTTGATAAATTAAGGGTAATTTACTCTTATCAAAGAAAAAATTCATGTCCTTCATTTTTATTATTACAACGAGTCACCGTTTTCATAACATTCTTGATATTCTTCATTCAACATGTGATCTTCATCTCTTTCGTTTCAGAATTGAATCATAGTTGTCATTAGGGTAAATTACCCCCAATTTATCGTTGGGTAATGCATGCCTCATTGATATGTTTTTTTCTTCTTACAATCAATTACCATTTTTCATTCCCAATTCAACATGTGATCTTTATCTTTTTTATTTTAAAATTAAATTATATTTATCATCAGGGATAAATTACCCCTAATTTAACAAAGGATAATGTAATGTAGATCTTACCATATTCACACTCAAGTACTTAAAATGAATCTTCAAACTAAGTTTAATAGATAGATTAGATTTTATCCAGAAAAATTGAGAGGTATATAAACAACTTTAACAAAGATAATGTTACTTTCCTAAAAAAAAGCTGAAAGAAAAAGTTACTTTAACAAACTAATGTAACTTACCAGCATACAGTAGCATATTCTCATCCTTGAAAAGGCAATCATGTAGGTTGAAATCAACGGTTGTTAACTGTTCTGTAAACATTGCGAAGAGCAAGATGCGTGCTTGAACAAGTAACTGACCTAACGCACTTCTGTTTCGAACTGATCATTAATTTTTGTTCAAACCAAATAAAAATGTTAATTTAACAACAGATATTGGCATTGGGAATTGAGTTAAATTAATAAATTAATTTTTTTTTACAGAAAGAAAAAAAAAGTGTGTCCCGTGCAGTATTTCATTTCAATGTTTTGGTTTAGTTTGATTGAATGAACACGTGGGTTAAGAGCCTCATTCGTGGACTGAGAAAGAAAGTTTAATAAAATAAATAAAATAAAATAAACAAATATGCGCATAGTAATGAAATCGAAGACTAATCTCTTCAGCTCACACCTTTTCTTCTCCCTCACAAAAAACCAATAGTCGGATCCTGCAATTCATTCATTTCTTCATGGAATTACTTTTCAATTAGGGTAATTATTACTCATTCATCTACTACCTAATTTCAAGATTAGCTTCTGTTTTACTCATAATACTCAATGTTTTTTTGTTCAAGACTTTTTATTGTATATCCTTCAATTACTATTAATATTATTTTCTTCATTTTGTTGATGACTTGTTTGGGAAAGTAATTGATGGCGATGAATTATATTTTAGTTGAAATCCATGCATTTCCTGTGTCTAGATTCATTTCTATTATTGTTATTTATGATTTATTTAAAAATTCATTCTCTGTGTGTATGGCGAGGAAATCTATTTCACAGAAAGTTGAATTACTTTCCGATTTTGACTAAGTTGACCCTAATTTCCTCATGGAGTGACAAGTTTGTTAGGTTTTTGTTTGTCTTGTAATTTTATTTTTTGGGTAGAAAAATTGTAAAATTGGGGCTGTCCAACACCTGCACATGTCCGCAACTGACACTCACACATGTGATTACATTCAATTATGTCATTTTCTTAAATTAAATGTGTCAGTGTCGTGTCTAGTGTTTGTGTCTACGCTTCATAGGTTAGAATACATGTTTTCTGGTAGAGGGAATGAATTATTGGAATAAGTAGACATTAGAGATATGCTTTTGAGCTTTGACTGTTTTAACCAAATTTGTTTTCTATTTGACAGCATAAGCTGCCTTTTTGAAAATGGGAAAACCAAACGTTAAAAAATCTGAAGGAACCAACAAACGGATTGACAATGACACAAAACGCAACTCTAAACAACAAGTGAGGATAAATTTTCAAGACTTTTTTTCTTTTCTTGGGAGGTTTTATTCTCTTACTTAGCTAATGCCTTTCTCACTTGTCACTTGGTTGATGTATCATAATTTCAGACTCCAGAGAAAGCTGACGAACGTCCTGAATGGTTGCCTAATGGCTGGGATATCGAAGTTAGAACCCGACAAAGTGGTCCGGCTGTGGGATCTGCATATAAGGTGGTTAATAGATTCTCTTAAGTAGCCGTTTGATATTATTTTTGTTGTTGTTGATCATTGGCAACTTTAATCAGACCAGCAATTTTCCAGTTTTCAATAGTTAGTTCTTAACATTCGTTGCTTAAATTCCAGCTTGTAGTCCCCTCTGAGATCATCCATTTCACTAATGTATGGTTGACCTTTTAAGTCTACATGCAAAGTTCTAAAGTTTCTGGCCTTGAATTATGAATAAATTTTATGTAAATTCATCTCTTGAAGAAACTTCTATTCTGCAATCTAAAATCTTATTCATAATAATGTTCACGACTTTAACTTATGGTAACATACTATTATAAATTGTAATTTTGTTCTTCCCATGTGTATGGACTGTGAAAAGTTGTCCTAAATCGGTGAGCTGGATTTTGGGACATATCTTTAGAGACCATGCTCACATTAGTTTGTATTTTTAATGGTTGTATTCATTGATAGAAGCTACACTCTCGATAGATGCGAACATGTGATTTTGTACTCCTTGTTGGTATTTATTTTCTATTAATCTAATGTTGACCAACTTTTTAGGCATATCTAGTGTTGTCTTCTTTCGCACTTATCCTCTTCAATAGTTAATTACATACTGGCTATTATTAAAAAGGGCAAAGTAAAAGTTTCTTTTAAATGTTCTGGATGAAAATGTTATGTATTTGTGAACATTAGTGATGTAACTTATCACTCACTGTAATTTTTTTTTTCCTGTTACAGTGTTACATTGATCCATCAAATACATACAAATTCTACTCCAAACCTGAGGTATTACGACATCTTGAAACTATAAAGGACAGAAAATACTCTTCCAATAAGAAGAAAGGCACTAGCAAGCATTCTCCAAGCAAGGAGGAGGGGAAACACACTAAGAGTAAGCAGCATTCTCCAAGCAAGGAGGAGGGGAAACACACTAAGAGTAAGCAGCATTCTCCAAGCAAGGAGGAAGAGAAAAAGACTAAGAGTAACCAGCATTCTCCAAGCAAGGAGGAAGAGAAATGCATTAACATGCATTCTCCAAACAAGGGGGAAGAGAAACACATCAGCATGCATTCTCCAAGCAAGGACGGAGAGAAATGCACTAACATGCACTCTCCAAGCAATGTGTGTACCTCTATACCTTTTCTATCTTTACCTTTCTTTTTCTGTTTGTTATCAATGAACTTCGCCATCAAATTTAAAGATCCATTCTCATCACTATTCATTACCCTATTCTATGACATCACAATTATAAGTTTAGAACTGTGTCGGGCACGAAGCCAGTATCATACTAGAATTTTATGGCGGCTGTTTTGTTTACTTTACTTGTTGTAAAGAAAGGATCATGGCATGAAAATAACCCTGTAAGTACAAACACGATGAAGAAATTTTTACTGATTAAAACATGAAAAATGCAACCTCCCATAAAAATGCTGTTTTAAAATAAAAATGGTCGTCCCAGCTTAAGGCCTAATTTTTATGTGGTTGGTTGGGTCATGTTTCTTTTGCTAGATACTATATATTGTAAGTATTTCACGTTATAGGGTGTTTTTGTGTCTCAGGTTGCGTAAATTTTAGTATGTTTTTGTTTTGTGATTTTTGTATACTTGGGTTGTGCGCTGTTAGTGCAATTCCAATGCATGTGTTTTTATGGGGAAAAAAAAGGAGCAGAAATTTATAGATAACATGATAGATTTCATGATATTGATTATTGGATGAGCTTCTATTTAATCCTTTTAACTATTATTAGAAGTTGCTGGTTGTCTTCATAAATTTGTTTTCAAGTATTTAATTTTTATAGTTTTGCTATGCTCTAGGTTGCAGGCGAGAATTCCATTGTGGAGGATCTACCACCTGGATGGATTAAAGAAGTAAATATTCGGAAGCACAGAAGTGGCATAAAGAAAGATTGGGTATGAAATTTCTTTTTATGTTTTGCTAGAGTTATGATCTGCTGTCCTCTCTCTTCCAAAAAGGAGGTCTTTATTAAGAAATTAAAAAAGATGGATACTTACGTAATATAGTGAGTTGCAAATGCCTATATGGTTTATAGCGTGATATCCTACAATTATTGTTTAAAAAAGTTTGATACTTAAACAAATTATGACCGGGTTGCACTTCCAACAGTTTTATATTGATCCAGTGAGTGGATATGTATTCCATTCCAAGAAGGATGTACAACGTTTTCTCAAATCTGGAGATATAGCCAAGTGTGCCATTAAACCAAGTAGAAGACAATATCAAGATGAAGACAACTCAACTGTAAGACATTTTTGCATGAGACCTATCTCATTATTGCTGCTTTTATTGAGTGTTATTAGTTCTAACTCCAAACTGTTGAAAGATTGACAAATTTGCAGCGGGTCTTTTATCATACTCCCTCTGATCCTTAATACTTATGGTTTTAAAGATTTTTTTATTTTTTTTTTTACTTGTCATTTTGATAGTTTAAGGTTACATTTTGTCATTTCCGCCCTTCATTAATCATCTTTCACATTTTCCATACAATGATTGTTAAATGGTTGAAATGTTTGAAGATGAATTTGTGGTACTACATTCACTCCCGAAAAAACTTCTTTACTCTGAAAATGAAATAGATGACACATGGTGGCCGTAAATCTAAATTTAAAGGACAATGATTTATGTTGCCTCCAGTACATTAACAACACTTGTATATGAGCAAGTTAGAAGGGGAGAGGAATCCAAGGCTACTTTAATCCAAGATAATATATAATCACCTATACCATCCTTCATGGATAATGATTAGCTAAAAACAGTTCAAGTTAGGAATAAATACCAGTAATTACGGTTTGCATATTAGTGTTGGAAAACTTTTGAGGAGTGAGGGTGAAATTGAAACGTTTCACGAGAGACTAGAGGAGTAAATTAGGCTGTGTTTACTTTTGCGAAAACATTTCATGTTTTAATTTTCTAAAAGATGTGTTTATTTCAACTTGCTCATAAGAAGATGCGAGACTTTTGAAATAAACTATTGTGATAGATAGAAGATGAAACGCTAGTTAGGGGTGATGCATTTTTGGAAATAATATTAACAATCTTATTGACATCTTCATTGTTTCCAAAATATGCACACAATTGTTCACTTCAAGAGTCTAGTATCTCATTGTTACCAAGTAAAATTAACAAAATTTTAGTGAATGAAAATAGAAAATATTTTCACAAACACTAAGCGATCAATAAAAATAAAGGAGCAGATTTTTTGTTGTTGAAAAGTTTACTTTCTTTTAATATTTAAATGATGAGAGATGTTAAATTGATGAAGTGGGGGAAGCGAGATATGAGGGTATAATAGGAATAATTTTATCAAACAAGCTAATCCTTGGTAGCCCAAAAATGCCCAATAAACTACAAGTATTAAAAAATGTAGTTGTTTTTTTTGTATACGTTTACACTTTCGGACCAACCTTAATCCCCCGTCCACTTCTGTTACATATTTGTGTACATGTCAACAAAGAGACCACAATCTTAGATAAAACTGAAAATGATCATGTTAATTTTGATGTTACTTTGATGGATTAGGAATTCTGGCTATTATTTTGGTGCAACTTAGATATTGTTTGATGGATGTAATTTACCTTTATGAATGATCAAGTATGACTTTTGATAGCAGACATGGAAAAATAATGAGATTTGGTCACAATTGTTGTTGTTAAGATAAAGGATCTATAATGCAATTTTGCCTAAATCAAATCTAGTGATTCTTCAGTTACACCAGAATTGAGACTAAAATTCAGATATGAATCTTTTTTCCAATTATCGTTGGTGATTTTCTCTATAAAGATATGCCTAACTGAATAATGTCCTTCACAAATTTTCATTGGCATTAGTTATCTCAAACACAAGTGTGCTATTTAATGTGAATCTTCTGATCAATAATGTTTTATGCTTGCATATTAAAATTTCAACTGTGAATGATTTCGTTATTCTTCTTGTGCTTTTGTTAAATTTAGCCTTCACCTGCTGCCAAGAGACAAAAACCAAAGCAGTCTACACCCATGCAAAAGATTTTTGTTGGTAAGAAACTATTTAATGAAATATATTTTAGGGTAACTTTTCAAGCTCAACGAACTTAAGGAAGAAGAATATACCATTTATACTTAATACCCGCTTCTATGTATTTCAACTTTTTACTGCAGCCAAGGAACCAGTTGAAAGCTTAGAATTGGCCGATGTTAACAACTCAAGGAAAGGGCAAGATGTGAATATGCCATCTGGAACAATGGTTGCTCTTGATACCTCAGGGGAATCCTTGAAAATGGACCACAATAACCATAGCATATCCAAAAATGATGTCAATGTGAGTCATCGGTTTTCACGGAGACTGGCTGGTGTTGAACCTGTCAAGTTGGTTGACAATGATGATGTCAACGTGAGTCATCGGTTTTCACGGAGACTGGCTGGTGTTGAACCTGTCAAGTTGGTTGGCAATGTGATTAATGATCAGTCTCTTCTAGTTCCAAAAAGAAACTTGAGAAAAAACAGAACTACTCTAGGCGCTGATATGGAAAATAAATCATCTCAGCATTTCAATGGTGTCCCGAAAATTGAGCAACCAAAGGCAATGGACACAAGCAACACTCTTTCGGAAGTAGTTTTCAAAGAACAACCACGTCAACTAGAAAGAGATAAAATCGAAGACAATAAGCCAGAATTTCATACCAACTCAAACAAATCCAGTAAGAAGAAAGAGCCCAGCATTCCTTGTCGGGCTTCAAAACGACTGGCTGGATCTGAACACAGGCTGATGAACTCCATATCCTGCGAAATAGCTTCCAAATGTAAAAGCACAAGGTCTAAAGAAGTCATAGCTGAATTGCAACAAAGTGAGGGTGGGCCAGTTACCAAGCTTACAGACCATGCACCATTACATAGAGAGTCAGGAAATAAAAGAAGAAAATCTCCTAGAGTCATACCTGCTGCAGACAAACAAGTGGAAAAACCTGAAGTCAATGACGAGAAATCAGAACCTCAACTGTCCTTTGCATTCCACTACTCTTGGTCTGACCCAAGCTTGGATTATGCAATCAATACCCTCACGGGTGTGTTACCACCAGTTGATAATTCTGTTGATAATGGACCCTCTACAGTCCCTGAAACTGATATTCTAAAACCTGCATTTGACAATGTCACTGGAAGAAGCAGGGGCAGTCAAAACAATTCAGTTTATAATGGACCCACTACCGTCCATGAAACTGATATTCAAAAAACATTGTTTGACAACGTTACTAGAGGAAGCAATGACAGTCAAAACAATTTGCTTGACAATGTTACAAAAAGCAGGGACAAAAATCCACCGGTGCAGTTAAAATCCAAGAGAAAGAAAGAGGTCAAAGTCCCTGTGCGGTTGTCAAAGCGACTTGCTGGCATTGAACCGGAGGCAAGTCCTTCAGATAAAGCTCTTGAGTATTCGAGTAGAAAACCATGCAAAGAAGAGCCCACTGCAACTGTACTTTTAACTAATGGAGCGTCTAACCATCTCTATGTTGGAGAAGAAACCGAGCTTACTCGTCATGCGTCTGACAGTTTGAAAACAGAAGTGCTAGGAGAATCATCAAGAAAGAGTGGTAAGTCGTATGATACCCAAACTGTTCACAAGGAACAACAATTGGAGAGAGCTGAAGCTAAAAATATTAGTAATGATAGATCAAAGTCAGAGCTCACCTTGCCATTTGGTGAATCCTGGTCAGATCCATGCCTAGAATTTGCATTCAAGACTCTCACTGGTGCTTTGCCGGTTGATTCTTCTGCTGAGATTTTTAAAGTTTCGACTCCTAGCGTTGGTGAACTGCCAAATAATGAGTTGTATGGGAGAGTGACAACCAGCATGGATAAAAAAGTTCATGACAAAACAAACCAATCCCAAAACAAGAAAGAGCGTAATATAAATGGTCAGTCTTCAAAGATACTGCTTGGGCAACCTGAGTTGAGGACTAGTTCCTTATCCGGTAAAAATATGCCTAAATTCACCAATGGAGAATCTCATAGTCACGAAGGCAACATAATAAGGAGTCAGGAACCTGTGTTGAGGACTAGCTCCTCATCTGGAAAAAGTGTGTCTGAATTAATCACTCGAGAATCTCATAATCATGAAGAGAACATGATGAGGAATTTGTTTGGAGAACCTCTATATGTTGAAGATGAAAACACAACCCAACTTCTGCATCATTCTAGAACTAATGCATACTCACAAATACATGAAGAGCCATTAATGAAAAATGACCAGGTTGCTGAGGGTGAATTTGGTACACTGGAGAAACCACCGGGTTTTGAAACTAAAATGTTTAAACATGGCAACGGAGAATCTCATAGTCATGAAGGCAACAACATAAGGAATCTGGAACCTGTGTTGAGGACTAGCTCCACATCTGGAAAAAATGTGTCAACCACTCGAGAATCTCATAATCATGAAGAGAACATGATGAGGAATTTGTTTGGAGAACCTCTATATGTTGAAGATGAAAACACAACCCAACTTCTGCACCATTCTAGAACTAATGCATACTCACAAATACATGCAAGGCCTTTAAAGAAAAATGACCAGGTTGCTGAGGGTGAATTTGGTACACTGGAGCAACCACCGGGTTTTGAAAATAAAACGTTTAACCATGGCAATGGAGAATCCCATAGTCATGAAGGCAGCAACATAAGGAATCTGGAACCTGTGTTGAGGACTAGCTCCCCATCTGAAAAAAATGTGTCTAAATTAGCTACTGGAGAATTTCATAGTCACGAAGACAACTTAATGATGAGTTTGTTTGGTGAACCTCTGTATGTTGAAGATGAAAACACAACCCAACTTCTGCATCATTCTAGAACTAATGCGTACTCACAAATACATGAAGAGCCGGTAAAGAAAAATGACCAGGTTGCTGAGGGTGAATTTGGTACATCGGAGCAACCACCGCCATTTCAAACTGTAACGTTAAACCACGACAATACTGAGTTACAGTTCTGTGAATCTTTTATGAATTCTTGGTCAGACCCATGCTTAGAATTTGCATTTAAGACTCTTACAGGTGTGATTCCAGTAGAGGAAAATTTAGCAGTTCAAGGGGGTGTGCAGGAACCTGTTAACTGTCATGATGGAAGGGATGGTGGATCAGCGTTGCCAGATTTTGGATCTTCCAGTTTTTCACAAAGTGATTTCTCATTTCACTTTGACACAGGAGGGAAGTCCATGCCAGGGCAGCAGTCATCAATGAGCTCTCCATTCCCATCTCTGAGCCTGCAAGGTTGTCCTGGAGTTGATCCACAACAACAATATTCCCAGTTCAATAATGATTTTCAAAGACGGTAAGCTCTTACATTTGTTGCTGAACCCGGGATAGCTGCCATTAATCTCTGATTGTACTTTTATAGACTACCAAATCGTTTTCATTAAGAATCCTTTTGTTTCCTGATATTTGTGAATACATTCTGAAGATAAGATTTGCAATGTGTTAGGTAAGCAAATTGCTAGGAGGTTCAGGAGTCAGTCCCACTGTTGTAAACTATGTCTTCCTTTATCATGTTATCTAACAGCTATAGTATTATGTATATCCATTGTTATTATATGGTTCAAGGTAGTAGTATCCCCACCCGGAGGTGATGTTATGATAGACAATAGACATAACCTTCAGGCCATGCTTTCAAGAATTGGCTATACCAGCTCATTTAATTGTTTTATTAGGATTTTTAGGACTATTATTTGCATGGCTCCCAAACAACATTACATAATTTGAGTCTTAATGTGTTTAATGGAGTAGCTGTTATAATTTTTTCGGTGTTACTAACAATATAATGTGACCATTTCGATACAATTAGGATTTAGGACCATGTGCCGATATTTTGTACTTGTTTTACTTTTGACATAAAATTTTAAACCTGTTCAATTCGTCTTTTAGCAATTTATTGAAAGAAATTTTAGCAGTGATTCTTTTTCTTTGGTTGGGCTGAAGTGGTATTCATTTCTAGAATCGTTTTTTTATTGGTAAGAAAGATGAGAGATTTCCTTTTCTCATCCTACTAGCTTCTCGTGCGCACGTTGAATTTTTCCATTTTACCTTGTTCGGATTATATGATTCGAACCACTTTTACCATATTTTAGATTATATAATCTGAATCCTCTAAAAAGTCAGAAATCAACTAGAAATTGCCCTGGTTCCTCAAAATCTTGTTTCAACACGGTTCGGAAAATAAAATTCGAAACTTGCTTCAACACGGTTTGGAAAATAAAATTCGAAACAAGCTAATATCAGCCTAGACTATATACTCCAAAAGGTGTTAAACCCCCAACAGACCAAGTTTAAGACCAAGTACAATTCATAACTTGATACAATTTAGATTATTTGATACAATTTAGATTATATAATTTGAACTTGTAAAATACAAGTTTGGATTATACAATTTGTTGTAAGCACAAAACTCATTGAACTTGTACAATACAAGTTTGGATTATACAATTTGTTGTAAGCACAAAACCAGAGTTTGTGTTTATAAGTTAACACATTTTCTTGGACAAATTGACGATAGATTGCTTTTTTTGTTTTTTTTATTGTTTTGATCAAGTAACCTAGTGGCTAGATTCACACACATTATGTGTGGGAAATCCGGGGTTCGAACCCCGACCCCTGCACAAATTATCTCTGGTAGTTACCAACTGAGCTACACTTATGGGACGACGATAGATTGCTTTTAACAAACATCAAAACAAATTATTAGCACAAATATAATTGAAGCATATGAAGCTACACAATTTAATCATAAATTAAAAATAGTAGCATCAATATTCATAAGTTACATAACAATTCCAAACATAAACAACACGATTGAATAGCATGCCCACCCCTACCAATCCCCATCTGTCTTTGGAGATAAACAACCTTCCTTAAACCTCATCCAAAATCTGATTCAAGTTCAGCCATGTTGGTCTTTGGAGATAAACAACCTTCCTTAAACCTCATCCAAAATCTGATTCAAGTTCAGCCATGTTGGACTTCTCCGCTCCATTTGACCACCAACCATTACCTCCAAGGTATGGTCTTTGATGCGGCCTAATTATGAGGTCATGTCTAACTAATGCATGCTCCCTTGTTAATACTATCATTCCTCTTTTTTTCATAATATGTTTAATAATTTAACATCTCATTTCAACCTTTTCTCAATATGTAATAAATAATTAAGGGGTATTATTGATAAATGAATAATTAATTAATGTTGCATCATTAAACTTGTAAAACGACAAGTAAATAGGAAGAAAAAAAAGAAATTCTACAAATTCAACAATTAAAAAGAAACAAAAAGAGTATGTTATTATCTAAATTTTATTGTAATTTTAAATAAGGTTGTGATTTCCTCTTTTCCTACACTACAATGGAATGTGTCTCCATAATTGAAATTTTTTCCCACAAAGAAAAGTGTTATAATGATTTTCGGGCATTGATCTCAAAAATAAAAACACTTTAAGTCAATAACAATAATCTCTTCAGCCACCCTGCCGCTTGACTATGTACAGCAGTAAGGACAAAAATTAATGGGCTCCATGTATATATTTTTCTTTCATGTGTCGTGTTCCCCATAGACAGCTCATATAAAAATGATTTTATTTACATTATATATTTTGTTTTTTTAAATAACATAGTGACTATAAATTCACCTTCAAGATAAAATGAATGAGGTGTTTGAAATTTGGTCCATACATATATGTGCAATGTTTATGTCAACTAAGTTAAATTCACAATAACACACTACATTTTTTTCCGTCTATTTATTTATTTTTATTGAACATACTATATTTTTCTTTCTATCTCAAATCAATTATGTTTCACTATGCATTTAATAATAGTTAACCTTGTACCAAAAATATAAAATTACAGTTAACCTAATAGTCGATAAAAGTAATTTTGTAAAATTACCACTCTTTAATATATTTAAATTTTGTACTTTTTGTGAAAAAATCAAAGTGGTACTCAATATAAGACGAAAAGAGTATTGTTTTTTATTTGATTTTAAAAAGTGGTACACTTTTTTTAAGGATAAGGAAAAGTGATACACTATACTTCAAACATATTTAAAAATCTAAATGATTGTTTTCCCGATAAAATAAAACAAATGAGAAATGCTGACATGAACACATGTTAAGAAATTTAATATAAAAAATTTGTCTTGAAAATCGTGTTAATTTATTTATGGAAAAGTTGAAATTTAAATTTTTAAAATAAATACTTGTTATATATGGAATGCTTAACATGTATCTTAAGAACACGTTTCACGAACCCAAAGAAATTATACGGAACTTTCCTGGTTTATGTCATCAAAAGCTGATGTTGAAATGATGTATAAATAATAGTCAAGCTTTGCAATTTGGCAAGAAAATGAGTGGCAAGAAAATGAGTAACAAGACTTTTCAATTTGATCAATTTTCCACAAACCTAAGACTTTTCAATTTGATCAATTTTCCACAAACCTGTGGCCTATATAAACTAAGGCTCAATTCCCACTTTCTACTCACAAAACATTATCTCTTCTTTTGTGAGTAATTGTTTATTTCACTCCAAAAAATGTCTCTCATTAAAATATCATTGTTGTCTATGTTCACTCTCTGCTTGATATCCGCTCAGGCAGCTAGGTTTGACATCGTAAACCAATGCTCCTACACCGTGTGGGCAGCGGCCACACCCAGTGGTGGAGGTCGGCGGTTAGACCAAGGCCAAACATGGCCTCTGGACGTCCCAGCTGGAACCTCATCAGGTCGAATTTGGGGCCGAACTGGTTGCAGCTTCGACGGTTCAGGCCGTGGTAGTTGTCAAACCGGTGACTGCGGTGGTGCCCTCAGTTGCAGCTTATCCGGTAAGAGTCCGCTCACTCTTACCGAATTCACACTTAACGGTGGAAACAACTTGGACTACATTGATTTATCTGTGATTGATGGTTTCAACATTCCAATGCAACTTAGTTCAACCTCTAATGCATGCAACAAAGAATTAAACTGCAGGGATTCTAATTGCCCTGATGCTTATCATCAGCCCAATGATGTTAAAACGAATACATGCCCAGGCAGTACCAACTATAGAGTTGTCTTTTGTCCTTGAAACGTTGAGTTGAACCTTCGTTTTCTATATAGTAAATAAAACAAAACACTGTTGTTTTGTGTCTGCTCTTTAATGTAAAACAATAGTAGTTTACTCGTGAAATTATTATTAATGATTTCTCGAGAACGCAATATATATGGAATAAAAATGGTCTTGGTCTGTCTACTTCCGATGCTTGGCATATGCTCCCTCCGTTCTCAAGCAAAATTTAAATATAATTGAAAAAAAAAAGCACTTGGATAATTGCAATGTATCAAACGTTAGTTAAAGTCTAATGTTGAACGAAAGAGTTGATGTTGAACAACATAAGAGAACTCTTAAATTTAATGTTTTATGATTTTGAGTGAAAATATGATGTTCAATTTCATTTAGTGACTATTTGGGAGTGCGGTGGAAGGCCTCTAGACATGCGTTTTTTTAAAAGCTAGAAATTTCAGCTTCACACGTAAAGTGCATTGAGAAGTGAAAATGATCCTCCAAAAACTAATCCAAACACCTATTTAAAAGGTTGTTCTTCGCCTAATGTGATTACTATGTGGAGGAAATAATATATTTTTTCCTTGTTAAAAAAACAATATTTTTTTAGAGGAAATATGAATAAAATTTGGGGTTAATTAAGTAAATAGTCCTTATAAATATTCAAAATTTTATTTTTAATTCTTATAAAATAAAATCACACTTTTTAGTCATTGTAAAATTTTTCATCGGTATTTTTAGTCCCTATGAAATTTTCATCAGCATTTTTAGTCTTTGTGAAAAATTTTCGTAAACATATTTGGTCCTTAAAATGCTAAAGAAAAATGTCACAGGAACTAAAAAATATAATTTTATTTCGTAGGAATTAAAAACAAAATTCTAAATATTTATAGGGACTATTTACTTAATTAACCGTAAAATTTATGTTGACAATTAGAAAAAAATGAAGAAAATATATATAGATAATTTAAAAAAAAATGTAGGTAGCCAAAAGATACTATGTAGATAGCTGCTTAGCTCAGTTAGTAAGAACAATGCATGATATATGTAAGGTCCGGGGTTCAAACCCCGGCCACCACAAAAAGAAAATATAGATAGCTGCCGACATTTTTCTTTTCCATCTACCTATAAGTAATTAATTCATGAATATCTTTGAAACAGAAGTCATGGTACACTCGAAAATTCAAGTGTATCAATTCATCTGCCATCTAAATTATTAGCTAAATGCGTTTTAAGAAAATAATAAGTGATTATTCTAGTGAGAATAAAGCAACTCTAGTGATTATAATAAAACATTTTTCAATTTATCTACTACCTATAAGTGATTATTCTAATAAATGATACTCCATCCGTCTCACAATTATTGTTTCTTTAACATTTTTTCTTTTTTAAAATAATTGTTACTTTACAATACCAATGCAGTATTTATTTTTTTTCCCACTATTATAGCCTTATTTATTGAAGTTCATCCCACTTAACTACTTCATTAACTACAATTAATGAATGTATTTTAGTAAATGTAACAAATTTTATCATTAAAATCAACACAATTAATCATTTCTCTAGTAATTGTACACAAATCTTAAACGCCTAACATTGTAAGAGAGGGAGTAAAAAAGAAAAAGAAAAAGAAAAGTCTACTCTCCCCAAAACCGAAACCTAGAATTTCCAACATTACATAACTAGTCGACGGCGGTCAAAATCTAGAGCAGAGTATCTAGGTAAAGATGCTAAAAAAATACAGACAAAAAAATTAATGGACACTTCACATTTACTCTCTCCATCCCTTCTGGCATCTATTGTCTTTTTCACATTTCTTAAGAAATGTTGTGTATAATTAATGTGTTTGTTTTGTGTATTAATATTATCAAATTGTTATTTGTTTGTATATGTATTAAATTTGATTTTTCATATTTTAAGACAAGTTAGGAGTATTAATTAGGAGTATGTTTAGGAAAAAAAATTAATAAATGCAGCTAATAATTTGAAAGAGGATTTACATTTAGTGACAAAAATAAAGTCAAATTGGGGCTTAGATATAGAGACGGAGGGAGTATTAAGAAAATAAATATAAATTATTGCAATTTTCAATGCAAAAATTTTATTTTTGATATCTTAACATGTGTCCTAAAGACACAAGCTATCATTTTTCAAATAAATATAGTAAAAATATATTATTTTTAATGATAATTTTTTTTTAACAAATACTTTAAAAACATTAGTTAGCATGACAAAAAAACTAATTACTAAGTTGTTCTTTTTTTTTTTTAAGGAATTACTAAGTTGTTTTATGTTTGCTCTTTAATGTAAATTAATGTATTGCTTAATTTACTCGTGAAATTATTAAAAATAATTTCTCGAGAATGCAATATATAGAATAGTTGGTCTTACTTATTTTCACCATATTATTTTCTTGGTTTTTTTATTTCCAATACTTGGCATAGGCTCCCTCCGTTTTCAAGCAAAATTTGAATATAATTGAAATAAAAAAGTAATTGATAAGATAAAAATGTACTTGGATATTGTGATGTATATAGTGTAAGTTAAAGACTTAAAGTCTTGTATTGAAGGAAAAAAGTTGAAGGTGAACAAAATATAAGTTAGAAGATTAAGAAACCAAATTTCTTTGAATGAAGATATGATATTTAATATCACTTGAAAGATTGCTTTTAACCCAACATTATGATTCAATTAAGTGAAGCTCCCACTCATGATCTAACGGGGTATAAGTAAGAGGATCCATAAACTCAAGTAAGAGGATCCGATAAGATTTTCCCTTATTTTGTATTTATGAATATTTTTATTTGGATATTTTGTATTTTTTGGATATTTCGTTATGCATGTATAATATTTTGATGTGTTATGTTATGTTTTGATTATGTTTTAATCTGTGTTGGTGATATGTTTTTAATGTGTGTTGCTAATATGTGTGTTGCAATTAGGCATAGAGTTTGTGTTACCCGTTATGTTTTGTTTACATTGTGCTCTCTATGTGTTGGTATATTTGGTCCTTTTAAATATGTCAACTTTTTGTTTTAATCCCTTTATAAATTTTCTTCAACTTTTAATGTCTAAAAGTTTTTCATCTTCACTTTTGGTCTCTCCTTTAAAGTAAACTTATATGTAGAATTCATATTTTTTAATAAAATTTTTGCAGAAAAATTTATAATATTATAAGGATCTCTCCCAAAAAAAATTAGAATTTTTTAACAAAACATGAATTAAATATGAATTTTTATACTTTTGGTGGTTAAAAATTCATATTTAATTTATGTTTTACTAAAAAAATTCTAATTTTTTTTTAGAGATTTTTACAACATTCTACACGTTTCTGCACAATTTCATTAAAAAATACAAAAAATTACTTTAAAATAGGGATTAATAGTAGTTATTGAAAATTTATAGGGACTAAAAGTTGAATGAAAATTTTAGAGTGACTAAAGCGAAAAAGTTGGTATATTTATATGGACCAAAAATATATATAACCTTTTAGATTTTAGGGTTAAATATGTTTTTGGTCCCTATAAATATGTCAATTTTTCGTTTTAGTCCCTCTAAAATTTTCCTTCAATTTTTAGTTCCTATAAAATTTTCAATTTTCACTTTTGGTCCCTCTTTTAAAGTAAACGCATATGTAGAATTCATATTATTTAATAAAGTTTTCAGAAATATTCAAAATATTATAAGAATCACTCCAAAAAAAATTCAGAATTTTTTAACAAAACATGAATTTAATATGAATTTTTATATATTTTACGGTTAAAAATTCATATTTAATTTGTGTTTTTTTTAAAAAATTCTAATTTTTTTTAGAATACTTTACACATTTCTGCACAATTTCATTAAAAAATATAAAAATTAAATTAAAAATAGGGATCAAAAGTAGTGATTGAAAATTTTAGAGGGACTAAAATGAAAAGTTGACATATTTATAGAGACTAAAAACATATTTAACCCTATATTTTATAAGTCCAATGCACATTTTACACGTTTTGTTTTTTAAATCTAAAATATATCAATATAATGAGTTTTAAATGTGGTTAAAATTTGTCTCAATAGAGGTTTGAGACAATTCAGATTTTATAATCCGATAAATAAAATATTTATTGGATTGCATATGCCGAACCAATAAAACACATGATTTTTTGTTGTTGAGGTTTACTGTATGTAATTTATTGGAAAAATTCTTGGCCTTACGTGTTTTGATATCTTTCGGCTTCTATAATCTAAAACTCCCAAAACCTATTTTAATTAGAATATAGTATAACTAGACTCTAACCCGCGCGATGAACGGGTTTTTGTAGAGTTTCATATATAAAATATCAAATTGGCTATATTATTAATCCTAAAGTTACATCAAACTAAGTGACAATTAAGAGTGATCGACATGCACAATCTCAAAGAAGCAAATTAACATTTAGTTTGCATCAACAAAAATGAATATGGAGTCAAAGTCATTACTTTGCCAAAACAAAGTAATGTTATAGTCTACTATAGTGATTTTTGCAAATAAAAAGTCAGAACAAAAACTTCATGTAATATAATATAGGAGAAATAAAAAGGCCGACAAAATTAAGTGAAGTTTCTAATGAAAAAATTATCATATGGATCAGTCAAATTATCTACAATTTTAAAGATGCAACTTTAATATTGTAATACGTAGTTAGCGTACACAAAAAAAAAAAGAACTACTATCAATAAATGTACCGCTAATAATAAAAAATAACTGTTATGAGAGAGGAAACCGTTCGGGCGGTTGAGGCTTTCAAAAAAATGTTTTAGTCATGTATTTCATTTTTGGAAGCAACAATATTTCAACAAAAATAGAAGTGGCATAGTGGTTATAGTTGTAAACGGTAAGCATATGGTACTTGGTTCGTTTCCTTGCAAGCTCTTTTTTTCATAAAAATTACTCAGAACCACCAAAAAAAGCGGGATCAGGATTAGGGCACGGCAAACTTTTCAGAACTGTTTAACATTTATACATATTAAGATTAAGATAAGATATGATTAGCTTACAAAATTCTCGAAGAATTGGAGCTGTCTGATCGTGGCTGACCTAGCTAGAGAAGTCCCATTATCCAAATCACCAGGAATCCCAACATGCCCAGAACCCACATGCCCACCAAAATTGGAGGGAGTAACACTTAATTTAGAGACGAAACTAAAACTGGTAATAGTAATTAACTTAGACGTAGGTACGTACTAGCTAGAATGTTGAATAAAATATCCGCGGAGGATTATTAAAACAGAAGAAAATTCAATAGAGCTCTCCTCGTTTATGTCATCAAAGCTGCTATGTTGCTATATATGTAGACATGGCGTGTAAAGAATAGTCAATTACTTCTGCAGTTTGGCAAAAGAATATGAAATAATTAACTACATTTTCCACATACGGCATCTCAGTTTCATAATTATTAATTAAGGTCCTGCTGTCTATATAAAACTAATGCTCAATTCTCACTTTCTACTCACAAAACACCATCTCTTCTCTTGTGTTCTCATATTGTGAATTCATTGTTTTGTTTCTAAATAAAAATGTCTCTCATAAAAATATTATTATTGCCTATATTGGCTCTCTGTTTAATATCTACGCAAGCAGCAAGGTTCGACATAGTAAACCGATGCTCCTACACCGTGTGGCCAGCCGGCATTCCCAGGGGTGGCGGTCGGCAATTGAACTCGGGCCAAACATGGGCCTTGGACATCCCAGCAGGAACCTCAGCGGCCCGAATTTGGGGCCGAACCGGTTGCAAATTTGACGGTTCAGGCCGTGGTAGTTGTCAAACCGGTGATTGCGGTGGAGCCCTCAGTTGCAGCGTATCCGGTAGACCTCCGACCACACTTGCAGAATACACACTTAACGGTGGAAACAATTTGGATTACTTAGATATATCCGTGATTGATGGTTTCAACATGCCAATGCAATTTAGTTCAACTTCTAATGGATGCAACAAAGTACTAACCTGCAGGGATTCTAATTGCCCTGATGCTTATCATCAACCTAATGATGTTAAAACTGTTACATGCCCTGGTGGTACCAACTATAGAATTGTCTTTTGCCCTTGAAATCGTTGAACCTAGTGTTTTCTCTTTATTACTAAATCAAACTAAATACTATGTAAAATTGTGTCTGCACATTAATTGTGTAGGATGCAAAATAATACTACTATGTTGCTTGGTTTACTCGAGAAATTACAAATAAAATGATCGAGAAAGCAATATGAAATAAATTGCCTTACTTATGTGCATCATAGCATTATCTTGGTCTGTTTGTTTCCCATGCTTGGGATATGCTTCATCCGTTTCCAAGCAAAATTTGAATAAGTGTAACTGAAAAGTGAAAAGAAGTACTCCTAATTGATTAGATAAAAAAGCACTTGGATATTGTGATGTTTCAAGTATGAGTAAAAGTCTCGCATCAGATGAAAGAGTTGATGTTGAACAATATATTAGTGAGAGGATTTTGTTTAAGATTTTGAGTGAAAATGTGATATTTAATCTCACTTCAATCATTGCTCTTAACCCAATGTAATAATTCAACCCCAAAAGCCCATTTAATTCGCTAATTTTTTATCTCTTTATTTTAATTAAAATTCAAAAAGTATTTTTTTTTATTATTTAGTTGACATACACTCAAGTAATTTCCTAAAATTAGGGTGGTGTGTCAAGAATGGTCGGGATAGCTCAGCCGGTAGAGCAGAG
>Ga0228710_1001404_pt1 | contig 35976 bp, 21 predicted proteins | sample MedpolnodulmetaG_FD_177995 | JGI IMG/M metagenome (GOLD analysis project Ga0228710, IMG submission 177995) | Root nodule microbial communities from Medicago polymorpha collected in Santa Monica, California, United States - pink nodules | ecosystem: Host-associated > Plants > Roots > Nodule...
AATTTTGAATTAATTTTTAAATATTTTTTTTTTTGTTTTTTTTTTTTTTTTTTTTTACTTTTGAAGGAGCCTCCTGCAATTTTTCCAAGGATACTGGGTCATGAGGCAATTGGGTGAGTGAGTCCATGCATTTTACTGATTTGTATATTGTGTTGATTTATTAAAAATATTTCTCATTTCCTAATTAGGTAAAGGAAGGAAGTACGTATTTATTACTACCCTGTTTGTGTGGTCATACACTTCACGCATGCACGTAGTTAACAATTTGAAGTCTTCAAATCAAGATTACAAATACTCTAATTTTTTAACTTTTTTTTGGTCAATTTAAAGTTGCATTTGTGTCTCACATTGCCAAAGTTCTTAGGTCTGCAATGATTATATGTATTTACCACTTTTATTATTTGAGCCAACTTTTAAGAGTGAGATTCAATTCAATATAACGCGATATTAGTGTAATGTTTATGTGTACTTGGACACTTTCATCATTACCAATTTTTGAGAGTCGGAACGAAGTCCGTCTAACAATCCGAACTAAATATGTAACATATTTAGTCTAAATTCTTAGACTAAATATGTTGGTCTCATTTTTTTCATACATTTAATTATTTTAATACTATAGAAGTTGATGATGTTCAAGTTTTAATTAATTTTTATGTGATCCAGGGTTGTGGAAAGTGTTGGAGAGGAAGTAACAGAAGTTACAAAAGGAGACATTGTTATCCCAATCTTCATGGCTGATTGTGAAGAGTGTATAGATTGCAAATCAACAAAGAGCAACCTTTGTTCAAAGTTTCCTTTTGATATTAAACCTTGGATGCTTAGATATGATACCACTAGATTCACTGATCTAAATGGAGAGATTATAAACCATTTCATATTTGTCTCTAGTTTTAGTGAGTACACTGTGGTTGACATTGCCAATCTGCTCAAGATTGATCCAGCAATTCCTCCCAACAGGGCATGCCTTCTCAGTTGCGGTGTAGCAACAGGTATGCAAATTCAAGGTTGTTATTTTATTTTAGTTCACAACTAAATTAATTGTTCTAATTCAATATTTTGATCAAACATCAAATTTTAGGGGTAGGTGCTGCATGGAAAACAGCAAATGTTGAACCAGGGTCGACAGTAGCTATTTTTGGACTCGGATGTATTGGATTAGCAGTATGGATTCTCCTTAATTTATGTTTTCCTTTTGTAGTTTGGCATGTTTGGACCGACTTATTTGAGCTTATCCACTGGTATGAACACTTATGAGACTATTTCAGAGGGCTTATGACATGCTTATAAGCTTATAAGCTGTTTTCAACTTATTTCGATAAGATCTCCATAATAGACTATAAGAACAACTTACAACTCATATGAACATAGTCCAATTTTATTTTATCTTTTGTTATAAAAATAGTTTATAAATAAACATTTACATGATAAGCGCTTATGCGACCTAATGCTAAAATACTTATTGCAATTGAATGGTTTCTAGGTTGCTGAGGGAGCTAGACTTTGTGGAGCAACTAGGATTATAGGTGTGGATATCAAGCCAGAAAAATTTGAAATTGGTAATGCAACATTGGTTTATTATTATCATTATCACATTAAGTATAAAGTCAAATGATAATGTTTTAATAATTTAATTTAGAAGTTCTATTTTCATGTCTAAAATATGTAAATGATTTTGTTCCTTCCCTTTATTCAGCAAAGAAGTTTGGAGTCACAGACTTTGTACATCCTGGAGAATGTGAAAACAAATCTGTAAGTCAGGTTATCATAGAGATGACTGGTGGGGGAGCAGATTATTGCTTTGAATGTGTTGGTATGGCATCATTGGTGCATGAAGCATATGCTTCATGTAGAAAGGTCTATTTCTATCTCAAAGTGTGCATTGTTTTCATTTCTACTAACTAACTTTTACTTTATTTTAACCATATTATGGGTGCAAAGTATCTACCGACAACTGTCGGGTTATCTAGTTGGCCACCCTTAATGGTGTCTACCCTTCCAACCACATTTTTTTTTTATCCACAAAGCTCGTACCCGAAACCTTGTTTGAGGGATCCGAATCCAGTTCCACTCAGACTAATACAACGTCGGTTTTGAACTAACTAATTTGAAATTTCATATTCTTCATTTGTGTACAATTTTCAATATTATTTGATTAACTGCTGCATACTTGTTGAAAGAATGGATTGGAAAATTGGTGTTTTGATTTCAGGGTTGGGGAAAAACAATTATGTTAGGAGTGGACAAGCCAGGATCTAAGTTGAGCATCAACAGTACTGATGTCCTTTTTCAAGGGAAGACTCTTATGGGGTCTATATTTGGAGGACTCAAACCCAAGTCTGATGTACCCATTCTTTTTAAACGCTACATGGACAAGGTACAATGTATTTGTTGTTTTGATTCTTTAAGTTTATATTTCTTCCCCTCTTTTGGTAACATTTTATAAAACAAAGTAGTAGTTTATTTATGTAAACAATAGTAATGTCAAAACAAAATTTTGGACCCATTTTTTTGGTTAATTTTTTCTCCAATTATTATCAGGAACTCAATTTGGATGATTTTGTTACACATGAGGTGGAATTTAAAGACATCAACAAAGCTTTTGATTTGTTGACTAAAGGAGAGTGTCTTCGATGTGTGATTTGGATGGACAAATGAGTTCATCTTTTGTTTATGTCATCTGTCAATATGTAAAATATGAATAATGACCTCTTAAGAAGTATTGAAATGGTGTTAGGGGAGTTTCTAACAACTATGTATAAGAAAGAATTCGGATGTTCGATTTGAGTGGTTTATTTAGGAGGCAGGCCAACCTTGCTTGTTAAAAACAAATGTCCCGCTATTGACTCGATCACCGTCGTCTAACCTAATCATTTATAAATAAACAATAATCAACACATAAGATGAGCAGAGAATAGCATTTTATTTTTCTTGCATAGTGGAAGGAAAGCAATGGCCAAAACAAAGACACAAATTGAGATTACAACAATGTAGGGCAAAGATAGTAGAGACCCATAAATATCAATAATTTCCAACCAATGGGACAAGGAATGATCTTCTACAAAATCAAACCCTTCATACGTGTTCCTACATCATTACACCTAATTAAACTCCCAATAGTATTCATAAAAAGCTTAACATCATCACACATTCTCCCACGTGCCAACTTCTTATACAAATAACTGTCAAAAGTCATCCTTTGAACATACTCATCACCACAAAGCTCCACCAAAGCTTCCCTAGACGCATTACTACCATAAAAAACCTTTTGCAAAAGATCCAAAAACCTAAAAGTGTTAATATACTTTGCATCCCATTCCTTAAGATACTCCCTCTTAAGATCACACTCGCTAATCATCTTTTCTCCGCCTTCAGAAGCCCTGACAACGCCGTTTCCACACATTCGACCTGACTTCGCAGCAAAATAAATACCTTCACCTGAACACTTTGTGACATAACCGGCCGCGTCACCCACGAGTGCCACGCGTCCTCTAACTCTAATAGGACGCGGGTGCTCAGGAATCGGGTGGGCTTCTACTTTGATCACTTTTCCACCGTTGATCTTTGACATTGCTCTTTCTCTTATAGCTCGCTGGTACAGCTTAATATCGTGTTTGGACCGTACTGTACCGGTACCCACTGCCACGTGGTCACATTTAGGAAAAACCCACGCGTAAAAATCCGGTGACACGTCATCACCTATGTACATCTCGGCGAGATTTTCGTAATACTTCATTTTCTCGTCGGATAATTTGATTCTTTCCTGAAACGCGATTGCGCAGGTGTAATCGCCGGCGGAGATTGATTTCGCGACGCGGCTGTTGGCGCCGTCGGCGCCGATCACGACGTCGACGGCGAGGGAGTTTTTCGATGAGGTTTTGTTGGTGTAGTTGATGGTGTAGGGTGAGTTCGGTGAGGTTGGGAGATCGAGGGAGGTGACTAAGCCGGAGATGTGTTCGGCGCCGGCGGAAACGGCGCGGGATCGGAGGAAAGAGTCGAGGACTTCACGGCGGAGCATGGCGATGAATTCGTTTGGTTTTAGTGTTTTACCGAAATCGACGGCGATGTTTGAAGGTGAGAAGATGCGCATTTGTGTGACGTGGCGGTCGATGAGGTGGTGAGGAATGTCGAATTCTTCCAGCATGCATAAAGGGATTGCTCCACCGCATGGTTTCGGTGTCGACGGTGGGTTTCGCTCGAATAAGAAGGTTTCGACGCCGCCGCTCGCGAGAGCTTCTGCGGCGGAGGATCCAGCGGGTCCTCCGCCGATAACTGCTGCTCGGAGCTTGCGGCCGGCGATCGACGGACGTGTCGAATTCGAGGCTGAAATAGTAATTGAGTGGAAGTGTTGTTTGGGTTTTGAAGTTGGAACTGAGAATGAAGGTAAAAAGGTTTGAATTTTCAATGCCATGGAGAATAATTAAGATCTAGTTTTGGGGATTTAGGGTTTTGTTTGAGTCAATAAGTGTGATTTAGGGTTTTGAGAAAGCAATGTAGTACTCTAATTATCATTAATAATAAAGTTAATATCTTTTTTTAACTTTCAAGATCTTTGATTAGTGGTACTAATGCATTGTTTAATTCAATTTGAGAGGACAAAGACAAATTATGTCAGCACCAAAACCAATTTTAATAACTATAAACACTATGCTTAGTGCTGTAATATTCTACAATATAGAAATTGTTTCCAATGCAAACCTAGCACTTACACTTTAATCACTTTTGTGCTATTACTATAAGTGCTTAGTGCATGTTTGGATTGATGGTAAGATTGTCATAATCACGGTGAGCTACTGCAATTTTAGCAAAAGTTACACTTTAGAACTTTTACAAAATCAGTGTCACCATGATTTTGGTAAACTCGCCGTTCATCTAAACATACTACTAGTTTTGAAACTAGTTAATGAATGATTCTTGAAACATATGAACGAATCTTATGAAACAGGTCTAGCAATTAAATGCTAGATTTTGGTCTTGACCAATTCATGGATGGTGAAAGGACGGCAAAGATCCGGTATAGGTTGGTTAGACCAGGCTGCTTCAGCTAAAATAGAGTTCACTGCTTCTGTAGGATTGAATAAGTCCCACCAAACATGCCCTGAAGCTTGATTGCAGGCCATTTCTGTAGAGATACACCCTACCATTGCACCATTCAAACCAAGTCCACAACATGCACTCTTTGTGTCTTCAAAACCTGTGAATATTAAGAGAACACTTCATAAAATTTCTTCACATAAAAATTTATTAGTTTTGTACAGGGGAGAAAAACATACCATAAAACCTTGGTCTGTTTATAATCTCCAGTATTCCACTGTATACATCACAGAACACTATATGAGCATCAGAAAATTCTGCATTAAGTTGGACTATGTGTTCACCCAGCAATCTATTGTATTCCAAGACCCAATTATTGACATTATCTACACAACCATTACCATTAATATCACCATTTGATGTCTGATTTGTCTCCCACGCTATTCGTGGTGTACATCCCAAAGGAAGAACTCCTAAGCATATGATTTTCCTTGCGTTTGCATCATAAAGATACCTCATTGCATTTGTCATCTGATTGACCAAAATGGTCGCAAAATATTGTGCGCTTTGGTTTAACATAGGGTTGGAAGAGTTGTGTAGGAATAAATCAATGTAATCTTCTTTTCCAAATGAGAGGAAAAAGATGGAAGACTTTGTAAATTCGAGAGCAGTTTTTTCGCTTAGCTGCAGTTGCAGTAGCTGCATGCTCTCAGAGACTTGGCGTAGTTGTTGGTTTAGAGACTGGTGGCTGAAGCCTCCTTGGTTCATGATTGTAGCTTGTGTTGATCCAAAGTTGAGACCACCAAGAATCTCATCCAGAGATCCATTTTGAGCGTAAAATGGTTGGATTGATGTCAATCCAATCTTCTCAGCTGCAACGATGATTTCATTGCAACAATTAATGTTATTAACAACGCAAGCCTGGTTTAAATTTGTTTATACTCGGAATAAATTAAATCTGAAAAAATCTGCAGATATTGCAGCTGATATGTACATCTAAGCATGACCAAGGTTTCAAGTTGGTGCATAAAAATGAGGTACATTTGTCTGCACTCACTATTTCATTAATTCCTATTTTTCTGTGTGATCTATATATTTTTTTCATTCACATCAGTGTACAGAAAAAATAAGGAAAAATATTTTCATTTACCATCATAGGAATTGTTATAATCAGTAAAAGAAGATTTATTTTACCATAGTTTGAATGCAATGCTTTCAAATTATAACTTTTCAACTATACTGCATGGTTCTACAAAGGGTTTGAGACCACATTTGTGGCTGCAAAGTCAAGGTTTTTTATGTCTCAGCAACCACATTCCGACCTAATTTTAGCAGTATCAATCATATTTGGTTGCATTTTTCTGCAATATCAAGGATCACAATTTAGGTCTTGGAATAAATCATCAAGAAAAGAAAAAGAAGAGTACCTATAAGTTGAGGAAGAAGAGAGAAATCTGAACCATTACACGGATACAGAGAGAGACGACCATGAAGCAGAGGGTAGAGCAGAGTATTGTCTCCGCAATCAACAGAGGAATCCCCTAGTATAAACAATGATGATAGAAGTGATCCGTTTCTTCCATTGGCATCGACATTTGAAGCTGTTTCCTCGGTGTATTGTTGGCCATGAACTATGCTGCTAAACATGCACATTAGCAAAACAACTGCAGGAGGAGAATGAACTAGAGACCCTCTTCTCATATTCTTTTATCTTTGTCAATTCAATTTGTTTTGTTTTGTATCACTTTTTGGAGCATGAACTGATTTGTTGCTAAGGTTGGTGACTTGGTGTCACTGCTATACCATTCCAATTAGAATGAAGGTGCTTGTTTGGCACAAAATTATAAGCAAAGCTAAAATAATTTTGCAAAATATTTAGCTTATTGGTTTCAACCTTAAGCTCGCTTGTCTAAATTGAAGAAGTGTTTTTTGTAAGTTAGCAATCAAATGAAGTTTGAAGTTCAAAATTGATAAGAAAAGTTTTTCTTTAGTATTTTCCCATTTGATTAGAGAGGAAGGGAAACAACTTGGTTCATAACCTACTCTGGTGTGTCACTGGACAAAGTGTGTACTTCTCTTTTTAATTTTTAGAAGAAAAAACTGTCACATTTTTGGCATTTCTCAACAAACTTCATCAGCATAATTTAAGTTTTGTTCTTTCTTTTTTTTTTATATAATTTAGGAGGTAAATATAATAGAAAAATGACTGTCATCATGCTTTTTTCTAGTGATAAACGTTCTTAGCCTCAATTTTCAATTTAAAGCACAATATCTTAGTTTTGATTAACTTTAATTTTAATTTATGTAAACTTTTAATTGAAACAAGGCTTATTGTTCAAACAGTATCTTAGTTTAGGTTAACTTTTAATTGAGATGCATAAACTAAATAACAACTCATATACAAGGCTTATTGTTTAAACAATAACTCATAACAAGAATCTTTTCATATGTACTTGAAAAATTTATTGAAATTGATTTAAACTCTAATCTTTTTATTAAGAAGGTAAATTAGCCCACTTAAATTAAATTGACATTTAGGAGAATTGAACCTGCGACTTCGAGGAGGAGCATACTCTAAAGTCCCAAATTAATACCAGTAGGTCAACCCAAGTGGGTTGATTTAAACTCTAATCTAACTTGGACTTGTCAACTATTTCAACATTTTTCAATTTGTCTTGGTTAGTTAACAGGGTTTAGTTCACCTGGAAGTGGATTGCTTGCACTCACTTTTGATTGCAGTTGCAACTTGCAAATATGACCGTTGATAAACTTTAAAGGGTAGAGTTTCAATTAATACAAAACATGGTAAGCCATATTGAACAATGCGCCCCTTCAATGGTTATCATCATACATTATTTGCTTGCATCTATTCCTTAATATCAACACCCTTAGATGTTAGATGCAACCTACAAGAAAACATACCACATTATCAATTACAAATGCATGAAAAAAATTCTTAACTAAGTTTAAGAAATAAATTGAACAAAATCACAAAAAGGACTTAAGAGGCAAGAACATATGATCACACATATACATACAAAAGCACACAGAAAATTCAGTATACCATGGTAATTTAAATACTTAACAGTGCATAACTTAAATTGATAGATCAAGTTATTCAACCAAATTAAAATGTATACTTACAAGTGTATGGCAAGTCGATCAAACAACAAAGGTACAAAAAAAAGGAAAAACAAAGTACTTACACATTCTTTTTTGTTATCTTTTTCACCTAGCTTGGTCTTTCTCTCTGTGTTCATTCTTATAGAACTATCATTTGTCTTCTCACTTGTAAGCGAGTCGGATAGAACCTACCCCCGCACATGGTGCAACTTCTGTAAACAGATTATTGAAAATCACTTCAATAATTAATTTGTTGGGTGTAGCAAACTGAACCATAGTATTTGAACAAAAGATTGTAATCTCTCAACCTTAAGTTAGAACAACATGAAGGTACCGCAGCTGCTCTGCAGCTTGACACGTGCATGTTTGGATTGAATGTGAGTTTGGTAAATTACGGTGATGCTATGATTTTTTTGAAGCTTAAAACAAGGTGGCATAGTATGATTACGGTAAACTCATCGTCAATCCAAATGCACATAAACACAATGCAAGTTTTTTTCACTTTGTGGAGAGCCAAAATTGATTCTTACTTCTTCTTTTTTAATGCTAAAATCGATTCTAACTTGAAATTATTAATTGTTCAACTCGCTAGAATTCATCTAAACATAAATCACTTTACATTTAACTAATTTTTTTGTCGTAAACAATTTCAAAAAATCAATTATTGTGCATAACCAAACGCACACACAATTGACTGATATTTGTGATTAAACCTTGTGTGTTTTATGTTTGCGTGTGTTGTATTGAATTGTAGTAGTCGTTGTTCTAACATAATGGCATGAGAATATAAATACTTTTCTGAAGCCATATATATAATCTTAACATATATGAAAGTTACTATTTTTCTGCATTAAAAAATCAAGGATGATAAATGAGAAATAGTACATTGCCTGAAAATGTTTTCACATCTGGTTGGAACATAGCAGATATAATGATGACACCACTCCAAGGAAAGCAATAAATTTGGACATCACAAATAAAATACCTACCCTTATATAAATAGATGTCTTTCTTTTTAGATCATCACAAACGACAATCTTTTATACTTTTCTTACAATTTCTTTCATTTCAATCATGCCTGGACAAAGAACAATTGTAAAATGCTCCGGTGGTCATGTGTTTGAGTTCTATAAAGGCGTTGTCAAGGGGCTCACGGCTGAAGAGATCACTCACTTAGTAGGTGACAGTTAATATTGTATATTGTTACCCTTAAATCATATTGAAAGACGCTTAAATTAATTACACTCTCCTCTTAAGGTAATTAAAGGTTCTCTTAAGAAAGGAGAGTGTAATTTCATCTTATTTTTTTAGTTACATTAGAAAAAGATAAGAAAATAAAAAGACGAAAACTACGTCCTTGAAAACGACACACCTAACCACCCAATAAAGCAGATAATAGATACAATGGAGGTTCATTGAAAATGACAAGATGATTGGAACTATTAGCTCACAACTTAAGAATGTTTGCAATCAAATTGCCCATATGACAACATAATACATATATTAATTCGTATTCTATGAGATGAGAAGTGAAATCCAATTAGTTTCACCATTTCACTTTCTTGCTTTGTTTCTCTTTCCAATTGGATTCTTGTGTTTATTACAACCTAGTTGATTTGCCACTTGCAATGTTTCTTTCCATTTTGCCTTTCGATGTTACCTTGGTTGTTACATCTCACTTTTGCTACGTGCATACTGGTGCAATTAGCTTTCTCTAGAGGCTCGTTTGCAATTAGCTTTCTCACTTTTTGCATTTCTTCATATGCACCAACATTTTGATTTCGTGGTATTTAACTTTGACAAAGACTTAAAATGCTAAACATGTCTCTTATTTAACTTGCGAAAAGGGATTTTCTTTAGTGTTAGAACAATTTATTATCCTTAACTAGTAGGTTGAAAAACTATATCGTTTCTCTAAATGATTGAAAATGTAAAATGAAACTTATTAGATGACTCCATCGAATGAAGCCTTGTTTGTTGAAGATCTTTGCAATTATCCAGCTTGAAAATCTCTGTTTTGATATAGCTAATCTTGCAGAAAATCTAATTAGAACTATCATATGACTACAACCAATATATATTTTTACACAATGACTGAAAACAATTGATATGCTAATGAGGCACCCCGCACTATTTTCCTATCAAGTCTTCGACTGTAATTCACTTAATTAAAAAATGTGTATCAAAATGCAAACGCAGCATTTTTTTATATTCATGGGTTAGACCATAAAGTCATCTCCTTTTGAGGTAATCACATTTGAGACGTGTTAGACCATAAATGTAGTACCTAGTTCGTCATTTGTTGTGTTGCGGGGGTCTAGCCTCTTCTGCTAGACCCAACCCAATTGGTAAAATTCAACGTCTTTAATTATTACTAATTTAAATTATGTTAAGAAAACTATAATGTTTACCTTGCCCATCTATGAAAGAAAGAAAGAAATTGATCCTAAAGCATTAATCATACATCGATGTTTGTCACGCCTGATGGTCATATTTCAAAGTAAAAACTTCCAGAGACATTTTGTTCATTTTCAATTGTTAGATTGAACACAAACAAAACACATACAAATTAAATGAAATTGTAGAGTGCATATATTTTAAAAAATTGAAATCTTTACTGTCTCGTATTTCCTTCTTACTGTAGGCATTCACTAATAAAACATGGACCATAATTTTACAATTGGGAACTAAAGCATTGAATATTCATTCCATTAATGATCAAATGTAAATTCTGAAATTGTTGGTACCAACACTAAGACCATGCAGACAGTAGTTCGTTTCAAAATTGAGGAAAAATAATCTTATTATTTATTAAGTACTCCATAACACAACAACTTATTTGACAATGAAAAAATGGCAATGATAAGAGCAGAACTAAATCTGAATGACAGCAGAACTAAATCTGATAACAGTATACAGGATTCTAGTTGAAAATTTGAAATGGCAAATCTCAATAAGTGTAACCCAATTCTCACGCAGAAACACTACCGTTTGGAATTCATGCGCAATAGATATTGAATAAAATTGGTCTGATCTAATTGCTACCATTAATACCGACCATTAAATCATAATACAAAAAATAAAACTTCAGTTGGTCGTATATCAATTTCGTAAAAACATAAAAGGATAGCTGACTCATAGAGCTAATTGGTGCTTAGAAGCAGTTGATGGCATCGATCACTATGCCTTCGTCTTTCCACCCATCCCACGTTTACTCGGCCAAATACAAGTCACTGAATTCTTCTTGGCCGCAGCTGAACATTGATCACTCTTACCGCCTTTACTGTTGAGCTCTGTTTGGTTCTTACGTCGTCTCATTCTGTTCTCTAATCGCATTCCTCTCAATGCACGGACTCTGCTTTCAATTTCCAAAGCTTCTGCGAAATTCCAAATCCTAACAACACCTTCTTCACCTCCGCAAACAATTCGATCAGCTCCTATACCTACAGAGAAGAGATTATTCTTAAATCCATGCAACATCCTCTGTGGAGGTTCTACGTTAACTTCGCCCGAATGCTTTGCCTTCGTAGCTCTCTTTCCAATGGCTCGCTTGCTCCTGCGCAGCAGCTTCCTCACGTCAATTAGAGCCAATTTACCGTCACTTGATGCAGAAACAAGCCAAGGAAACTCAAATGCAAGGGAATACACAGGACCAGAGTGGGGATCCCATGTAGCAACATGCAGAGCTTCGGTCACATAACTATCGTCAACAATCTCATACATGTGAATTGAACCATCTTCACCCCCGGTAAAAATGAAATCCCCAGTATGGCTTCTAGCCAAAGCATAAGTATTACCAACATGAGCATTTAGAACAACAGTCGCCAGATTACCACTATTTGTATCCCAAACATAGACATTTGAACCTGATATGCTGACAACTGTAGTATCATGAGGGACAAGTCCCCAAACCCAGTCACTATGCCTCAACACCACAGTGCATTTCATTGAGTGCCGGTCCCAAACACGAACAGTCGTGTCCCAAGAGCCGCTATAAATCCTTGTCAAATCTAAAGCAAGTGAAGTAATCGGACCATCATGACCCCAAAGTCGAAACTCAATATTCTTGTTTTGTTGTGAGCTTCTAAGATCAAACAGATGGGGCAAACCTTCAACAGCTCTCCAACAATGAATGAACCCATCAGTACCACCAGCAACTAACAGCCTTGTATCAGCTGCAACCGCACGAATGGTGCAGCCAAGTGGTTTAGACGATGCAACCGACAGCCCACTTTCCATATTCCACATCCTCACAACAGTGTCATACCCAGAGGTAAATATAAGCTTTGCAGAAGCCAACAAGAAAACAGTCCGAACCGCCTCAGTATGTCCATACAACACATCCATAGTATACCTTCCCATAAAAGTCTTACTCCTATAATCCCTTTCCACAAAAATATCCTTCCATGACTTTTCATCCTTAACCGAGTCCCCAACCCCAGAATCCGAATCCGGGGCAGCCTCAGGAACTGCTGGAAGCCCCCACCTTTCACAATAGAATTCCTTCCAAGCATGATGCTCAGAAGCAAGATTACGCAGAAACGTCGACACACAGGAAACAATTCCAAGTTCCTTGGGATCAAGACAATTCAGAATCTCAGATATCAACACCGGAGGCAGGTCGGTGATTGACCGACAATTACCAAGAACCACATCACCAGGAACAGATGATTGATTCAAAGATGCTTTGATTCCTTTCTTAGAATTCAGCTTGGATTTCCCCTTAAAAATTTCACCTTTTCCAGATTCAGATTTGGTATTTGTAACAAAATCAGGGAATGAAATTGAAATTGCTTTGGAATTAGGTTTTGGATTCAATTCAACTATGTCTATGCTTATACCTGGATTTTCTACCAAATTTTGAGAAACCTTAATACTCTGCGGACAATCAAATGCCATAAAAAAATGGGATTCTAAGCTATGAATCAAAAGGGTTGAAAATTCAAAGCCCAAAACATGAATTGGGAAAAAATCAAAACCCTAAGTGGAGAAATAATTGAGAAGTGGAAACCTAATTTTGGCGAAAGAATGAGAATAAAATAAGAATGATTGAAGATATTAATTAAAAAAAAAAACTAAATGAAATAAGAGGGTGAAAATACCTTGAAAAAGAGATGAGTGCTGAAGAGAGGCGAATGAGAAGAGAGAGTGAAAGGGGTTGTGTGGTTAATTCGGTCAAAGAAGGGATATTCTAAAAACTTCAAACTAAATGAATGAGATCCAAGACGTGGGTTGGAAAAAAATAATGTGTGTACCACCTCTTGCCTACCCTATTTTTAACTTAATTTTCAAAATATAATTTTTTTCTTGAAGGGAATTTTTTGTTTTTTTTTTTTAATTTAAAATATGCATACTGTTTTATAAAAACAACTCAAAAAGACCAGCTTATTAAAAAAAAACTCAAAAAGACCAATAATAGATTGGTCCAAATGGTAAGAGATTTGAACACCATAAGCGTGGTCAGGGATCGATGTGTATGGAAAAATATTGTTTGGAACGGGAGAACCCACCTTGTGTGTCAGGTTTTCCGACGAAGATTTGTGTTGGTGAAAGCTCCATACAAATATCATAGTAAAAAAAAACAACTAAAAACAAAAAAAAAAAACCTAAAAACTCAACATTTTTTTTATTTATCCAAAACCACTTGAATGAGATGATAAATACTTTCTCCCACCTTAACCAGAGGTCTTGAAAGTTCGAATATAACTCTGAGAATACAATATTGTTGAGCCTTAGGGAAGATGATTGTCATCCATCATGATCATACACGATTCGAGGGATTAGCATTTACAGTTGCGCGCAGAGATACCGGTCCACAACAAAAAATAACTTTTTACTTTGACCTAAAAATAAATTTCATTCAAATAATAAAATAAGAGAAACAATCATTTTAATCGCTGAATGTGCACATCACTGTCATAATTCACAAAACATATCTTGGGTTCAAAATTCGTTAGTCACTTTAGTCTCAAAGATTTTGATTGTTTAGTGTACAAAAAAGTTAAGTTAACATTTTTAGATAAGGGAAGAAGGTGTAACTTCAAGGACAAAATAGACATAAATAAATATTTGGGGTCATTTAAACCCCCTAGAAGGATCATTTGAGAGCAAAATTTGCCCATCATAAATTGGGATTATTGGGATTTAGAGATTTAAAATTGAACCCAAATATCGTTTGTCAATTTAGGATACAAATGTTTCGATATTGTCCGTAAAAAGACAAATGTTTAAACATCATTGTTGATTGAAACAACTTACTAGACTTAGCCTTATTACATACAAATAAATAAATTGGCAAATCTTTGTGTATCTTGTTATTCACTTCATTGGCAGATGTGTTGCCTACCTTTATGATTTTTATTCTTTCAATGAAATCATAAGTTCAACTATCGGTAGATCATTATTACGAACTAACATTTCCTCCATCCATCTGCTATATCTTATTTGACCTAGTTGATTTTGACATGTGTGTGAATGCACGATTTTGAACATAAATATCTTTAATAATCTATTAAAAAAAATTATGAAAATTTGATATTTTAAAAATATTCATTGAGACAAATCCAACATCTTATATTTATTTTTTTTTCTTTACATATTAGTAGAAAAATAAGGTAAAAAAATGTTATATGAACAATACCTAATTTTAAATTATGTCATTTAAAATGGGAGAGAGAGACTACTTTATAAGGTTTGTTGTGATTTAAATCATATATCAAAGTTGTTTTAACCTTGGCAAAAAGTAAGAGTATTGTAAAGAGAAAAGTAGAGAGAAGTTGGAAATAATAAGTGTTAAGAGAAGGTAAAAGTTGGTAAAGAAGGAAGAAAATGGTAAAAAAGAGTAATGATATTTGTCTCCATTTTAAGGGATTTTTTTGGCGGATAAGATACTAAAATCATCGTCATTTTTTATTGTCTCCATTTGATCCATTACTATAGTTTTGAAAATATAAATGCAAAATTACGACATAAAACGAGTTCATCTTTGCTCCATTTACAAAGCCTCAATTTATCCCAGTCCACTTCTTAGATGTGTGATAAGTGGAAAAAATAAAATTAATAACAGAGATTAAAAAGTTTGGGAAAAACAATTCTTTAATGAAAAAAACCGCTTTGTACATCATTCACTCTTCTTCCTTCTATGACACCATTATAATTTTTTTTAAATGGCTGAGTTGGAATTCGGCCAACAACATTTGTCAAACAAACACAATTGTTTTCTATGACACCATTATAATTTTTTTTTTTGGTCAAGGAGCCACGAAGTGGGGTGTCCGGAGTTCGAACCCCGGCCCCTGCATATAATATGCAATATCTCTACCAACTGAGCTAAACTCACGGGGATATATAATTCTTTTTTATTTGAAGGATTATGATTTTTTTTTTTGAAAGAAGGATCATGATATATTATTTGTCCACTATTTTTTATGATAATTTGTCCACCATATACTTGCAGCTATATTTTAATAATTAAAGGTAAAATTTAAATAAAAGCACTAAATATTTATCATATAAAATATCAAATAGTTTGCTTAAAAATAAGATAAAATTTGAGAGAAAAAAAATTCAAATGCACAGGATACCTTTTGCTTATTCTTTTAGAGATGATTAATGGCATCAAAACACAATTAAGATCCTAATTTTGTTCCATAACCTACGCCTTATCTCTCATTATTCATTACCACCATTGACACAAAACAACACAAACTCATTGTCTCTCTCTCATTTCACAAACACACCACCCTCTCTTCCACACAATGTCCGACGACGAAGCCACCGCCACCACACCCACCTCCTCAACCGTCACCTTCACCCCAAACTCCTCAGATAAAATTCAATCTGCACTCCAATCCCTTTGCACCATCGTCAACCCAACACTCTCCATTACCTCATCAACCACCCCTCTCTCTATCCTCAATGAACTCGAAATCTATAACCAAATCGCCACCCTCCTCCGTCAACCCAGCTCTGGCGCCGGTGACAACAATCTTTGTCGTTGGCTCTATGACACTTTCCAATCCAATGTCGCTGATCTCCAACTCACCGTCCTCCGTTTCCTACCTATAATTGCCGGTGTTTACCTCTCACGCGTCGCGGATAGAAAACCGCAAGCTGGGTTTGAAGCAGTTCTTTTACCTCTCTACGCGCATGAAACAACCTCACGCGCCGGTGAAGCTGTTACGATTACTATCCCTGACATGTCACACCCTAGCGTTTATCATGAATCTAAAGCAGTAGTCAATAAAAACAGTGGAACTGATCTGGACATCGTTGTTTTATCACCTTTGCTTGAGCCACATGGCACTGTTCGATCAACACGAAGAGCTCGAATCGTCGGCATTGCATTCGAGTTGTTTTACAGCAAAATCTCGCAAATGCTAGTTGCACCAAAAATTGATTTTTGTAAGTTTTGTAAAATTTGGGCTGGTGAAGATGGTGACATGTATAAGAATTTTGAAGATGAAGATGAAGATGATGAAGAAGACGAAGAAGAAAATAATGAAGTTGAACTAGAGAAAGAAGGTGAAGGTGGTGAAGAGTTTGTTAAGAGCGGTAGGGTTCCAATGCCATGGGAATTGTTGCAACCAGTTTTGAGAATATTAGGACATTGTTTGTTGGGTCCAAATAACAAGGATACAATGTTGTTTGAGAAAGCAAGTGAAGCATGTAGGTGTTTGTTTGCTAGAGCAATGCATGATGTTAACCCTAAAGCTATTTTACCTATGAGGAGCTTGTTGAGGCTTTCTAAAAATGTTGATGTTGATGATTTTGATCCAACTGAACCACCCAAGACTGATGTTATCACTCTTTAGTACTTTATAGTGTTTTCATTTTTTATTCTTTTCTTTGTCTTCTTCATTTCATTGCCTTGTGTTTTTTAATTTTGAGGCATGATGGATTGAGTATTTGTGGGGATCGATGATTCTAATTCAAGTTAATTGACAATTGAATTTTATTTTAGTAGGAGTCAATATAATTGGGTTTCGAAGTTTCATTGTGGTGAAATTTCACTTTTGGTTCCAACAAAAAATTTCAGTTGATATTGTAATTGAGGATGTCAAATTTACTTTTGTTCTCATCAGAAGTTATAATCATTCCGTAAGATTTCATGTGTTTCCCTCCTCTCATAGTTAATGGTCCCACAGTTGTTGTGGGGATCTATCTACACACATACTTTACCTGCATATCCACATGTAGCTATTCAAGTATTGACCAAATGAACTCAAGTATTTAAGTATAGATTAGATATAGTCAAACTAATGGTGGTGCTCCATTACTTTTAAGTCTATCTTTTTGTTTGGACATGAAAAATCTTCTTTTGTCACAACTCTTTCAAGTACGTGTATGGTAATGGTCCTAATGGGGGGAATTGTCCCACAACATATAAAATAACTCTAATTTATACTTCAAAATAATTTTATGCTCCAGTACTGATGAATACCTCTTGGCCCCATACTAACAAATTACTCAGTCGGGCAAGTATAACGACATACTGTGTGAGTTCTTTTCTCCTTCCCTCAACTTTATAAAAAGAGAGATTCAACACATGTTAAATTTTTATTTGTGAGGATCTCATAGAAGCAATGAAAAAGGTATAAATTGGTTAAGTTGTGATCAATTAACCATGAGGAAGGAACATGGAAGAATGAAGTTATCTACCAAACAATCAATATATTATAGTTTTAAGGATCTTCAAAGTTAAATATTATATAAGGGGTGAATTTTTTGGGTCAATCTTGGTCATAAACCGAGCTTTATTTGGCATAGCATTCACACTTCACATGAGGCCGTGGTCAAGGGAGGTTTAAAACGACGAGTGAGGGATGGGTGGAAAATAAATGTGTTGCAAGATGCATGGTTAGGGGAGCAAGAGAAATCTTTTGTTACTAACCTAGTTGTTCCAAGTATGGAGTCCATATGTGAATGATTTACTGAACCAAATTATGACAAAGAGCGGTGAAGAAGCTCTTAATTGATGAAATTTTGCATTGTTGAAGATCTTCTATTTTTTATGAGAGAAGTAAATTACAAAGACTAAGGGGCTAATATAAGGATATCATACCCCATTATATCAATTTGAAGCTTAAGAGCTAAAGAGGAACCAGGAGAGAGAAGAATTGTCCAAGAGAAAGAACCATTGTGTCTTAATTTGCAAGGAAATCAACACAAGTGTTAGTCGTCCTATAAATATGCTTCAACGAAACATTTTAATTTAAAAATGGATAAGATAAAGAATGTCGAGTAAGAAAGACTGAAAAGTCGTAGTATGAGTTGAAGTGCCACAAACAATCTGAATAATAACGTGAGAATCATACTCCACAATAAGAGAAGTAATACATCGATCACATGCAAGCTTAAGACCGAATAAAAGACCCCAAAAGCTCAGTAAAATAGTTGTGAAGGTTCCAATATTATGATGGAATCCTTTGATGAAGTTGTCAAATGAATCTCGAATGAAACCACTGTAGGACGAGGAGCAAATTAAATTTTTTATTTTATTTTTGTTATTAAAAAAACAATTTTTTTTTAATTACAAAAATATTTTTTTTATTTTTTTAAAATTAAAAAATAGAAATAAAATTAAATAAAAAAATTTACACATGTGGCGCCCACGTGTCCTTTGACTGAGTCAAAATTGGCGTGGGAGGGCCAAAATTGCAACAGAAAGTAAATTTAGGGGACTTGGAAAGAGTTATTTTTTTAGGGGGCCAAAATGGATGAAGATCCTCTCCATTTCATAAATAAATGGAGATTGCCAATTACTATAGTTTTGAAGTAAATATGTGATATTAATGTTTTCAATTCTTGAAATATGTACATTTATATCATATATTTACTTCAAAACTATAGTAATTGACAATCTCCATTTATTTATGAAATGGAGAGGATCTTCACCCGGCCAAAATCACAACTTTAAAAAATTTAAGGGACCAAAAGTGTAATTAAGCCTTCCATTAACTCACAGGTCAATGCCAAAATCGAAGATTTGGTATGAAAATAAAAGTTAAGATGATATAGGTGAAAATATTAGCTACGAAATTTGTGATTAAGTATAAAAATTGTATCAATTTGTCATTATGTGACTACTTATGAAAGTCTAAGCATATGATGATTAACCTCTTGGTCAGGTCTCTTATTTTTTTTTTCCTCTATTGATAAATAGGCCTCCAAAAACGGATTTGGATTCTCTTTACTAAAAATTCTCTCAAGTTTTCTCTATTTTCAATCTTTGCTTCACGCTAACAAACTATTGATAAAACTGTTGACAAACTTTGCTTCACGCTGACAAACCGTTGATAAACTTTAAACATAATTGAATCGCTACCTGTATTAACATAAAAAAACACACCATTATTTATAAATCTCCAAATTCCTTCAACAATCTATCCAAAAATTCCATCACACGGGTTCAAAATCAACCAACAATTCAATCTCCTCATAAAAAATTCTTAGATAAATAATATATAAAGTAACATCCTAAATTATTAATTCGTCACAATTGTTTTTGTAAGGATAATTTATCACAATTATTATCATTTAAACATTTACAAGTACAAAAATAAATGAAAGGTGGGGTACACTCTACACTTGATAGATCCAACCTCTAAGGACAAAAATTAAATCAAGATCCAAATTTAGACGTTTTTGTCTATGAACAAACATCAGCCGTCCAATGCAAATCCAACGGTGAAAAAGACGTGGGTATACTTAACACGTTTCATATCGAAAACCTACGCTATGCTATGCAACACTCTCTCTCTTTCTCTCACGGTCTTCTCCGACTCTGCAACGGTGGAGCTTCACAATCCAAAACCCTAACTCTTCCCAAAACACCGTCGTTTTGCCCCCGCATTGTTCACACACCTACAATCAGAAGATTATGAAATCAATTTTCATTGCTGTAAGTCAGGGTTTCCAATTTCCCATTTCAATTTCTACACTCATTTCTGTAACCATTTACTGTTTTTTATTGAATTATTGTTATTATTTTGTCCTTTTGTGAAAATGGTTTTGATCAAATTATATTATGTTACTCTTACAAGCTTAAAGTTTTGATTTTTTTGAATTGTTATGAAAATCACTTTTTGTGGTTTATTAATTTGTTTTGCTGCATTTCATTATTAGGAATTTTCAAGGTGAAATTGATTCAATAAGTGTGGAGAGGAGAAAAAAGTGGATTTTTGTTGTAGTTTTGGGTAGTGTGATAATTTTCACCAGCTGAGTTGTTTGATTTTGGATTTACATGGTGGCACGTTGGAAACTTTGATTATGCATGCAATTTTCTATTTGATTGGCGTTTAAGTGTGAAAGTCAATGATTTAGCAGTATAAGTTGTTTCATTGTTTGTAATGGATGTTCATGTGATAACTATCGGAGAAGGAAGTGGATCGATGGAACATAATGTGGATGCTGAATTTGGTGAAATTAATGATGCTGGAAACTCGAGATCTCATGCTGAGGATATGGTTTCGGAGCCGTATTTGGGTATGGTATTTGATTCTGAAGATTCTGCTAAAAGTTTTTATAGTGAGTATGCTAGACGGTCGGGTTTCAGCTCAAAAGCTGGTTTGCATGGTCAGTTTAATGCTGATGGGACGAATATGTTCCGGGAGTTTGTGTGTAGTAGGGAAGGTTTGAAAAGAAGGATGACTGAAAGTTGCGAAGCGATGATTAGGATAGAGCAAAAGGGTCAAAATAAGTGGGTTGTTACAAAATTTGTGAAGGAACATAGCCATTCTCTGGCGGTACCTGATAAGGTGGAAAAACTTCAACCGGTGAAGCACTTTTCTAGTGTTGGAAGAACCATGCCTGAAACTTACAAAGGACTGGGGCTTGTTCCAACTGGTGTCATGTATATATCTATTGATGCGCATCACGTTTCCTCTGACAATAGTCATAAGATTAGGAATTCTCCTGCAGCTGCTGCAAAAACGAGTCATCCAGTTAAAAATTCTACATCGATGACTTATAATGTGAGGCAACCCATTAAAAAGAAGACATTAGGGAGGGATGCTCGGGACCTGCTGGAGTATTTTATGAAAGTGCAGGCTGAAAACCCTGGTTTCTTCTATGCAATACAACTTGATGAAGATAATCGTATGTCTAATGTGTTTTGGGCAGATGCAAGATCAAGGACAGCTTACAGTCATTTTGGTGATGCAGTTACCCTGGACACAACACATAGAGCAAATCAATATAATGTGCCATATGCTCCATTCACTGGGATAAACCATCATGGTCAAATGATTTTGTTTGGTTGTGCACTCATTTTTGATGATTCTGAGGCTTCTTTTGGTTGGCTCTTAAAGACATTTCTAGCAGCTATGAATGACCGCCACCCTCTCTCTATAACTACCGATCAGGACAGATGCATACAAACAGCAGTATCACAAGTTTTTCCCCAAGCACGTCACTGCATAAACAAACGTTATGTCTTGCGAGAAGGCCACGAAAAATTGGGCCATGTATGTCGCATGCATCCTTATTTTCACTACGAACTCTATAATTGCATTAACCTGACAGAAACAATTGAGGAGTTTGATTTTTCTTGGAATTCTATTATAGACAAATATGAACTCAGAGGGCATGATTGGCTTCAGTCCTTGTATAGTGCTCGTGATCAATGGGTTCCAGCATATTTCCGTGATTCATTTTTCGCTGTAATATCTCCTAATCAAGGATTTGAAGCCTCTTTTTTGGACGGTGTTGTCAACCGGCATACAACATTACCAATGTTCTTTAGGCAGTATGAACTAGCTTTGGAGAAATGGTTTGAAAAGGAAATAGAATCAGATTTTGAGACAATTAGCACTAATCCAGTTCTAAAGACACCTTCACCAATGGAGAATCAGGTTGCTAAGCTTTATACACAGAGAATATTTTTGAAGTTTCAAGAAGAGCTAGTTGAAACTTTTGCTTATACCGCCAACAGAATCGAAGAGGATGGGGTGAATAGCATATTTGGAGTTGCAAAGTTTGATGATGTCGAAAAGTCATACACTGTCACATTAAACCAGTCTGAATTGAGAGCTAACTGTACATGCCAAATGTTTGAGTTTTCAGGCATTCTTTGTAGGCACATTTTAACTGTTTTTACCGTGTCTAATGTATTCACTATACCATCCCACTACATCTTAAAACGGTGGACAATGGAAGCAAAAAACAGTATTGTATTGGATGAATGTGGTGGTGAATCACTTGCATATGAGTCTTTGACATCACGGTATGCCAATCTGTGCCGGGAAGCCATCAGATATGCTGAGGAAGGTGCTGTAGCTATGGAAACTTATGATGCTGCAATGAGTGGTCTTAGAGAAGGTGGAAAGAAAGTTGATGTCATGAAGAAAAATATTGCCAAAGTGTCATCAACTAATCATCAACTCAGCTGGAATGATTGCTCCGATCCCGACAAGAAAACCCCTACTTCAACATCAGATACAAGTACAGCCCCTCTTTTATGGCCACTTAACGATGAAACATCGACGTTTAATCTTAATGACGTCGATGCTCCTGTTCAACCAGTGGCTGATCTGAATTTACCACAAACGACCCCAGTGGCACGTAAGCAAGTTGATGTTCCATCCCCAGTGCCTCGTCAGCGAGTTGATAGTCCATCCCCAGTGCCTCGTCAGCGAGTTGATGGTCCACGGCCAGTGCCTCGTAGGCGAGTTGATGGTCCATCCCCAATGCCTCGTCAGCGAGATGATGGTCCGCCCCCAACGCCTCTTCAGCAAGATGATGGTCCACCTGAAAACACGGTATGGCAAGAACATCTCTGTTTTTGTTGCTTTTTTATATATGTTCTTGGGATTGGAATAGAATGCATAATGTTGGAAATTCCACCTTTATTGCGGTCTGCCCCTAGTCGCCTAAATTGCGGCCTTTGGTTTGCCTTCATTGCAGCTTCCAACACCTTCATTGTGTTGGCTTTGAGGGGGTGGATTTAGTCTCACATCAGACAGATAACACTCTTGAGAAGAGTTTATAAAGAGGAGACACTCCTCACCTTACAAGCCGGTTTTGTAAGGATGAGTTAGGCCCCAAATTTGAATACATAACATTAAGCCAATCCTTTTATTCTGTCATGTAGGTGGCTCTTCCATCTTTGAAGTCAATGACGTGGGTAATGGAGAACAAAACCTCAAATCCAGAGAACAGAGTAGCCGTTGTCAATCTTAAGGTATGTGCACAACAATCGCAACATCAAAAAACTGATAGTAGTATTCCTGATATAATTTAAAATCAGTTTTGGCTACCTGTGTTTCACTTGAGAAACTCCTGCCATTCGGTTGACCATGGTCCTTTTTTAGTGTTAGTTTACTTTGCTTTTATCCTGTCGCAGCATTTTAACAAAGTAACAGTGAGGATTGCCAGTCATTAAACATATTTCAATTGCAGTTGCAAGATTACAACAAGAGTCCATCAACAGAATATGAGGTTAAGTTCCATCTCTCTCGGGTTACTGTGGGACCTGTTTTGAAGTCTATGGCTGAAGTCGGGGAACAACTTTCAACAACAGCTAATAAGGTTGCTGTAATAAATCTCAAGGTATGTTATTTTGTTCTTTAGACTCATTATTCTCTAATATGCCCGGTTCATATGCTTTGTTGCTCTGTTATTCTAGTACTGGAATGAAAAGTAGTGATCAATGCAATTGTCTTCTTACTAGGGATGTAAAGCAAAAAGCGAGGTACATATAAGCTGATTTATATTTAAAAGAAAAATTTGGCTGCCGAGGTAGATAATTTTAACTTTGAAATAGAATGACAGCAAAGAACAGAACAGAACTAGTCTATGGTCTTTGAGGCTGGTGGCATAGGAATATTGCTAAGATGAATATATTTATACCGGCTATTAATAATGTGTTGAAGATGCTGTCAAGAATGTGGACTTGTAATGTCAGGGAAAGGCATTAAACTTGGTTTTTGACTTCAATATCCTGCAATTGGTTTTCACCAAACTCAACTTATAATATAAGCAACACTCAAAGGATAGAATATTGAGCTTCATTCCTTTGCATCTCAAGACTGAAAGAATTAACATTTTAATTTGGAACCATATTTTGTTGCAAATAGAATGTCTGTGGAGTGATAGTTGTGTTAAATATCGATGTCTCAGATACTTTGGTTGCAGGTGAAATCTTTGTGCATATTATGTAAGACCTAATAATTGCTAGGTTTATATAAAAGTGTGCATTTTTTTTTCTATTTAACTGATCCGTGTCTCCCATTTTCTCTTGTTTGGTTATGGAGAGAATATAGCGTAGAAGGAACTAAGTTGATGTGGGGGCCACATTCAATTTTATCTCAAGTTGAGAAAACACAATTTCAAGTAGACAATTTACTTTTTTATTTTTACAGATCTATTTATCTATCATTTAATGTGGGGGTTTATTTGTTTATTTTATCAAGGTAAAAAAGTCATTACATTGATTATTCATCTTTTCCCCACTTTTCCATCCTGAACAAATGAGCAAAGGAGAAAATTATACACTTCTTTCTCTCTGTCTATCCATATAAACAACAGACAAAACTCCTCATTTTCTTCCAGCCTCCAAATAGAAGTAGTAAAGAATAAAAGGAAATGCAAAGAAAATAATGGTATTATGTTATTATTATTATGGGAGAAATAGTGGTTCTTGTTTTAGTTATTGTGCAGGAATGACACTTTCTTAAAAGGCTTTCTGTACTTTGAATAACTTTATGTTTGTTGAAATTGTTTCAATTGTCTCAGCTTGATAATGCCCGGGTTTCTGGTGAGTCTGAAGTTAAGTTTCAAGTATCCAGGGATGCATTGGGTGCTGTGCTACGATCAATGGCTTATATCCGCGAGCAACTTTCTTGTGCTGTAAGTTTTCCTGTTACCTAAATATGTGTGTCATCCATCATCGCATACAAATCAATTTATCTTTAAATGTAATGTATTAACCATCCAAATCCAACTATGTTACAAGAAAGCCAACTAGTTTTCCATCTCTGGAGGCGTAATAATCATGTTAAAATCTACAAAAAAATTTTAATGACAAATGTTAGTATGTTAATTGTTGTTAGTTTTTTTTCCTTGCCAGGGTTTGAACCCTGGACCTCCAACTCCTTAACCCTTTGCTCAAATTAGTTGAGCTACCCAACCCACCCATGTTAAAATCTAGGCTAGAGTTCTATGTTAAAATTTACATTATAATTTGATAATGATATGTCAACTCGTATCTTATATTGTTTCTACAATTCAACTTAGTTTCATCTAAATATTTTTTTTAGATAAACTCCTTTCTCTGTGTATATTAATATTTGTTTGCATGCAAAATTTCCGCAGGGCGACGCGAACTCAGAACCTGTGTCGAAAAAGCGTCGAAACTGAAGCGTCTGAGTTTCATTTAATAGCCGGGTGGTTATGTGAGTATGTATCATTTTGATGGCTGTGTGGTGGTCATTTGATACACAAATGAATTAGATAACGTAGTGTCTTTTTTTTGTGCAAGCCTCTTTCTATACAAAAATTTGTTCTCTTGCATATTTGTACATGTATCATATCGTAGGCAGAAGACTTGTTTGATAGGAAGGGAAAATCCTCTACCCTGCAGCTCCAAACAATTAATTACAATGAGTAGAAATGGGTTTAAGAACATGTCGAAGGAGAGAAAAGAAAGTATAATTGTTGTTCAGTGTCTTTTTAAGAGTCGCTATATCCAAGTTTGGTGACATAACTACCGTATGAATTACTAGTTTTAATTTTTTATTTTATTTTAAGAAGGTAATTAATTATTCACAAAAAATGAGCATAAGTAATATGTGACTATTAGATTGTTACATTACATTAATAATAAACCTATGCTAAATAAATTTAAACAGGATATTTATTTCGTTGTACTCGGTGATTATCTTGTCCTGAAAAGCGTGGAGGGTAACTTAGAACTGAAATAACACATTATAAGCACAAAAAAATCACCCAAAAAAAGCATCAATATATAAATATGACCTTGCTTTCTGAAAATATTCTGTTTTCGTTTCTTAAAATGTGTTAATTTCAACTTGTTGGCAAAAAGATGCAAGACTCCTGAAATGATTTATGATCAAGAGAAGAAGAAATGCTAATTATGGGTGATGCACTTTTAGAAATAATGAAAACAATTTTTAATGTTCAAAGAATGGTTGTTCACTTCAAAAATCTATTATTTGTTTCTTAGTAGCTAGTAAGTGAAATTAGCACAAATAATATGTCTTTAGAAGTAAACAGGGCATAATTGCTAAACAATGTGACTCTTTACTATTACAAATAACCGAGAAGCGAAGGTGTCAGAGGTCATTGATTCAAATGTAGTTGAAGGAGGGATGGAATTTCTTGTGGAGGTGGAGGTTATTTGTTTGGGAGGAAAAGCTCGTTAACAATTTGATGGAGTTATAGGGTTTCACATTGTCATTGGAAGAAGACAAGTGGCGTTGGAAGTTGGAGGAGGGGGTAGATTCACGGTGAAGTCTTGTTATAGTAAGCTGAAAAGGATTTTAGTGTTAGAGGGGGAAGAAGTGCGCCGCTAAATCGTGTTCTAGAGGCCATTTGGAAGAGTCCAGCTCAGCTAAAGGCAGTTGGTGGTGTTGAGTTGGAGATTCTTTTTGGATCGTATCCCAACAAGAGACAACCTTCGGAGGTGGAATATAGTTTTTCTGGATGGATTGCTTGCGTGTGTTTATTGTGAGGCCGTGGAGGAATCGGTTAACCACCTTTTTCTGCATTGTAGGGTGGTGATGGGTATTTGGTCCAATCTTATGAGATGGTTGGGTATAACGTTCCTAATGCCGCCAATCTTGTACATTCATTGGGAGTGCTGGAGTATGGAAACGAGGAGGAAGAGGTTGAGAAAGGGTTTTTGGGTCATTTGGCGTGCCGCAATTTGGGTCATTTGGATCAAGAGAAATCATAGAATTTTTAGAAATGTTTTGATGGAAGCTGAAGAGTTAGTGGAAGAAATAAAGGTGTTGGCTTGGCGTTGGAGTTTGAGTTGGCTCAATATCCCTACGTGCCTATACAATGAATGGTGTTGAAACCCGAAAGAGTGTATTTTGAGATAAGAAACTCGATTGGAGGTAACTGAACACTACTTTGTTAGGTTGTGCTGTTTTGCTGTTTCTCGTCGGATTGCAAATGAGTTTGTGGTCTAAGCAGCTGTTGTAGGATGGTCCATAATTGGGTGGTTGCACTTCTGCCAATATGCGGATAGAGTGGTAATGTAGGTGATTAGCAAGGAGATCTCTGGTTTTTCAATTGGGGTGTTGGGCATGCTTCTGCTGTTCCGCGTATACTGCTGCCGTCTTCTGTAGGTTGCAGTGGCTGCTGTTCTGTGCATTCTTTTTGGTTGCAGAAGGGTGTTTTTTAGTGTGTTCAGTTTTTGTAATGTGTAAGTACTGAATAGGCATAGCTATGGGACTGAAATCTTGTAGTTTTACATTAGAATTCAGCTTCATAGCTTACGCAGTTTCGGGATAGTTTTGGTTTGTTGTTTTTTTCTTTTGGAAGGGGTTACACCGTATTTTTGTTTACGGTTGTGTCGTGGCAGTTGTTTTCGGATGTTACGTCTATATGCGGCATCCTTGTTCTTTTATCACCATCTCTAAGTGTCTTGCTAGAGTTTGGTATCAATAAATTTTGCTGATTCAAAATAAAAATAAAAATATATAGATAAATAAAATTTGACTCATTTGCATTAGAAACTGATAAAGGTATTAGGTAATAAGTTCAATTCTGAACCTGAAAGAGAAAATATGCTCTAATAGACCATTTTTCAAATGGTCAATTATACTTTGCCTTCATTGTAATAACATTATCAAAATCTGATATCAAAAGATTGTAGATCAGCAAGTATATGTAGAGTTGTAGACATAAGGAACTTTATTTCTCAAATTCAAATGCTACAATTCATAGAACCTTATACTTGCAAAATGGTTCTAACAAAATCATCCATTGCTCTCAATGAAGACCCCTTTTCTTCACCTTTCTCTATTGTTGCCTCTCTCATGTGTACTGCAATCTCATTTGCTTTCTCCTTCATCTCTTTTCCCTTTCCTTCTTGATCCATAACTATTTCTATGACCCTCTTCACATCTTCCTTAGAAATCACACTTTCCACAGTTCTTGTCAGTTCCACACTCACCCCCATTTCTTCCACCAACATCTTTGCATTGTATGCTTGCTCTGCTGCAAGTGGCCAACCAATAATTGGCACCCCTTGGCTAAGACTCTCCAAAACAGAATTCCATCCACAATGACTTAGAAATGCTCCTGTTGATTTGTGTGACAGAATCTCTAATTGAGGTCCCCATTTATTAACCAACAAACCCCTTTTACTATGCTTCATTCTCTCTTCAAATCCTTCTGGCAACCATTCTGCTTTGAACTCTGCATTAATGTCAAAACCAAAAGGTGGTCTAATAACCCAAATGAAAAGTTTCTCACTTTCTTCCAACCCTTCAGCCAATGCCATCATTTGTGAGGCACTTATTGTGTTCTGTGATCCAAAAGAAATGTAAAGCACAGAATTCTCATCTTTCAAATCAAGCCACTCCATGCATTCTTCAAGAGCTATGCCGGATTCTTTTCCGGCACGAGACTTTGAATTCGAGCCCTTTAATGTAGTTGATGGAAGAAGAGGACCAACACACCAAACAGGAAGATGAAGATAGTTCTTTAATAGTTGCAGCCCTAAAGTCTCGATCTCCTCAACAGTGTTGCAAATCCATCCATCAGATTTCATAGAAAGTGCTATCTGTGGAGGGAAGAATTTTGACCAACTATCAGTTCCATCAGCTGCTCGTACATATCTATGCATCTGAGAAATGTGGAATCTGTAGTTTTGTGGAAACCCTAGTATCATATATAAAGTTAGTTAGATTTTATATTGGTGGTGAACAAAAAAAAATTATAAATGAGATATTTTAGTAGTACCTGGAGCCCAAAACTCATCAGAATCTGTTTTCCTATGAGGGAGATTAGACCAAATAGAGATATAAGCCAAAGTTCCATAAGCACCACAAGTAGTGAATGATATATTCCTAGTGCCTAAACTCTTAGCAACATTGGTAACCCAACCAAGAAAAACATCTGATATAATACAAATTGGAGGTTGACCCTCTTGCTTTGTGATCTTTGATATTAAAGAGCTAAGAGGAGCTTCAAGGCTAGTTGATGCATGAAACAATTTGATTATATCAGCTAGAGGAAGCTTCTCTGTGTTCTCCATGTTTGGTGGTAAACCATATTGGCTATGATTGAAAGGTAATTCAGCAAGATTGATTGAGATATCATTGTTGGATATTGCAGATTTAAGATGTTGAATGTTGAGGGGAGTGGTAGCTATTGTGATTTTGAAGCTAATAGTTGTTTCTTGAATTTTTCTAGCTAGGGCTAGGAATGGAATGAGATGACCATGTGCCATGAATGGTGTCATCACTATGTGTGGTTTCTTCTTTGCAGTTTCTGCCATTGTAGAAACTTGATTCTTTAGCTCAAGAATTTTCTATTGGTTTGGATTTTGATCAGAAGTTTGGAATATAGTGAAGCGTGGGAAAGATAAAGTAGCATTTTTGTGCTTTGGGGGAATGTATAAAAGTAGCAGCTTGGGGATAAGTGTGGAACAAAAACATGTGTGTTACTTTAGTCCACGTCCACATTCTAGGTATGTAATAAACTTGTCGGAAGTCGGTTCTGTCTTTTAGTGACAATAAGAAAATTATAATAAAAAAGTTTAGATAAACCGAGTTTTCAGGACTTAGATCAATGCAGATAAATACATTATTTTTTTAGTATTTTACAACAGATACACCGTAATTGAAGTATAAAAATAACATTGTTTGGAAAAAATATATAAAATAATGACAAAATAAAATATGAACACTTTACCAAATCGGAGCAAAAAAGTTATAGAAAATAATGTCTATAAATACATTATTAAGTCATTACCTAATTAATAATATAATAATAATTTCCTCAATAATTAAGTGATTAACTAATTTTTCTGTAAAAAAAAGTAATTGCCTAATTTATTATTGTGTAAATGCATGTGTAAGAGTTTTTTTTTTTTTTTTTTCAGAAAAAGAGCTTATTCCATTTCATTAAATAGAATATCAGAAATACAAGATGGAATGTTAGAGTAAATATGAAAACTAGGATTAGACGGAGCTTCCTTAGCTAAGCTATGAGCAGCTCCGTTTGCTTGTCTCCGTATGAACTTCAAGTCTAAGTTCGTTAAATCAATTGCTAACATGTGTCTACAATCATTGATGATGGCCATATAATTTGAGACACCGTTGCTTCCTCCATGAACACTATCTACCACCGTTTTGGAATCCATTTCAAAATCCATGTTAAGCAGTTGTAAGTCTTTAACCCATTGCATAGCTGTCAAGAGTCTCATCGCTCCCCCTAAATCAACATCAACAATCGGTGAAAACCACTCTGTCCTTGCAAGGACAAATCGCCCTTCTTCATCTCTTATGCAAACACCAATGCCAACCTTGTTAAGAGAGTTAGAAAAAGATGCATCCACATTGCATTTATACCGTCCTGGGCTCAGTTTATTCTGTTGCACACACACAGACGTTGCCACAGAATTTGCTTGGACATGCCGAACAATCTGCGCATTCTTCCAACTGGTGAGCAATGATCCAACTCGATCATAGATGTCTTGAGTTGATTCCTGCACATCATTCCAAACTTTATTGTTTCTATGTTTCTAAATGTTCCATAGGGTGACTCCAAACACTTTCTTTTGGTGGTTATCGAACTACTGCAGAATTGATAAAACATTCTTCACAAATGATGCGGAAGGATGAATAGATTGCAAGATACCATTCCACAAACCTGATCCCTGCCAGCAGCTGATACTATATTATGAATAGATTGCAACTTGTTAGTGTTATAATAATAACGATGAGGCTTAAATGCTCAATTGGCCCCTTAACTTGATTTCAAGTATTAGTTTGGTCCCATAAGTAATAAAAAGTCCGTTTTGGTCCCTTAACTTTATTTAAAGTATCGGTTTGGTCCTTTCTGTTAATTTAATCGAAAAAAACGTTACATTTTGGTCCCTTAACTTATTTAATTAATATTAGTTTGGTCCCTAAACTTAACGTTTTTTTTGAATTAAATTAACAGAAGGGACCAAACCGATACTTTAAATAAAGTTAACGGACCTAAACGAACCTTTTATTACTTATGGGACCAAACCGATACTTGAAATCAAGTTAAGGGACCAAACCGATACTTGAAATCAAGTTAAGGGACCTAAACGAACCTTTTATCACTTTACAAAACTACAAACATGTTTCACTACCCAAAAAAAACTACAAACATGTTTAACACAGAATAATTTTGTTTTGTCCCCGTGAGTTTAACTCAGTTGATAGGAACATGCATTATTATATGCAAATCGGGGTTTGAACCCTGGACACCCCATTCATTCACCTTGAGAAAGGTGAATTCTACCCACTATGTTATTTGGCATAAAAAAAATAATAATTAAGTATCTAAGTAGCTAAATATTCTATTTTTAAAAAGAATAAGTGAGGTGTCTGAGGTTCGAATATCGACTCCTGCATATATTATGCAATGTACTTACCAGCTCTGAGCTAAACTCACAAAGACAAAAGAATACATTTATCTCTCTATCAAAAAAAATATCTATCTCAAACCAAAAAAAACCATCGATCTATCTATTTATAATCAAAGAAATGGGTATTAAAAAGCTAAGATCGCAATTAAATGAGTTATTTGAGCGTATAAAATAGGCTTAGTATGCAAAACGTCCATGTAAGCTCGCGTGTTCTTTTTTTTAAATTTGTCCCTGTATATTTTTTTTCTTTTCAAAACCATCATTGTAAGTTGTTAACCGTTTGCAATTAGTCTCTCCTCTTAACTCCCGTTACAAAATCGTTGTGGTGGCAGACAGAGACACACATGACGAAGGGTGAGTTGGCAAAAACATACTTATGTGTCAAGAGAGATGATGAGTGGCTAGAAAGGAGGGACCAAAACCAAAAACGCAAAATTGCAGAGGGATGAAATTAAAAAAACGTACTGTTTTTTCTTCTTCATCTCCAACCCCAATTTTGAAACTGGTCATCTGAGTGCGGCGTTGTGCTGTTCGTCGTCTTGTGCGGCGTTTGATTTTGCATCTTGTTGCGGCGTTCGTTTGATTCTTATTGAAAGATCAGCTTCTGTCATTTACAGATTCAATCAATGATTTGGGGGTCGACGTTACAGATCCAGAATTATGGGTGTTTCAGTGACTTAGAATTTATCACATTATTTGTAAACATTTTGTCGTTGTATGCTATTAACTTGAGTGATGTGAGTTTATTCGCAGATTCATCCTTTACGTTTTTAGTGATGGGTGTTCCAGACTATGAATTGATTAAAGAATTCAAAAATAAGACTTTTGTCTTAAAAATATAAGATTTTATTTTGATTGAGTAATGATATTTTTTATGAAAACTTATTTGTTTTTAATGTTTATTCAAAGCCTCTGAAGCTCTATCTCCCCGATCATAATTTTACAAGATTAATTCTTTCAAAATATTTTTTAATAACGTAGAACCAACATGCATTTAAAAGAGAACAAAACAATTAAAAAATAACATTTGAATGAGATGAAGAGTGATTTATTTTTCAGTCATTCTTTTTAGGATTTCCTTTTGATTTCTAATGAGTTTGAATAAAATAAATAAATAAACAAGCTCTTGGTTTTTTTCTTCTTCAAATAATATAATGATTGCAAATTTACAACTTACGTGATGAAAGGTTTAACTTCTATATATTTTAATGTCTTCGTTAATTGAGTTATTTTAAGGACCTACCCTTACCGACTGAAACAAAACAATACTGCTATAGACTACCTTTTGAATCCATTTTGTGGCTAACTTTTGAAATATTTATCCATCAATATTAAAGCAATTATATGCAATGAAACACCACAATTAAACAAGCAAATATATCATTTCAATGCAATTATAATCATCAGCAATGAAAATTATTAGACATGTTCAAACGTATCTACCTTTTGAATATGCCTATCAACCAATATAAAAGCAATGTAATTCAGTCTAATATCAATGTAAGCATCAATATAAACAGGCGCAATGAAATTCAGTTTAATATCAAAAGTATATTCAGATGTTCATGATGTCATGGCATTTAAGAAGTGGCACTGACAGTGGTAGTCTTAGACCATGCCTTGCCACCTTCAAGAGAGAATCCAGTGACGATTCTGCCTAAGTAATCCACCTTATAATCATCAGCACCAGCTACGTTGCCTGGTTCACAGGAAAAATAATTGATTGAGTTAATTACATGGAAAGGAGTCAAAGGGTCATATGCAATACCTTGCCTGGTTCACTAGATTTTTTTTTTTTTTTGATTGAGTTTGTATATGATGCACTCTCAATTTGAATGAATATCATTTTGTTTTTGTCCAATACCTTACCTTTTGTCTCTTGTGTGAAGGGATTATAGTAATATCAGTGTTCTTCATCAATCTAATAGTAACACATGTCATTTTTGTTAAATAAAAAAAATCTATCTTTTATAATGTCTCCTACCGTAGGATACATATGCAAGTTTCCTTCCGGAAACGGCGCCATTTTTAAATATGCAAAGATAAAAGAAGCCATGTTATGTGAAAAAATAAGAAGCAGGTCGTGTGGTGTTTTTTAGAAATAACAAAGGAGGTGTTTGATTTTTTATATCTAGTACTGTTTTTGAGAAAGACAAAGAAAAGTCCCATTAGTGTCTCCTTGAACGTTGAACCCATTCGGTTGAAGAACAACAGTTTTTTCTTTATTTTACAAAGAACTGGTGTTTCTAAACTTGTACAACCAAGCTGGTTGACATTTTTTTTTAAAGTTTGTTAGCTGGCCCAATGGTTGGGAGAGTAGTCAAAAGCGACTGTTTGAGCGATGGTCATTAGCATTACTCTTTCGGGAAATATATTAAACCAGAATTGCCGCGGAACAATAGGAATAAGTTTATCCTCAAAATGGGAAATTTATTTAGACTTTGTTTACGAGTTGGGTTTTGGAGAGGAAGGGAAGGGAATGAAAAGAGTATGGAGAGAGGTAAATTGTTTGAGAGTTTTAAGAAAATAGGAAAATGTTTTTGGAGGTTTTGAAGGCTTCATTTGTCCAATTTTAAAATTCCTCCAAATTAGGGGATTTTGGGGAGTTAAACATACAAATTGACAATTATCCTCGTAATAATTCAATATTCCAATTATAGTTTACAAGATAAATTATAAAGTATATCACAATGTATTGATTTTAAGAGAAAAAAAATGGTAAAATAATAAAATTATCACATAAGTCCTCCATCTCCTTTCCTTTTGGTTTCTTTAACTCTCAAACAAGGGAAAGACTTTCCCTCCTTTCTTCATTCTCTTCCCCTCCTAAGCCTTTTCTTCCCCTCCCCTCAAAACTCGCAAACAAAATTTCTCGTGTGTATGTATACACTTACACACCCTCTCGCTTTCGTTCTCTCTTTGTGTACCAGAAATATTCAAAAAATTCTAAGAAAAAGTGAAAAAGGAAAGGATTTTAGTTTTTATATATATATATATATATATATATAAAAGAACTAAATAGGTAATTCGCATAAAATATAAGATGAGTGTACGAATGCAGAAGTATATGGTATAATATTCAAAACAAGGGCACATGTTTTAGTGGAACTTGTTTGTCTTAGAATGCAATCAGCTATCTCCACCATGTATTAGTTTTAATTAATTTTTCAATCTCATAAATTATCAAAAACACATCCTCTTTATTATTTTCTTAAAAACTAATATATTCATATTTAAAAATATGCCAATGAATAATAAAGTTAAAATAAATAATTTTAAAAGATGATTATGTTTTTCACACCTTTGGCGTCGGTGGCGGACCATAGTAGCAACAGTAATAGCCCTGTCTTCTCTGTCCGACGAGTATAGATAGATTCTTCCCGGTCCATCTTGCTTGATGGAAACTAGGGTTCAAGTTCAAACCTTTTCTTATCCTTCCGCCTCAGTAGCTGCTTTTGCTTATGGGAAATCGCCCCCAAATACTTATGGTGGGTTTCAATATATCTCTTTTCCACCTAGGTCAAAGGGGAAACATAAAAAATAAAATTGACCAAACTGATCAATTCTTTTTTTTTTCCCGAAAAAAAAGATCAATTTTAAAAAGGAAGATAAGTATACAATTTTAAAAAGGAAGATCAATTCTTTTCATAAACCACTAATATATAGTGTTTGTACGTAGACATATTAAGGATTTGACCTTCATAGAGAATAGCTCTTCTTATTACGGTTGTTATATAGTTTTATAAAAAGGAAGATAAGTATATAATTTATGTGAGAAAATTATGTAAAATTTTGACACAAAAATTTCATTTCCATTTCATAGTCGACCCTCCTTTCCTAAGAATTTTTTTCATTTCTCCAACTAATTAGGCAGATGGGAATAGCATGTTTGCAGTTGGAGGTAATAAAAATGCACACAATATTTTTTGCGGCTATCAATTCAGACACCACCATGGTGAGGTATGCATAAAGTAGGTAGTCGATAGTTAGTTAGTAAATGCATTACTATTCCATCAACCAATACTTCAATGCAAATTAACCTGGTGATGTAATCGGATAGGCATCATTCATTTTGCTAGGACACAAGATTAATGAATACAGTAGAAACTCTATAAATTAATAATGTCAGGACCAGAGAAATTTATTAATTTAGAGAGTTATTAATTTATCGATAAATTAATAATTATTAATTTAAAGAGTTTTTAAGTAATTATACAGTACAT
>Ga0228710_1001405_pt1 | contig 35948 bp, 18 predicted proteins | sample MedpolnodulmetaG_FD_177995 | JGI IMG/M metagenome (GOLD analysis project Ga0228710, IMG submission 177995) | Root nodule microbial communities from Medicago polymorpha collected in Santa Monica, California, United States - pink nodules | ecosystem: Host-associated > Plants > Roots > Nodule...
TTGTTTTTTTTTTTTTTTTTAGACAAATATTTTAGAATTTTGTAATATTTTTAAAACGGGAAAATTAATTGTTAGTAATTAGGCGAGAATCAAACGCAAAACCTTATACCTCCCAACCCCTACGTCCCAAACCTAACACCACCAAACCACTTCATAACCTCCATGTTTTTTTTTGATAATATCTTCCATAAATTTTTTATTATTAAAGAAATAAACTTTTAACAAATTATAAGACTGGAGATGGGTAGCTCAACCGGTTTGATCTATGAGATGAAATAATTTGAAGAGTTAAAGTTCAAGGTTCTAGTCCTAAAAAAAAAAAACTAAAATACTAACAATTACCATTAAAAAAAATTAACAAATTTAAGACAAAAATATTGTATTTTAAAATGTTAGATACTTTGATCCACCATGAGACTTGCCTTTATTCTCTATTCATTTTATGTATTTGAGCTCTATTGTAAGTCGGTGACTAAAATTAAAACTAGATGCTTTGACTTTGTGCCCCTTACGAGTTAAAGATTTGATCATTTGTGAATTATTACATAGGTTCATCTTGTCACCTTCGTTATCTGCACTAAAATTGTTTCCTACTATCTTCAGTTACTCGAGCTTCTTATTTTTATTAAATATACATGAGGCCATGTAACATACATCAAAGTTGAATTGTAATGATGGGATGGATTAGCGAAAAGCATATATAATCATTACATTACATAGTCATATTTTAATTTTACTTAAACGCATCATAACCATACATTTATATTTATACATGCACATCTCAGATTATTTAAGTGTCATGTGCAAAGTTATGAGTTTAGTGACCTTCTTTTATGGACTACACATGCATGCAAGCGTGCACATACGTGCATACTTCAACATAAAAAATGTATCTATCATGTTTTATGTGTATTTTTCAATGGGGAACTTTTTTATGTACCTAAAAGGAGTCAGGTGAGTTAGTGAAGAAGTTTGGAACAAAATTAATTTTGAAATGTTCAATACCTAGTGACCATGCAAAGAAGCCTAAAATGTAATGAAAATAACTACAAACACTAAACGAAAAACTTGATTAAATGTATAAAGGGGAAAAGGTAGAAATTAGAAGTGAAAACCTTGTGAAGGTTATTGATATATTGCAACTGTTGTTGATTAATGATTACTTGCATAATGGAATCTACTTGGCTGAGTATTTGACTACAAACATTTGATTTGACTGAACAACTAACTGAAGAAATAGATGTTTCAAATAGCCGACCATATTCATCATTTTTGTCAATTTGCGACGTGAGAAAGGGTTGATGTTTGGTATAATTATGGATGATTGATGAGATCTTATATCTAGTGTCTTCATGGTTTCAAGTATAAGGTCTACTTTTTGAGTACAAAGGAGGAGCATGAATTTGAACATTATCATCTACTTTTGGAAGATGGGTCTCCTTTGGTATGACTTTAACAAAAACATCCTTTGAATAGTTAATTTGCCAAAATATCTTTCGAAGATTTTTTTTTAACATCAACGTGAAGCTTGATGATTTATTATTGAAAATTGTCCATTTTCTATGAAATTAGCTTATTCATTTAAACAATTCTGACAATTATAGTTGAGAATGTCAATTGCGTTTAGCAGTTTTGTAGTATTTTTTTTAGGTCAAAGTATACCTCCCTAATGCACTAATGTGTTGTTTATCCTTCCTTAAGTTGTCTCGGCTCAAAACTAAACTCATAACATTAAGAAATGACTAAAACTACATAATCAAATAATCATCGAAATATGGAAGTAAAAGTTTGTCGTTTTACAGCCATAACATTGAATATTCTTCAAACAACCCTCTAACATGTTTTTTCATGCCTCGTAAGCATCTAAAAATATTTTTAGCCTCTTCATATATTTACAATCAAAGTGTACTTACAACACATAATCTAACTTTGTATCTTCTCAATGTGAGAATCAATCTTTTTTTCTTCAAAAATTAGGAGGTCTTGTATTAACTAGAAAGAAAGTTGGGAGGTAGAATCTCCAACATACAACAAAAGAGAACTTAAAAGAGGAGCAACATGCTCAACATTAGAAGTCAAAAAAGAAGCAGAAAAGTCACTCATGTTCTATTCTTCTGATGACAAAGCTGTGCACATTCTATACTGTATTCTACTAGGGGACATTGATCAAAATGTTAAAATACTTGAACAATCAAAACATCATAGAGAATTTTAACTTCAAAAAATTGGTAAAGAGCAAGCATATGCATTAAACAAAAAGTTCCATATTGTCAATAATGTTTGAGATAAGTTCCTAAGAACTGAATCCATCAACTACAACTCATTTTCATGAAATAAAAGTTACACTTCAATGTCAACTTGAAGCACTACTTTATTCCACGGTTCATTGACGGGGAGATGGACTGATCGATCAATAAAAGGATAGATAAATGACAACATCCACAAGCACCCTTTCCATCCCATGAAAATGTTCTCAATTTGATTTAGAAGCAATTGCTCTCTTGGCGAAAGATGGCAAACAGAAAGCTGCTGAATGGATCTGAAATAAAGAACCAAAATTGAAGAATTAATATTCGGAAAAGAAAAGGAGAAAACAAAAACACATTTTGAGTGTTGGAGATGAAAAGACCCACACACAAGTCAGGACCGGCCCAAGTCCTATGTCACTAAAGCCCTTGTTTTAGATTCTAAAAAATAACCATCATGTATCACTGTTAGGGTTGTCATCTTAGAGTTTGTTTTAGGCCTCATTAGGGTTTGGTTTGGGACAACGCTGAGGGAAGTTTTGGGGTAAGGGAAAGCAAACATGTGTTCGAGCAGCCTACCTCAGAGTTGTAAAATTTCAATGGTCTTCCTGCATGCTGGCTATCATTCTCATCAATAGGATTCACCGGACGCTTGAAATCGACCGAAGGCCCCTCAGTTGAGCAAAGCATAAAACCAATCATCCCACTGAAACAAAAAAATAAAACACCATAAAAAAATAATCATATCCCTAATCGAAAAGCATGTTATAGAACAGAATCTGTCAAATTGACATGTAGAATACACAACCAACACAATTGGTCTCCAAGAGGATACAGAAAATAAGATCAAAATAATACTGAATTGCCATTATGACTGATGATGATTGATCAAAGCCATTTTGCAGTTTCAAATCAACTATCTAGTGGAAGAATAAATACATGCACAAAAAGTGACGGCTTGTAAATTGTGATCAGTGTTGTCAAATAGAGGCTATAGCGCCACTTTAGTGTCTTAGCATAGTAATTTGAACAAATCACTACCGTTCTGTGATATGCTATTTCGTATTATGCGTTTTCAAAAGGCAGCTATAGAATTGTTGCAGAGCGGAATTTGAAGAAACCGCTATTTTCCGCAATCTTAAAATTAACAACACTGTAATATATGGAAAGGATCACAGGGATGTGTTTCGCAGAGTGTAAATGGGAAAGTGGAAATAAAATTATGAAGAACATACCTTGGGTATGTAGGAACCGTGGTCCAAGCATAGTTGACAGAGCCTTTGAATACTTGGCGACAATTCACTACGATGTCCTCGATGATATGCATATGAAGCCATATACTTTCCGCCTGAGTACATACAACACCTCCTGGACGAAGAGCCTTTGCAACCGACTCAAAAAAGGGCTTTTCGAAAAGCTCTTGAGCAGGACCTAAACAATGAAAAAATATATATTAACAAAAAATGCATTATATAAACGGTAAAGACCATAAAAATTATAAGGCGTTTCAAATATATCATACCAATGGGATCAGATGAATCCACAATAACTGCATCATAAGTTCCTTCTGGAGCTGCCTTCAAAAATGCAACTCCTAGATTATTGAAAGACAAACCATCATTAGATAAGTTATCCCTAAACAGTGAAGTGATTGAGAAACATGGAGAGTAGTTATTTATCATACCATCACCGATATTAAGTGTCACACGTGGGTCCTCAAAACCTACTGCTATATGAGGGAAAAATTGTTTGGAGACCTGCAAAGAAAGAAGACTTCAATTTTGATATTGAGCATATACTGCAAAAAATTGTACTAGCTTATGACATGTCCAAAAACTGTTTTTAGCTTATTCTCATAAACTCTCTAGGACAACTTATAAAAACATGTTATATCTTGTATCAAAACAATTTGACTGTATTTTATCTTTTGTTTCAAATAGCTTATACATAAGCACTTATATGATAAGCATTTATGCTATAAATGTAGGTGTTAAGTTGTTTATCCAAACAGGGCCCAAGTAAGATGATAGTATATGTCAATCGAATTATTTAGCTTTGATAAGAGACAATGAAAGAACATAGTTTAAGTGTACTTACATCGACAACCATCTTGTCAATTTCACAAATGTCTATCTTTTCTACTGAAGAATGGCGTGAAACTTCCCGCAGGACTCCCCCATCTCCTCCACCAATGACCAAAACCTAAGAGAAAATAGAAGTGATGAAAAAAAAAATTACTTTGCACACTTGGAAAGTTACACGCAAGAAATGATCTACTATTTTCCTTGTAATGATCCAACATTACATTCTCAAGATTGGTTCAAATAAGTCATCATATCTCATAAAGTCAGATGCCTTCCTACTCTCGTATAATATTCCAGTGTTGTCAAATAGTGAATACAGCAGCGCTATAACATAGTGAATTTTAGCAAACCGCTATTATTCCGTGAAACGTGATTTCGTAGAGTGCTGTCAAATAACAGCTTTAGCACTGTAACATAATGGGATTTGAACATACCACTATTTTCCACATCCCGCGATTGACAACACTGTAACATCCTTCCCTCTTCTCAATAAACGTCAAAACCACTTAACGTAAATAATCTACTGCAGATAAACTTATGTTGCTATGATGAATATAAAACGTGTGCAGCAGGAGTTAGCACGGTGATGGGCAAATTAATATTATGAGTAACCAAGAGATTCAATATAGACATTTTATGCACAAATTCTTCTAAGCATCCATTTACATATAATGATTAAAAACTATACACTTCCTTACAATTATTATCCTGAATTTTTTTGCCAAACTACATAAGAAAGTCAATGACAATACAGACAAACTAGACATATACTAAATTATTAGAGGGATTCAAAGTATCAAATACCTTTTTGGGGTTTGGAATTGAGCAAAGAGGAAGATGAGTGATCATCTCTTGGTAGGCACACTCATCCCTTTCTGTGAGCTGAATGACCCCGTCCAAAACAAGAACCTTGCCATATGTTGCTGACTACAAAACGAAAGCATATGTCGTAAACAGAACTAGGACTATGAAGGGGATTAAAATTTCAAATTTAACTGAAGCTACATGTACCTGGAAGACCATAACATCCTGATAATCAGATTTTCCTTGAAACAGAATCTTTTCCACCTTCAATGAGTGAGCCTCCCCTGCAAATTACAGCAAAGTTCAAATTCATTAGTATTATTACAAAAGACAAAGTACACGTGTTTTCTTAGCTATTAAAAGTGTGCAGGTATTTCTAATAAGACTTTGCTTTGGTTTTGTAAAACTCGATGCCTTAAAGAAAACCAAAATCTCGAAGATTTACTTCTGTTACAGCCAGCAGATGCATATTCAACCAAAACATAAACCACACCAAATGTTAGCAGCGAAATATAAATAAAATTATAATAATGATAAAGCATGGGAACTGGGAAAGTTCAATCATCTAAGACAATGTTGTAGTTAGTAAATTTCCAAAGAGAAAGAACCTACGACCGATCAAAGAGCTAATTGCTCTACCACTTAGCTACTTAAGAACAAAAGGTAATTGAATTTTCAGGGTCTGTTTCAGAGGGGGGTTTCGGAGGGCTAAGTCTATATTTTGATAAATATATTTACATTTTAAAAAAAATTATAAGAACATGTGATTAATGATGGTTCAATCACAATTAATTGATATAAAAAAAAAAACATTTTATAGTGTCCGTAATTTTAAAAAGAAAAGTAAGTTCTCCCCTCCTAAACCCTCCATCCAAACATACCCTCATAGTTCAATCACCATTTTCACCCTATGACCAATATGAGATTCAATGTTTCTCTCACGAGACATGGAACATCTTTCAGCTTTCAACCTCAAAAGGTGACACTATACCATTAAATCCAATATGTAAATAAAAACAATACCAACTTGTCATTTAAATTGTTCAACTAGTGAATAAATTAGAGAAATGGACATTGATAAATCATCGGCTGTTCAAACTACAAAGCAAGAACAAACCATTCAAATTTCTACTATCTATTGAGCCCTTGAAATCTCACATTGCATTGTAAAATAGCGACTATAGCGGCACTGAAGCACTATAGCGTACCAGAATTTTGGTCAAATTTTTTGTCAAATAGCAGAATTTGAACAAACCACTGCTTTCCAAAATCCGTGATTGACAACACCGATCACATGAATATGTGTCCGAATATTACATACAATCAAGAAAATATATAAAATCTCAACTCAAAGGAAAAAAAAACAACCAATCCATCTTGTAGAACAAAATAAATTAAATTAAAAAAAAATTAAGTTTAGTTCTAGCTTCCCTAAATTCAAGACAAAAGGGTTATTAACCCCAAAACCTTAAAAATAAAAATTAAAAAAAACATAATCATAACATAGATAACAGAACCTAAAAACACAATCATAATCAGAACAGAACCACAGAGAATTGATACTTTCATGATGACATACAGTAATGAGATTTTATCCAAACCACAACTAACAGCTAACAATCAATTAAAAAACATAAAAACCATGACCCAATAAACAACAATTAAACCTAAGTTTCATTAAAAATAAAAAATTCAATTTTTATGCTGATAAATGAATAAGGGACACAAAAAGATTGAATTTTCGAGAAAAGGAACAAAAGGGTCGCGAGAGAAAACGAACCAGGCCACATTGGGCTAATTTCAGAGAACCAGCCAGGAATAACAGAAGATAAACCATTTGGTTGAGGGTCTTTTGGAACAGTTTGAGAGACACCGTTGTGAGGTAATTGATCTTCAGCTTCTTCTTCTCTTTGCCTCTTCAAGGGAAAATCTGTGGACTCAGGAAGTGTGGTGTTTTCTGCTGCTGCCGCCATGTTTGGTTTGGTTAGCAATGAAGTAGGGAAGTCACTCGGTTCGTGTGGGTGTAAGTGTGCCCTTCTTTTCTATGCTTTTTGTATTTATATACTCACATTCACACACACCTCGAGATTCATTTCTTTTGAGTCATCATGTAAATTATAATAGTGTCATCATTATCAAGTTTAACCTTTCATAATTTTCATAACCGCATCCAGCATTTTGTGAGTTTAGTTCCGTTGATATCAATATTAGACTCATCAAAAACAAAAAAATATTTAATTAAGTTTATAGAGTTTAACTCAATTAATAATATCAAAATTGTTAGATTAAATATACAATTATGAGTGTAAGCTTCAGTAATATTTACCGTATAGATGAAAAAGAAATATTTAATATGAGATAAATGCCAATACTAATACATCAACTATTTGAGAAGAAGTCTGGGATGATTACCACTATTTAAACACGATATTTGAGAACATTTACATATTTAAAAAATAACGTGGAAAAAAAAGAATTAAATTATTTGTGTTTATAAAATAATTAAATGATAAATTTCAGTGTAAATGTCCAAATGTTGTACTCAAATGATTGTCACTATATAAGTATTTTCCACTATGTTTACGTCTTTCTTCTCAATTTGTAAGTTGTTTTTTACCATTGCATACAAATTAAGAAATTTAATGAATTTTGTATGAAAAAAATTAGTTATTTTACAAAATTACCTTTCTAAATGGTCTAGGAAAAAATCAATTATAGAATTCAAAGAAGAAAAAATAATAAATACTTACGACTTATTTTTTGATTACATAATACGACTTATAATTTAGTACCATTTTTTTTCCAAAAAACTTATAATTTAATACAGAAGGTGTATGATTTTAATTTTTAAAATATTTCTACAAATATCTTTTAAGAATTTTAACATTAGATCATCACTCTAAGAATCTCATCATCCACTAAACTCAATCAATCTTCGTTAATGAAATTAATCTAGTTTTATTTATACCAATACCAATCCCCTAATGGAGGGGTATACCGGTGCACCAACCGAGGTCAAATTTTTTCTACCTTACCTTATACTTCATCTATCTCACAATAATTGTCTCTTTAACATTTTTTCTTTTTCTCAAAATAATTGTCACTTTAGAATACCAATGCAACATTTATTATTTTTTCCATTATTATACCCTTATTTATTGAATTTCATTCAACTTAACTACTCCACTAACTACATTTAATAAGGGCGTTTTAGTAAACGATATTAATTTTACCATTGAAATCAACACAATTAATTATTTTCCTAATAATCGTGCACAAACTTTAAATGACCATTAATTAGAGACGGATGGAGTATTTTTCTTTGAATGTTTATATAACTTTTTTGAGGGAAGGTTTATACTGCATGTAATTTACTCCTGTGAATGTTGTGTTTGCCCACAAAAAGATTGTTCAAAAATTAAGTACACTTTCAATTTTTACATATAACAATAGTAGTTACTTTTTTTTTTAAAGAATAATAGTAGTTACTTATAGTCGAATAAAACATCACTGCCCTCGCCCTAAATTTAAATTCTGTCCTCGTGAGCTTAACTCAGTCGGTATTGACAATGCATAAAATATGTAAGATCTGAGGTTCAAACTCCGGCCACCACAAAAAAAAATTCTAAAAAAACATAAAATATTTATTTAATTATATTAATTATCTAATTGATATTGTATCACTCTAAACTCTAAAGGTAGTATATTTTATTTTAAATTTATAAAAATGATGAATAAATCAAAATTTATTAGAATAATTTAAAAAATATAGTATTTTATTCCTCTCATTGATGATTTTAATATACGAGAAACAAAAAAATATGTTTTCAATTCTGAGGAGAGATATTTTGTCTATAAAGATATAGAATACATAATTTTGGATTGACTTTTTATTTTCTAATTGTAATACCGTTTATTTAAACATTAATGATGCACTGTCCTTGTGAATTTAACTTAGTTGGTATAGACATTGTATAATATATGCGGCGTCGGGATTCGAAACCCGCATACCCAACTTATTCATCTTAAAAGGATGAATTTCTATCCACTAGACTACTTGACAAAAAAAAAACAGTAATGATGCACTGATATTGTAAAGTGACATATAATACAACGTAAATATTTTTTCAAAGTGATGGATAATAAAATACGGAGGGAGTATTTGATAAAAAAAAAATGTAGTAAGTGTTATTGTAAAGTGACATACAATAAAACATAAATATTTTTTCAAAGTGATGTATAATAAAATACGAAGGGAGTACTTGAACTAAAAAAATACGAAGGAATTGTTATTTCAATTTTAATTATACAAATTAGTTTTTTTTATGAGATAAATGAGATATATAACTACCAACAGTTTGTCTTCCTGATAAGTTGTCGAACTGAAGAATATTATTTGTACTAATAGACAGGTCCACTGAATGAACACCAAGCCACTTACGAGCAAGTTGTCATAGAGAACCGAAAAAACTATGATCCCAAAAACAAATGATTTGTTGTTTCTAGCAATCCACACCCACCAACACAAAACTGAGACTCCTGAGATATAATACCTATTCGAAATAAATTCTCCTTAGTTGGCAATCTATTTTGAAAAAGTCGTCAAGCAAACACCGACACCTTCAAAAGGAAATCCCCCGCCATAAGAGATCCGAGGAAACTAAATCATGAGAGGGAACCCTGTTAGTGAGAATGTGGTATGCACCACTAACCGAAGACCCAACATCTGGATAAGGGACCCAAGTCAAAAACATCACGAATATCAACCTGCAAGGAAACAGTAAGCAGTAAAGCAATGCACTCCCTTGCCAGCTCCTCCTCCCACGCCCACAATCTTCTCATCCACTTCCAAGCTTCACCACCCTCACCCCACCCTAAATCAAACATATCAGCTACCGTCGACAATTGATTTGCAGACAAATCAAATAAACAATGAAACCTATCATGAAGCGGGATATTTGCTACCCACCAATCCAACCGTAATAATGTAGTAGCATCGTTACTAACATTAAGACACAAATCTTTGGAAAACCACCCACCCGTTGTCATACCAACACCGTCATGGATACCAATTATGTCCCCCACCAAACCAACCTTTCCCTACAACCCTCCTGCAAGCACCCCCAACTACACCATATCTAGTAGCCAAGGATCTAAACCATATACCCTTTTTATCAACCGCCGACGTCCAACCCCACTTACCCAGCAACACAATATTAAACTCCCTGATTCTCCTAACCCTAAAATCACAAACTTCATTGTCCAAACAAATGGACTCCTAGTCAATCCAAGAAATTTTCCTATGATTTTCACTCCTCTAAAAAAACCAAGTAAAAAGATTCAATAGAGGAGATGATACTTGAGGGAGCTTTGAAGAATGAAAGGGCATATACAAGGAGAGAGGTTAGGACAGACTTAAGGAGAACAAGGCAACCACAAAATGAGATATTTCTGCTTTTCCAACTAGACATGCGGAATTTAATATGATTTACCACTGACTCCTAAAAATTCAACCAACGAGCAATACCATCAACACAGAGGCCCAAATACAAAACAGGCAAACTTCCAACCTTACAATTCAACACGAAAGTAGCTTCATGTAACCAAGAACCATTACACATTCACTCCAACAAGCTCACTTTTGTGAATATTCATCTTCAACCCAGACATAGCCGCAAAAAGATGAAGAACGACGCCCATAGCCAAAACATTAGCTCAACTTCCTTCCCTTAAAATCAACGTATCGTCTACAAATTGAAGGTCAGAGACAGGTAATTGATGCTCCCGACAAACCTTATAACCTGAGAAGATATTATTGTTAACTATAGTCTCCGTCATCACATGAAACCCCTTAGTCGCCAAAACAAATAGGGATCACCCTGACGCAGTCCCTGGGCCAAAGGGAACTCCTTAGTGGGACTACCATTAACCAAAACAGGAAGAGTAGTCGTGCTAACACAATCTTTCACCCATTTCCTCCAAAAATTCGGAAATGACATTTTACCCATAACATCATACAAGTATTTCCAATCTACAGAATCATATGCCTTTTTCAAAATTAACCTTAAATAATAACAACCTTTTTTTTTCATTTTTTTTTTGGCCTCATCAGCAACTAGAATTGCATTAAGAATTTGTCTACCTTTCACAAATGTTGATTGAGTGTTTGAGATTACACTACCAATAACAATTCACAATCTATTAACTAACAATTTTGCCGGCACTTTATACAAATTACCTTCCCACCAAAAAAATAGGTCTAAAATCATTTAAAATATGTGGACTATCTTTTTCAGAATGAGTGCAATGAAAGTATTATTTATACCTTTTAAAAGTTTTCCGTTTCGATAAAAATCCGAAACAAACCACATAATATCATCTTTTATATCAATCCAGAAATCCTTAATAAAACTAAAATTGGCATCATCCTATCCTAGACACGTGAAACTGTCACAATTCCAATCCGCAACTTTTACCTCTTCCAAACAAAAAGGCCTAATAAGATCTTCCCCTCCCCATTAATGGAGTAGTAATTATCCTTAATTAGAAAATGTGTTAGTAAATGAAAAGTGGGAATGTTTAGAAACTAGCTTTAACCATGCCTCTTTGATTTTGGATTAAAAAAGGAAAAAAGGTGAATGTGAGAGTGGAGAGAGGATTATACGATGATATTGACTAGCTAGGAAAATAGAATAGAAGACAGCTAGGTAGAATAGATCGAAACAACAAAGAATTCAATTGGAAATGATCTACGGCCTGGATAGAAAGCACAGGTAGACTCTAATTTAGTGACACAAATAGCGCATAATCAAGAAGTATCCATTTACGGTGGTGTTAACGGTGCTAATGTTCATGTGACAATTTCATGTGACAATATCCTATTCATGTTTTTCTCTATTATTAAACTCTCTTCTACCTTTTTTTTAACAAGCTCTCTTGTACTTCTTATAAGCTACAAAGTCTAAAATGATCACAACCACAAATAAAATATATTTCGGTGCACACATTAAAATAAGAAAAATTTAAAAATAAAAGTAAAAAATAATGTATTAATTATTTTATCTTTTAATTTTTTTATTTGTGTGTATGTCCGAATATTTTTAATTTAAGGCTGTGCTTTTGTAAGAGTTTCTCAAACACTCGTCATATATATTAAGAAAGGGTGGTTTGTATAATTAATGTATATCTTGTATATAACAATTTATAAAAGTAGGAATCCAAATTTGTGGCAGCGTGACAGAGAATACAAGCAGTATAGTTGAAAGAACTAAACACCTCAAGTATAGTTAAAAGAGCTAAACACTTGCTTGAGGATTGGAGGACTGCCAACAAGAAGCAACAACAGCAAAACATGCAGTTTGGAAACGCAGCTGTTGTCACGCTGCAATCTGCAGAATAGGTCAACGACCAGCAAGAATGTGGGCATAGGTGGAAGAAACCAATGCGTGGAAGATTAAAATGCAACATAGATGCTTCTTTTTCGGCTTTCATAAATAGGTTGGGTATAGATATGTGCATCCGTGACAAAGAGGGGCGTTTTGTATTCGCTAAAACAATGTGGTTCATCCGTATGTTTAGTAGATGTAGGAGAAACATTTGGTTTGTACCATGCTGCTCAATGGATACATGATTTACGACTACCAAATGTTGATTTTGAAATTGATTCGAAACGAAGCAAACGAAGACAACACCAAATTTGTAGTTATTATAGATAGTAACATGCATTATTGTTCCCTTTATTTAACAAATTTTCGTGTTGAGTTTACTAGGAAACGAACGAATGAAGTTGCCCATGAATTAGCAAAGACATCCACTCTCTTAACTAATTTTCATATATTTGATGATGTATCTACATGTATTAACTATTTGATTGTTAATGAAATGATATAAACAAATTTAATTTTTTTTCTTATAAATTATCCTTTGTATATAAGTGCGCAAGTACTAACTCGAAATTGTTAAGTACGACGTTATTACCGGATAAATGAAAGACATTTTTATGTTTTGGAAAGATCAAAACATAATGGAACTCTTGTTTTTAGAAAGATTCGATACTTTCAAATTCATTCTTGTGTTTTAAAAAATATATTTATGTATACTGAAAGACAACATCCTTAAATAGAAGCCAACTTTTTTTGCATAAATATATGATCTTTTAAAATCATATTTTTATGTATGAAACTTCGGATAGCTTAATGGATCTTTCGTTTATGAAACTTCTGATAGTTTTGGTACGTGGGGGGGCATGTGAAGGATGTTTTGGGAAATTCATATTTTGGGAGATATGGGGTAAAAATTTATTTTTGTCATAAAAGGTCCTCCTCTACTCTAATGAGCCTTATGAGTTGTCAATAAAAGAACAAGGTCAAATAGTCACTTGCCAAAACAAGGCACAAGCTAAACCATTCTTAATTTCTTATTGACTTCAAAACCAAACAATCATTCAACCAAAATGTACTACATTGCCTAAAAAACTTGACTTAATTTAATAAATCCAAATCCCAAATAATTCAGCCAACCCAAAGGCACAAATTATATTCATTTCCTCAAATCTCAACGCTGAATCTTAATAATTCCACGTTGTCATCATCAATGCATGTCGACACACTCTCTCCTACGTACCTTCAAAAGCACCTTCCCATTCCATATTTATCGTCCACGCGTCACTTTCTCACCACCCTCCTTTCACATGATCCAAAATTCGCACGTGTCACCATGTCAAAATCTCACACACTAAATCTTCATCAAATCATCTTCCAACACGTGTCCTCCCTTTTCCCTTCCTATAAATACCCGAAACCTACGTAACATGAAACAAACCAAAACCAAACATAATACAAACTACAAAGTTTCAAACACAAAAAAATCCAAACACAAACTTTTTAACTGTTTTCTTTTTGTCGTTTTCCATTTTCTACATGATCCTAACAGAAAACGGGTCGGGTCGTCGGATATTGAACTTTCCGGCGGTTCATCCATGCATAAACATTGCTTCCTCCACCCTTCTCTCTTCCCTTATCAATCTCTCCGACAAGATTTCCAATTTCCAACACAAATTCTTCTCTTCCAACAAACGAAATGCGAGAAATGCGATTCGTTTGATTGGTCTTCTTCAACCTTTCCTCCATGAGATCTTAGAGAATCATTCAAATCTTCCGGCTCCGGTGACCCTTTGTTTTTCTGAGCTTCATGTCATCTTCCAGAAGCTTTTTTTCTTGATGGAAGATTTGACTTGTGAAGGTGGTAGGTTGTTTTTGGTGATGGAATCGGGTCGGGTTGCAACAATGTTTCGGGTGTTGTTTAGATCCGTTGCAAGTGCTCTTGATGTTTTGGATTTTGATTCTGTTGAGGTGGGTTTGGAAAGTAAAGAGGAGGTTTTGTTGGTGATGAAGCAAGTGAGGGAGGGGAGGTTTGAATTTGAGGTTGATGATGAAGAGGTTGTGATGTGTGTTAAGAAGGTTTTGAACCTTTTTGAGAAAAGGGTTGCTCCAAAAAAGATTGATTTGAAGAGGGTTGTTGATTATATTGGGGTTTGTGATTGGAATGAGATTAATAAAGAGGTCAAGTTTTTGGATGGTGAAATTGGGTTTGAGTGGTTGAATGAGGAAAAGGAAAGAGAAAAGGTAGGGTTTTTGAGTAGTTTGATGGGGTTTATGTGTTATTGTAGATGTGTCATGATTGAAATTCTGGATTGTGAAGAGGGTAAGAGTGGGAAGAAATTTGATACAAGAAGGGAAAGGGATATTATTTTGAGTTGTTTAAACTCGGATGATTTTCGATGTCCGATCTCTTTGGAATTGATGAGTGATCCTGTGACTATAGAAACAGGTCACACTTACGATCGTTCTTCAATTCTCAAATGGTTTAAAAGTGGAAATTCAACATGTCCAAAGACAGGTAAAAGTCTTGGCAGTACAGAATTGGTACCTAATTTGGTGCTAAGGAGGTTGATACAGCAATATTGTAATGTCAACGGCATTCCTTTTGTTGATTCAAGTTGTCGGAGTCGCGACATTACTAGGACGGATCAGCCTGGAAGTGCAGCGGCAGAGGGAGCAATGAAGCTCTTGGCTGATTTTCTTTGTAGAAGTCTTGACAATGGAAATGTGGAACAGAAGAACCATGCTGCATTTGAGGTAAGGGTTCTTACCAAAACAAGCATTTTTAGTAGGTCTTGTTTTGTAGAATCTGGTTCAGTTCCTCTTTTGTTGTTGTTGCTGGCATCAAGTGATCCATCAGCACAAGAGAATGCTATTGCAGCCCTTTTAAACCTCTCAAAATACACCAAAAGTAGAAGTGAGATGGTTGAGAATTGGGGATTAGAAATGATTGTTGGTGTCTTGAACAAAGGGATAAAGATTGAAGCAAAACAACATGCTGCAGCAGTGTTGTTTTACCTTGCTTCAAACCCTGAACATGCTAACTTAATAGGCGAAGAGCCAGAAGCAATTCCCTCATTGATCAGTCTCATCAAAGATGACAACAAACGAAGTGTAAAGAATGGTTTGGTTGCAATTTTTGGCCTCCTAAAAAACCCTGAAAATCACAAGAGGATGCTTGCTGCTCAAGCAATTCCTTTGTTAGTTAACATCTTAAAAGCATCTGAAAAAGAAGACCTTGTCACAGACTCACTAGCAATTCTAGCAACTCTTGCAGAGAAAAGTGATGGAACATTGGAAATCCTTCGTTTCGGAGCTTTACATGTAGCTGTTGAAGTTATGAGTTCTTCTTCCACCACTTCAAGATTAGGGAAAGAGCATTGTGTGTCATTGTTGCTTTCTCTATCAATAAATGGTGGAGAAAATGTGATTGCTCATTTAGTAAAGAGTTCTTCACTTATGGAATCTTTATACTCACAACTAAGTGAAGGAACTTCAAGAGCAAGCAAGAAAGCAAGTTCTCTCATAAGGGTACTCCATGATTTTTATGAAAGGAGATCCTCTAACTACAGGACATCAGTTATTCCACGAGAACGATTCATTCATGTATGGTAAATTTATAACCCAGCATATTTTTTCAACCTGGGTATTCTTTGATTTTTTTTAGTGATGTGAATTGTAGATATTGTATATTGTATAAAACTTATTCACCTTTTGTTATTTGTACTTGATATTAGCTCATGTTTTAAAGAGCTAGTATTTTTATCAGCTTCTGTTTTTAATGATGAAGCTTGTACAAATTATTGTAATTTCTTTTGTATTATCAAATAAGATTGTATGATCTCTATTCAATATTAAACAAGATTAATATTCATCTTAATCTCTTCTTTTCTTGTATACATAGCAAAAGCTTTTTTCTCTTTCTTTTCTCCTCTTATTTTCCAGTCTGTGTTACTGTAAAACCATTCGAGGACGAAATGACTCAGTTAAGTGACTTGAATTGAGTTTGAAAAGACTGAAATCTTTAATGTAATCAGTTAGTTATTGAGTTATCATCATAAGAATAACGGCGTATCCAGACTTGGAAGTGTACAGTTTTTATGAGGTGGACGTCGAGTAGATGGAATGGTAAGTATCCGTATAGTAAATTAGAGTTGAATGTATATGTAGTTTATCCTTTCAATAGCATTCACCATATGTTACCTCCTTCACCATAGCATTAGAAAGAGGAGAAAACTTGTCTGTAACGTGCAGATTTTGTTTCCCTTCTGTGTATGTTAAAATCAAACAATTGAAAAATCTATATAAAAAAAAATCAATGGTTACAAACACAGTCTTATTTTCTCTCCTTTCTTTTAATTCTACTTTTATCGTTCCAAAAAATGCAACTTGTCTTGGTGAATTCGGCCTCCGGAAAAAGTTGAAGTCGCATTAACACGCCACCCAAATTACGATAGCAATATCATAATGATTATTTTAGGGCAGATTTTTCACTCATGGTTATCTAGTTGATTCTGGTTTCATGATTAATCCTAACATGTAAAATGAATTTGAAAATGCAATGTTATATGTGAAAAATATGAGCACGAGCTTAGAGAAAATTTGAGTTCGCCCCCTGCTGTCGAAACGACAAGTTAAACCAGACAAAAAAGTCACCAGACATAATTTTTTTATATTTTATATAAAGAATTTTTTTCACAGTTTAGAACTACATCTTAATTGACTGCACCACCATATTGGAGGGTATACCATATTTAGAGAAGGTATTTCAATCAATACAAAGATTGAGGACCGTCCTCTTCAAAACCAAACAAAACAGAAAGAACCGGAAGTTCATGACAGTCGTCAACAGATCAAAGATCTAATTATTCAAATGACAAAAATTACCACTGGATTCTCATGAATAAAGAAAACAGGGTTTTATCAAAGATAACGACTTGAATCTTGAAGAAATACATACTGTAAAAGGTATATGAATATGATTATGCAGCCATCTTATAGTTTAACGCAGCGACATACAAAGATGTTTGTAAAAACATAAATCCAGCAGAAACGGAAAAGGGGTGGAACATACGAGTACAACGACCAACAATTCATGATTCAGAGCTCAAAGCAAGCTCTGTCAAAGCAAGCCCCGTCTCCACCTTCTTTATTTCAAAGATAAGCATCCTCCACATCTTGAGAACAAACATTTCAGCCTCTTCATCTAAAATGACTCGAAGACGCTCTAGCATTTGAGATGCTTTCATGTGTTCTTGTGTACATGAGACAATATAATCTGTCATCGTATTTTCTTCTTCCCCTAAAAACTCTTTGATTTTCTTTAAAATCCATGGTCTCATTCTTTCATGTAACTGATGCTGAAAAAAAATAACATCATATCATGAAAAAGATAAAGCATAAAACTGCATTCTCTACTTTATAAACTACACAAGCCAACATAATCAAAGCATGTACTAAAAGCACAGCTAAAACATGCATAATGTTAAAAAGTATATGTAACATAATCCTAAGTTCTAACATACTTATCAATTGGCTGGTTTGTTTTGGTGGCTTGGAAAGGGCTACCTACAGAGGAGCTAACCAAAAAGGTCGAGTGAAGCTTCATAGAGTGCATTTTCCGGGACATCGGCTCTTAGAGGCAGTGCTATGAATTATGATATTTATCATTTGTGTTTATGATAATGGTGAATACACGAAGCGACTACTCAACTAAAAATTGAAAGATAAAAAACTGAAACTGAGTACCTGGTCATACAGTGCCCAATTTATCTCATATGAGAACAACTCCTCCTTGGTCTTTGGTATCATATCCATTAACTGTTTGAATCCAAAAGGGTAATACATTAGTTTTTACAAAATAATTAATAATAATAAACACTAGTAAGCATTAACATTGTTTAACCCTAGCATGGATTCATAGGTACGTTACTATAAAACATAAAAAATTCTTTACGTAGAATCAAATTCCTAAATTAAATTAATAAGCTAAATAAGGGAACTCACCAATTCCTTCAATGAGATCAGCGGCCAAAGGAGAGAATAGAAGACTCAAAACTTGTATACAATGATGGGGTTCGGCCAAAGTTTTCTCTTCTTATAGCTTTATATAGTTCTCTTATGTACTTAGAACCAAAATCTCTTTTACCTTTACTCATGAAAACAAAATCGGATTGGTTGCAAATAGAAGCAAATACAACAAGGAATTTCGTATGTTACAACTTTTGAAAAATGATCAGAATCTAAAAATAATTTCGAATGAAAAGTTGCTAGAGGCGTTTGTTATGGATTAAAATAAAAGTGATTTTTGTATTGAATAATTTAGAGAATACAATTTTTAGAGATTTTATAAAATAAAATAAAAAACCAGAATTTATTTTGTGTTTATTTACCGTAATAAAAATCATTTTTTAAAAATATAATTTAGTTTTTTCGGATACAACTATATATAAGAATTATTTTTACAAAATTAGCTCAATCTTTTGATATTTATTTTATCTCTCCTCTAAAATAATGTATATTTTTTCAAAGATACCCTTAATATCTTCTCATTTGAAACTTCCTACAAAAAGATATTTTATTTGAAGTTGTTTTTATAATTTGTTTAGATTCTATTTTTTTAAAAAAAGTTTTAAACGCATACAATATTCTTAAAAGTGATTATTTTAAAAAATGAATTTTTGTTCCATACAAAAGTTATAACAAACGAGCTCAAAGAGTAGTTTCTCAACAAAAAAAAAAACTCATTTTATAAGAGAGAAAAAATAAATTCCACGAGTTAATTTTGCAACAAAAAGTTACTTTTATAGAATTGTATCCAAACAAATTAAAAATAATTTTTTAAAAAGTTATTTTTATTATGCAAAACAAACACAATAAATGCTTCCCTAAAAAAACACAAAATAAATTTTGATTTTTTTGTTTAAAATCTCTTGATTTATGAATGTCAAAATCATTTTATTTTAATTTGTAACAAACGGATACTAAATCAATCTAATCTTTTTTTTGTAGTGTCTGGGGTTCGAACTCCAGATCTTGCCTATATTATGCATTGTTGTTACCAACTGAATTAAGCTCACGGGACTAGTCTAATCTTATTTATCAAAATTGATAAGTCTCTCAAACAAATTTTAAAGCAAAAACAGGATTAATACTGTAATTTTAAATCTATTTTAATCAATTAAACCTAAATTTTCTATTTTCCTGATAGAACTTAAATTCCCTCTTTAATTTTTTTGCCACTGTGAGCCAAGATACACTTATATTTCTCAATTATTTTACAATTTTAATTTTATTTTTTCCAAATTTAAGCCACAAATCCGCGACGCACTTCTCTTTTTAGATTATTTTTATCGTATTTTTCCATTTTCTCAATTATTGTATCATCTTAATTTCTTTTCATTTTTTCGAACCAAATTGTACTAAACTGCCTCCACTTTAATCCACGATCATTTTATTTCACACGCTCTATTTTTTTTCCCAGCAGTCATTGTCTAGTTTATTTTGTCAAGTAGTATGCCAATCTTTTTTCTTGTTTTTTTTCACAAGAAAATCATCTTTTGAAGTTGAATAAGTGGGGTGTTTCGAACCCAATTTTTGCATATATAATGCAATGTCCTATCAATATCAACTTAGCTAAACCACGTACTAATTTTTTTTCCTCACGATATCATTTTTTTATCACACGCTCTATTGAATATACATATATAAGTAACATGGAATTGTCATAGAAGTCATATTTCCTCTTAAAAATAATGATGTGATTTTCATAAAGTTGTTTTAACTCATTTGGTTATAACATTTATATCTCACGAAAAGTCGCATTTGTTTTAGTTATAAAAAATACAAGCTTCTATTAAAAATAAGTTTATCAAACAAGATGAAGATTCTGTTGAATAGGGAGCTTCCTACACAATAGAGAATTTTGTTTCATTCAATAACGTGGGAAAGCCAACAAAACACAAATACAAGATTACTTTCATTGGAAGCACTACTTTTCACTAACAAAACATTTAACAAATTTCACGAAAAACTTTTTGGTACAGACAATGGGTGTTTTCATAGATTGGAACTTTTCACTAAACATACAAATATAATATTAACCGCATTCCTTTATTAGATGTTTCACAGTTTAGAACTAAATCTTGCTTGACTGCACCATATTGGAGAGGCTATTTCATAATGCAAGATTGAGAACTGTTCTCTTCAAAACCAAACAAAACAGAAAGAGCCGGAAGTCCATGACAGTCATCAACAGATAAAAGATCTGACTATTCACATGACAAAAATTACCACCGGATTCTCATTAATAAAGAAAACGGGGTTTTATCAACGATACTACTTGAATCTTGAAGCAATACATACTGTAAAAGGTAGATGCTTATGCAGCCATCTTATATTTTAAGGCAGCCACATGTAAAGAGATGTTTGTAGAAACATAAATCCAGCAAAAAAGGAAAAGGGTGGAACATACAAATACAACGACCAACAATTCATGATTTGGACTTCGAAGCAAGCCCTGTCTCTACCTTCTTTATTTCAAAGATAAGCATCCTCCACATCTTGAGAACAAACATTTCAGCCTCTTCATCTAAAATGACCTGAAGACGCTCTAGCATTTGCGATGCTTGCACGTGTTCTTGTGTACTTGAGACAATATAATCTGTCAATGTATTTTCTTCTTCCCCTAAAAACTCTTTAATTTTCTTTGAAATCCACGGTCTCATTCTTTCATGTAATTGATGCTGAAAAAAATAACATTATAAGATGAATAAGTTAGCATAAAACTGCATAATATCCCCATAACTAATGTAATTCTTCAATCTTTATGTCCAAAACCTTACACAACTACAATAATATCCCCATAACAGTGATCGGTATCAAGCAGTATGAGGTGCTCGGTGGTGTATTTAAATGGCTTAGTTCTTGCCCCTTGATAGCAAGCTTTTAAGGGAGTGTTACCTAAGTTCTTATATACTTCTCAATGAATTGGAGTGTTACCTACAGAGGAGCCAACTAAAAAGGCCGAGTGAAGCGTCATAGAGTGCATTCGCCGGGACGCCGGTTCTTAGAGGCAGTGCTATGATAGTGAGCAGGGACTACCAGGGTAATATGCTTGGTGTAGTATTTACGTGGCTTGGTTCTTCCACCTTGATAGTTGACTTTATGGGAGGGTTCCCCAAGATCTTATATACTTATCAAATAGTTACTCCCTCCGACTGAGTGTCAAATTTAAAAACAAACAAAAAACAATAAAAATGTCCCAAAATGAGCGTCATTTTCAGTTTTTATTGTAATATTAATCGCTCTCAAATCAGTCTATTCCACTTCGTGTTCAAGATAATGGTGAATACACCAAAGCTTAGTATGGTTGATTAGGTAAATTGTTATTCTTTCTTTCATTTATAAATTATAATCGTTCACCTTACCTTAAATTGTGTGAAATAGCCTAGTATGACACCATTAATAAGGACTGAGGGAGTATTGAATTATACCAATATGGCTCATTATGCCAAACAAAAGATATTAGACGTCAACATTTTAATTACTGCAAGACCAAAATTATTGAATCCCATGTAGCAGTCGATCCTAAAAACACTATAGCGAGACGGTGAAACGTGGCAGCAAGAGTGAGACAAAGTGAGAGACGGGAAGCAGTAATACTGTATTTGTGTTTTATAATTGCAAAATTTATCAAATACCCCAACCAAAAATCCCTGAAATTTAAATTTTAAGTTTTTTTTTTTGGAATTTTATATCATTTTGCGTACTGTGGGCAGAGGCCTGCTCTTCTATGCCATTCTAGTGTGCTGTTGACTACACTATCAAGACCAAATGATTACTAAATTCAAAATCCAGTTAAAAATCAAGTACCTTGTCGTATGCTGCCCAGTCTATCTCATATGAGAACAACTCCTCCTTGGTCTTTGGTATCATATCAATCAACTGTTTTGCATCCAAGAGCCTCCTGCTGTTATCATAAGTCTTGTTTTTCTCCAACCCATGATCTCGATCCCTGTCACGGTCAGAATTTCTCTCCCTGTGTTCATCTCTGTGATTAGTGCCGTCTTCATCACTCCTATCCCTGTCCCGGTGGTTGGACTTCTCATTCGAATGCCTACTTCTATCCCGTTCTCCATCCAGCCTCTCTTCCTTGAAATTGGTACTAGATATACGTTTTGCAAACTCTGCAGCTGCAGCCAAATTGGGCGGTGTTGGCCCAGAAGGAGCAGGTTCAACAGCCTGCAACTCTTCTGTCGAGTAATCAATTGGAACCAAAGGCCTCAATTTTTTATCCTTGTGTGCATCATCGTCTTCATCTTCATGGAAAACAGAAGGGACAGTTGTTCTTTTTCCAGAGCCAACCAGACCAAATCCCAACTTCTTCAAAGGAGCATTTCCACTTGACTGAGTATCAGTTGTGGCTATGGATGCCATGGTGGATTCATCATTGGTAGTATTTAGTACATTAGCATCACCTGTCACATAAAGCATGAACCCCATTAGTAATGAGGAAGAGAGGAAAAAAAAATCACAGATTTGGAGTAATTACAAAAATTGTCGATAAGACCTTCATGATTAGAATCAGCTACAGTATCTTGTACAGCAACAATATTGTTCATTTCATAAGTAATCTCTCTGGTAGCCATAGTTTCGTCCCTGCCATTTACAATATGCTCTGTCAACAGCTTCAATGCATCTCTCTGCCGCTTCAATTGTTGATCCTCCTCAGTTCTCTTCTTGGCCTCAGCAATTTCCTCCTCTTCTTTTTGTCTGTCAGCCAGGTCATCTTCCTTTTCTCGCAGCCTCTTCTTTCTCTTCTCCTCTATCGCATTTCTACGCCACCTCTTCCTAGAATCCCCATCATCATCCTCTTCATCGTAAAGTATTTCCTTTCTCCGCTTGCGTTCTCTGTCCTTCTCCTTCTCTTTTTCATATTGACGTTCTTTTTCTTTCTCTCTTTCTCTATACTCCCATTCCTTCAATTGTAATTCAAACTGACGCTCAACTTCCTCAATCCTCCGTTTTTGGTCCCTCTCTTTCCGAATACGTTCCCGCTCAGCTTCTCTTTCATATCTCTCAAGGTCTCTTTCCTTTTCTCGTTTCAGTTCCCGTTCCCTGTCTCTCTCCCTGCTTTTCCTGTCATGCCTTCTATCAGGGGTTTCAGGTCTATCATGTTCACTGGTTGGTTTCTTATCACTGTTTGTCTCTCTCTCATTTTTCTCTTCAGCCGTTTCTACAGAATTTGAAAAGCAAAGCAGATGAATAATAATTTTAAAAATAAAAAAGTATCCTGATGACAGAATATAGCCCAGCTGAGAACCACTCTCAACAGATAATAGAGATAGCAACCAAAGTGTTTTGCCCCTTACCATTCTTCTTTGTATCCACATCAGAGTCTCCTTCTCTTGTTTTAGTAGGTTGTTCAGAAGTTGAATCCACAGAACCATCACCAGTTGGCGGTGGAGGTGGTGGAGGCAAAGGTCTTGAGTTCAGCCTCTCCTCTATCATCTGCTTGATTTTTTCTAAAGCATCGCGATCAACTTCCCTATCTTCATCCGTAACAATCCCAAAAGTTGCCACATCATGAGTTTTCTTGTTCGCTGAATCATTACCCTCCTTATTTGAGTGCTCCACATCAGGCTTTGCATCCTCCTTTACATCAGAAGTTTTCACAGCTTGATCTTTTCCAACTTCTGCTGCCTGAGTTTCCTTTTCCTTTGAATTCTCAGTTTTCTTTTGTACATACCGCTCCAGATAGTTTCTCATAGCTTCATCTACATTGATCTGTCAATAAAACATTGAAGATAAAATGGCTAAAGACCTCAAATGCAAAACCACTTAAAAGGAAATATTTGTGCCAAATGGTTATTAGTATGAGAATATTGTGCCTCATTCACAGAAATTTAATACAATATGTTACCAGGACTAACGTTGATGCATTTACAAATGCCCAAAATGATCTGAAAGTGTGATTGAATTGTTATATGATCATATATCATGGTATTCTTTCAATTTTTTTAAAATTTCAAATATATATTAAAATATGAACCTAACCCTCTAAATCCTCCCCCAAAACAGACTCTTAGCTTAATCAAAACTTCAAACGGTTCCTACTCCCAAAAAAACAACACCGAAAACTGAGTAACACATAGAAAAAGCAAAAGTTGGCGTTATAAGATATAAAAAATCTTGCCAGCATCTTATTGTAATTTAATATCTTAGATTATCCTATAGAGTTAGATTATTATCTTAGAATATTTTAGATTCTCTCTGTAAGGTTAGTTTCAATATTTCGTTGTTACTAGCATGATTCGTTTCCCAACTTAATTAGGCATTGTAGTCTTGTATTAGTATAAATATTGGTTAGTGGTTAATCTTTTCGTATAAAACCATAATCATCCGTCATATTAAAACATATTCATAATTCACAGTCTTAGTTCTTTCATTTCTCTATTGATCTAAAACCCTAGAAGGAATGCAACCTTATATGCAAAATGGGCAAAAAGACATGCAAGAAAATAATGAATTTAATAAAAATGTCAGAAAATAATGATGACTAGTTTATACCAAAATTTATTACTAGAATGACTTGGACTCATGACAAATGAAGGTTTTATATATCTTCTCTATACAAACCCTCACATCTTTGATAATGAGGGGGAGGGGGGAAGGGAATTGGGCAGGACAGTGTGAAACATATACTATAATGTGAAGTAGATGTCAAGAAACAACGACATGAACACAAATGAGTACCAAACTTTTTATTCGTGCATCAGTGGTAAACTTAATCATCAAGAAATTCAATCACATTGATTTTCAAATTCATTAAAATAACTCAGATCCTTGACTAAAATTATAGTTGTTTCCAAAAGCAAAATATCATGTTCAAACTCTTTACCTCACAATATAATTAAAAGGTAGACTTATATGCCGTGTAACATCAAATACAAATAAAAAGTAGTCGAAGATGAAGACATACCACTAATTCTTGGCCATCAATATTCAATTTGGTAAGGAGACGTAAAGCACGGAGGACCCCTTCAGCAGTATCAAACTCATAAAACCCAAAACTTTTAGGCGTCCCACTTGATAAATCCTGAGGTCTTTTCCAGCTCTTGATATTCCCACACAACTTAAAAGAAAATAACAGAATAAGAACACTATAAGAAGCTAAAAAGACATTTAGAGATATATACCAAAACATTTAGAGATACCGTTGTCTAGTAGTTACGATAAGAAGCTAAAAAGACAGTAAGAACACTATTGATGGCTAAAAAGACAACAAATGACAACATTCAAAGATATCAAACTTAGAAATTTACTTTAAGGAGAGAGAGCATGAACTCATTCTCCACGGTTGGTGCAATCTTGCCAATGTAAACAGTGGTATGTTGCTTCTCAGCTGGAGTAACACTAGGAGGAACCACAGGTCTGACAACAGGAGGAATAATAGGGCGTATTGAAGGGATCCCTGCAACAGGCGGGCGTGATACTGGAAGCACATTGATTGCTCCAGGAAGGCGTGGAGGATATACAGGACGAACCATGGTTCCATAAGGAGGTGGATAACGAGGAATTCCTGTACATGGCAGAAAACATCTATGCAAATATATTAGAGCAGATCATGAATGAGTATACACAGTAAACAAATAAAATATATACAACAATGAAGATATATACAGAAAATATGTGATGAACAATGGAATGCTGTTACCACACATCAAAAGCATAATAGAGATGGCAGCACAGCTAATAATCACCAGCTGAAACGACAACCTGAAGAAAACAATAAAAAAATACTATCGAGTTTGAAATTCACGGATGTCCAGAAAGTGCTTACCTTTGACTGACAATTTGAAACATAGCAGGCTTCTCAAACCCTCCCATCCACCAATGGAAAATAGTAACTTTCATAATCTCATGCATACATGATTTACTAAGAAGGGAGTTCTAGTTGAATTATAAGTTCTTTTTTATATATATGAACCCATGTTGCAGCATAAATAATGGAATGAAACTGCATTTGAGAGAAGAGAGAATTGAAAAGATTGCAATACCTCATGACAAAAGGCCAACGTGCATTCAGTTGCAAACATGGTCGGCTTCTGGAATTCATAAAGCCATTCAAGGTAAAGTAGTATCCTTATAACTAGCAGAAAGTGGCCAACTAAAATGAACATGACACAACCATACATTATGTAGATCGACGATAGAACAACCTGTTTTTATTTATTTGAATTAATTTTCGATTACCAAGATCACTCTTCGTTTCGAAATCATCATTTTAGTAAAAAGACAATCAATAAACTAGGCAAATATATGCATACCAAAAATGAGTTGTAGGAGGGAGGGTGGGTGTGTCTTTAACCAATATGGAAGCCTTCCAACCTTTTGTCATCGAATTGAACAAGACACTGTAGGAGAATTGAGAAACAATCCCGTCATCGATACCCTATCTAACCATCAATAACTATTTTTCTAAAACTCTCCTAACTCATCCAAATTGAAACCCCTCACCATTACAAAACAGAACACAGTAGCTATCAATACAAAACTAAGAGAGTATGTGTGAATTGACTTATTTGAGTTTATCTACTGACCTACGTTTTGTGAGACTGTTTGGGAGAACTTGTGAAAACAACTTATGACATTGGTCATAACCTGTTCTCATTTTTCAGCTTATTTTAAGCTTTCCAAGATAACTTATAAAAACAGCTTATAGCTTACACAAAACAATTTACTTTATTTTATCTTTTGCCATAGAAATAGCTTATACAAAAACGTGTACCATGATAATAAGCCCTTGTGCAATAAGCTGCAAATAAACTGTTTTTATCCAAACAAGGCCTAATTCGGTGTTCTTTTCGCACTACTAAACACACTGGATAACAAATCTTCACAAAATTCACAGCACCAATAAAAATATACAATCAACAATCAAAGAATAAGCATTAATTTAAATGAATGCAGAATTTCACACACAAAATCACAAAAACAATGAAATAAAACATGTTTAAACGAATGACCCACCCGCAGGGTTAATAGTTCCTTGAGGATGCATAGCATAACCGTTTGGCATCGGAGTAAAAGGTCTCATTGCAGGATTACTCCCGGGAATCTGATACGACATCATGGGTTGCATCTGCGGCATCGGAACGGGAACCTGCACCGAACCGGACACACCAGGAGGTTGATTAGGGTTTTGGTAACTACCAGGTGGATTCGGCAAAGGAGTGAACTGCGGCAATTGAGCACCAAGCGGTCGGAAGGACGGTGCAGCAGGAGGAAGAACACCGGGAATTTGCGGGGGAGCATATAAAGTAGGCGGCGGAGGTAGCGACTGTGGATTGGGATTAGGGTTTGTGGGGATGGGGATTGGTGATGGGGTTGAAGATTGCGGTTGCGATTGGGATTGCGATGATTGGGGAATTGGATCGGGTGGATTAGGGATTGGGTTAGGAGGTGAAGGTTCTGAATTGGTTTGAGGATTGGGTTGTAGGGTTGCGGGAGAAGATGAATCCGCCATTGTTGAAGATGAATGAGTTTTTTTGAAGAGTGAAAAGTGAATTAGGTATTTTGGTTTGAGATGGTTCGTTCGTTGTCTTTGGGTGACCTAGATTGAGTTTGATTGCGTTGCGTACGTGTGTACTACTGTATAGGGTTCGTATGTGTAACTATGGTACTGGGCATGTTATTTTTAGATGTTCAAAAAATTATAAAATAAAACAGAATAAAATTTTATTTTTTTGTTACCAGTGAAAGTGACATATTATCATAGGAAAAAACTTAGGTACAGGCGTTTTTTTGTATGGTTCTTAACTAAATTCACTATAATTTTCTCAAATCCATAATTCTCTCAAAGTTTGTTATCTCCAACAAAGTTGTATTTTTAGTTAAGAACCATACGAAAAGCAATTGTACACCTAAGTTTTACCCATACTAATAATATAAAGAATATAATTTAAATTTCTATATTTTTGAATGATACCAACAAAATAATATTCTTTTATAGTCAAATTTATTTAAAAGTATAATTGAAAGTGAAAAAGACAATTGAAAACCATGTATTCTCTTTAATTACAATATAGATATTGATTTAGGATATAGATTTCTTTAAAGAAAAAATTATTGAAAAATTATTGATTTAGGATATAACATGTAAGAAAAAGAAATTGAAAGGGCCATCTCAAAATATTATTATTCAAAAAATACGTCAATTTTTTTAATAATCAAACAATTATTCCCTTAAAAAAAGTCAAACATTTATGATTGACTAAAATGCATATGAATTAAATCTTCTAAACAAATCATACAATACAAGGAGAATGGGACACTTTTTTTTTTATAAAGAAGAAAGAATATACAAGACTAATGCATATGATTGAATGTCTATATACTTGCTTTTATTAGTACAATGCTGAAATTTTATTTTTACTTCTTTTTTTTAAAATAATCTAATGCGCTCACATTTTAAATATGAAGAAATAAAGGTTAAAATCTCACCCAATATATTTTATTTTGAACGAATTCCAACATAAATAAGAATTGTTTATCCAAGAAGTTCCACCAAATCTGATCTGATATGACGTCTTCCTACAAGTATAGGACCTTGTGTGAGAAATAGCGGTTTTAGATTTAGGGGATGACCATGATAGAATAGAATGATGAGTGTTTTGTTCTATTTCAAATGCCTCTTTCGTGAATTCTCTTTGCTATTCACATTAAAATACATGAGAACCACCACAAGAATTTGGTCTTGGACCATCACTACCGCCTCCAACAATTATCGGAAACTCACAAAAACTCACTAGCAAAATGACTGAATAGCACGTAATAATCATGTGTTTCAACCCTCCTTGTTGGAACTCTGTTGCATTGCCTGTGCAACTGTATGCTATTGTGCCTTGTCCAACCCCTTTCTGTGTTGTTCGCATCTCTACTCTACCAATGATTAATGAAGCCCCAACGTATCTACAGAGTCAAAGTTCAAAAATTGGGGTACTAGAACATAACCTTTGAGACCATTCTTCTACATTAGTAAGTAGTAATACCATCATCCATTTTATACGAATCATATGTTGCTAAAAAAAATTCCAACAACCCAAAAAATACACATAAATTTGGTCACTAGTGAGTACCAAGTAGTATCATTCATTTTATATATTCATATACTACATTTTCCCCTAAATATACCCCTCATTTGACCAAATAACAAGAGTTAAGAAACTAGTAGTCTTTACACCAAAAGCAAGAAGAAACAACTAGTAGACTAGATGGGTCCGGTCCTGGGACATGTGAACCACCCACTGCGTTATTACATATGGGAAAGATTACTTGGGACAACTAGTTGATATCTACATGTTAAAGCCAGTAGGGCGGGTCTCATGCGTAAGACGCTGCTTCTTCTTAGGAGTTTCGTGCACTTCTGCTCTCCTTCCAAATGTCTTGAGCTGATAATTTTGAAAGGCAGCAGAAACAGCTTCCACCTATGATTATGTAAAAAAAAATCAGTACATGGGCATAGTGTGCATATATTCAAAATTTCCAAATTATGAAAATACTTTTTTGGCTGTTGTTTCTTTGTCACTAACCAGTTCAGGCTTCTTGCTGTACACTCTCACTATGATGTCTTCGTAAAATGCTGGCAACAAATGACTGATTCGCTCATTTTCGATAGGAAACTTTTCTTTACTCTCGTAGTCCTGACAATAATATAATGCAGTCTCAGCCATGTAAACTATATGCAATAAGAGAACTAAATAATTTTGGGAAACAACAATTGAACAATCATAAAAGGTAGTAACCATACGATATGTATTTGACTAATTTGGAATATGGTGACTTGATGACAGTTATTTCAAGAAGGCAAAATGGTACGCACAGAAAATTTCAAAGGCATTATAAATTTCGTATTTCACAATGACAGGTGGTCAACACTCTCAAAATGCCAAATTCTTCTAAATTTTAACTACTTTTATCTTCTTTTTGCACAATATGGTACTTTATCAGATGTTGGTTGCCATGTTCATACACTAACTTGCAGTATAATAACTTCTTGATATTTATTAACCAGAGTGATAAAAAAACAAAGGAAAAAATAAACTAAAAATATAAGTGAATTCAGTACCTTGAAAAATTTAATTCTGGATATGGAAATGCATGCAAAAAGAAGAAAGATGTGTCAGCCTACTGTTGGCAGTTAAGAAATGATTAGGAACAGTTAAGTTCTTCAGCATGCACCTTTCAAGAGGGTTTTCCATTCCTCGTGTTAAATCAATTTTAACATTGCTCACAGCGACATCATCTTCTTTCAAATTGGTCCCATTGACCTGTTTCGAAAAAAATGGCATTGAGATAGAATGAGTATCTCAATCAGTCCCCAAGAAGATAGGCAGGCATGTACATATACTGAATGAAAAGGACACTTATTACTATAATTTTTTCAACCTGGGAACAAACAATGTCTTGGGGTGTGATGCTTTTGAAGGTGTCTAGTTTTTCCTTTGGAACAGAAAATTCATTGCATAACTACAAAATGGAGTAAATGTTTGCATCAATTTGTCAGCACATGTAATTTATGTATTATCATTATTATTGTCTGCACAAAATATTAAATTCTCTCTACCTTTCAGAAAGAGTGTCACAAAGATAAGAATAAGTCAAAAATTTATCAGGTACTTCACTGTATGGCTGTACCTGGTATAGATCCCTTCTGCGAATGCGTCGAATCAAATTTCTGGACTCCTCCAGTTCATGTTTGGAAGAACATTCAATTGTTTTGAGAACTGAGTCGTCTAACTGAAATATAAGAGTGTCAGTTTCATAATGCCAAATGAAAATTTCCAACATCAAAAGCTTGCAATTTACTCAAGACCTTCCAAAAGTCAGATGGTTGATGAATCGAGGATGCAATATGAAGATATGGATCTGCTTTCACCAGTGCATCCAGAACCATCAACTCAATTGCCTGACAATGGAAACAACAAAAATTAGTGTTTTCTCTCTGAACACAAATATAATTTGGCATTACTAAATTTGGTGAAACCGCTCACCTTTACTTTTGCATGTGTATAGACTGTTCTATGCAAATCAGCACGGGTTGCAAATAACTTGTGAATTGTCAGATCTGACCAACATGTCAAACAACGATAATGTACTATAATTTACGGTCTTCCGCACTAACAATGATAGCAAAGTTTTTAGTAAGCACTAACAATCTGTAGCGCGATAACAAATTTCGTCATCCATAACTTGCATGGTCTCCATCAATCTGAAAAGTCAATAAAAAATTAAAATCAAGTTATAATTAATTTCCAACCTCATATTGAAGAAAAAAAAAGTTATGGAATGAAGTATGTTCTTTATTTTGATAAGAAGCAAATATTGCTGCACTGCTGTACAATTTTGTTATCACAACTCACAAACTGTCAGAACACCCAACCCAACAAAATAATGCCACCTAGATAATAAAAATGAACACCTCTCCGGCTGAAAGTTGCACCCTAGGCCACAAGCACGTGAGTCACGAACAATGTAGTCAAATCTGCAAAGTTTTGAATTTGTTATGGTTCTACGATCAAGAGATTGGTTATCAATAACAGCGGCACATCAGGAGGAAAAAAGGTGAAAAGCATCAACTTACTTGTCAACATCAATTCCATTGCGCCCATTTGCAACAATATCATATAAGAACTTCTTCTCCTGTTGTGTAGGAGAAAATTTTGAAGCAAATCAGTATAATAACATTGTTAAAGAAAGTGGTATGGCATAAATGAAGTTATTAAAAGAAATTAAATTTTGGACAATTAGATGACAGACTCTTTGGGGAGGATGGTCAGAGCTAGAAGTGATCATTTCCTGCAAAATGAAATGAAATTATCAAAGCTCTTTGTCTACAGACTGAAATCAGGAACTCAGTCATCACTCACCAGTTCTTATTCTTAAGAAACATCAAAATAAAAATAAAAAATTTGGAATGGAATATGGATATGGAACAGAAATAAAAGTTGCGACCAAACTTAATGGTAATCATCAAGAATATCATGGAATTTTAGTTTGAAAAAACGTAGAAAAATTGAAGATTCAATTGATAATTTCAGTCTAACCTTCACTTTTTTGAGGAGTTGAGAATCCAAATCAATATTGTGTTCATCAACAATGTAATCTATCATTTTCTCAGACATTTCCTCATGAGACCTGAGAGTATAAATAAGAATATATCAAAACGGTGGATTCTACACAATGAAATGATTGTACTTTGGCAAAACTCTAATCGATACCAAAAATCATAACAGAGTAATATATTGTTGATGGAAGAGTCATATAGTCTTATCTATCTAGTAAGTAAAGTATGACACACAATAGGCGGAGTGGAAATTCTAATTGTTTTATGACTTGATTGGAAAGTTTCAAAAAGATATTAAGTGTTAAAAATTATAACCAATACCAGAGATAACATTTGGGTACAGCACACAAGTAACTTTTGTATTCCATCATGAAAGTGATCTTTCAATTTAATAACTAATGAAAAATTAATGAGGAAGAGTAAAGAATCCAATAGTATCATGTGGTGCGCCAATGTGATATTCTAAGAAGTATAAAAGTTTTAAACTATACTCAGTTTTTGTTTTTTTTGACAAATACATTTAAAACGGAAAAAAATGAAAAAAGTATTATTAAAAGCAGAAAATCAACATGTACTTTCTTTTATCCAGAATACTTACCAAGTAGTGCCATTAAGAACCAGGGGAAGGAACCCCCGCTCAAAAGTGTGGCTGAAGGGCCCATGACCAACATCATGCAGTAATCCTGGACACGGATAAAGTAGCGCAATTAGAACAGTTAAAACAGAACTAATTTGGTAGAAGATGGCAATTACCAGCAAGTTTTACGGCCGATACATCAAACCGTTCAATACCAAGCTCAGGGCCCTGAAAAGATGGCAAGACCGTATGACTGCTTAGCACTAGAATCTCACAACTGATAGAGCATTTATATAAGACCATTAAGTATATACCTGGTATTTTTTAATGATATCAATAGCTTTCCCAGCCATGCAATAAACACCTAGTGAATGCTCAAAACGAGAATGGACAGCCCCAGGGTAAACCATGTGACTTAGGCCTGGATCACATAAGTGACAAGGTTAAATCTGTTTAAAATGAGATTGATTAAATTACTTAAAAAAAAATGTAACCAATATCTCTACTTTTATCACCTTGCATTTTTGGGTATAAACTGACAGAATTTCACATTAACTCATATGCTAAATAAACACCAATAACAATTTAATATTGGAAAAAAGAGGAACAGAAACCTGCTTTATAATATGACATCAACTAGAGAAAAGTGATTTGTTATATCTATCCTAATGGTTTGCTACTTTATGATTTTCACGCATACAGCCAAGTCAATCTAACCGCAAACGGCAAGATGATGTTAGCAGATTTATAATATCAGAAAGAGGCTAAGGGAAGCTAAGAAGTTGAATATGAAGTGTGCATCATAATAAATCATGTGGTATCATGCTAGAAACATACCAATTTAATGTTACAAATTAAGAGACACGAGATTCATTACAAATATAATGCAAGAAGCCTGCATTTGCAAGAGGCTAACTCTACAACCCAAATCTGTGACCACCTATCTACAAGAGTGAAGACAACTCGAAACCGTGACCTTTTAATTGCATGCAAGATAAGCTTACTGCAATTTTCCATGATAAAATCATTTCAATAAACATGCATTGACAACACATCCAGTTATTTTTCCAATTATATTCCCCTGTTAGTTGTTTACTCACCGAGCTGCTTCAAATCACGGAGTCTGCATAATGAACAAAGTCATGTAAAGGATGGAAAAAAAAATGTCAGTGCATTAAATGTAATTATTCGCCTCAATTTTTTTGCATTGAAACTATTTTTGGTAAGGCATACTTGCCTTTGAAATTGTTCTGTGTCAACAAACTTCAAAAAGATCTGCAACAAACAAAAGATTTCCACGTTCCATCAAAGCCAACACAATTAGCAGTAACACAAATAAAATCTTAATGCACTCTAGATTAAAAGAAAGTACCATACTTATTTGATATTTTTAACCATTACATTACATTATGTTACAAAAGAATCATATAATTGTGTTTTATACTAAAATGCATCCCTAACTGATTCAAAGAGTGTATATCAGAATCAATATTTCAAATCCTGAACCGAATCGGACAATTCAACTTTTGAACTGTGAACCGGCACAATCGATGTTTCAGTTATTTGAGCGATCCAATCGCAATTTCGTTTTGGTTCGGATCGAGCCAATTAAAACAGTTTTTACATCACTCAGAGATCTCATACTACTTTTTCTTCTAATCTCTCTGTCGCTAACGCTAGTACAAGATTTGAACGGTTTAATAACATTAATCATAAATAGAATGTTTATCTACACTAATTTTCCTTCCAACCTCTCTCTCGCTAACGCTAGTTCAAAATTTGAATGAATTGATCAATGTATTTAAATCCTCAACAGTTTCCGTGTAAATCGGTAACCAACAAATCCAAAGCAGTTCCACATTTTCCTTCACTGATTATAACGGTAACAAAAAGCAAAATCCACGAACATTACGCATATACAAATTCTCACAGAATCTACTCTTTTTTTTTTTGGATAATCACAGAATCTACTTCAATCTACCGTAAATCAACAGTTCAAAACTTCATGCAACAATTTCTATTGTAAAATCTAATCAGAAACAACATCGTAATCGAGAACAGAGAAAGGTATCAAAGTCGAAATGCATTATTCTAGAACGAAAGTTTAAACGAAGAAACGAGAAACGGAAAAAACGGTTACAGGCTCGAGAAAGATGTTGCCGTGAACGTTATCACGGATATGCTTGAGGAATTTCCGTTCGAGAGAGACGGAATCGTTCAATGAAGCAGGAATCGCCATGGAAGAATCTGTGATCATCGAGTGAAGAAGAAGAATGCAGTGAAATCAAGTTTCAGTTAGGGTTTTGGTGAAGAGAAGAAAGAAAGGAAGAGAAACTGAAGAGAAGTTGAAAAAAAGAGAGAAATGAAAAGATGAAGAGGGAGAGTTGGTTTTTATACTGTTTTTCGGACATGGGAGAATTTTTTGATTTGAAGTGACCGGTGATAAATGTGGAGAGATGCCGCCAAAATGAAATTCGCTCACACGATTATTAGGCGCGTGCACACGCGGTTGATATTTTGGATCAGTTTCTTTCAGATTTTTTTGAAAAAAATCTACTTTTTTATAAAAAAAAATATCAGTTTTAAGCGTTCGTATATGATTTAGGCCCCGTTTGGATAAACAGCTTATATAGATGCTTATAGCATTAGGGCTTATAACAATAGAGCTTACATCATAAGCTCTTATACTTGATAAGCTATTTATGTTTGGATATGTACACTAAAAAGTAC
>Ga0228710_1001406_pt1 | contig 35945 bp, 21 predicted proteins | sample MedpolnodulmetaG_FD_177995 | JGI IMG/M metagenome (GOLD analysis project Ga0228710, IMG submission 177995) | Root nodule microbial communities from Medicago polymorpha collected in Santa Monica, California, United States - pink nodules | ecosystem: Host-associated > Plants > Roots > Nodule...
GTCCTCTCTCCTTGCTCATCAAAAAAAAAAATCTTATATTTATTTATTAACATTATTTATTTTACAACTTTTTTGTCATATATAGTATGTAAATGCAAACACATATTTCTAAATTTTCTTTCTTTTTCATTTATTTATTTATTATTAAAATGCATATTTATAATTTATTAAATTGAAAAAAATCTTTGATTGTTATAGAATATATTTTATATTTTCATTTTGCATTTTTTGCATTATGAGGAATTGGGTCTCACAATTGAAGACCCCCGACTAACGAAAATCATGACAAGTGAGTTAAGTTCTGACTCTTTCTTTTCCTATTCTATGAATTTCTCACGCGTCATATTGAACTAAATATGACGCGTGAGAAATACATAGAATAGGATAAAACCTCCAAAAATACGTAGAAATATTTCTGATTTTAGAATCTGAATAAAACGCGCGAGAACCTTGTAGAGTGAGAAAATCAATTATCCCAAGTTCTTATGTTATATACACTTCAATTTAATATCTCATGTTCCGTCCCATGAGCTTAGCTCATTTGGTAAGGGATAATGCACAATATGTGTAGGGGCCGGGGTTCGAACCCCGGACACGCCACTTATTCATCTTTAAGGTGAATTTCTCTAGCCACTAGGCTACTTGACAAAAAAAAAAAATCTCATGTTCCACGTTATTAGTCTTACACTTTTCAACGGAGACTAATGCATGAAGACAAGAAATAGTGGAGCAAGCAAGATCTTAGAAAGAAGCTTCTTGTATTCATCCTTCCAACATCTTCGAAAGAAGCTACTGAAGCAACGACACATATCACCAGTCCCATTACATGCATGTACCTCCTTATAAATAGTTGTTCTAATTAAATTATCGCAATGTGTTTAACTGTATTGAAGAACACTTTATTTCTCTTGTTTTTACTGCTACACATTAACCACCACAATCTTCTTCTAAAAAAATCTTCTTCTAAGATTGTTTCTTCGGTTGCCTTGAGTGGTAATATTTCTAAGGGCAACTGTTGTTTTGAGCTTGCTGATATTGACGTGTTCCATAATTTCCTAGTAGCGCTTAGCTTTCGGCATTACAAGGAGATTATTCCGGTTTGTTGGAAACCTCTGACCTCTCATTGGGTTAAGACTAACACGGATGGATCATTAGTAGGTACTTTTGCCTCTTGTGGGGGACTCTTCAGAGATCATCTTGGCACTTATTTGGGTGGCTTTGCTGCTAATCTGGGGGATGTCTCGGTTTTTGAAGCGGAAGTTACAGGGCTGATTGCAGCTTTGGAGTTTGCGGCCTCTCATGGTTGGGATGGCATTTGGTTGGAAAGTGATTCTACTTCCGCGGTGCATGCTTTTCGTAATCCTTCTGCTATCTCGTTTCATTTGCGTAACTGGTGGCATAATTGTTCTCTATTGGGAATCACTTTGATTTGCTCTCATGCTTTTCGCGCGGGTAATTGATGTGCAAACGAACTTGCAAATTTTGGTCACTCTGCCCTTGGCACTGTTTGGTTGGATTCCTTACCTACAGATTCAGGGCTTGACTTCTTCCGAGATCGCGTAGGTTTACCTAATTATAGTTTTCCTTAGGTTTTATTTTTTCCTTTTGCTTTTCTTTTGAGGATTTTGGTTTGGTCCTCCCTCTTGTATATTTCCCCCTTTTTTTTTAATAATATATATGGAGTAGGTGGTAGACGATGGATGTTTCCGCAGGGTGTCAACCTAGTTGGGATGTTGAGGATTCATCTTGTTGTCGTCCCTACATCTTTGCTTATAAATAAAATAAAATTGTAGTGTTAAATTTGAAAACAAAAAAAGTAGAGGGTCCGTTTTGAGTGATTTAAGTTTTTTATTTTCAATTTTAAAGTTTTAATTTGAAAACAGAACATGTTCAACTAAAATGAGGTAGAATTTTTATTTTTTTAATTCAAAATAATTTTTCCGGGAATCAAAACCACAAAAAAAATTATATTTTTCTTTTTAATCAATGGGGTTAAAACAAGACTGAAAAGAAAACTAAGATCTATTATAAGATACTCTATAATATCAGGTAAACAAATACTATTTAATAAAGTGAGGCGAAAACCAAAAAATCTTATCTCATTATCAAAAGCGGCTTCAAATTTAGTCAACTACTCGTCGCAAGAGTTTTCTTCCCACAAGATGTATACAAAAACAATGTTTCATGTCACAAGAACAATCTTATAATTTTTGTTTATGCTTTAATATTAGCACATCACTTCCATTTGTGGTTGATCACCACCAATTACCACTACGATTATACTCGACCACAACTATAACTACAGTTGACCACTAATAACCACTACTCGGTTACTTTTACCTTCACTCATTCATTATCGAGCACTCTGACCACCACTCCGCCCATCACCATTTCAAACACCATCAACCACTACTATAATCACTTACTAAGAATATCCACAATGGTAGTTCACTAATTGAGACTTCTTAAATGGACTTCACATGTGCACATGATTTATTTATAACTTTTTAATAAAAATATTTATTAAAAACTCAATGATGACTACAATGTCAATACACTAATAGGAATTTCAATGAAAAATACTTAAATAGGTCTGGCTAACTTTATATATTTTTTTGCTAAGCAAGGACAGAGGACATGCATCAAGAGGAAACACTGACATCCCAACTAGGTTGGCACCTCGGGAAACCTCCATCCTATGCCGCCAAACTCTAAAAAATTTATTAAAGAAAGGGGAAAATATGTACAAGAAGAGGGGGGATTAGGCCAACACCCTCAAAATAAAATAAACAAAGAAATAACCAGCAGACTACATGGACCTAAGGAATGCAGGCCTACTCTATCACGAAAGAAATCAAGATGCAACTCCACCGGTAACGTATCTAACCAAACAGAACCCTGCAAAGTATGACCCATATTTGCTAACCTGTCCGCACAACAATTAGCTTCGCAAAAAATATGAAGAAATCATATTTTATTACTTCTTTTAAATGTGAGACTCGTTAGTTGCTCAGGAGTGAAAGAGTCCTTATATAATTGCATATTACCTAATAAGTGTCAATTTTCTCTTCCTCCAATGAGCCTTATAGGAAGAGATCCTTGTAAAGTAAAAGAATCCTCATAGAAGTTGCTCTAACACCACTAATAATTACTCCAACCGTCACCTTCATCTATCACGACACTGGTCTATACAATCACCACTTTAACCACCATCAACCCCTAGCACGACCACCGCAACCATGGATAACTCTTAATTCAAAGGCTAAAATTCAGCTCTATCTTTTATTTTATAAGCTGAACCAAATATTACATTCTTTTTTAGGGTGAACCAAATCTTACCTATCAGCCGATGATATTATGAGACGTATCAAAAAGATGTAGACGTGACCGCATATTGAAGTGTTCTCCCTTTTCCTTAAGCACAAGACACGAAGGCTAAAATGTAGGGCCCTCACATGCGCAAAGGTTACGGTAAAGCATATCCAAACATGACACACGTACCATCACTGATTTATGGAGGGATCACACGTGTGAAGATTCTTATATGTGGGACCCTTCATTTTGGCTGAAACACTACTTGAGTCAATGACTCAAAAAAACTCAAAAGAGATAGACATCATCCCATTAAAGAAAGAGTTTCTAATTCCTTTTCAATAAAAATAAATAAATATGTGTAATAAAAAGAAAAGTTTGGCTATTTCCGTTTTCCATGGGTATAAAAATGATATATATTCATATTTACATTTATATTTTTTATAATTATTATTTGTTGTTTGCATGATTGATTGTAATGAAACTTATGTTATTGTTAAGACAAATTTTGAAAATTTGTTGATTGCAAATTCAAATAGTTGATAAAAATTAACATTTAATTGAAGTGTGATCATCAACTATTTAAATTCAGAGTTAACAAATTTTTTATAAGAGATAATTGTCATGATCATGTTTTTCACAAAAGTGACAAATACATACTTTCTTTCATTTATAAATAATTTCTCTCTAGATGGACATGGTCAAGCTTTCTCTTAAATTGAAAACATGTTCAAGCTTTCCAAAATATTAACCATCTCTTCCATCGTCTTTATATATAGATAGTTTTTAAACCAATTTCACCCTTAAAGCTACTTACAACCAACTTCTTACCTATTCAAGTCATTTAACGTGGAAACTAAGAATATATATAGTATAATGCATGTGTTTGGTTCCGGGCAGAGAGAATTAATTTTTGTAAAATTGATTTTAAATAAAAGTGAGTTGAATGTGAATTAATTTTTATTTATATATCAATGTAAAAGTGATTCTTATAAAATTCTTATTGTTCAGATCGTTTGGATCAAACTTGGTTTTGATGTATAATTATCAAAATGGGTATTAATATGTATTTAAAACTAGATTTAATTTATATTTATTATAATTAATTATATTTATATTGCATTATTGATTTAATTATTTATAGATTAGTAAATTTTTAAAATAAAATTCATTTTCTATTAAAATCTTTTTCGTGTTAATATAGATAGTTTAATTTGAGTTAGATATATTTTATTAATTTTTTTGCCACATACATATTAATTAAAAATTTCTATGCAATGTTCACAAAAATATTCCATAAAAAGCTTGTAATGTGCATTAAACATATGTCATGACTTTTTAAGGTTGTGCTTCAATATTAGTTTACATGTGAGGTGTTGTTGACATTCTATCGACTATGAGAACAAGTCATCAAATCAAGATATTTTCCCCCATCTCTTCCAGTCCTTGAATAAAAGTGGGGCATACCAAATGAAGCCGATCTATAGAATATGGTGTTTGTGTTTGGAATTTGATGTTTGAGTATCATTATTCTGAATAAAAACACAAACTCTAAAAAGTTATTATTATAAAAAGGGTCTCGTTAATGAGTGTCTTCGAACACTAGTTAAGGAACTAAAAGTCAAGTTTTGCATTGAAAAAAATATTTTTTTAACTTTCAAAAAGTAGAATACACAATTTTCAAAATTTCCTTTTATAAGTTCCTAATCAGTGCCCCGGGTTCACATTTCCCTTATAAAAATGATGTGTTAAGGCTTATGTTATAATTCAAAATAGCATACGAGGAAATACACTTGGCATAACAAAATTAGTTGAGGTAAATGGACACGTGGTTAGTGATTCTAAAATCAAGAAATTCTGGTTTATGCATAAATAGTGAAATAACGATCAATAGCAGGTATGAAGAAAAATGATGAAGTCTCTCCTCTTTCTCTCTTTGGTACTCTCCAGCAGAGTAATGACTTAAATCTTAGGACTTAATTTCTTCTATCTTTCTCTTTCTCTTTTATGTACCAAGAACGTCAATTTTAATTGGGGTTCTAATCAATCAATTTTATCTTTCAATTAATAAACAATTTGCAATTATCAATTTATCACATTCTCAAATTTAGGAACCCTTACACCTTATTGAAGTGCTCTTCAATATAACCAGGATATGATTTTGATCATTCACTTTAGGAACTGATGTCCTTCTCAGCCAAAATCATCAAAGTTGAAAAGCTATGTAGGAGAGCTTAATTAAGGCTAGTTTTAGTCATATTTATCTACAAAATCTTTTGATGAACCACAATATATATAAAACATCATATGTAAAATCATATATTATCATTTAAGAGTAAAAATATTAACACGATTAATAAAGCCTCATATGTAAAATCTTTTGATGAACCATTTTTAAAAGGTAAAATTCTAGGCCTTTGAGCCTGAATGCCTGCCCTTTTTTGAATTTGGGTACCACCCAAACCCTAAACTTTTATTTGACAAAAATAGAACTCAAGTCCAGTCTAGGACATATAGATTATTACTTTAATTTCATTTCTTTTAATATATTTTAAACTATTTCACTTATACAAATATACACATGTCATGCTTTTGACGTCGGTTTGATGATATAGTAATTATGTAAAGGAATTTATATCGAAATAATACATATAAAGGATTAGTTATTTTCTAATTATTATATATTTTTAAAAACTCGATTTTACCCAAAAATCAACTAATCTGAACAGTTAAATCTCACCGCTCTCTTGCGAGGATTTTTTTAAAAGCAAACCTTAATTTTGAGATGATTACACTCCAAGATGACCATCTAACCAACCAAAAGTGAACTTATTTTCTAGTTATTTAATCAAGCAAGTGTAGGGTATTTTTTCTTTTTGTTGGAAAATTGTAGGGTCTTGTTCTTTCATTTGGTTTACATGCAACACATTTTGAATTTCTCTATGATAATGATATGATGCAGCTTTTACTGGATATTCTATGTCAGATTCTTCTTTGTGATTATATTAGAATTAGAATGTTGGCCATCAAACGAAATAATCGAATGCCGTACTATATATAATATTATAATATATCTAGTAAAAGAAGACCCAAAATCAAATACTTTAGCATAAAAAGATACTTTAACCTACCACTAACAATATTATATTAAAAACTTGTTAATAACTAATAATTCGTTTACTTTTGTCAAAAAACTAATAATTCGTTTACACTTTTGATCCAACAAACTAAAGGAAGCATTAATCAACTAATAAATTATATATACGTAAGTTATGTGTCAACTTATAAACATATTCACAGAATAAAAAGCATCCCATACCAACAATTACAAACATATTCACAAACTAAAAAGCATCTCATTCTCATACCAACAATTAATTGTCAAAGGTTCGATCTTTAACTCATAGTTATGTATAGAGAAAATTTAGTTGAAAAAGATAAGAGAACTCACTTCCTAACTTATAACATAGTAAAAAAAATTACACAACAACATAATATAGAATATTATGTTAGTGATTCGTGATGGTGGTAGTACGGTATTGGGTAGTTGGTTCTCCGACAACTTACGCCTAAAGGTTGGTGATGGAGCTAGCACCTTGTTTTGGTTGGATAGATGGGTTGGTGATGTCCCTCTTTGTGAGAAATTCAGCCGCTTATATGACTTATCTGAGAATAAATTCTCTTTTGTGGCACAAATGTTTGATTGGGGTTGGGAAGAGGGCGGAGAGGCTTGGAGGCGGCGCAGGAGGTTATGGGCGTGGGAGGAGGAGTTGTTAGTGGAGCGTACGACTTTATTGTTAACCGTTTTTTGCAGGTTGATACTGTTGATGTCTGGAGGTGGACCCCTGATCCAATTGATGGGTACACAGCCAACGGAGCCTATCGCTTGCTCACAGGTGCGACGCCAAACATTGACCATGTTCTGGCAAATCTCTTATGGAGGAAGGATGTTCCATTGAAGGTATCAGTGTTCGCCTGGCGTTTGTTTCGTCATAGATTGCCGTCTAAAATGAATTTGTTCCGTAGAGGCATCATTCTTCCAGATGACCAATATTGTGTTAGTGGTTGTGGTTATCATGAATCCGAGAGTCATTTATTTCTGTCTTGTGATTTGTTCAGACAACTTTGGCAGCTTGTAAGGAACTGGCCCAGTGTTCATTCAGCGGATCCCATTCATATTATGGATCACTTTATTCAGTTTGGTTCCTCTACAGGTTTTGGTCAGTCAAGACGCTCTTTCATGCATTTGATTTGGTTTGCCACGACTTGGGTAATCTGGAAGGAAAGGAATGCTAGAATATTTCGAGGCAATCAAAGCTCTCCTACGCAGCTTCTGGAAAGTGTCAGACACCTTTTCTTTTGGTGGTTTAAAGCTAACATTGTATTTTTTTCATTATAGTTTTTATAACTGGTGTCAAACCCCATTCGTATGTGCGGGAATTGGTTAGTTTCGATATTTGTTACTAAACGTTTGTTGTAACTTGTGGGGGTTTTCTCTGGTACACCTTGTACCTGGAAGATGACCCTTTGTTTTAATATATCATTTTGATTTGTTCAAAAAAAAAAAAACAGCATAATATATTAAAAATTTATTGAAGCATAAAGAGTTGACACATATTCATCATATTTTACAATATGGAACTTTGTTATATTACGATTTTTGAAATATTTCATCAATTCCCGTTAAAAAACCACAAATATAATTTATGTGGTAAAATATGATTGAAGATATGTATAAAAATGGTAAATATGACGACCATTAACGGTGAAGAAAATGAAAGCAAATAACTAATAAAATGATTGTTAGATGAAGAACCTAGACAATGCGAGAGTACTCCGTTCTAATACAACTTCAATAGCCACCCTCAAGTAACCTAGGTCCTATGTCTAATATACTTTCCAACATTTGAACTTTGAGTAAATGTAATTTCTTTTTTTGGTTCTATATTCTCTATGGACGTTTAGAATCTTAGTGCCTTTTTAAGTTTTTGTTTACTAATCTAGGTACTCCCTTATTTAGAGGTAAACCTAAACCTGTCAATTTGCAACCTATTGTTGATTGTATTAAAATTAAACTTCCATCTTGAAGAGTTACCTTATGTCTATTATGAAGCGTCTTCAGCTGGTTAAATCTATTATCCATGGGATGTTGGTTCATAGCTTGTTGAAAAATGTCTTAAAATTTGTTTTCTGGATATTCTACGGCTTTTGCGCGCAGGCGCAAGAGATCAGTTGAGAGTGCTTCTGAGATGTTGCTTTGCACACAGACGCAAATGTGCGGTCATATATATAAAAAGGTAGTTTCAACATAGTTTTAAGTCTGGAAAAATGTGACTCTTGAGGAATCAAAAGAGAGGACTCTTGAGAAAGGGTTAGTGCCTTTTGTGGAAGGATTCATGAGGTGGAAACACGTGGAAAACATATGATTGAGGCAAACTAAGGTTTACCAAAAGAGGAGATCATTAGAAAATCAAAGGCTAGGGATCAGTTTCTTTTGAGGATAGAAAATAGGGTTGGGAAACAATTGTAAACACCTTGGATAGAGAAATCATTGAGTCTCTTTGTCACGGGAAGAGAATCGGGAAAATGGTATACTTAGGTTTGAATACTGATTATTGTAATTTCTTTTGGAATCTTAGTGTAAAGTTACTCTCTTGATTAGTGGAATAGAGGGTTGTGGATGGAATTAGGTAAACAATATTATGTGATGTTCCTCTTCTTTGCTAATATTTTATCTTGTTGATCTTTGATTTAGATGTGGTTTTGCTTTATACTGTTTTTAGATTTGTGGTTATTGTTTGCAACTACTTTGGTTATTGGTTGCCACTGAACCTTTCTCCACACATCAAAGTTTATTGATGTGAGTTTTGATCCGAATTTAGAACAGCTTCCATGTGTATGCTTGCTTGATATCCCTTCTTAAAAATCTAGATTCTTGGTTAAGAAATTTTATTTGGTCTAGCGATATTTATAACAAGAAAATTGTTACGGTGGCTGGGAAAAATTATGTTAACATCTCGAAGAAGGATGCCTCAGTCTTTGATCATTGGATTGCAGTAATTCCTCCTTCAAAATCTTAGTTGTGTTGTATAGGGTTTGCCCTAAGGCTTGTGAAACTTTATAACATTTGTTCTTTGGTTGTTCATTTTCTTCTTAGTTGGAAAATTAGTTGTACTCTATTTTGAATGTTAGAATTGATTTTTCATCCATTTCTTCAGTTTTGTTTATGTTTTTATTTTTTAGTAAAAGTTGCAGTACTCATGTGGAGGATGTGGTCCTTTATGCAATTATAAATGTTATTTAGGTAATTTAGTTTTCCTAGAATTAATTGGCATTTAATATTATTTTTAGGTTGATGCACCAAACCCATTAAAGGACTTTTTTTTTATCGAATGTCATGCTCCTAAGGACCCCAATTATTATTCAATTTATAACAATCGACCCACTCAATAGAAAGATTCAAATAGTATCATATAAGAGCTGACTTTTATCAAGATTGAAAAGCTTAAATTATTATCCGATTATGACTTACTCTCGCATTCCCAAAGGAAAAAAAACTCATTTTTCCTAAATTATAAGCAAAAAAGATTAACTTTTATCATATTTAATTATGTTTTTTCAAAAAATCATCTTTTCCAAGAAGAAATTAAATGCAATTTGCATTCATTATGCTTTCTCTTACATTTTCTCTATAACTAATAACCAATAAAAATTGTTTTTACATTTTTATATGAAACTTATTCCAAAGATAACACAAAAAACTATATTACAAACTACAATATTTTAATTTTCTTAATAAGTGTGAAAATATTTTATTTTTTTATAATTTGGGACGGAGGAGTATATAATTACATTTATAACATGCATCACTTATGTGGTTGCCTCATGTTAATATGAAAAGTGGCATTCATCTTTATTAAACTTTATTTGTCAAAAAATAAAAAATCTTTATTAAACTTTTTAAAAGTTCAAACATTATTATTTTTGATGCAAAGTTTCAATTTTTGTGTCCCTTCAGAAGCAGAGATCCTAAGGGCACAAGTTAATGAACATATTCATTTCTTTTGAGAAATGAAGAGGATCCCTACTCTTCTCTTAGAGCATTATTAGCATAACCCTTTTAATATTCTTAGAATGTACAGAACTATATAAAAATTATTAAACAAACAAGCTTGTGTACAAAAACAAACCTATCCTCAAACATTTTAAGTGAAATTGAGTATTTTAAATGCAATTTTCAAACGTGCAAAAAACATAGAGTATGGTGTTTTATGTAAATAAATAATTGAAAATGTTCAATGCATCTATATGTGTATTACAATGGTGCAATAAAACAAAGCCTTACAAGATACAGAATTTTTCACCCTTCCCATTCACTTTTTTGTACATTGATTTCTTCAACCAAAATTGCATGAATGTTATAGACTTCATAATCACATAACATAATACCAAAAAAAGAAAAGATAATCACACAAAAAAACTATTTTGATATATGTCATGTACTGAAGATACCACGTGGTTATTTAACCTATATAAACAAGAGGATATATATAGGTATCAAATGTGACTTATATAGAACTCTAAGAAACAAAAGTGATACCTCAAAAGAAGTGATATAAGGTTGTAAAAAATATAGTGGCATATTTCTTTCCTAGACATATTATAAACAGGTAGATATACAGTTTAATGAAAAGTAATAAGCTTGATCAGTGACTTTGAAGCCAGTCCTGAATTGCAGAACGAAGAGCGCGGTTGGGGACAAGATTCTGATGTGAAAGCGTACTATTTGTCATCGGTGAAGTGTCATGACCACTGTCCAGCCATCCTCGGATAGCCTCCGCTTCGTAAGTAAAACCATCTGCAGCTACATGTGGATCTCGCATGACTTCCTGCATAAGTATGAAGATTATGATCATTAAAATTTTCCTTGATGATGGTTATATATACAAAAAAGCTTATATCGTTCCATTTTCAATCAGTTTTGATAGAGTAATAGTATAGATAGCCAATGTAGCTAATTGCGTAACTGACTGTGCTGAGTCAGCACAGTCCCTAACTGGGTATAAATACTCATTCCCTATTAGAATGCATTGCACAAGTGAAGAAAAGTTAGAAAGAATGGAAGAAAACACAATATAGGATGAAATACATTTGCTCGGAATGACAAGTGTTGATTGCGGTGGACATCCCAAAACATCGCGAGCACATTATTCATTTGGTTTGAAATTTTTTTTTGAATGTGAGAACAGTGAGAGAAAGGCGTCATTTTGTAATTAATAATGAAAACAGGAGATAAAAATAGAGAACATTTTCTTAAACCAAACAAGTTGTAGGATCTGTTTGGATTGGCTTATTTGAACTTATCTACTAACATAAGCACTTGTGAGACGGTTTATAGAAACAACATAGAACTCATCCAAAAACTGTTTTCGGGTATTTTCCATAAGCTCTCCAGGATAACTTATGATAACAGCTTATAACTAATATGAAAACAGTTTGACTTTATTTTATCTTTTGTATAGAGAATAGAGATAGCTTATACATAAAATAAGCACTAATATAATAAACACTTGTGCTATAAGTGCTTAATTTAGCTGTTTATCCAAATAGATGAAGCTGGAAAACAAAGGAAATAATAGCTAGTTAGTTACCTGGAAGATTGGACAAATAAAATATGAAGGAGGTTGGTGTGGCCCTTCAGAACTTAGACCAAAGGAGTTTGTACCACCAGAAGAAGCCCTCATTGCATCCAATATCCTCCATACATCTGAATGAAGGTCCGGACGGCTCTTCCTATTCATCTCACAACACCGCAAGGCCAAGCGAGCTAACTGTTCAGCCTGCACAAATGGCCAGTCTCCAGCCAAAGGATCCAATAAAGATGTCAACTTTCCGGTATCTACTGCATATTTCACTTCCTTAGTTATTCCCAATGCCGGTCTCCCAGTCAACAATCTCAATAATATGATTCCAAAAGAATAAACATCTGATTTCGGAGTGAGTTCACCAGAAGCAAGGAATTCAGGATCCATGTAGACAAAAGTTCCCTTTGGATCAGTTTTCCAAAACTGTGTATTACTATTACTAGAATTCTCGTAATTTGATAATATGCGACAGATTCCAAAGTCGCTAAGCTTACTGACAAGGTTTCCATCCAGAATGATATTGGAGGGTTTCAAGTCACCATGCACTATGCTGTGAGGTTTACTTGAATGAAGAAAGATGAGAGCGGAGCAGAGTTCTGCAGCTATTCGAATCCGTGTTTGCCATGATAATGGATGCGTGTTATCCTTGCAGGCAAGACGGTCTTCGAGGCTTCCGTTTGGCAAATACTCGTAGACAAGAGACCAGGATTCCGGACAGGCTCCTATAAGAGTGATCAGATTGGGATGCCTTAGCTTACTCAATACATCCACCTGATAAGAAACCGAAAAATGGTGTCAAAATCGTTATCCTTTTTTCATACAAACCTTAATCATCTTTTTCTTCTGAGTTTTAAAGGCAAGGTTGATGATACATTATGCCAAGGATTAACTAATAAACATCACCGGGATCTAGCACAAGTGGTTGGTGCACCGTGTACGTGAAGGTTGCATAATAAACACAATTATTAGATTTAAATATGATTTTCAAAACTATCATACAAAAGTCAAGCCATCCTCACCTCCTGCTGAAACTCCAAGGGTCCTTGCATGCTGTTGGCATGCAAAATTTTTATAGCCACTTCGGTGTGACGGAGTAGACCTTTATATATATTTCCATATCCACCTTCTCCGATCTTTAGAGATGGATTAAAGTTACTTGTTGCTTCTTCGATTTCTGAAAAAGAGAATTCTGAGAACAATTGAGGCACATGATTGCTTGAGCCTTCTCCTTGTTTTTTCCTCAGATCTTCAGCCTCTCTCAATGCATTATCACGCTGGATCTGCAATTCATCTCGCTCGTTCTTGTAGCTTTGTAACAGCTCCACAGCAGATATGATCTTCTGCTCCAACTCCTGTATCATAACTTCAGACGATGCAAGTTGACTCTCTAGTGATGACTTCAGATCCACAGCAAGTCGAAGTTCTTCATTTACTTTGTCTCTCTGGCTCGTCACACTCTCAAGTTCATCTTTTAACTTTCTTAGTTCTTCCTCCGCCATTTTCCTCAGATTCAATTCATCTGTATATAAGCTTTCAGATGCTTTAGCCTGTTGATTGGGTGGTTCAAACATTGAAAAAGATTAGGAACCCAAGAATTCTAATCTTCAATATTAGAGGAATGGGTAAAACAAACTCAAATGAATAAAGATAAAGATTGCAAGTTGAAACAGCTGAAGAATTTCTTATTTGTGTAGTAAGATTGAAAGAGAAGATACAAAAGGTTTACAATAAATATGATAACCTTGCACAGAAGGCTACCCCAAAGGAGCACTCTCCTTTCACACAAGATAATTCTCTAGTCACATCCTTATCAACACAAGGCAAGATAATAACAAACTAACTTTCTCCTCTACCCTTGAGGGCTGTTTAAAGACTTCCTAAGAATAACCAAAATAACAACTCTTAACAACCACCTAACAAACTTATCAACTCATTAACAAACTTCTACAAACCAACTCTTAACTACTCTAACTATTCTATATCCTAACAGTTTATCAAGTTGCAATACCAACACATGGCAAGATAATACAACCTAAAATGATGCTTAATCATTTAAATTATCTTGGACTCCGTTTGACCTTAATTTTTTATTTCTCAGAAGAAGTTAGTCGAAACAGTATATTTTTAAAAAAATAATTTAAAAAGGAGCTTATGTTTTATGCATGAAAACAGAACAGTTACCCTGCGTATGGCTTCAATGGCATCTTTTTCAGCTTTCCCACGTCTAAAAGTTTCTTGGTATGCATGTCGAGTAGCATTATTAGCCTCAGACATAGCTTGTTCGAGTTGGTCATAGAGCGTATCATTCACTCCACCATCCTGCTAGTGTTCAATCCATTATTCAAAGCATCAGCATATAGTATGTGTATTAATATTTTATCAATCGAAATCTAGAAAGTAAAAATGTCACATGACTTGCTAAAAGTCAACACACAAAATACACACATGCATCATAGCAAGCACAAACAATACTCTAAGAAAAAGAAAGAATATTTTTGTACCAGTACACTTGGAGGTGATAAATGACGAAGATCCTCGTCTTTAATCAGGTGACTCAAAGTCAAGTCGGATGCATTCTCACAGCTCTCGGCAACAGAATATGGCGTCAGTGTTGGATCAATTGCACTATCGGAGAAAGTTGACAAACCTGAAGGACTCATCCTTGACAACCTATCAGACTCATCAGAACTTACTTCTGTACCTCGCCTGTTACGTGGAGTTGAAAACCCCTCAGTGTCAACTGGAGAAGAATTAGTTGTAATGCTAGCTGTCATTCCATCATTGGCAGACCTCACTCGGCGAAACAACTCTTGAGAAGAACTTATTGAATTTGTCCTATAATTTTGCCCCAGTGTGATAGATTGAGATCTTGAAGGTCTCACAGAGTTAGGCACTTGCTGCAGCAAAGGAGATGCAACCTCTACGTTTCGTTCATCTAAACTGCGATCCCTGTGTTGATATGGTATTTACATCAATACTCGGGCACCAAAATAATAATAAAAACCAAAAGCAATGACAACTATAGGAAAAGACAAATTATCAATGGAACACCGACACAGACACAAGCATCAGACACAACACTTCCTTCATAATGATATTTATCTTTCATGTGACGCTATTATCTCCTGTATATTACACCATATCAATATTTTAGGAGGCCTCATACATACCTTGTGTGTATAAGGTGGCCTTTGCAGATAAACTGTATATGGCAAGAAGATGGAGCTTGTTCACATACGTAGATGGCTTTCCTAGATCTGAGGTCCATCATTCTCCTGTTATGTCATGCAAGCTCGTTGAAAAACATAATGTTGACTTCACTAAAACAAATATAAAGATTGAAAAATTCTTAATTCAAATAGTTTATCAGCACAACTTATGAGATAAAGAATAATCATAATTTCGTTAAAATTACAAATGAGCATGGACTGAAAAAGGATTGTGATTGTTTCGTGTAACCAAACACCCTGAGGGGCAACAAAAATTAAGGGAAATATGTAACTCCATTAGCGAAAAAATGAATAATAATATGGTTTAGGGAGGGTTTTAATCTGGCTTCTTACCTAGAATAACTCTTATCAGATGCTGCTCCCATAATAAGCTTTCGGATTCCATACTGAGAGATAAGTTCGATTATTCCTTTTTCAATGTTCTCCATTTCGATATGCAATTTCTCTGCTCGCACCTGTATCAGGAAATTATAAGTTATATATTAAGTTTACTTCCAAAAATTCATAAGCATATAGCATGACGATAAAAATTACCCCCATCCGTTGACAGATTCGAAGATATTCATCAAGAGTCTTATGCACGTTTTGCCTTTCCATTTCCCGGTAAGCTTGGACTTCTTGATCCTTCAATGAACTTGCGGGGAATTTAGCACCCACTTTAAACAAAAGAAAAAAATATATCAAAATTATAGACCACTATATGAAACTAAAAACATACAAAATTTTGAAATTTCAAGAGTTATCATATATTATAATAATTAAATTTTGTTCATGAAATTAAGCACCACCGTGTACCGGGATAAACTGAGGTAACACATCACATGATAAATTTGACAAATTCAACCCAACAGTGTCATAAAATAGTAACATAGTATAATATACACAAATATGCTACAAACAATTGAAAAACATAGTATTTCTATACACAAATATGCCACAAACATATCAAAAAATATAGTATTTCTATACACAGATATGCTACAAATTACTTACTCAAAGGGATCATTGTTGCAGGCACATGAACAAAGAGGATACAGATCTTTTTTCCACCAGAATTCTGTATTGCCCAAATCAAATTCAATTTACTCTCTTTTACATCCTTTGACACAGTAACATAGATTGCCTCATCAACCACAGTTTGATCAGGTTCCTCTTCAATTTCTCCCCGAACTTCGCGAACCGAATTCACAGAACCTGTTCTTTGTATTGTTGCAGGCATAGGACTCACCACAGCCATTATGATAGATTCAAAATCATTCAAACATAAACAAAAAGAATTCAACTTTCTCTCTCCTTTTCTCCAACAAAACTAAACTTTCTCTCTCGACAATTGGTTACAAATTGCAATGATTGTAATTATCAATATGCAACAAACACAATCAACCCAGAAATCAAATCAACTTTCTCTCTCCTATAGAAAAAAAAAACAGCTTTTTCTCTCAATTACAGCTTTTACTATAAACCCAGAAACTTAATCATCAAAATATCAAAAACCCACCAATAATTTTTCTATGAAACACAGAAAAACCACTAAAAGATTAAAACTTAGTATCTTTTACAGAAAAATCTGAACTTTATCCTTGATCCTCACTCACTTAACAGTAGTACGGAACACAATTGTTAAGAGAGTGTGTTTCTATCTTCTCTCCTAGAAATTAGAACATGGTTCATATGAAAAGAACAAATTTGTTTTAACCTTAAACCGTTGTGAACAGAAACAAGCAACCCGTATTAATAAAGATGTTGTGTTGCGGTAAAAGAGAGAGAGAAATTTGTAATGTAACGTGTCAATTTAAAATAACCAAATAAGATACACCAATAAGATTGTTCAAGTCAGGTTTTGTAAGGCATGATAAATCTGATTTGTCAATAAAAAAATTAAGGTTTAAATCTGATAGGGTTTAATATTTAAAAAATTATTTCATGTGCATATGGTTTAATAAATAATTTGATCTATGTATAAATAGAGTACCAATCAGGGAGTTTAAGCATTTGTTAATATTCCTTTATACCTTAATATTTAATATAACATTTTAGATTAGGTAAAAGTTTAGGTACAATTCTTTACATTGTTTTTCGTACGGTTTTTAATTAAAGTTAAAAAAATTTATAGCTAAATTTACTACTTTAGAAAATTGAATTATATATGATATTGTATTTCAATTCAAGTTTATAATTGTAAAAAAATTGATACATATTAATAAACTAAATTACCGAAAATGTTAACAAAATTATAGTTGGGATCTAAACCACATGTTAACGTTTTTGCCATTGTCAATTGAGTTGCACTCAATATATCTTTAGTTACCCCAATAGTTTCTTACATTTGGCAGCATACTAACATGTTTTCTGCTGTCCAGAACAGTGCATCCCATAGTACTCATGTGGATGCTTCGTTATTCCAGATTTTTGGCTCAATCATTTGTAGTATTTGGAAACAACGCAACAAAACAAAGTTTGGAGTCACATTGTGGACTCAGACTAACTTAAGTTTATCTAGCACGGTGTTATTGAATTTGGTGATATTAAAATTGACATTAGAGGGAATCAAATCTGAAACCTCTGGAAGTAGCACTCTATCAGGTTCCAAACTAATATTATTAGGTCAATCCAAGTGGGTTTGAGATTTGATTTCCTTTTAATATAGAAACTCTAGTAAAAAGTTTGTTAGAAGACAAGCAAACAATGTTGCTCATATACTTAAAAGAGACAACCACGTTTTTAACTAATTTTCAAATCTTGGTTGATATACCTCATTATATTGAACATTTTAATATGAATAACATTTTATAAGCATTTTTTTTTTGAAAAATTGGTGGATTTTGTAATTTAACAAACTCTAGTTTTGTTTTGTTCAACATGCATAAACAAAATGGTCTTCCACCATACAAAAGTGTATTTTCATCATTAGATCAACAAATCACTTCATATTTTATTTAATATGAACATCAATAAATCACTTTATATCTTTTTGTTTATCTAATTATGATATTTATTGATCCAACCGTAAAAATTAGTTTGTACAAAATGTAAAACTTGTCTCACTTATATAGAGGATCGGACCTTGGTGTGTGCAAAGAGTTCAATGGAACCGGGCCTCCCCAAGGTATGGGTCTCGGAAAAAAATGTGTAGCTCAGTAGTACTACTAAGTACTACCCCACTAAAAAAATCATTATTCTCTTTCTCTCTGATATCACGCGTTCCATCACCATCACCCCATCAGACTTTCTTTTTCTTCTTCCCCGATTTGATTTCCTTTTCCTCATGTATACGGCAGTAATTTTCACATTTGGGTGTATCGCATATATACAGATCTTGTATTTATCTTTTTAAAATTTTAAATAGAACATTGTTATTTTAAAAAAATACGTTTTTATTTTATTATGGGCCTCTTTTCACTTACAGAACCGAGCCTTGCCTCTAAATTCGTAGGAACATATACCATTGAATTCATCCGTTTTCTATCATAAAAAGTGGTATATTATGATTTTACCATTGAACTTACTTTCTAAAAGGTCGTTTCCCCTTGGTTAAGGAATAAGGATGGATCAAATACACAATGAGAACCAACATTATAAACTACCACCCTGTAAATTAGACAAACAATTCCATGATTGGTTATAGAACCTTATCTTAAGACTTGTTTTGTCTCTTCTTATTTTCTCTTTTCACTCACTCTCTATCACAAAAGATGAGCTTTAACTTAAAGACGAAGTATCAAGGAAAGTGCTAGCGTGGGTCCCATTTCATGGCGGGTACGACTTGCTGCGTGATGCATATTCTCTCGCGGTCTCACCTATGCAGCTACTATAGCGGCTAAGTAAATTAATATCAAAATTGCTTGTGGACTTTCTAGCCTACATGAATTAATATTATAATCATAATGTTGATAAAAAAATTTTAGAATTAATTTATCACATTTTCGGCTTATCAAACTGTTAAATCAACATATTTCTAATATTTCTTTTCATCGTGTATTTAAAGATGATAATTATTGTGTAAATATTTTGATCAATCTCAGACGCTATTCAAAACTAAATGTGATCTTTTGATAGACTCCTCCATCAAAGTTGAAGAAAGTGTTGAGACTTGATGTTTTAGACTTAGTCTATTTGTGGGTTTCTTTTTTTTCCTTTTTTTCATTCTAACAAAAAAACGGTTTACTGAGATAAGATTTTTTTTTCTCGATAATTAAAATTTTATTAACAGAGTCTAGCAAAAACTTCATCACATGCAAACTCTACCCACCTTATATAAATCATTATTTTGTTTTAAAAACATGTCTTGGTTAGTTTTTCTGCTAAGAATGTGTTGAACACGAACCATGTTAAAGCTTTTAATTAATTGACCATATTCAAATCTTTTGGCAGCATGCTTCTCATGGCGAGTACAAGCATGGTTTATCTGTCAATAAAATAACAACTTTAGTATTTTTTTTTTAAGTTGTTCCTAGTTTTGTTTTTGTCTGTACGTAAGGGTAAAGTGTAAACATCAATTTACCAACAAAAAAAAAATCACGATCACAAAAGAAGAAGAAGCTAAATATGTGATTAATTGGATATCTCTTCCTATGTCATTGATTAAAACCTCACTCATTTCTTTAAAGTGATGGTGAGGTATGCATATGGGTTCTTTTCAACAATTTTTCGTTATCTTAAAATAAGACATCATCATCCTTTTATTTTAAATTAAGGAAGATATTTTTTGTCTTTAAGAATGTTCATTAAATTTTTGCTAAAATCTAATGTCGTCCCACTTTTTTCATTCATAGTTGAGAGGTTGATCCATTTCTTTATAAGCAAAAATCACATTAATATATTGAAATGCACTTGAATGCCAAATGTAAAATCCCCTTCCAATTTTTTTTTTTTAAAATAATTGGATAAAAGAGAATTTATTATTATTAATTAAAATGGCACATCTAATGACCATTTTATAAATGTCGTGTTTTAGATGAGATTTTAAACTTTGTCACTATGCTTATGTTTGAGGTTACAAAGTCAAATGTATGAGCAAAAGAATCACATATATGCATTAATTTAAAAACCAAACTCAAATCCCTCTCCAAGCTATTTTATTAATCTGTACATCATACATTAGTTAGGCATTAGTTAGCTATTTTAATAATCCTCATGAGTTATCCAGAGTAATTAAGAGTTTTATGTTGTAACAAAAAAATTAAGAGTTGTATGGAGACTAGAGATAAACTTATATTCTTTTCACCTCAATAAAAAACACATTCTTTTCTGTGTCAACAAAAAAAAAATATCACAAATAAATTATGTCAATTTAGCTATCTACGTGTTTATTAATTGTGATTCATGAATCTAAAAGAAGCATGGAAATTGTCGTTAAAGACTATGCTGAAGAATATGCTGAGGGTTTAGAAGAATATCTCTTTAGTCAAAGTGGATGATATTTGGGAGACAAGTGGAAAAAATATTTTGTACGGTTTCTACGTCATTGTATCATAAACTGATTATATAATTTTTTTGGACTAGGTATCATAAACTGATATTGATAACGATGGAAAGAGAATATACGTAGTAGTAAAAACTTGTGCTATAGTAGTATTAAGGAGGGATAATGAAAATTAGTTGGTTGGTTGATTTTTGTTTTTGGCTAACAATAAGTGCAGAGTTAACAATTAATTTAATACAGTACTCGTATATACTATACTATATACTATGAAATTAATGTTTTTAAATTGAGAAAATTATACTTTCTTCTCATATGAGATACTACAGATATTATACAACTCTCTTCTCATATATGGGTGTGTTTGATTTGCTAAAAAATAAGGACATGAGAGAACAATTCCAGTTGTCCAGTGTTTGATTTGTAAAACTGTTTCAGGTACAGGACAAACTTGAGGCAAGGGACATGACAAAAACTGATATTTTTGTCCCTCACCAAACCACATCACAACTTTTTGTCCCACGTACAGATTGTCTAAAATACCAAAATAACATTTTGTCCCCTAAAAATCGTATAAAACAAAAATTTATTCAATGCCCCATAAAAATTTGTCATGTCTTGTTCTGCCTTGTATTGTGTTGTTCTTTCTTATACTTCTGTACAGTACTTGCTGTTTTGCAAACCAAACGCACCCAAGTAAATATTTTTCACTTTAGTTCAATTATTACTTTTGATTCACTCCATCATAGTTGAACTAGTGTGAAGAATATTTACACTGTAATAGTGTATATATATGAATTAAATCTATACTTTATACTTGATGTTAATTTTATAAATATGAGTTATATTAATTTATATCAAAAGAATAAATTATCCACCAAATTACAAATATAAGTATGCATGAATTGTTTTCCTTTCATCATATTCTTTTAAGCCATATTTTTCTCATTGAAGGTTGTTAGTTACACTCGAGGGCCGATGAAGTGATGAGGGTGAAGATAGTTGTTGTGCATGAGTAACAGTAACGGTTAAGTTCTGTGAAGCACAAGATTTTTTTCTTCTTCTTGACTTGGTACACAAGAATTATTGGAAGAACACTGCTATATCTGCCGACATAATTCCTCACGAATTGATCACGAAACACTTTTGTATAGCTATTAATTCTTAACAAAGTATTCAAATCAATTACCAATTGAAGTAAAGTTAGTCTGACACACTACAAGACTTATCCATTTTGATTTTGTTCACTTGCAAACACACGTGGCTGTCCATCCAAAACTTTACTCCACCACCTACCCTGGCTTTGGACAAACAAATTTTTTTCATCTTTAAAACCAATTTTATTATTTCCAATCGTTTTTCTCATTATGATAGAGAGTAGTAGGACCCTTTTATTGTATCAGGTGATTAAAAAGTGGTATTAGTTTGGCCTCAAAGTAATAATATGCATGTTTGGTGAACCAGTCGAAAAACAATATTTCGCGATATTAAGCATTACTCTTATTGGAATATACATTGAAACAAAAATGAATCAAAAGATTATGCACATATGAGGCTATACATGATGACCTAGAAATTAACTTTTGTTGGACACGTTTTGTACGTTCCAAAAGTTAAACACCGTATTTTTGAAAGGAGTTGTGTCATTTGAATATCCCTTTATATGATAATTATTTTTGAGACAATCAAAGTTTTATAAGAAAAATGGTGTATTGACACAAAAATCAAAGCAATATAAAAAGAAAGTAAAAACATAATGTGAGTATGAAAGAAAAAGTTATCAAAAAATAGTTGTTTAAATATCATTTCTCTTTAAATAATCTAAAAGTTTTGTCAAAAAAAAAAAGATCAGTTAAAAAAAAAGTGGGTTGTAAAAAAATGTGTATCTTTTTTGTTGTCTCTAGATAAAGTAATAAACATCATATGTAACTCATACACAACTATGAGGTTTTAGAGTCAAACTTGTATAAAGATTTTAAGCCTAACAATATTAACATTGTTAGTTGACAACATACTTCATTTATTAAATGAACTTTATTTTTTGAAGAAGCTAAATTAGTTCACCTAAATTGGCATGAGAGAGAATCGAACATAAGACCTTGAGAAGGAGCACATTCTCAAGTTCCAAGTCAATACCACTAGGTCAATCCAAGGAGGTTTCATTTATTAAATGAACTTAAAAAGTAAAAGTTTGCTTATAATTGATTTCGGAGGGAGTGGTTTATGTCAGCTAATGAATATTTAAACTATATTATGTCCCCTTGTTACAATCTAGTGGTTTGGTTGTGCAGATATTTTATGTGAAATTTAAGGCTCAAACATGGGTCACCACATTTTGACCTCCTGGTATGTGTGTTTATTTGAGTATGTCTTACTCATTACTCCCTCTGGTCCTATATATAAGAAAAGATTCTTTTTTTAGATATATTGAATAATTAATGTATCTAATTTACAATGAAGACCGAATACACTAATTATTAAATGTATCTAAAAAAAGAATATTTTCTTATATATAGGACCGAAGAGAGTAGGTCAATATCAAAATTAAGAACTCGCATTGAATTTATGAGCAGGATAATTTTTTGTCTGACATTATTTACCTCCAATAGAGGAGAGTAAGTTCAAGAATAAGATATAGAGCACGTGCCTCCTACAGAGGACCTAGTTAATTCTCTTTCCCTGTTGTTTGTAGAAAAATTTCTAATTTGATTTTTTTTTTTAAAATCGTTTTTTTCTTGTTAATTTCTCTATTTTCCACACTTCAAATCACTAGAGTCACCTTCTTCTAGAAACTGAAGGTTTAAACAAAACAAAAAAGTAAAAAATAAAAAAAATAATGAATAAGATGTTTTAGAGAAAACATGAATTAACTCGTTAATTTTATTCCTCTTCAAAGAATCATGGATTTTGTCTCCGCGAACTTAGCTCAGTTGGTAAGGACAATGCATAATATATGCAAGGTCTGGGGTTCGAATCCCGGACACTACCAAAAAAAAAAAAAAAGAATCATGGATTTTATTACAAAAACAAGGAGTGCAAATAGAAACTTCCTTTTACAAGGCCAGCGCTCTGTAATGCGTTGTTTTGGGTCCAGACATATTCTGAAAGCAATAACAAATGGAGTTACTTTATACACTCTTTAATGTTTCTTATACGCCATCCTTTAGCCAATCATTTTTTCTCCCTCCACAAATTATCCATTTAGTAAGGAGGTGTGTGAGAAAAAATAGAAATGTGATAAGCAAGTTTAAAACACAATGGAGTACCACTTAAGACCCTAAGCCTATAAAATCAAACGAGGTGACTAATATCGTATCTTTTATTCTTGAAAGTCTTTTTTATACCCCCACACTTACCTTTTAGCTCCACAATTCATCAAAAATCACATTTTACCCTTTTTAAATTTTGTTTATTAGCCCTAAAAAATGTTTACTTTTATTTCCCCAGCTTGATAATTTTTTTGGAAAGCTTAAATTTGAATTTTTTAGAATTTGACTTTTCAAAACAAAAAAAAAATTCTAAACTTCAAGAGTTTTCCAAATTGTGTTCAAAAAACTCAAATTTCAATTTTGCATAATGTACTTTTTATTCCCAAAAACTCATACTTCCTCCGGTCCCTATTATAAGTAAAAATTCACTTTTTAGATACATTGAATAATTAATGTATTTAAAAAGTGAAGTTTTGTTTATAATAGTGTCCAGATGGTGTATATTTTAAAAAATTGTTATTTGAATAAGACAAAAAAAACCAGATAACTAGGGAATGAAAATAAGTAAAATTGAGAAGAGTAGGTGTGTTATTCTGTGGACGAACTAGGTGTGGAGTAAAAAAAAAAATCAATATTTGGTTTCTAGACAAAAGTATACACATGATATTGATTACAATCAAAATAGATTAATTACAATGTGAAAACATTTAGTTTCATGAGTAATTAAAGAAAGGCAATAGAAAGATTGGTTCTCAAAATTGTGAATATGATCTAAATAATTGTGAATATGTAACCAAAAAAAACACGTTTATAAAATTACAATGCACCAGTCAAAATGATCAATATGTTATGTTAGGTTCGTGTAGATTCCACTTGATTCAACTTCATCTTTTGTGTTTCCATAGAAGAAGAAAAAAATTAGGTTTGGTTTGACTTGCATGCGAAGGATGATCCCTACCTAAGCCTGTTCTTTATTACAAGATAATGTTAACTTCTACTATTTGGTTGATAATAACATAATAATGTTTTGGTTGAACACTCTAATCAAAGTAGGGCACTGGTTACAATTAGAGAGATAATGTAAATGTGGATGTGAACTTTAATCAATGTGTACCCTAAGGAACATGATATGCTTGCTCAAAGTCGAGTTAAGTTAACTACCACACTTCATGATATATTTGTACTTTGAAAGAGTGATATTAACACATTCTTTAATACATTTTTATGTATTAAGGTGTGTTCTTTAATACATTTTTATGTATTAACGTGTGTTGTTATCATAATTCTTGTAATTTAATAGCTTACATGGACATCTATAAAGGAATATATATCAATAGTTGTTTCTTATGTGGAATTAAATATATATTTTCTGGGTTTTTCATTTTATAAACATTACTTGTATCTCATATCTAAAGAAGCTAAAAGGCAGGAAAAAAAAAGAGGAAAGAATATAAAAGCCACGTGAGAAAAGCCAATTAAAAGTCCCCAGCATCAAATAAAGTATTAAGATAAGATGAAATTTGTCGGCATTGAAATTTGTTACCAAAACTCAAAGGGTTAGGGCACCGAAATGGAATCCATAAGTATATGAATGATAATGATGATGAAGGTTGATTTAGATGGTAGGAAATTGACTGATTTACAAGATTTTGGTTTTAACTTCTTTTGTCAATAGAGGACTTTTTTGTGAGTGATGTGAAAATATATTCGTAAATGCTCTTTGAATTTTGATGTCTGTGTTAGTGATGGTGAGTCTCTGTAGGCCAACTTATTTATTTATTTTTTTAACAAAAAATAATTTGTATATAAATGTCTATAAAATTACAAGAATTATGATAAATGGATGCGGGGGAAACCCAATTTTTTAGACCAGGGGCAAGGTTAGGGGATGCTTATATCCGCCCCGCATCCACCCCCACCTCGTTCCCCATGTTGAAATTTATCTTATTATATTTAATAATCTTATACGCATTAACTTAGGAATAGGTATCAAAATGAAAAAACATTTTTTTATCTTGCTCTTTTGAAAGAGGTGTGTAAATGCTCTTTGAACTTTGATGTCTGCTCTGACGATGGTGAGTCTTTGTAGCCCAACTTATCCATTTTTATTTTTTTATCAAAAAATAATTTGTATATAAATGTCTATAAAATTACAAGAATTACGATAAATGGGTGCGGGGGAAACCCAATTTTTTAGTCCAGGGACAAGGCTAGGGGATGTTTATACCCGCCCCACATCCACCCCCACCTCGTTCCCCATGCTGGAATTTATCTTATTATATTTAATAATCATATGCGCATTAACTTAGAAATAGGTATCAAAATGAAAAAACATTTTTTTATCTTGCTCGTTTGAAAGAGGTGTGTAAATGCTCTTTAAACTTTGATGTCTGCTCTGGCGATGGTGAGTCTCTGTAGCCCAACTTATCTATTTTTATTTTTTTATCAAAAAATAATTTGTATATATTTGTCTATAAAATTACAAGAATTATGATAAATGGGTGCGGGGGAAACCCAATTTTTTAGTCCAGGGGCAAGGCTATGGGATGTTTATACCCGCGCCACATCCACCCCCACCTCGTTCCCCATGTTGGAATTTATCTTATTATTTTTAATAATCTTATACGCATTAACTTAGAAATAAGTATCAAAATGAAAAAACATTTTTTTTATCTTGCTTGTTTGAAAGAGGTGTGTAAATGCTCTTTGAACTTTGATGTCTGCTCTGGCGATGGTGAGTCTCTGTAGCCCAACTTATTATTTTATTTTATCAAAAAATAATTTGTATATAAATGTCTATAAAATTACAAGAATTATGATAAGTGGGTGCGGGGGAAACCCAATTTTTTAGTCCAGGGGCAAGGCTAGGGGATGCTTATACCCGCCCCACATCCACCCCCACCTCGTTCCCCATGTTGGAATTTATCTTATTATATTTAATAATCTTATACGCATTAACTTAGAAATAGGTATCAAAATGGAAAAACATTTTTTTATCTTGCTCGTTTGAAAGAGATGTATTAGATCTTTTATTATTAATTTAATTACTATTTTTTTTATATAAAAAAATGAAAAACATGTATTTTTTTTAAATGCAGTTTCGCGGGTGGAGGTGGAGATGGAGTAGGAAAACCGTCGTTATTGAGGATGGGAGTAGATGTTTAATTATTACACCTGAAAGGTGAAGGTGAGAAAAACACAAGAAGGGGGGTTGAATTGTGTTTATTTTTTCTTCGTTTTCTCCTACTAAAGTCACTGATCAGAAGCAGATAGAGTTCAGCTTCTGAAGTGATAATCAGAATCTAAATGCAGCGGATAAAATAGAGAGAGAGAGAGAGAGAGAGAGAGAGAGAGAGAGAGAGAGAGAGAGAGAGAGAGAGAGAGAGAGAGAGAAGAAAGACACAAAGCAATTATACAGGTTCCTTCCACAAATCGGAAGTAGTCATGTCCCCCTTGCACTTCCAAGGAGTGTTCACTAAAATGTAATATCAAATTACAACTGCTCAATGCTACAACAAGCACGAGACTTCAAATTACTCAAGCACAACTGCAAGAGATTTTCTATGCTCCTGAACACAATCAAGAGACTTCTAATACTCAAGCACAACTGCAAGAGACTTCTGTTGCTCAAGCACACAAGCAAGAGACTTCTAATCAAATAGAATTACAAAGAATTTTGTTTGAGTTTGAACACTTGATATACAATCAGTGGTGTTCACAATACAAATCAGATACAGACTCTTAAGACTTTAGAATTTCTAAAATATAAACTTTGATAAGAAATTCTAAGTGACTTTAGATGCATAGCAATAACAGAGTTTAGCACTTTGAATTGTTGTATGAGTCTTGATTTTGTGTGTGTCTGTATATCCAACTTAGCATGTCTTCACTCCTTTATATAGAGGTGTGAAAGATACGTTGGAGAATTATCAGCACATTAAAGAGTCGTTTGAAGCTTTGATCAATCACCAATGATCTTTTGCCTGATATGGTTATTGTCTTATAAAGGATCAATTTCAAATCCATTCCAAGTATGAAAGAACATTACTGAAGGCATAGTTGTTATTCTTGTCTTCTTGCAGAGACACGAACAGAGTAGTGGAGGAAGTGGTTGTACAGTTCGTACAATTGTCCTTTGTCAACGCTCTTGATAAAACAAGCATCCAATGCTTTCAAATTCTTTCACAAAGGTCGTTGTTACACTTTTTCAGTCTTCTGTAATGCTTAGACGAGATTAAATCCATTGAACAACCTTTGAAGCTTTAAGTCTCTCATCTCCTGATGAACTTCACCTTCTGATGAGGTGCTTCTGATGACGTCATCACTTCAGGAGCACTTATACTTCAGATGCACTTTTCTTCAGATGCTTCAAGCTTCCTTATTGTTGATTCCTTTGCTCTCTTTTGTTCTTTCAGAACCTCATAAGATATCAAAAATTTGACTATGATCATGTACACTTGAACAAATATTGGCATATCCAATTGACAATTTTTAATACCTTGTTATCATTAAAACTCTAAGGGTAGTGTATGTGAAACACATTTTGTTCCAACAAAAGGATCTAAGGGCGGAAACGGGTACATAGAATCGGGCCAAGGCCGAAACCGGTAATGTTTAAACTCGCACCGGCCCCGCCTGTTGTCTTGCCTACTAAAAAAGAATTATGCTCTTTACCCAAAAGTTTTTGCTCATTCCCAACTGAACTGACCAAAATACCCCTACATATGTTAACTCACGCTAGTATTAAATCAGCGTGACTTAATTCACGCAGAGATTTACACAAGCATGAGTTAACTCACACAAGGGCGTTTTGGTCTTTTCAGTTGGGAATGAGCAAAATGTGTTGGATAAAGGGCAGAATGCACTAAAAAAAGACCCCTTCTCGAATTACCACCAATAAAAAGTCTAAAAAAATTAAATGGTTTCTGTCCATCTTAGAATTAAGAACAATGTTTCCATCTTTCTTTTTAGGCTTAATTGTAGTTTTAACGCCGTAACTTTTCCAAAGTTGCGATTTTGGCCCCCTAAGAAAAAAACTACAAAACAGCCCCCTAAGTTTTGCAACTGTAGCAGTTTTGGCCCCCAAAGCTGATATTGACTCGGTCTACGCTGACGTGGCACCCTAAGTGAGGTGCCACATTTTTTTTTTTTTGCCTTGGGGGCCAAAACTGCTACAGTTACAAAACTTAGGGAGCTGTTTTGTAGTTTTTTTCTTAGGGGTCAAAATCATAATTTTGGAAAAGTTAGGGGGCTAAAACTGCAATTAACCCTTCTTCTTACGATATACATAATTTAAAAATTAAAAATAAAAACTGTATAAAGAAGTCGTGTTTATCGGATTAGGTATCAGTAGGAAATTGGAAAATTACAAGCTCTTATAATTTTTAAAGTTTATTCTTAATCAAGGTACACATCAACCATGACCCGAAATGCTTTTAGTAGAACTCGACAGCTCCAATAGGATAGATAAACCAATAGGGAATCTCCACATTTACACCCTCCAAATTCTAAATTCTAGTGGATGATTAGTTGTTAGAAAGTTGTTTAACCCTATTTTATGTAAGCTGTTTTGTCTTATTGTGAAACCACTATGGTCCCTAGGCACATATTGATTTTTAGTTCTATCTTTCACATTTTTTTTTACGTTAATTTCATATTTTCTAATGCTCCTTATCATTCCTTTCTCCATCTTTTGACTAATGATCGACACAATATTAGATTTTTTTTTAGGGTGGAGGAAACCACTTCCATCCGAATTCCGGATAGAAAAAATATTATTTTGTCTGAACTTACTCATTTGAATGGATCTGTAAAGATAGATAAATTCCAAGTGATGAAATATTGAAGAGTAGAAAAAGCTTTCAAATTGAATCGATTCTATTTGGACAATATTAACATGGATTCGATGGGTCTATTTCTTTATACGCCTCTCAAGTATGGTCATTACGGATCATATAGTCAATTCATGTTAGCCATCCTCTTAACTTTAAGAGTTAAAATCATCTCCATTTTCTCTCGTAATTTTCCCTCTCTATTAAGAGTTATGAAGTGTATAGAAGATAATTAGACCCACAAAATATTAATTATTATATGGGTTAATAGGTCTTTACCCCCTGTAATATAGGTCATTTCTAGTTTTTCCCCCTGTAAAATTTTTATTTTGATTCACCCCCCTATAAAATATTTTTGTTTTGATTTACCCCCCTAATAGACCAAACAAAAACCAATTTTATTTTATTTTTTAAGAAATTTTCGTTTTTGTTTGGCCTATTAGGGGGGTAAATCAAAACAAAAATATTTTAAGGGGGTGAATCAAAATAAAAATTTTACAGGGGGGAAAACCGGAAATGACCTATATTACAGGGGGGTAAAGACCTATTAACCCTTATTATATTTATATTCTTAAAACTCTTGTAAAAAAAATGGACAAGATAAACGATGGAGAGCATATAAACCCTAATTTTAAATATATAAATATGCAAAGAATAAATTTTGCATAGTTAAAGTGTAAAAGAGATCAGATAGAGAAAAATTATTCATGCAACCATTTTCATCAAACGGTATATAAAATTTGTTCGCTGTGAAAGTTTTTTTTTTTGAAAGATCTCTCGCAGTGAACAAATTTTGCACAACCTAATTTCAAATATAAAAATATGCAAAGTACAAAAAGATAAACTGTGCCAAATGACTTTTACATTAGTGATGAGTGTATCTATCAAACTCTTTTTTGGGTCAAAACTATCGAACTCTTTGAACATAAGAAACCAAACTATGAATGTACGAGGTGTGTTGGGTGAGTTTTTGAATAGTTTTGGACTCAATATGTTCAACAAAAATGAGTTATGTTGAGTTGAATCTCATATGGAAGAAGAGTCCTCTAAATATATTGCATTCAAAATATAACGAATTAATACTTAACCATAGTTTTTTTCACTAAATATTTTTTATTTTTTTGAATAAATTTTTTTCACTAAATATTAATTTACCCATAACTGCAACTATGGTTGTTGATTTTAGGGAGAATCCAATGCTTAAAGACATTAGATGGAGTTAGCCCACCAACTACTATTAGCCCAAAATTTAAAAGTTGTGCCATTAATTAGTTGAATTAGAAAATATATATGAAGTTGACTATATAAGCAAATAGAAAAGCTTATCCAAGAAAGAGAAGGGAAAAAAGCTAACATATAGAAACAATTTGTGTGTGTGGGTTTATAGAAGATATATTAACATATAAAAACATTTGGTTTTGATGAAATATATTTGTTAAACGTGACATTGTAGTCTAATGTTTTTTCCTTTTCTTTTATACATTGCAGTTGATTACGTAGATAATATGCATCTCATGAGCATAATTTCTCCCCTCAAATAAAAAAGACTATAATTTCTTTTCTCTTTATAAACATTTTATTTAAGGAGCCTTTTTCATATTCTTTGTGAATTTTCAATTTATTTATTTTTTATACAAATGAATTTTCAAAATTTAATAATAAGTAAGTTCTAACAAGTAACAACGACTACTCTTGACTAGGTTGACCTTTAACTTTTAATATTTGAATGCTACAAAAATGGCATACCAATTAATTTTTTAAATAAAAATTATAGACCATCAGTTTACAACAAGTCACATAATATATAACATGTTAACTACCACCTTTTTTGTCCTCTGTACCAACACAAACAAACATTGCCAAACAAATTAGACAAGTACATATAAATTATAGTAGATTGATAATTCTGTAAGAAATGACATTTTTTTTCCTAATTAACATAAACACAATTTGAATGAATGTGCCTCCTCACCCTTACCCACCACAAAATAATGAAAGATCAAAACAAAAAGCTTGACTAAGTAGCACTAGATACTTAATTAATCATTATTAATAATCTTTCATCCCTAATCCCATTAATATATGCATGTATACGGTCATTTTGTAAGGCAGAGGCAATCACATCTATTTACCAAAATTCTTGCTTCATATTCAAGAATTGGGACATGAAAGGTGAAATTGCTACATGTCTCTACCATACCATGCATTTAACTAAGATTGAAATATTTGGTACATGAATAATTGAATTAGGAGTGAGTGCTTATTTTTAAGTTCTTTGTGGTCCTCAATTATGTCACCCACCAGCCCTTCACTTTACCTTTAATTATTTTGTATATGGCTTTGAGGGGAAGTTATATAAATGAAATGACTGTTTTCACAAATCTACTATGCTCACACATGTCTCACATAGTAATAATTGATTGTGTTTAGAGCATCACCAATGGTACAAATAGTGCAACCAAAAGGTATAGTTATCATGCCACGCCAACTCTATGTACTTTAGCATATATTTCTATATTTAATTCAATTATACAAATATATAAGAATTCTCAAAGTTGCCCCGCATTAATTTATATAATTTTTATTATATGTTTGTCTTAACTTAAATATCATGAACCATTCTTGTGTTTGATTTAGAGAATAAAGTGAGGAGATAAATATGTAAGGGGAAAAAAAGTAAAATGAGATAAAGATGTGAAAAATATAATAGATTTAAAACATGTAATCTCTCTTTGTCACTTCTCTTCTTACCTAGGGTTTTACCACTTCTCCCTCACTATTTCTCTCATTCCAATACACATGTATAGGTGGCATGGCAGCCACATATACCAACTATAATGATAAAATGAAGTGAGTACGTAGCAGTCCTTAGTATTAAAAAGGGATTCAACAGAATTCTACTTCAGATGCTAAGAAAATAATTATTGCCTAATTTGTATGCCAAAACAAGGTATCCCATCCCTTTCTGCAAGTCATGATTTCACAATATATGTGTAACTAATGAGTTAGATATAAGATTAGATTCCATGTCTTGTGGTCCCAAAGATATAACCCTTGAGACCTTTTCCAATTACTCAAAACAAAAGCTTTATTGATGAGTCCAATAGATTCCAGAACTATGATACATGTGAGAACAAAATGTATATGACACATAGATAATTGATTGCTTGTTAAGTACTATTCTATCCATTTAATTTATTCATGACTAATTAACCACCATGTATATGCCTCACTAAAGTACAATTAGACATGCCAAAAGAATTGCACCCTTTATTTAATATGATTTTTATTTTATCTTTTGCTATTGTATGTGGTTTTTATTATCATTATGAAAGCCATGCATAATATTAATTGAAGTGCCCCCGGCTGGTAGAGAAGGTAATACTACAATACAAGTATCACTAACTTTTGTCTCATAGAGGCATAAATTAAACAATTAATTACACCCTTGAAGTTAGGGAAAGGGAAAAATAAATGTGGACCCAAAGTTAGCTATTTGTAGGCCCAACTGCTTTTCACATGTGGCAAAACCAGAAATTAATCTGCAGCATGCTTCACACCTATAAAAACATGTCCCCACTTGGTATTAAGATATGTTTTTGTAACAGAAGCAGTATACTATTATTTTTTCATATTAAAAAATTGTATCGTTTTTGAGTAGATAGGTTTTATATGCATAAATATTATTTTTATTTCTTATATTATACTATTTCTTATAAAAAAAACTGATACACTATAATATAATGATTTAAGGCCAATTAAAGTCTGTATGTAGTTTCCTTAAAAAAAAGTATGTATAAATTTTAAAATGAATTAAAGTCTGTATGTAGTTTCCTTAAAAAAAGTATGTATAAATTTTAAAATGAATTTTGAGTTGTGACTCATGATTATTGATTATGGCGTGCTTAAACAGTTTAGTTGAATTAAATATAATTAACACAAATTACTACTATTGGTCATTGATCATTTTCAGCATTGATTTTTTTTAATGAACTTTACAGTTGTCACCAAAATCAATTTAATGTTGAAATTAAGCTCATATATGTTTGGATATATTCGTATAAAAGTAAGACGAACTATAAATTTGTCTTTAAATCAATTCTAAAATAAAAACTATAAATTCTAACTTTAAATAGGATCAATTATGAAGACAAAATTAATTCTTCTAGAAAACAGTCTAACATATTAGAACAATTATTTACCTCCAGAATCAATTTTGGTCTCTCAACAAATGGAACCAAACATACACAAATCCGTCCTTGTGAGTTTAACTCAATTGGTAGGGACAATGCATAATATATGCAAAGTTCGCTCCGACCACCAGAAAAAAAATACATTAACCTAATGACTCGTGAGTTCTCGAGATCGAAGTCGCCTAAATTTTTAGTTTGCCAAAAAGATCTGTAATTGAAAATCATTTCATATTATTTTACTCTAATAATATATTTATTCTACTATGATTTTCAACGGATCTTTCTGGTCGACTAAAAGTTTAGGTAAGTTTGATATGTAGTTGAAAATCGTATTTAAATAAAACTATTGTTAAAGTAATATAAAATACAAAAATTGATTTAAAAAATTACTTGAATAAAATAAATTGTAGTTAAGTGGAGGAATATATATTTAAATTAATTGATCGGATTTAAATATAATGCAAGTCAAAGAATTGAAAATATACATGTGTATTGATAAATTTAAGAGTTTATTTTGTATGAGATCAACTACAATTTTAAAAATATCTTATGTTTGTCATAATTTAGTTAATATAATAAACGTTTATGTGTATATAAGTGGGGTGTCCGAGGTTCAAGTCTCGGCCCTTACATAAATTGTACATTATCCCTTACTAAATGAGCTAAGCTCATTTTTTTAATAGCATGATATTAAAGTATTTTTCAATATTAAAGTCAAACTATAACTTTTTATTTTAGATGAAAGTAAGACTATAATTCTTTGTGTGTTGTTTATAAAATAAAATAAAAATCTCATTACACACATTTTCTCTTTCAAGGTTTATCTTCTATTTTCTTTATTAAAGGGGTGGTTTTGGATAAAAAAAATTTTTATTATAAATCATTGAAAATTGTTGTTCACGCATTTGAGAAGGCTGAGAAACACATGTAAAATACAAAATTGTCCCTCGACAGTTAACTGTCGAGGTTTTCAAAAACCGGCTGCAGTTAACTGCCGAGAAAAATGTTTCATCAGATGAAACAACCACCTGCACCCCCTACACACTATTTCATCATCAACTTTCTTTCCTCTTCCATCCAATCCCGAAATCCAATATATTTTTTTCATCAAATCTTGCTCCAAAATCATTGAAGCATCAAGCATAGGAGGTATCAACACACTTTTGACGTAAAAAAACAGGTATTGAGCATTTTAATGGGTTTTTACGTCAGTTACGTAGAACTCTGTCATGGGAAACCTCGGCAGTTAACTACCGAGATATATTTCGGTAGTATGCTGCCGAGGAAAACCTTGATAGTTAAGTGCCGAGAATTACTTGTGAAAAAAATTTTAAACGAAAAAAAGGCAACTACTGCCAATTTTTCAAAAAAAAAATTTCTTTGTTTTTTTTGTTTTGTTTTAATTCATTATGGCATTGATGTTTATGCATTAGTTAGTTGTTAATTCATATTTTTGTGTTGTTTTATTATAGTAATGGTAGAGAACGCGGAAGATGATCCGGGAGAGACAAAACCAAATTTTGTCGAAATTTCCGGAGATGTCGAACCGCCTAAGGTTGTAGCCAAACCAAACATTGATGGAGCTTCCGTCCATGTTGAAGCTTCTAAAAATGTTGACTCCGGTGTCCTCCCACTTCATGCCCACGAAGTTGACACGACTAGGTTTTTTTCAGACGACGTTAAGTGGAAAGATAGAGAATAATTGCTTGAGTGAGTACGTCGTCGAACAAATAAGGCGGGATTTACAATTGTTACATAGAGATCAAGCTTGGACAGTCCAATGTTGTGCCTAATGTGTGAAAGGAGTGGAGCTCACAAAATGCCAAAAAAAACCGAAGCATGATTTTTTCGCTATTAATGTTTACGCATTTGATTTATTCGTTATTACATTTCATTTAATTTCATCCTAATGTATGATTTTTTTTCATAAAGCTTTTGTGAAGTGAAACATGTCTGAGGTTGTAAAAATTGAAGGTCGGGTTAGGTACTCCGCTTTTAAAAAGACAATTAAGGTTATGATAACGCCGACCGACTCTCTTGATGATTTGAAGGCACAACTTAACACTTATTTTGAGCATCTTGGTGAAAATCAATATACACGTCACT
>Ga0228710_1001407_pt1 | contig 35938 bp, 22 predicted proteins | sample MedpolnodulmetaG_FD_177995 | JGI IMG/M metagenome (GOLD analysis project Ga0228710, IMG submission 177995) | Root nodule microbial communities from Medicago polymorpha collected in Santa Monica, California, United States - pink nodules | ecosystem: Host-associated > Plants > Roots > Nodule...
AAAATATTAAAACACCACAACACGTCATAAATCATATAAGTCATATAAAAGACTCTAAACTCAACCAAAAATAATTAAATAATAAATTGGGGCATTACAGTACGCATGTGAAATGGGTCTCGCACCGTGCGAGATGTTCGGTCACCTAGAGTTGCAAGTTTTTGTACTGTGTGTTACCTACTGATGTTGGTGACCCAAATTGTTGTGCACCGTGTAAGACCCAAGTGGTTTGAGCTAGGGTGTTCGCGGTGCGGATTGGTTCGGTTTTGAAGTTGAAAGTATTCAAACTGCAAGGTAAAAAAACATGTGGTTTGATTTGATTGACTGACTTTTAAAATAAAAACCGAATCAAATAGTAACAACTTGGCTTAATTGAACCTTTGGTCCTGCAACTTATTTGTTGTTTTTAATTTGGTCTCATAATTCTAAATATTTCATATTTGGTCCTTTAAATATACTCCGTTAGTCAATTTGGTCCACTTCAATTAACTTTAACCACAAATATCTAAGATGGACCAACATTATAAGTGGTTCATCGTAGACCTTATTCAATTGTTTAATTTAAACCATTTGATCTTTTTTTTATAAAAATACAACCATTAGATCATGCTTGTCTACTATATGTAATCGTGCACCACCACCAATTAATTCTTCATCTTTTTCCTCCCTTTCATCATCATCTTCAAACTAAATTCATAAACCTTCAAAACAAATATCCACATGGTTTCTTTAGGTGTGAATAGAGTTTCTTTGGGAGTTCAAGCGTTTCAGGAGAAGTTGTTGAAAAGTTGTGGGAGGGCACATGGTTTGGAAGAAGTTCACGAGGCTATTGATATTGTTAAAAAGTGTGGGGTTGAGAATTGGAGTATTGATCTTATTGCTTCGTTCCCTCATCAGACTAGTGAAATGTGGGACGGAAGTTTAAGGCTTGCCATTAAGGCACAACCAACTCGTGTTTTTGTTTATGATCTGCAAATGTGATGAATTAATTTGATAAACACAAGAATTAATTTGATGTTGATAAAGATAATGATGATGATAAATGTGATGATGATGTTGTTAATGAATTTTTGGAATTTTTTATGGGTTTTCTCTAGATATTTGTTTTGAAGGTTTATGAAGTTAGTTTGAAGATGATGAAGAAAGGGAGGAAAAAGATGAAGAAAGAGGGGAAAAAAATAGTTGGTGGTGGTGTACAATTACATATAGTAGACAACCATGATCTAATGGTTGTATTTAAAAAAAAAATAGAACGGTTTAAACTAAACAATTTAATGAGGTTTACGATGGTTAACTTATAATGTTGGTCCATTTTAGACGTGTGGTTAAAGTTAACTGAAGTGGACTAAATTGACTAACATAGGTATATTTAAGGGACCAAATAGAAAAAATTTAGAGTTATCAAATTGAAAACAACAAATAAGTTAGGAACCAAATGTTCAATTAAGACTAACAACTTTAACTGTTGTGCATCAGTCAAAATGATCTTACGCATGGAGTAAAAAAATAGTATTGAAAATTGCTATTCCCCCATCAAGTTTCGCTCATTCTCAACTGAATGGACAAAACTACCCCCACATGACTTAGGTCACGTTGAGGGACTTCAGCGTGAGTTAACTTACGCAGGTTATAAATCCAGCGTGACTTAACTCACGCTGCGTGCTGTTATAGAAAAATAATGTAAGAAACATAACCATTATGTTTCTAAACATTCCAAATACGATTTTTCGCCCATTTTGTGCGATTTTCACCAAACTCAACCAAATCAACATCAAATCAACAAGTAAGTTATGCTTATCCTACTTCATTGTTTTTTTCTAGTTTTGTTTAAATTTATGATTTTTTGGAGAAATTTTACATTTTTAGAAATTTGGTTTGCATGTTAGTTTATAGGATTGTTAGTGATGAATTAAGTTAGGTTTTGTAGTTTAAATGTTGTTTAGAGTGCAATGTGGTAGTTAAGGGTTTAGAAATTGTTAATTTTAAGTTTATTGAAAGTTGCACTCTAGGTGTTTGATAAAATGTCTCAATGAAAATTTGTTTGTCTTTTGCATTGTTAATAATGAAATTAGTTAGAAATTGCTTTGTTAATGTTGATTATAGTTAGTTTGACTGCAACGTGGCAGTTTACGGATTGAAATGGCACTGCCGAAATTTAACCGTTGTTGTTTAATAGTTTGAAATTACACAATATCCGTATGAAAAAATTTATTGATTTTTTGCTTTATGAAATGTTGTGTAGATATGTTTCAGAGGCTTGATAGAATTAGGTTAGGGAGGGAGTTTTCTACCGGTAGTGCACAGACCGAAAAGGTCGCACTGCGTCCTCCAGCTCAGCTTAGTAGACAGAGACATGGTGCACGAGGTTGAGGAGGTCTGATGATGGAAGGGGCATCGTCATAGGTGGGTGCGTCCCAGATAGTGGACCCGACGCAGTATCAACATCAAATGGTTCTGCGGTGTATCCCAGCCACTTATGAGCTCCCCTGCGCCCGTTGCTAAGTATACAACTCTTGTCCCTCCTTACGAGGAGGTTATTGTTGAGTAGCAGTGGCAACGAGCACCTGTTGTTGTGGTATCTCACCAGGTATTGCATATATTATGTTAAAAAGTAAACTTGCATTTATGTATCTTTCACTAGTTTTAATTCTTGATATTTTTTGCCAATACTTCTGTCATTGCAGGTAGTTTTGAGGGCACTGTATGCTTATTTTACAGACAGGCCTTTGAAAGAAATTCCACATATGGAGGTAATATATGAATTAATATTTATCTGAATGCAATGTTCTTACTGTCATATATAGAGTTGATGTAAAAGCCTGGTTGTGTTTTTGAGAAATATTTTAACTTTGATATGATAATGTTAGTATATTGATTGTTATGTTTGTATTTTCTCCTTTATTGAGAGTTGAACCCTGATTCTTTTACTCTTTCAACTCATTTAACCTTTTGGTTATTTTCATTATAAGGTTAATTATTGAAATTGACTCAGTAATATATGCAAAGTCTAAAAAATGACATTGTAAAATTAAAAACACATATTCTAACCCTGTAATTTGAGATTCTTATTATTTTTTACCATGTATAGTTGAAGTCCAAAAAAGCTATTTAGAGGTTGAATTTTTTCATGATTTTTTCAGGCATGTTTAAGACATTAAAATATGACTTTACACAAAAATTTAGAAATACGCGATGAAATTTCAAAAACATTTTAATGAATCATGAATTTGCACAAGATATCTAATGTGAGGTTTGCTCATTTCCAGGTGCCACTTCATACCATAATAGAGATAGAGTTGGGAGTTACAGGTGTCCAAGAGAAAAGATACAAACTAATGGACTGATATAAGTATAGAAGAGAAGAAAAGGGATGTTGACAAAAGATTTTAGTAAACTTTTTTTTCAAATGAGGAAGAAAATGATGAATTATCATGTAAATTGTGATCCTCTCAAAAGTTATTTATTCATCTTATTGATGAGCATTCCTTAGTTCCTTATATGAAGAATTTTAAACTTCAAAACAAAAGTAGCACACTTTTTTACTTAGCAAACTCAAGGTTCCAATCCTTTTCTGTTCACTCCCTTTTTTACAAATCCATTAAATGCTGATAGAATTAGTTAAAAACAACTTAAAGAAGTAGGTATATATGGACCAACATGAAAATTTTTGGTCCTGTCCTGAGAGACTACGAGTGCAGGCTGCAGGTCTCAGCCTCAGCATTTGTAGGCCAACTCAGTACCATGGAAAACCACCACAAATAATTTTCCAATTTTTATGTCTATATTACAAATCATTTGTAGGTCATTAAATTTTATGAAAATGTCTAATCAATTTATACATTGTAGAATAATCTAATAAAAAAACAGGCATTAAAATAAAATAAAAGACTAACTATGATTTCTAACTCCAATATCACCTTAATGAATTATGATAAGCACATATTGCAAGGGACCAAGACGTTTAACATTTTGCCACATTCATGCAGTCACGATATCCATGACTGCTGGATTGATATCGAACGTTATTTGAGATCAGTATTTTTATTTTCTTAAAAGAATCTGACAAACTCGATCTAACGATCATACATATCGTGGCTGCATGAAGACGGCAAACTGCCAAAGGCATACAATCCAATTTTCTATTGAAAGAGGTCATGAAAGAAGCTTTGAAGAAGTAGATACCATCAGCATGCTGCATGCCTACTCTATAAAAAGTAAAAACTAGAAAAAGGAAAGAAATAAATAAAAGGCAGTGATCGATGCATGAAAATATGGCATTGGCATGGAATCTATGCAAAGATCTCTTACCGCAGTCAGCAGTGGACTGAGGGTGGCTATAGTACTACTAGTAGGGTGGTCAAAATAAATGGAAAGACGAAAAAAGGCCTTTAGGTTTCCATTCACATGGGACCCATGAATTCCCATTCATCCATCTTTGATCTCTTGAAAACATGAATTAGGAGGAGGGTCCCATTTTCTGCCTCACCTAGCTAAACAAATACAGCAGCCACTCTAACATTGACAACTGGCTTATTGTTGGTGCAGAACTAAAATATTGTTGGTATATGCATAAGTTTGTTTGTTGTTCCATTCTCGGATTAGTAGTTTGTATGGTATTTTATTTGATTAAATGTTAAACTTATTGATCTACCAATAGAAATAAATTTGTTCATAATATAATGGCTATTTCATTTATGCACCATAAAAATAATCAGGCAAGGATTAATTATGGAACTCTTCTTTACTATCACTCTATCTTTTTATATAGATAATGTGTTAATAATCATATAAAATTTACACACACAACTATGAAATCTCACTCCGTATCTAAGTATAAATGTTTAGTTCAGAAATATCATATGCATATGGATTGCAAATTTTTAATTATTTTTCTAAAGATACACAACAAACTAATGTTAGGAGTGGAGAAACTAGGGTTTGACTTGCTCATTCTAACACTCTCTTAAACCTTCTCAAAATTGTACAATATCTCATTTGTTGGTCATAAGTCATAAGACCTTTTGCTACACCAAAATAAACTAATTAAAACTAAATATAAATTCATACTCAAACCCTTCACATGAATCTAATAAAACTCACCTACCTACCACCTTCCACTGCCATTGCCTTCACGGGTGTTCATTTCTCCCCCCTTCTTTTTCTCTTCATCCTCCCCTCACCCCATCCTCACATTCACCACTCTCTTGGATACAAGGACTCTTCTCCTTTCACAAAACCTTACTACACTTCATAATTCTTCATTTCCCTTCAAACATTTCCACACACACAAGAACAAATCACAAAACCACAACAAAACAAGAATCTTCTACATTGTACACACAAATGAGGTATTATTAAGGTTCTCTTTGGACATATAAATAAATCTTCAAAAAACCACTTCTAGTTCAAACTTTTCCTAAAATCCAATCCAAACCTATTTCACCTATTAGACCAAACTTCACTTCTCAAGTCTCATAATTTCCCATACAAATGCTAAACCAACCCAACTCAGAAAACTCATCCACTAATCCATTGAATCAACTAGCACAAAACATGTCCTCCGACAACTACATCATGCTTGCAGCAATCATTTCTCTCCTCCTAGTAATCATCTTTGTCCTCCTTCTACACCTCTACGCCAAATGGTTCCTAGCTCAGTCCAATCCTCGCAGTCCGGTGAACCTCTCCGACGTTCCAATATCTCCCAACTTCCACCACCATTTCAACATCCAATCCCCACCCTTTAAAGGACTCAACTCAACAACACTTTTAACCATTCCCACATTTGTGTCGGAAGAAAAAACAGAAGAACTAGAATGTGTGATTTGTTTGAGTTATATAGAAGAAGGAGAGATAGGAAGAAAGTTACCAAAATGTGGACATGCTTTTCATGTTGAATGTATTGATATGTGGTTGAATTCACATTGCAATTGTCCCATTTGTAGAGGTTTGATTGTTGAGGAAGATTCTCATGGTGGTAATGTTGTTGAGATTGTGATTGATACTCCAAGTTATAGTGAGAGTGGCTCTATTTCTGTCTCAGAAACTAGTTCTTTGTCTTCGTTTGGATTTTCTTTCAAGAGAATTCTAAGCAAAGTTTTTCTTTCTTCACATGTAAATGAATTAGATGATGGTTCACAATGATATTATCCCTTTTTGTTCTATTGTTTATAATTATATATTTTATATACAACCATGAGAAGTTAATCACTATGATTAGATAATTTTTATTTTGTTTTAGCTTGGTTATGTATCCTATTATTGTTAAATTGTTTGGTTTCTTTTGGATATGTTCATTTTCACTCTTAATTTCTTAATTGGTTTAAGACTTGAGAAAATTAAATCATACACACTCAAGAACTAATATCTCAACCCCATCACTTCTACAACAAATATTTGACCGCCAATCTAGTGGTATTGACTTACAACATGAAAGTATGTTTCACGTCAGAGTCTCGTGTTCGATTCTCTTCAATGCCTGCATGTTTGAATTGATCGTAATTTTGACGAAATCACAGTGATGCAGTAATTTTTCAGAAGGGCCAAAATATTACTTTTATCAAAATCGTAGTAATAAAATGCGATTCTACTAAACTCACTATAAGTCTCTTTACTAACTTTAATGATATTTCACATGCAAGCAATGTCATGCAAATATCTTCCACATCTAATTAATAATATAGAATATAAACAAATTATGTGAATAAATAAATAAACAAGACAACAAAAACACTTGACTAATATTGTTCTGTTTCTATGTGAAGGAAAGAAGTGTGGCAAGACCAAGAGAAGAGAGTGTCTTCCTCAAAGTCAAACGGAAAGAAAAGACAAGAGGAAGTACTTATTTGGCAAAAGGTGCCTGCCATCATCTGTCATGACTTATGACACTTTTTTGCAGCAATTCATTATTCTGAAAGTCTAGGCTTTCTATTGTGATTAAATAGTCAAGCAAGGAAGGACAAAATGATGGGCCATAGGGAAAGAGAGAAATGCTAGAAAACACCCTCTTGAATGATTTGTGTGAGTTGCATTAATTTATATAAGATTCATTTCTTAAGTATGAGACACATGAATTTCATCCAATAAGAGAGTGATTGTCACAGAAAGTGTTAAGAAAAAGTGTTCAGAACACTCCTATGTAGATGGATCAAAATATAGGATATATTAATGGATCGAATCATTTCACAATATAGTTTTGGACGTTAACTATCAGTTAAATATATGAAATTGCAAACCATTGTTAATTTAATAAATGGATTACACTTAAATTTACAAAATTTCAATCACATAATTAGATGAGAGAAAAAAATTGGTTAAGAAAATTAAAAGAAAGAGACAAATCAATGACATAGACAATTATTTTCCAATGGGTCAATGTTTTACACTAATGATAGGTTGACACATTTGATGTGTACACCATTTTGTGCAACTTTGTAAAATTTAAGTTAACCAGATATATGGTCTGTGTGACCACATACTTTTAGTTGTGTGACCACTATTTTTCTAGAATTTATTTGGTTAGCAAGTGGAAAAATAGTGGTTACGCGCATTTTAGTTGCGTGACCACATTTTTCAGCTTCTAAATGCTGGAAAAATAGTGGTCACGCAACTGAAAAAATGTGGTCACACAGATCATATATTTAGTTAACTGAAAATTTCCACAGTGATACAAAGGAGTGTACACATTAAGAGTGTCGACCTATCTTTATTTATGTTATTTATGTTTTATGAAGAAGCTCTTCTGCATGAGCCCAGCTATGTAAATACGGTCAAAGAAACTGCTACAAGTGAGGCCATTTATAGTGACCTTTGCTTTGTAATATTTATTATTTAGTACACAACATGGCCCTATATAGTCTGGCTTAGCTAAATATCATGCATGCAGCTTTTGTTTTTTGACTCGTCTAGTGATGCAGCTGAAACTATAAAACATGGAACATTGATGATCTAGAATCAGAATGCTACACTACATAGCTTCACACATGGAAAGATTCTTGGCCATGGAACTAATATCCAAAATAGTTGGATATTAACAAGTGAGTACTAATTTGAAAGCTGCTCATCTCACTTTTATTTTTCTCTTCACACACTGCAAAAATATCGAAATACTCATGAGTCCTAACAGCAAATAACTGCTACTCTCTGCCCAACAGTATTTGTCGAGCAACAGTTAACTGGTACTAGGGATATTTTGGTGTTTTTGCGGTGTGCAGGGTAATAATAAAAGTGAGATGAGTAAAATTCTACTATTTTTTACCCTCGATTCTTGGAGATATAAGCTCTTACAATTCAAAGTATAGTGAGGTAAATAAAGCTAAAAATATGACAAAAGTATCAATCGATAACAAAATATATGTTTTCGATGGAGATTGTAGTTTGGATCCATTGAGATATCAATGATGAACCATTATTGTAAAAGCTTCATGGTATAGGTTTTGTAAAATCATATGCTAAAAAAAAAAGTTTTTGTAAAATCATAATAAGTAAATGTGATTCTAATAAAATCTATTGTGATACAAAACATGCACTAACTCAATATATAACGTTATATATATATATATGGAGATCAACTTACCGATAGAGTAAATCTTATTAGAGTTGCTCTAAACCAATCACATATATAAGCCAAAAAAAAAAAAAAGTTTTTACGGTGATTTTTTATCTTGTTAGAGAAATGCAGTCAAGTGTAGTCAATTTTTTAGTTTTTGTGCAAACCATAAGTTAAATTGACTGTATTGCCTTTTTTTTCAAATATAATACACCAACGTTATTTTTAACGTCATCCAGAGTTGAATTTATTACAAACTTTTGGGAGGTGTTTGTTTAAGAGATAAAAAAACATTTCTGAGAATGGAGGATTGGAGAAAAAATATTCCTATGTTTGGTAGAAAAAAATAATAATATGTGTAAGAATAAATAATATTTAAGAATATATATTTCACCTATGTTCTAGTCATTTTTATTCCCCCGACAGACAGTGGCGGAACTAGGGGTGGCGGCAAGGGGAGCCTTGGCCACCCCATCTTAAAAAATAATAATTTTTGTATACCTTGAAATTTGGTAGAATTCATTTGGCAGAATTGTAAATGATAGTTTAATAAACCCATTTTTCTTGTCTAGTACACTTAATTTTGATTCTTTTGCCAATTTCAATCATTCTTGTTCATTGTATATTGTTAAATTAAGAAACAAGATGAGACTTGAGTTTCTAGCGGATAACATCTATGTTTATATTGAAAGGGAAATTAGTGAATATATTAGTTCCGAGTCAATTATTGATGATTTCAAGTCATCCGGAAAGCGTAAAGTGTCATTGAAGTATTTAATGATCAACTTTATAAATTATGTAATTTAAATTTTGAATGATCGATTTTTGGTTTATTACAACTTAAATGTGTTGTATGCAATATAATTTATGTATTTTATTTTATTTTGATGGCGGCCACCCCAAACTTTTTTGTCCGACTCCGTCAACGCCGATAGAAAGATGAAAAATTAATCATTCCCAAAAATAGTACCCACATGCTGCTTAAATACCAACTTGGACCCATGTCTAACTTCTATACTCCCCATATTTCACTTCTTTTAACGATAATTTTATCTTTTTTGTTTTTTTTTTTAAAAAAAAGGAACAAAGTATGTTACTCTAAAATAATCCAGAAGTTTAAATTTATAACCAAACACTTTTTTAAAAAAATTTCCTTAAAAAAAGATTCATGTCTTTATATTTCTGAGATAACTAATCTTGAAAACAAATTTTACAACCTTTAAATAAATACACCTTTGGTTCACTCACGTGAGAATGTGCAGCCTACTAGAACCTCACCTTCATTTAAATTCTTTTTATTTTTTGAAACAATTTTAATTCAATTTCTTAACACATCATAAATTCCGTGTAGGGACCAAATATTTCATTTTAACGGGCGCCTAAGTTTTTCACAGTATATCAGGAAAGTTTTTTTAGGATAATTCATTTTCCATATCAAGTTCCTATAAATAGTTTATGCACACATACAATAATATATCTCAATCCCCAGTGTGAGTGTTCTTCTTCAATATGACTTTTGATATTGATTTGACAATGGAGTTGCCGATAGGTCGCCATCGACTTAGATGTGCAGCCTTCCGATGAAGAATACATTTTCAATTTGAACGTTGTTCCGTCACTTGAAGATGACTATGTAAATGAGGTTGAAAATAAAAATTGAATTAAACAGGGGTATTAACAATAGTAGTATTAAAAAATGTAAAAGTGTTTAGTTTTGTTTATAATTGTGATCAAAGATCGATGTCTTTTTGATCAAAAAGTATTCTTTATTTAGTTACTTAGTAGATATTAAATTATGTCGTTTTAGTTGTCAAATTAATAGTACTTATTGAGTATATCGCATCTGTAAATTTTCATCAATTTTAAAAATATTATTGAATTAAGTATATCAAATTAGGCATTTTGGTACTAAATTTGACCAGTATATCAAATTTTAATTTTTAAAAAAAATATTACTTTAATTGATATGTACGATATGTTAGAACATAAACTGTGTTCTTATGCGCAGCAGAAGTGCTTATGCAAATAAGCTGTTTTAGCAAGATGAGAGAAATAGCAAAATAAAGTTGTAAAACTGAAAGAGAAGAATAGAGAGATTATGCTTGCAATGTGAATCTCATTAAGACTTGAAGTTGCACAATACAAAGCCTTTTATAGGTACAATAGCACTTGCTTGTAAAACAAGCTAGCTAGATAACTAACTAACTTATCTAGATTTTCTAACTAACTTGTAGCAAACTTTTATACGCTCACGGGTATAATATATACCCCTACGGGTATATTATATCTCAACAATTATGTATTAATATTCTAATACAATAGTCAATAATTTGATATTTTATTACATAAAAAAATAAGAATAGTATTAGAACCACACTTTCTATATCCCAACAAACTCTCTTCTATTTATTGAAATTTATATGGATTCAACTAAATTATAAATTATATAGATCTTAGATAAGTTTGGTAGAAGATGCAAGGGGAAAAAAACTCACGTTTCACATTTTCACCTATTTATTCTTACTTGGTTCGACATGAAATCTAAATAAGCTCTACTAACGGTTGGAAAAGTTGGGATCAAATTAGGTATTTTTATGGCTAAATTGCTCATTTGGTCCATTGATTATTCTTTTGGTATTATTTTGGTTTTATAATTAATTTTTGGTTCGTTTAAGTCCTTTAAGTTTATCTCTGTTACACTTTTTAGTCCATTCCGTTAAGGGGTTAACCCCAAATGTCTAAGGTAGATCAACATTATAGGTGGTCCACCATAAACCTTATTGAGTTTTTAATATTAATCGTTTGACATATTTGTTGGAAAATAAATCATTGAATCTTGGTGCTAAATCAGAGTATCGTGGTGTTGCTAATGTTGTTGCCGAATCTTGTTGACTTCAAAACTTGTTGTTAGAACTCCAATGTTCGATCATCAAAGCTACTCTTATCCACTGTGACAATGTTAACGTTGTTTACTTGTTAGGTAATCATATCCAACATCAACGCACAAAACGCATTGAAATTGATATCCATTTTGTGTGTGAAAAAGTTATTAAAGGTCAAGCATGTATTCTACATGTTCCATCTCGCTATCAAATAGCTGATATTTTTCACAAAAGGCTTTCTGCTGCAATTTTGATGATTTCAGAGATAGTCTCAACATTCATCAACCTCCTGTTTTGACTATGGAGGCGTACTAGAATATAAAATATTCATTGTATAGATATTTAGTATCTTCTACATTAGTTAGGGATTATTTAAGTCTAATATTGTTTAGGTTCAACTCAATTGTATAATTAGAATAAATCATCAGTATCTTCTACATTAGAGAGATTTCATGTTTTCCTTCACTAAATTTCACTCCCTAATTTTTGTTTTAGCGGTGACTTTTTCCACTACACCCTTAAATCTTAATGCTTCGATCGGCATTATATATACCATAAGTCTCACTGTGTTTTTATTGTCTTTTCTTTTAAAGCTATATCTTTTGATTTTGCAACCCAACCTAAACGACATTGACTAGAAAGTGCATTCAACGTAGAGACGTGTACGGTTTTTCCTTCATGTTATATATATTTTTCTTCAACATCTTTGCTCAATTCTTTATTGAATTGGAATATTCGATTTATTTAACTAAAGCTTTAAATAGTCTCCCCAATATCGTACAAGATGAATGGTTATATAAGGAAATGGAAGAAAATAAAAGTTAAACTTTATATGTGAGATAAAGACCTATGCCACTAAGAAGCAAGATCATAGGATCCCATAATTAGTTCCACCACTTTGTCTTTTTAAAAACAACACTCAGTGGAATCTGTGTATATATACTTTTACCAAAAGTTCAAGAAGCACATTTTATTATGAAAATAATAGGTTTTAACAAAGACAAGAAAGTGATACTTTAGATTGCGTTGGTTTAGTGGCATTGTGGCACCCCCATTGCTCCATTCTCCACTATGTTGATTGTTGGCATTAGCATGCATTTAGCTTTTTGTCAATATTATTGAGATAGCTTTACCCATTTTTCTTTGGTCATTTTTATTTTGGATTCAATTAATATAAAAATAGTAAAGTTTTTTTATATTGTCAATCAAATTTTTTTTTTCTGTAATTAGAATCTTTGATCCCAAAAGAGGTATTTCCATGATTTTAGGTTCATTTGAATCTATTATGAGACTAATCTTTGAGTCAGCAACATTGAACATTTTTTTTATCAGAATTGAACAGCTGTCTATATTCCAAATGGACGTCACAGGTTATTTTTAGAGGAAAATTTATATTGTCAACTGTCTAAACACCATATTGTAAATTTACTTTAACGAACATTAAAAGTCACACATAAAATCATTTATGTAGAATAGCAACATAACTATTTTTTATTTTTTTTTTATCAATATCATAAGGCATCGACTACATAACTAGTTTCATGCTTGTGATATATTTTCAAATTAAAATCTCAGTAATGATGAATTAATCTAAGTGGTAAGAGACTTGAGCTCCAACTCCAGCGGTGAAAACTTTATATCAATATCGTCGTAAAAAAAACTCAAATTAAAATCTTCAAGTCTTTATTCTACGGTAAGTTTAAAAAAGAAATCTTAACTTAAATAAAGTAAATAATTTATTACTCATTAACTTCTTAGGAACATTTGTTTTTGTGAAATGATGAGCAATACATAATTTTTTTTTGCTGTATATATTTTGTTTCAATTTAATTTTCCCTACTTCTTCTCTTTATTTCAATTTCAATAGGGAATAAATAAGAAAAGTTGTTTTTTAATGTTAAGTACGACTCTACTATTCTTTTTTAAATAAGCATGGTTACTGTTCCGTGAGCTTAATTCAGTTGGTAGATATAATGCATAAAATATGTGAGGTTCGGGGTTTAAACCCCGACCACCAATAAAAAGTATGGTTTCTTATACATAGAACATTCCTTAATTTTAAGGATATGAGTGTCACCTAAATAAACTCGCAATGGTAGAAATAAAAATAAACTACCCATTTCAAGGAACTCATAAATTCCCCCACTAAAGTGTGGTCTTAGTGAATCCAAACCGGATGACTAAAACTTGCTCAAGATAATTTAATTCTAGATGTAAGTCTATTAGTTTTTATACATAGGATAGAAAAATACATACACGACTTGAACCCCCTTTCTTCCGCTCTTTTTTCTCTCATTTTCAAACCCTAGCCGTCACCCTTTTCTTCTTCTTCTTTTCAGAGGGGTGATTTAGGGTCAATTTTGACCCAAAAGTCACCCATCCGAATTGTTTTTCCTTCTATCTTAATTGAATAAGTGATTTCACATATTTTTTGTTTTCTTTCGTTTGTTTTTGTGATTTCGTCCTCTCTAAACGACTCTGTTTGTTTTGATTTCCCGTCTTTGTGCGGTGTGTTTTTGATTTCCCGTCTTAGTGCGGTGTTTATTTGATTCAGATTGAAAGATTAGCTTTGAGCAAGTGCAGATACGATCAATGGCAATGACTTTGGCGTCGTCAACGTTGCAGATCCGGAGACATGAGAATTCCAGAGACATGAATATAGTCATATTAATCATATTTGTAGGCATATGTACTTTGCTGTTTTATGCTATTAACATGGATGTTGTGAGTTTGTTCACAGATTCATCCTTTTTGTTTTTAGCGAATTTGAATTTGTATTGTATCGATGTACTCTATCAATTTAGCGAATTTGAATTTGTATTGTATCGATGTACTCTATCAATTTGAATGAATGAATATCGTTTATTTTTGTAAAAAGAAATACATAGGATAGAATATTTTGTCAAAAAAAAAATACATAGGATAGAATACAAAGTTTTTGGATTGAAGGATAGAAAGTTACTCAATCTCATTCATAATTCAGCGATATAAAATTGATGAGTAAACTATATTAAATTCTAGATAATTTTGATTTATATTCGAAGAGGATGAAAGAACAAAATGCAGTCGAGGTATTCTTCCATGGTCACAAGACTAAATCAATAATGTTTGGACACACACATAAAAAGATTCTCCTCAAAATATTCAATTATTTTTTTTTATCAATTTTCTCCTTATTATTAAAAAAAATACTTCCTTACGTATGTGTGACCAAACACTATTTCTTTGGTCATGTGACCATATTAAAATTTCTTAATGCAGGTCCTAGTTTGGTTTCTCTATATTCTCCTTTTCTTTTTCTTTATTGATGGAATGGTTTTGGGTTATTTATTGACCCGAAATCATCCACCTTTATAGTATTTCTCTTTTTTAATTTAAATAAATTATTTTCATATTCATCTAGATTTTTCTTCATGATTTCATTGTTTTAGTGGAGTGTTGTTTTGTCGTCAATTGATAAATTGAGCCATTAATTGGTTTTTAATTGTATAAATTGTTTGCTTCTTTTTAAAATATATTAAAATTTATAAATTTGATGATATATATTCATATATAGAAACTTCTAATTAATGCCTTCAAGAAAGAAAAAAAAGTTCTAATTACTTTCCTTTTTGTTTATTGTTTTATTTCATAATTATTATGTATGTACAATACGATACATGCTAAACCCTCACATGACCACCACCAACAAAAAAAAAACCTCACATGACCTTTCATTTGCTTTCCATTTCGATCATTGTTTACACTTTCAAATACCAATTTTATGGATAATAAACACATTTAAGAGCAATTAAGGTACAAAAAATGTTCAAGCCCAAAGGGCAAGAATAGACATAGAAGCAGAACCCATAGTTAAGGCAACAAAAGAAGCCTTTTTCAAGCGTGGATCAGAGTTCATAAGCTTGTTATGAAAGAAATCAGCTGCTATGAGATCAACAAGTGCCATATAAATAAGAATTCCTGAAGAAATTGAACCTAGTAACCCTTCAATTATCAAGGCATTAGGGTTACTATCATCATAACCAGTCAATGAGAATAATATCATCCCTAAAATTATCCCCATTGGGGTTGTTACTGAAAACATGAAGCACATGTATGCCACTGTTCCATAGCTAAATCCTGCCTGCAATTATTAATGGTAAGATATGAATTAGTATAACACCATGTAACATATTTATAATTTAAAAGCTTATTTCTTTTTATTATATTCATCGGGCCGGTCCTAAGATTTTTGGTGCCCTGAGTGAAACAATAAAATTGTGACATTTTAATTATTTCAATTTTTTTTTCTTGCATTTTTTATTGCAAAAGATTCATTTATAATCAAAGTTCAATAAAAATATATCTATACAATACTAAATACTAAATAAAAATAATAATTTTTGTGCCTATAAAAAAATACTCTAGACTGCCACCCCTGATTTCTATTCTTGTTGTCCATTATATGGGAAACTAATGTTTCCGAAAGTAATGATAAGATTTTGACATTTGTAAATTTGTAATACATATGTTATAATTATAAGATGGTCAATAGTGACACTAGTTAATAATAATTTCCCAATTCTCAATATTACTATTATTTTCCTATATATTTGACCATCTAAACCATTAGAATGGGTTTGTGGGACTAGAAGAATTATGGGTGAAAGGTGTAAAACCATTATAATATTTGACCATTTTAAACCATTACATCTTTCTATTATTAAATATTTGTCCCATATAATAAACTGCATCAAATGAGTTTGGTCAACGTGCTAATATTTTTGGTTAGCAAAACTATATGTTTGTCACTCGAATACATACATATACAAGTACATATATTGTTGTTTTCATGGACCAAGTAGAGACAACATGTTGAGTTGTCAAGAAAATGAAAGAGTACGAGTAGCCAAAATCGAGTTCTGTCATGAAGCAACAATAGAAACAAAACAATAGATTTGGAGATAAGAATATCCAAGTCCCCAACAAATCAACAATAAGGAAATTCAACAAAATCATCTCCAATTTCATTACACGTTTAGACAAAATCATGTAGCCACTGCGCTAGGAATTAACTTAATAAGTGAAAAAAATTATGAGGTTCGAACTCCGACTCGTGCATATGTTAGAAGTCTTTATATCTATTGAATTAAACTTATTGTAACAATATCACTGTAATTCTACTAAATTCAGTATCAATCAAAACATCCAATTAACTTTTTATCTTTCATAAATCCTCTCTAATAAATATTGAGCAGCAATGATAATCAAAGTAAAGCAAGAGAAAGAAAGAATTAAGAAACTGACCTGAGCAACACAACCACCAAGACCCATCCCTTCAAAAATCTGATGAAAAGCCAAAGCAGCAACTAAAGGCCTTATAGTACAAACATTTTGAGACATGCCCATAGTCACACCAATTATCACTGAATGAAATATTATCCCAAACTCCAATACCTGTGAAACCAATCTTTGTTTCAATTTAATTAACTCTTCCCCTCTCTCACACTCCCCTTCACCACCTTCCAACTCCAACTCTTTCTCACCCACCGGCGCATACTGCCCGTGCTCCACGTGGGAACTCGCTACGAGGTCCACGAAGAGCGCAAGAATTGCGCCGATGAGAGTTACGAGTCCCGAGAAGGGAAAATCCTTCCAAGGATGACGGGATGCCACGTGACAGTCAGCAAGTGCTGCGTACGCGTCTGGGAGGACGTGGACTAAGGAAGTGGAGAGTATCACGCCTGCCGCGAAACATTTTATTAATACTAATGCTCTGTCGTATAACGGTTTTCCTCGAAAGACACGTGCTAAAAGTACTGGCGCCGTCATACCGACGGCGCTAGTTATGAATATAACAAAGAGGGAGATTATTTTTAGATGTGATGCCGCGGAGCCGTCGCGGCAAGAGGTTTCTCGAGATATGTCTTGTGAACACGATGTTGCCATGTGAGAGAGAGAAGTGTTGGGAAAGATTGAAATTGTTGAAGTTGAAGATGACGAAGAAGTTGTTTTGAAGAGGGAAAAGAAAGTGAGTGATAAATGATGTGGACCAGTTTCTGTTTATGTTGTAGATTATGCACCATGTGGGGTATGCTATAGAAGTTGTTTTCCATTGTTACGTGTTGGAATCTTGAATCATTCTTACACTCATTTGTTATTTCTCTTTTCTTTCTTTTTTAGATTTACAAAAAAATAAATTTTGATAACATGTCATAACGCTAATAACACTTATTCTAATATTTAATTTTTTGTCAAAAGATAAAATGATAAATATCATTAAAACTCACACATGCAACTGCACAATCACGAGTTTGAAATCGGATGAACGAAGATGTACGTCATAAATTTTTACATAGACAACAAAGGTAGTGTTTGTCAAAAAAAAAAGGTTGGTCTTACATACAATCCTATTTTCATTGCTAGCTTATTGATGAAACATGTTTTCATGGAACTACTTGTATTTCATTTAATAAAAGAATCGATATTGCAAAAGAGAGTTATAATATATGTTACTTACAAAATATATATAGTTGAATAAAGTATTGACATTTTTTTGTTGGTACATGTTGATATTAGTAATTTACACATGACCTGCCAAACACGTATTAAGATTTATTGCGAATTTGAAAGCTTAGTCACGATTGTAATCAATGGAAGAGATAATATAATTTAGTATTTTACACATTTTTTACAAGGACAAATATAAAAAAATAAAATCATTTTTAAACTTTAAAATTTAATCATGCTAACTTATGTCTTAAAGACACATGTTAAAGAACCATAAATAATGTTTTAAAAAAAACAATTTCTTAAAAAATGAAATACACAATTTCCATACGTCCTTAAGGAAAAATTAATATGTAATTTTTATCTATGGTACACTAACAAGTACCCAAAAACACATGTTAGCACTTTTCTAAATTTAATATTAAAAAAAACAAAAATAATATTTATATATTGTAAATAAAAGCATCAACTTAAACGTATATAAAAAATAAAATCTATTTTTAAACTTTAATATATTAAATTTAAAGATCATGCAAACTTGTGTCTTAATAAGCACACATGTTAAAGAAACATAAATAATAATTATAATACTTATGTTTTAAAAATAACAATTTCTTAAAAAATTAAATACATAATTTCCAATACGTCCTTTGAAAAAAAATCAATACGTTAACTTTTATCTATGGTACACTAACAAGTACCCAAAAACACATGTTAGCACTTTTCTAAATTTAATACTTTTCTTGCCTTGACAATTTTTATTACTAGAAATATCTCTCTTTCTCTCTATAGTTCTTTTTTTTTTAGGGGATTCTCTATAGTTCTTGTCATATCTGTTTCGATCAATGAACTTGTTTGGATAGATAAATGTATATTTTGAAGGTAGCCAAATAAAAAAAACTAATTTATTAAAAAAGTATATATACTTTTTTTTTACAGGAAATATATATACTTTTGAGTAGTCAAAGATACCTCGTGATTATTAAACGCTACAACCTTGATGGTAAATTGAGCAAAACAATAGTCACTCAGAAAAGTGAACGCTTTATATAAATTTTGGTGTGACAAATATTGCGGTTATGTGGCCATGATGTTGTAGAGATTATGTCATTATCTAAGTGATCATATGTGAATATATTTTATATAGATAGCAAGGCAATGTGAGAGAGAATTGTGTTATATGTGAAGTGATTTTCTATTTTGAATAAGTGTATCTTTGTATTCAACTTCTAGTTTGAAGGTGCTTATGAGTTTATGCTTTCTTCCGATTTTGTGTTGTAAATTAACACATTTTAATTTTATGATATGGTTATAATGTAGATTAGGGACCAACTTGTGATTGGTTTGAGATTTGAGTGGTAAGGAACTCGAGTACTTTAAACAAGCGGTCAGAAGTTTGATTCGCGACTCTTGTATTTGAAGAAAAATCTAGTTGAAAGAGAAGAATTTACCTTGTATGTTCAACAAGCTTTCTGGCGAGATCAATCATGACTATGCGGCTGTGAATAGGTCATATCTATAACATGATTAAAATAATAATAATAATATAGATTCGAGATCATATATTTGGGAAAATAGTCAACTTTTATTGAATGTCAATATAAAACTTGTAATAAAATAATAACAATTGCTCTTTTCAAAATAATAATAATAAAAGTAATAACAAAACCATAACAAATTGTAAAATGTGAAATTAGGATTTGAGCAGGAAAATTTAAAATTTTTTACCAAATTAACTTTAACATATTGTTTGATGAATTTAAATAAAAAGAATAGTAAAAAAGTGGCACTTTGATTTTTTTTTCTAAATAAATAGAACAGTGAGAAAAAAAACTTTACCGTAACAAATATATTAAATTCAATCAAAAATTTAAAGGATTTTTTTTCTCAAACAAAAAATGAAAGGAATCAAACATATAAGCAATAAAAAATATATAGTAATAGAGTAAAAAAAAAGTGTAAAAAAAGCCTATTTTTCCATATATAGACCTCGTTGGAAAGTTACAAGAACAAAAAAAGCCTAGCAGAATTAATGGTTTAGACTTTAGACTAATGAATGGGTTATGGTCGGGTCTAAATATGACCCCTAATTCTGTAGAAATATGACCTCTAATAGTATGTATCTTAAATTTTAATAGATACTCCATTATTTAATTGAGTACACAATTAAAAATCAATAAATAATAGATTATTGGAATACCTCATAATATTAAAAAGAAGGGAAATGTTGACTTGTATTCTCGAGGCATAAGTTAAGAAATCAAATGTAGAAGATTTTTCTTGAAATTGTGCATTCAATGTCCGAAAAATTTCAAAAGTTATATTTTCAATATAAAAGTTTCAAAAAAAAGTTAAGTTTCAAAAGTGTTAAAGTTTAAGTCTTAAAAAAGTGTTAAAATTTAAGGTTATGAGACCTTGATTAATGACTTGTGTAAAATAGGACGTACAAGCGATGCCTTTCACTTGCTACGGAAAATGGAATGACAAGTGGTTAAGCCTAACATCGTAATCTATAACATGATCATTGATAGTTTATTTAAAGACAGACTTTTAATTGAGGCACAAGGTTCATATTCCAAGATTGTTGTCTCTTCGATGAAATGCATGTAAAAATCTGGTTTCTAATATTGTAACTTATAGTTCTCTTATCGATGGTTTGTGCAAATCTGGGAGGATCTCTTGTGCATGGGAACTTTTTAGTACAATCAGTGATGACGGTCCAACATAATGTTATCACTGATGTGCTGCTTATCAATTGATTCTAGGATTTCTTATGTAGCTGAGACATTAAGGTTCTATGTGCTGCTATTTCCAATTCTACAGTTTTATACTTGATGATAGTGTTTATTGAATATTGAATAATGAAATTAACATACCTCAATGTCAAGATCAGAGGAAGATATGGAAGAGATGGAGGGTGATGATGGTGGAGGAGCCAAATAAGTAGCTGGATCTAACATTGTTGTGTTAGTAATTTTGTGGTGTGTGTGAGAGAGATGGATTTTGGAGGTTTTAGGGGGAAGGGGTTAGTGGTGTGTTGTATTTGTGGTTTTATATGTACTAACAAATCATAGTTTGTGACTCGTGAGTGTTGTATTTTGGAGGTTTTAGGAAGATGATATCAAGAACCGATGCTAATACTACTACATCATCACTGACATATTTTGGTAAGCTATTAAAAAGTTGACTCATACTGTGCGATGATAGGATTTTGTTGATGAATAATATGTAAGTAACAAATTGACTCATACTTTATAATGGTGTGAGCTTAACTTTTATTGTGAATGTTAAGATTTTCTTGATAGTATGTAAGTACATTTTGAAGGAAAAAAATTACTAATATAAGTGTAACATCTAAATTTCAGTCATTTTTTTTACGAAAGGCATCACTGAATTTAATTTACTAAATGATAATGAAAGATCTAAGCAAATAAATGATAATGATGGATAATGGCCCTATCTATCCCCTCACGATTTTTTTTCTTTCAAAAAAGCCAAATATGTTATTAAAATATGAGACTAACACCTAACAACTTACTGCTTGCTTTTCTGATAAATTGCTTTGGCTTCCTTTGCTGATAAACCTTGGGTGAATGAACAAGAGGGTGAATATTTTTTGGAAGTTAATTTTTCTATCTATGAGTTTTTCGTTTGTCTTGATCAGATTCTAAAATCCGAAATGTTTTAACGTGTTTTGGAGAATTTTATAAGGTGTCTATGCTCCGAAATGCATAGGACGCATGAAAAACTGAATAAAATGAGAAAAGAAAGGTGTCATAGTTTTTAGACATTTCAAGAGTAGAGTTAGATTAGTTGCAAAAGACCCGTACTGTAGAAGAATACAAACCACTTAACCACACCATGTGAAATTAAGTAAAAAATAAGAAACACTATAATGTGCTTTAAGAATGGTTAAGGAGTACAATTTAATAATACATTCTTAAGAGATTAATTTCCTTTTGGTGTATACTATAGTTTTGAATTGCTGCAGGAAGATAACCCAATTTTATTTGGGGATCAAAAACATATTTAATGCTAAACTTCATAGTTTTGACCAACTTTAGAGAAGGATTACAAAATTCAATCCAAGCAGTTAGTTTTTACAAAAATGGATTCAAAAAGATCAAATAATATTTGATTTCATGTAATTTTCAATTTTTTTAGATCAATTTACGATTTTATTTAGATATGAACATCCTTAATCGTTACTTTGTTCTCCTGCCTTCCTCACACGTTCTACCTAACAGGTCCACTTTAGACCAATTTAAAACATGTCAATATTAGAAGCACCCTAAAATAAGTGTTGGATAGAATTGGTAACCAGTACATGGGTGGTAAGCATGAAAATTGTTTTTTGACATAAAAAACTTCACATTGACACAAGTAATTTACGTTAGGGCCCCTAGCGGTAGTTAACTACCGTTGCGAAAACCGCCGGCAGTTAACAGTCGTTGGTGCCAGCGGTAGTTAACTACCGTTGCTTTTTTTCCCCCCAAAACCAGAAAACCCCTAGGTTCTATTCATTCATCACCTTACCTCACCATTACCATACCTCAAAAAATCCCATTTCAAAAATCATTTGTCAAAATCTTGGTTCCAAATCATTGCTGATCAATTGCTAGAACATTTCTACACACAATATGCATAAAAAACAAGTATTGCAAGTTTTAACATGTTTGCATTTGATTGGGTTTTGCAGTTTTTTTTTGGGTCTTTCACGAACTCTAGCGGCTGTTAACTACCGCTGGGAGTCGGCGGCTGTTAACTACCGCTAGACACTTAGAATTTTTCCAAATTTCTCAAATGGCAGTGCTACTGCCTAAAAAAAAAAATTTCCAAATTTTTTTTTCTCTTGTTTTTTTTGGTTTGTTTATGTTATTATATGATATTAGATACATGTTTATTAATTAGTTTAGTAATTATATGTTGTTTATTTATAGATAAGGTTGAGAATGCGGGTGATGATCCGGGTGATCGAAAACCTAGAGTTGTCGATTCCATTAAGGTTGAAGCTCTCATTAAGGTCGAAGCTTCCGTGTAGGTTGAAGCTTCCGTTAATGTTAAGGCTTCAAGCGTCAATTCCGATGTGTGGAAACTTCGTGACAACGAAGTGGACACGACTCATTTCTTTTCGACCCGAGACACATGGAAAGATAAAGACGAATTGCTTGGTTGGGTCCGTCGACAAGCAAATAGGGTTGGATTTACGGTTATCATTAGAAGATCTTGTGAAGGTAGAAATGCTATGTTGAAGTTGGTTTGTGAACGGAGCGGCGAGCACAAAGTACCGAAGAGAAAAGTGAAGCATGATGCAACGAGATCAAGAAAATGTGGGTGTTTGTTCAAGGTGCGTGGATATGTTGTCAGGGAAGACAATGCTTGAAAATTGGCTATTCTTAATGGTGTTCACAACCATGAGATGGTGTCATATGTAGCAGGGCACCTTCTTGCTGGAAGATTAATGGAGGACGACAAGAAGATTGTACATGACTTGACCGATTCTTCGGTGAAACCAAAAAATATTTTCACAAATTTGAAAAAGAAAAGGAAAGAGTTCATGACAAATATCAAGCAAATCTACAATGAACGTCATAAACTCAAAAAGGCAAAAATGGTGACTTGACGGAGATGCAATTTCTAATCTCAAAGTTGGAAGAGAATGGATATGTTTATTACGTAAGAGAAAAGAAGGAAGTCAAACTGTTCAAGACATATTTTGGACTCATCCAACATCAGTAAAGTTGTTTAACAATTTTCCGACTGTTTTGATAATGGATTCCACATACAAAACCAACTTATATAGGATGCCATTGTTTGAAATAGTTGGAGTCACCTCAACCTATTTGACATATTCGATAGGTTTTGCATTTATGATGTCGGAGAAGGAGGATAACTTTACTTGGGCTTTGCAAATGTTGCTTAAACTTCTTGGACCAAATAGTGATATGCCTAAGGTGGTAGTGACCGACAGGGACACGGGTACGATGAATGTCGTAGCAAATGTTCTCCCCAATAGTAGTGCAATACTTTGTTATTTCCATGTTGCCAAAAATGTTAGATCAATAATTATCACCGATTGTAAAGTTAAACAAAATGTTGTTGTGGTGGATGGGCAAAAGAAGATTGTCGATGAGGAGAAGCATAGTAAGTTAGTTGATCCCATATTTGATGCATGGAAAAAATTGGTTGAATCTCCTACTCAAGAGTTATATGCGGGTAATCTATTGGAATTCCAAGATGCTTGTAAGGATTATCCAAAGTTTCTTCACTATGTTGAAACTACCATTTTGAAGCCTTTTAAGGACAAACTAGTGAGGGCATGGACGAACCTTGTGTTACATCTTGGGTGCAGGACCACGAACAGAGTTGAAGGAGCTCATGGCGTGGTGAAGGAATATTTGTCCACCTCCAAAGGTGATTTGGGTACTTGTTGGGAAAAAATAGATGAGATGTTGGCAAACCAATTTGGGGAGATACAATCATCGTTTGGTAAGAGCGTTAAGGTCTTGGAAAATAGATACAAAGATGTCACTTTGTACTCCGAGTTGGGGGGTCATATGTCTAGACAAGCCATGAACTTTATTTCTGTGGAAGAAGAGCGTGCTAGGAAAACCTTGTGCATCGAGAAGAAAACTTGCGGTTGTGTTCAAAGGATGTCGTATGGCCTACCGTGTGCATGCTTCATTGCTATGAAAATCCGTCACAATAAGCCCATTCGATTGGATGAGATACACCCGCATTGTCATAAGTTGTATATGGGTGAAGAAGAAAGTAATGAAGATTTGTTTTTTGTCGCGGAGGAGTGGCGTGGTATCCAAGAACGTCTCGAAAGAGTTCTGTTCCAAATGAAACTAGAAATCAAATAGGGTTTGCGGTTGTTAGCGTTTCCGGAGACCACAATGTTGTCACCACCTCCAAGAAAGGTGCCAACCAAAGGAGCTCCCAAAAAAATCAAAACTACACCAAAATCGACACTTAGGATCCCATCTTCGTGGGAGACTATTGATTCTCAACATCCGGAAAGTCAATCTTCACCACGAAAAAAATCTTCACAACCTAAAAGAAAAGGTGCTCGCATTGGCATTTCTCTGGTTCCGGTTCCTAAGTCTAGCTTGGTATCAAGAAATTATGATCCATCGAGTCCTATGTATTACATGTCAAAATTCATGAGACCATATATTGAGAGAATTGTGGATGTTATTGGCGATGGACATTGTGGGTTTAGGGCTATAGCCGAATCCGTGGGTTTGACGGAAGAAAGTCATGTTATGGTACGGAGAGCACTTATTAAAGAGTTGAAAGAACATAGGAACAAATACATCGAGATATATGCAACCGAGTGTCGTTACAACTACATCTTGAATGGATTGCATCCTCCCAAAAATGTTAGTAGTTTTGCACCTCCCGACAAATGGTTGACATTGCCGGATATGGGACACATCGTTGCAACTTGTTACAATAGGTTGGTGTTAGAGATGACCACCCTTGATATTGGAGTCTCAGAGACTTTTTTTTCCACTTAGAGGTAGGCCTCCGGTTAACCCGAAAACCAACATGATTTGCCTTGGTCTAATCCCAAATCATTTTGTCCTTCTAAAGTTGAAAGATGGTTGCCCACTACCTCCATCATCCACGGAGTGGAGAAATCACAGGAGCATCGAGGCGGCAACATGGGAGAATTAATTTTTGGATCAACACGATCGTTTCCGAACACTCATGGAGATTGAGCTACGAGAGAGACCGGTTCCACCAAAAAAACCAACAAGTCAAGACAATCCTATTATGTTTGATGACACTCCGGTTAAAGCAAACGCCGAATTTGAAGATGTTCTGGAACATTTAGATGATTTACTTTTATTAGATGAAATATGACACTTTTTGGTCGATACACGCCGACGTATTTTTTGGGATATATAATGTAATGACCAATTTTTTTGGCTAATATGTAACTAACCTTTAACTATAACTAATTATATATATATCAATATATTTGAGTTTCGCATTTATTATAAATTAATGTACTTTACATGTAATGTGTTGCTTAATGTGCAAAATTTGACGAATTTCAAACAATTGTGAAACGTTAAGCATTATCGATTTTGTGTAATGTTACCGATTAATTGATAAACTATAAAATGTTGATCTTTGGGATTTCTAGATGTTGTTGTTTTGGTTTGATTTCATGCGGAATTGCCGTTTGAAATTACAGGTACAAACATGCCAAAATGGCTGAAAAAACCAATGCAGACTCATGTACTGGTTCTTTTTACTGGTGTGAACTGCAGTTAACTGCCGCTGGCTTCAGCGGTAGTTCCCTGCCGTTGGTTCCTTGGGCGACAGTTAACTGCCGTTGAGGGCTTTTAGGTAAGGGCTTTTAGGTAATTTTAATGTGTCATTGTGAACTTTTCATTGTCAAAAAAGCAATCTTCGGTAAGCATAATGAATAAGAGATTTAACCATTGCCAATCTTTTTTATTTTTTTGAACCATAAATATTAGTATTGTTCAGTTTGTATTTCATATGGAAATCAAACCCTCCACCTCCTCATATCTTCACTCCTTAACTACCCACCCAACATTGCCAACCTTATTGAACAATTAACTAATAAATAATCTTTTTGATAAAACAAATGAACAGTTTAGTATTAACACTTTTGACATGCAAGGAGTACCGGAAAAAATATCCGAATGAATTCATAAGCAATTCCCCAACTCACAATTAGAAACTTAAATCCTTATACTATCGCTTAACACGTATCAACGAGTAACACGCATCAACGAGTAACACGCAAAAAATAGTGTTACCCTAAGCTAGCCCATAGAATATTACATTACATAAAAGGTCACAATCTACAAAACTGATGCAGCAACCCTTTTCAATGATTCAGATGCCTTGTGAAGATCAGACTCTGAATGCCCTGCAGAAACAAACAATCTTATTCCTACAGGCAAACGGCACTTGTCTAATGTTGATCTTCTAGAAGTCACCACAAATACAGAATCTTCTTTCAAAACCTGTGAATACAGAACAATAAGTACCAGCAAAACCGAAAGTAAGAAATAAACATTGTCACAACAATTCTTACACGTTCGGCAATATTTTCAAGCAGGTGTAGGTCATCATTCAAAGAACCCGTTGACTTCTTTAATCTCAAATAAACAATTGGTGACTCTGGATGACTCGCAATCGTGAAGCCTGGTATTTCCAACAACCCTGCAGTAGCCAATGGATCTCATATAAAAGTTTTCAACAAAACAATAAAATGAAATAAAAGCCTTTTTAATTTATTTATTTGGAGTTCAATCTGTTGTGCAAGAGCCAAATAATAGACACTACAATACAATTCCATTTATGAAAGTAGCAGCGGTGATATCAAAGCCTACCTTTCCATAACACAGCAATGTTGTTCTTCAACTTTGTTAATATATTGGGATTTTCATCAAGGACATCAATAGCTGTAATTGCAGCGCTTGCAAGATATGGAGGCAAAGAAGCAGAAAAGACGTAGCCAGAGCTACTCAATCGCTGTAAGAGTTCAAAACACAGACATTAGTGGAGGGAAAATGAACGAGAAATAATAGCATGATCAACCAATCACTTCGCCTTGAAAATAAATTCTTAATTTCAGTACACTTGGAAATCCAAGTTGGTTTATGAATCAGTATTACAAATGACACTACCATACCTGGTGATCTATAACTCTTGCACTTCCGGTGCAGAATCCTCCTTCTGTGGCCAATGCATGTCCCATAGCAGCAGTTATAAGATCTAACTTCTCAACCTGCAGAACATGATCACAATCACCAACAGCAGTAGAAATTTGAATGCATTAACAGTAAATCTGGTGGGGCTGTATGCACCCACACCCAAACGGAGATTTTCGGTACATACTGGAACTCCATAGTGTTCAGTGAGACCTCTTCCAGAACTTCCAAGCACACCAAATGAGTTGCTCTCATCCAGCAAAATACGAAACCGATATTTTTCCTTCAATTTAATGATATCATTTAAGGGTGCTATTTGACCAGAATTCTGAAAATTTTGAAAGGAAACATATGTCAACAAATAATGATCAAGCAATTTTAGTTTTCACTTAGATGCTAGTATGAAAACTACTGAAAGAATATCTACTATAAGTCAGAATAGTTGATAATGTTAGCGGCCAACACTCGGTGGGATTTAGTCCCACATCGGATAGTAAGGCCTCGACTTTCGTGTCATGGTATCAGAGCCTATCGGGTCCATCGTTGGGCTTTCTGCATCGTCCACGCTTCAGGCCCATTGGGCTGGGCTGAAGCGTGAGGGGGAGTGTTAGCAGCCAACACTCGGTGGGATTTAGTCCCACATCGGATGGACAGGATTCTTGAGAAGAGTTTATAAAGAGGAGGCACTCCTCACCGTACAAGCCGGTTTTGTAAGGATGAGTTAGGCCCATAATTCGTGACAGATAAAACCAGAGCAAGCAGCAATAGTGTTTTAAAGAACGACACTGCAATAGGCACCAGTCTAACAGCAACACCATATGCTCACAATTTGTGTTTTTAATACTTGAACTAACAACTTACCAATACTTCAATTTGCAAGAAATGAGTAATTCATTCAACTGAAGACTGTGAGCACTCCATTCGAAACACAATATAGAAGTGCAATGCTAATAAAAATGCGCTTCAACAACAATAAAAATATAAAGCTAATACAGAAGTGCAAAGCTAATAAAAATATAGAAGTGCACGGCTAATATAGACAACATCTACCTGGTAGAGAGCTTCGACAACAATATAACGCCTCAAATTCTTTGTGTGCTTATATTTAGAAGTAAGCTTCTCTAAAGTTTCTTCTAGAGAATCCATGTCATTGTGCTTAAAATACACGACAGTGCTTCTAGAAAGATAAAGGCCATTCTGTATTCCCCAGTGGACTCCTTCATCCCTGTTAAAAAATACAAAATTATATATGAAACTAGAGCCTACTTGAAATATCAGAGTTATATAAAGTGGATGAAAAAAGAATTAAGTTCATTCTTCACACCATTGTAATAAAAAAGTAAAGATAGTAATAAAACCATCCAAATAGTTCTATATAGGTGGTGTATGGTTATCAATGCCCAATATAAATGTCATCAGACAAAAAATTGAACAAAAATGGATAGTAGATGCTTAAAGTTATGCATACTTACGCCACAATTATATCTCCTTTTTTAGAGAAAGCAGGAATAGCACTGAACATGGTGGAAAGCCCATAAGAGTATAGAATTGAATCAGGCGTTCCTAAAAATTTTGCTATTCTTGCTTCACAGTCAAGATGTACATCTGGGCAGAGGAAAAGTATCATAAGCGAACATGTGTTTCCTCAAAAACAAACTTTAATATTAAGCCTTACCAATTGTTCCATAAAACCCACGGGGACCACATGAACCAACACCATATTTCTCTAAAGCAGAAGTGCATGAGTCCTACAATATAAAGTAGATATAAATTCAATGTACCAAAGCAGTGTTCAAGAAAAAGAATTTATTGATATGGGATCATGTCCTTACAAGTAACTTTTGATGACCGATAAGCCCAAGATAGTTTGCTGAAGCAAAATTGATAACTTCTTTACCATTAACTATGGTATGTGGGCCAGCAGCACTGCATAAGAAATTCATCACAATCAGTATTTTAAAAAATGGATAATTGGCGGTTTCTTCACAATAAACTACTACATATATTATGAGCTTATCATGTCATTTTTGTCCAGAGTGCAAACTGTAATCCTAATGTCTGATTTACGTGATCAATTAAGATCATCATAGAAATTTTTCAAGAGAATATACTTCAACAAAAAGTACTTCTAGAGAATTATACCAGTCTCCCTCAATCATCACAATCTAATATGAACCTTCCTTATTTTTAACTTCAATAAAACAAACAGCTTCCCTATAAGCTATGATATAAGTTAACAAGTCGGAAAATGTATGACATACAAGGGAGACATCTGAAAACCTATGAAATGACATGAGAACTTATAATCTACACTAATTTTCTTTATCGCAGGATAATAAGAAGAAAAAATTTAGAATCTAAAGGGTGCTTTTGTCCAGTGCACAAGACTGCCATTGTAGTGGGGTCCAGATAGGGTCTGAACTGACAGCCTTAACCTTGCTATAACTATGACTACCATGTCAGAAGGTGGAAAACCTGCCAATATGCTAGGGCTCATCCTAAAAAAAGTTCATGAATTTAAGTCAAATAAATGTAACCATAGCAGTGAAGTTGACAAGTACAAAACATAAGATTATTTCAGGGAAGGAACACAGACAACAAAGCACATAAGTAACAAATTTGAAAGTGTGCAAAACATTTAAAATGATAAAAATAGATGAGGATGCTACCACAAGAGAAAATGTAATCACCTTTCCAGCACTGGTGGTTCATAGTGCATATCTTTATCAAGAGAAGGAATAAGCGGTTGCGGAACCCATTCATCACATAACTCGTCAATTTCCTGCAGAAATTATGAATAAATTTAGAAAATGTCAAAATACAACCTGATGAATCTCGGATAAGAATGTACAAGAACTAACATGGAACACTATGGTTAGAGTTCCACATTAATTTATAACCAAAAAAGTTAGAAGACAACCAACTGTTTTGATCATGAAAATGGGTGGACAGACAAAGGCATTCATCTACTACTTTTTGGTGAACATGCAGCTCTATGGGAACAATTTTCCTATTTTCATTGGACACCTTTGACATCTCAAAAAAATGGATTTTTTATTTGAAGATGTTAGATGATAAAATCAAATTTGTAGTTGAGGAGCATCAAGCACTATCCAAGAGATTGATAACATTTGTTTGCTTATCTATTATTGGTGCACTACGAGTCTCTTAACACTTCTTTCTGGTTATTTGCTAGATACTTTGATTTATTATGAAGTGGAAATGTTGAATTTTTGTTGTCCTGATGGTATTATATTTTTAAGTATATATTATAGGTTTTTTAGGTAATCTTTTAGGGGTTGAGTCTACAGAGGCTTCACGACTTTACCTAAATTCTTGAATTTTACAACCTTGGTATAGACAATCACCCAAAAGGCAGGTCCCAAATGCATCACAAACAAAGATGCTATTGAACCACCGACCATGGAAGGACAACGATTACTTTCGAACTTCACATATTGAAATACTGCATTTATTGATTCTTAAAACTTGAAGGCAAAAGCATACAAAATATAAACGTAAAAGTTTGTTCCTGTTTCCAAGCACCAGAAGAAAAAAAAAAAGCATATGTTCAGTGATAAAAGCATGTCAAAAGTCCACAAGTGAGGAGCATAATTTCATACATCGAAAAGCACATGATTTATAAGATTTGTATGTTCTAAAACCTCATAAAGAATATTAAGAAATGCCCATGTTAGATCCATAGAATTACTAAAAACCAAAACAGATAAGTGTATATCAGTCTATTTAGATTGTAAGTGTTTGGATATATTCTAAAACCTAAACATCAATAAAAACCACTTTTGAACTGCACAACATACTCATACAAACTCCACACACGCACACACAAATTAGAGCCAACGCCTATTAGCATTTCGATGAAATAAACCAATAAAGTCACTTTACCTTTAAAAATAAAATCCTAATTAATAATATACCAAATACCTTTGTTTTCAAATTATAAACTTTAGACAGCTCTACATAGCTAACACACATTCATAAAATAACTAACAAAAAAATTAATACACAACAACAACCAAGTCCTATCCCACTATGTAGGGTTGACTACATGGATCAAACGACGCCACAATGTTCTGTCCTAAATCATATCTCTTGGTCTTTCTTAATAGTTTCTCTTGTAATTTTTCCAGGTATTTCTTTGCCTCTTGCGATTTAACTACCCTCCATTTGATCTACTCTACAACAACTACCAATCCTTATCACACTAAGTGGGGTCAGCTACATGAATCAAATTACGCCATAATGTTCTATCATAAACCATATTTTGATCCAACTCATTAATCTGATAATCTCTATATCTTTCTTAATAGTTCCTCATATAGTTTTTCTAGGCCTTTCTTAATAGATTCCAACTATACTCCATATAATCTACTCTATTGTCTTCTCTCCATATGCCCAAACCATCTAATCTACAATAGGTGCTACCCCAACTCTCTAATGTTCTCATTTATAATCCTATCTCGTCTAGTTTTACCATGAATTGTTCATAGACAAGAAATAAAAAATTATACACACACATTGAAAAACTATGAACCACGGACACTCCTCGGATTAGACGTGTCCAGTGTCGAACACGCGTCAGTGTCCGACACCGACATACATGGTTCCATTGAATTATGTGATTTTCTCAAATTATTATCAGTATCGGCGATCGAGTGTGTGTCGTGTCCGTGTCTATAGCTGTGCTTCAGAGAAAAAGAAATACCTTGTTTGTCAAGGGTCTTTTAGGAGGCTTGTAACTTTTCTGAGAAAGCAAGAAAAGTATGACCACCAAGAGAAAAACTTCAATAAATAAATGTCCTTCAAACATAAGATAAAAAAACAAATCAAATTAATTAATCAATTATTAATCATCCATCTATAAAGTAAAAAGTAAAAGATAATTAAGTCCATAACAAGAATTATTACCACCAAAATTATATCCAAAAACTATAGCTCTTGCAGAAGGAGCATCTAAAGCATATGTAACCCAATTTAATGTAGTGTTCACAAAATTAACAACAGCTGAAGCCATCAGTAGCTTAATATATCAATCAAAATATCAATGAATCCTTCAATTTCACTCATGCATGTGAATTTTCCACTAGTCAAATTTCACAAAATTTCATGAAATTCTCAAATCATGAAAAGTTTAAATCCTGCAAAGCATAAGAAAATCAAATATAAGCATTCCAATCAAAAAATAGAATCGAAAAAATTTGATTTTGAATCAGAATCTAAGAGGAATTGAATTGATGAATCGAAACGACATGACCTACCTTATGATTGAGAGTGAAACGACGAGAGCTTGATTCGATGCGAGATTCAGAAATGATAGCAAGAGAAAAAGAAGAGAAAAGAAGAGAAAGAGAAAACAAATATTTTATTTTAACGGCTATGATGGTGCCACGTCAGATCTCGTTAGCGCTAACTAAACAGTTGTCATGATGCGGCGTCTGTCTTTCTATCTGGATTCACTTCTGCTTGGCTGCTTGTTTCTTTTCCCTATTTGCTTTCTTTTTAACTTTCAAACAAAATTTGACTTTTCTTCTTTTTGGAGTTGTTTCATTTTGACAATTCTTTTCAAGTTTTGAAAAACACAAGGAGTGAGTGTTAATGATCTTCTAGCAGAACGGGTAATCCTTCTAAATTTGTCCAACAATTACTAATTATTTGAGTTTTGGTCATAATCTCATTTGATTATTTATGTGACACGTAATTAGTGACATAGCGATGACGTGGCAGAACATGATTGGAAAAGGACATGGATGACTCGGCAAATTTCACATGAAACGACCGTTTTGCCCTTGAAGAAACTAGACATGTGTGAAATGACCATAATACCCTTTCTTCTTATTCCTTCTCCAAAACTAGTATCTTTGTTCATGTCACCGAAGGTGTTGACTGTTGATAATTTCTTTTTGTTTCATGTAAAGCTTCCATCGTTAAGGACACGTCATTGGAGGTGTTCGTTGAAAGTTGTCGAAAATGTGGATCTGTGATGAAAACAACAACCAACAATGAGTAAAGAGTATAATGACGACTAGTGAGTTCAAAACGGATTTTAAAGAGGAGACACACATGGAGTACGAAACTGAACTCAGAGGAGGATGCGGTGATTGTTTTGACAGGGAGACAGAAGTGGTTGTTGATGGTGAAGAAAAGTGAAGGCGGTGGTAGTTATCATAGATCTAGTTTTTGGTTGAAGAGAGATCTGGGTTTTGGAAAGGTAAGAAGAAAGTCGTGGGTATTTTAGTAATTTTGCATGTGTCTTGGATCATTAAGGGTAAAATGGGCCCTACTTGCATGGCCGTATCTGAGGCAGGGCGAGGAGGGAGACCATCCTAGACCTCAAAAAATAAAAATTCATAAACTAAAGATATACTTAGTGTGCTTGCAGATCATTTTTCCAAAGTATCTGAAGAAAATTCATTAGTATACCATCTTGTATCCAATATACACCGATTATTAGAGTAAATCAAACCTAAAGTTGGTGTGGAAACATATGCATTGGAGTTCTAAACACAGCCTTCATTGTTCAATTGTTCAAGTGTTGTAGCATTTTTCCCCAACAACAGTTTTTTAAACCATGCAATTGGGTATTTGTTCTTATTCTTTGATAACCACTTTTCTAACGATGAACTTTTATTTGACTGAGAATTTTTTTTTAATTCAATTGTAATGTTCTCTTATTTAAAAAGAAAAAAAATTAAACATTACAAAATTACCGATGTGGATTAAAATAAGAGCCAAATAATTCAAAGATGAACATTGGTTACACGTGACATTCTATATTCTAAAAATAAAAGAAATGATATTTATATAATCATTTTAGAACAACTTTTGAATCTCTTTCATAATCTTCTTGTGTTCTTACTCTTTTTACCCCTCTCTCTCTCTCTCTCTCTCTCTCTCTCTCTCTCTCTCTCTCGTTTTTTTACCAATAAGAAAGAAGAAGAAAGTTGCCATAAAATAGTTGTGCGCATATTATTACTCAAAAATAAATTCAGAAACGTTTTTTGTTGTTTATTCTTAAATTGAAGACAATGTAACCAACCATCTCACGATCCAAACAAATGGAAGTATTATGTTTCGTTGAACATAGTTCACTTGACTTGAGGCTTAAATAACACTACTTTTAGGTGGAAAAAACAATCAAGGTAATGGTTTTTAGTAATTCTAGTGGCCAAAACAATCATGGTCACAAATTCAAATCAGTATAACATTTTACGAAACATACCACATCAAGGGCAGCTTAGAATCTTATCATGTATGCATTCAAAAGTTTTATAATACAATGCCAATATTAGCTTCTACCAATAAACCTGACCTTGTATGTACTAATGTACACACCACTAAAAGTCATACAATACAATGGTTTCTCCAATGTTTTGACCACATCAACCATAGTGTAAATAATCATTTTCTTCACCTGTCACCAAAGAAGCGGCAATTAAGAACAAACTTTACAGAAAATACCATAAAAAAAAACGATTGATAACGATAATGGCTTGGGTAACCTGTAAGAAATTGTAAGTTTAAAAATGCAGTCTTCAAAAAGAATTTAGATGCACTCAAACCGGTTTGAGTTAGGACTAACCTAAATACTAAGATATCAGAGGCTATGCTATATAAATTGGGCGACAATTGTCATGCAACTCGAGTAACGATCTAAACGTCTAAGATTGAAGTATTTATTTATGTCGTAATCATCTCTCACATATAAGCTAGTTTAGTGAATTTGAGTTAGGCTCAATCTAAATTCCAAGCCCACATTCATAGGAACCATTTTCCCAAACTCCTCCCCCTCTTAGGAATGTTTAAATGGGAATATGATAGAAACTAGTACCAAGTATAATTATTTATGAAATACAGTGGAATATTATTGATCTAACTTGGTGGGGGCAACCAGCTGGATTGAAAACAACATCTCCTAGCTTCTGAACAAAAATCTAAGGCTCGATTCCTACATACAAGTCGGTGTTGAAATGTTAACAAAATGGTACAAACCTATTGATCTACACTCCACAAACCAAATAACATAAGTAAAATATAAGCACTACTAATCATACTCCTCCTTATGCTTTTTCTTATGCTTGGCGGTTAGATGAAAGGTCTTATCATGGATGGGGTGTGTCATACCCCAATTTTTCACCTAAGGTCTTACATTCATATACCCTCTGATCCAGAATATTATCTGACTTTTCAGAATAAAAATTCGGCAGAGAGGTATTTTAAAATACCTCATTTTTGTTCCAATTCGGACCCTCTTCTCTCTTTATCTTTATTTTTTTAATTTACTTTTATCTTTTAAA